>MDTG01388484.1_pt1 | contig 24635 bp, 25 predicted proteins | sample 811421 | NCBI WGS metagenome assembly MDTG01 (sample SAMN05326645, study PRJNA326480) | marine metagenome | isolation source: seawater | place: Pacific Ocean: South East | collected 2011 | reverse complement strand
GGTTACCAGCAAAAGCAGCAGCCATATAAGTTCCATCAACTAGATAAGACTGCACACTGCCATCGGCTTTCGTTAGGGAAAGGGTTACGATGTCAGGATACAAAATACGCAAACGAGATCTTTTAATCGCGGAAGCAATGTTTCCTGCCTCACGAGGTTGCGTCCCAGCACTTAAACCTACAATTGCAGTTCTTTCTGCTCTAAATCGAATAGAACTTTGAACATCGCAATGTTGAGCCAAGTATTGGAACAACTCTAGAGAATCACCCCTCATTGGAACCAAGTAGTCAGGGAAAACACCTCCAGGAAGAGTTCCGGAAACATCATCAATGGCTTTCAAGAAAGAATCAATTGACGCGGAATCAGGAGTACCATCGTTATTGATGTCTTCATCTTTCTCAACTTGCTTAATGGCCAAAATAACCGCACCGTTCAAGAATGCTAAATAAGCACCCAAGGAAACAGGGTTTGATGGAGTTTTAGCACCGAATGCTGCCTCAACTGCAGATTGCTTTGTAAAGATCTGAGAAGAGAAGTCCTGTTTTCTATAATTATATGAAACATAGTAAACATCGCCAACTGCGGGTTCAGCCCCACCTCTTTCATAAGTGGAAACAATAGCAGTATCTCCTACAGCAATACCCAAGGTATTTGAAACAAGTAGTTCAATTCCGGGAATTGCATTAACGGGAAGATTAGAGTCAGTTGTAACAACTTTTCTAACATTAAAGGTTATTGTTGCCCCAGCAGGATAAGTTGCCCCTCCCTCTCTTGGAAGAATAGTAAAGGTTAAACCAGTTACAATATCCCTGTAGGTTTGACCGACGTTTCCGTCTTGCCCAACCCCATTGTTAAGGGAAGATATGTTTCCGGAACCTGAACCGTTCACAGGATCAGAAGAAATTACAAAGAACCCGTCAATTGAAGGATCCCCAACATTACCATCTCCAGGTTCAACCCCAAGACCAGTTCCTGGTCGAGTTACTGAATCACTAGCAGCAAGAACAATAGCAACTGAACTTGTAGTTCCAGCGCCAGCAGTTCCTCTACTTTGCAAGAACAAGTATTCTGCATTGGCTGAGTCACGAACAACTTTGGCTAGAGCCTTAGCAGTAAAGTAAGAAGAAGCACCACCAGATGCCCAACTTGTAATATGAGCAGCAATACTTGCTTGGTCATGAGCCATTAACCCAGAAACTAGAACTTCAGGATCAACTACAGTTCTGAAACTTTCATCACCCTCAGCAAAACCAAGAATATCATTAGCAGAACCGTTACCAATCGTAATAACTGCCCCTGCTGCTGAACTTGCGCCACGGAAACGAATACCAGCACCCTCAGCCATTACCAACCCACTAGCCAAACCTTGGGCAACCATTGCTGCTTGGATTTGAGCCAAGATAGTATTGGCAGAACCGATTGGCCCCAAAGAAACTTCTGCACTTGTAGTAATAGCAGAACCACTAGCATCTTTAAACTCAACTGTAACAGGAACACCTTCAAATGTGAACTTGAAAACATTATTTTGAGGATTAGTAGAACTTGGCCCCTCAAAAGTTACAAGAGGTTGTCCGTCACGGGCATCTCCATGAGTAGCAGCAGGAACTTGTCCACCACCCAAACCAACTTCACCAAAAAGGGTTGGTTCCATAACAGTAGCACGAATACCAGCCTGTGCAATTTCATTAGCAGTTAATCCGCAGTTATCGTTTCCAGAACCACCCAAAACTTTTAAAGATGCTTGAGAAAGGGTGAATTCCCCATCCAAAGTACCAGATTGTCCAGGGATAATTCGGTTACGAAGTATCAAACGGTCATTATTCAACTCAGAAGTAACAGCACCAGTAAAGGTGTAGCGACGAGCAATGTTTCCAGCAATCAACTTGGCTTGCCCACCCGCAGCACTATCAGTATCAAACCCAGCAAGTTCGCAGAAGTCCTCTCCAGAAAGTCCGGTTACAAACTCAATATATGCACCTTGTAGGTCTTCAGGAGATGAGATCAAAGAAAACACCAAACGACCTGAAGTATCGCTAGATACTGTTATAGTTGGCTTGTATGTTGCGAAAGCACCAATAGCACCAATAGCAGCATCAACCGCAGTTTGAACTGCAGATACCAAAAGGCTGGCAGAGTTATAGGTCCCGGGAGAGATCTCTGAAACTCCCGCAGTTGTTATTGCAACTGTACCTGTATCACTACCAGTATATTGAATAACAATATCATCATACTCACCAGCAGAGATAACAACAGGACTTAAGAAACGAGTTCGTCCTGTAATACTTGGAGCAGCATTTGGGTTATACAAATGGAATACCGAAGTGTTGTCAGGAGTTACCGCACCGTCAATAGTAAGAACCCCAGCAGTAGAAGAAGCATCAACATTATGGATAGTTCCTGCTGCCGCAGTCCCTGAAGTAATTACCAACTTCCAATCTTTGTAATAATCTTCAACATCAGAAGCATTTACTGATGCGGGAAGAGTAATACTAGAAAGAGCACCTGCGTCGGCAGTAGCATGAATACCGAAAGTTGCTTGATTCAAACATAAAGCATAATCAGCAAGAGTTCTTCCAGAAGCAAGAGGAACTTTGGCTTGTACCAATTTACCGTCCATCAATAACTCAACGGAATTATTCGTTGCGTCAATGTCGTAAGTTGTACTTCCAGAATCAGCAGAATAAACAACCTCATTACCAACAAGTTGTGCGGAAAAACCACAACCAGCCCCAGTTGGGTCAGAAAGATTTACAAAACCACCAGTAAGGGCAGAGTTATCGATCTCAACATCAAAGTGGTCCGATGCACCAGAGATTATATAATAAGGTCCTTTTCCTGGGATTGAGTATTTTGCAAGAGTAGCATCTTGTTGTGCAAACTCAACAGTTACATCTTCTTCAACAGCGCCAGTAAATGCGGTTGCGTCAAAAGGTGATTCAAAACGACAATCAGGAAGTCTTTCAGTACCACTTGGAAACTGAATTGTTACAGTAGCAAGACCAGCAGATTTTCCACCGAAACTAGGAGTTAATAAAGACTCACCGTTTTCATTTTTGACAGAATAAGCACCAACTCCAGAAGCACCTGCAGTTGTTACAGACAAAGTATATTCTTGATCTTGCAGGGTGTTATAGTAGAAAGAAGCATATACCGTAGCACCCACAGGAACTGGCTCAGCAAGTGTTATTTGGTTATTGGTACTATCTACCTTTGAAACAGTTATACGACCTCTATCGAGGGCATCTTCAATAGAGAAACCCCAATAAGCGAATATCAAATCAGGACGGTCAGTTGGAAGATCAATACGACCATTTGAAACAGTTTGATAAGTAGAAGTTCCGATAGGAGTATTTCTACCATTACCAGTTGTTGCAGTAAGAGGAAGTTTGAAAACCTTACGACCCTCATTAGGAGGATTTACCGAAGTATCTACAACAGCAGAACATTCAGTCAAGTAAGTTCTTGTATCAACCAAAGAAGTACCAATTTGCGTGCCATCGAAAAACTCAGAACCTGCGGTGTGCAGTCCTGATTCAGTGAGTGTTGCGGTACCCCAAAGAATAAGGTCATCTTTTAACACAAAGTCAGCGCCATCACGATAATCAAAACGGTCAGGAGTTAATCCACATTGAAAAATGTTAGTGATACCTCGATGTGCAAGATAATCAAAGGTATCCTGCCAAGAGTTAAAGTAGTATTGACAAGTTACAGTAGCCCCAACTTTCGGAGCGAAAGGAAGAGTTACAGCACCTGTATTACCATCAACTGCGGTTGGGATAACTTGAACTCCATCAACTTTTACAGTTACATCAGCAGGGTCTGTAGTTGTAACACCACCATTAGAACCGTCAACAATAGGTCTCTGGAAAGTAAAGAAAACTTGATTTCTAAGTGTCTTTTGTCCAAGAGTTAAACCCAAAGTAGAGTTGGCCAAACCGTCTTGAATTTCAATGTCAGAGTCGGCTACAAGTTTTACAACAGTATTCCCAAAGTTATCAACATCAGTAGATGCACTTAAAGAAGTTCCCGATGCTGCAGCATTTACAAACGCAGCAATTTGGGCAGCAGCCCAAGGACTTCCAGAAGCAGAAGGAGAAATAACAACATTAACAACATTTTGATCATCAACCAAAATGCTAAGTGTGTCATTAACGCCAGCGATAACTTCAAAAGGTTGGTTCACAGCACCAAGAAGAACAGGTGCATCAGGAGTAATTTGCTCAGCCAAATTATCAGTAATAAGTGTGTCAGTTCTGTTAAAGAAATAAGTTACACGAACTTCATCACCGAGTTTTGGAGATGTCGAAAGTTTGAGAATTCCTTTTGCCCCGTCAATAGCAAGTACAACTACAGGTTCCCCATTAAGAGTTACAGAAACCGTTCCTGTATCTGTTGCAGTTGTGCCAGTTCCATCGCCAGTTACAATTGGATGATTTTTTACTTGTATTCGGTCAAGTTCGCCATCAAAAGCGCCAAGAGTTACAACCCCAGTTTGTGAAATTGAAACAACTGCGCGACCAGTTTCATCTTCTTGAACAATCCTTTGATCAACAGAAGATGAGGAACCTCTTACAAGTTCTAATGCGTTTTGGGTTAGTATCTCAGAACCTGTTCCAATAAGTAGAGGGATTCTTGCGTTAGATGCAACCCCCTGTAAAGGGTCTTCGAAATTAGTTTGTGTATAAACTCCGGGAGGGGCATACACGGATCCTGGAAATGCCATAATTAATTCTCCTAAATATGTTACAAGCAAGTTATCTAAACATGAGTTTGAACCCAGTACTATTATGCCGTATATATAAGGTCTCTATTGCGGTTTATTTCTCAGGCTAGAAGTAAAGCCTCAATTTATTTGCGCAAATATTTCTAAACTATTTTGGCTTTTTAGAGTCTTCAGACTTGTGTTGTTTGTATAGTTCTCTATTAAAATCTGTAGCCATACTGCGATTTTCATTAACTTTTTTGATTTCCGAATTAGATAAAGAACGAAAACTCCCGTCAGCAGTAGGAGTCACATGAGCCATATCTATTTGGTTCCCTTTTCTTCTTTCTCTCTCCACAAAAGAGATTTTGTCTGCCCTTCTTTGATCAATAGTTTTCCATTTTTGCTCTGCATCTCTTCCAATAGTTTTATCGAAGTCATAATCTATAGATGCAACACCAGTATTTTGGGGAACTGGGCCAGTCGGCTTATGCTGAAACGCAAAGTTCCCTGAAGAAACTTTCTTACTTGCCTCTGAACCACAAGAGGGACAAGTACAAGTTTCTCTTTGCGAAAGTTTCCTTAATTCCTCAAACTCCAACCCGCATTCATAGCATTGATACTTGTATAAAGGCATCAGATCTCCAAAGTTTTCATTAAAGTACCCCAAAGAAAAAGAGGATACTTTTCAGTATCCCCTCTAATCTCAAAATTATTAAACAATTAAGGAGGTTTATCAAGCCTCACATACATATAATGTTATAAGGAATTAGGAAACCCCCCAATCCTTAAATAAAGTGTATGAAAAGGTTTCAATCCCTGTTTTATCAACTTGCATATGTGCAAGTTGCATCATTTTATTAAAATCATCCAACCTTTTGAATACTTGGCAACCAGCACTCCACTTATCAACTTGGCTAGACTCGCCACTCAAAGAAGATCGGTGAATGTTAATTCCAAAGTATCCTTTCATAATAGTGTTTGGGTCTTCGTCTAGTTGGTCGTCCTTGTTTCCATCCCGATAAACACTTACTTCCCCTGCCCTTTGACAAAGAGCCTCATATTTTCCGGAATGTAAGTCTATTGTCCAAGTATCCAAGTATTGGTCTTCGACAAGTATTGCAGTTCCTTGAACTCTTGAGGGGTTTTCTAGCCAATATGTTCCAGGATCCGTAGTTCCCGGCCAAAAATAACTTACCCAACCACCCTCTTCGGTATAGTAATAACAACCAAGAGTATCGTCGAATGAGTTGGACTGCGGGTTATTAGAGCGAATACCAAATAGCCAAAGTTTGTATGGCTCATTCCAGATTTCATAGCCCATGCCCTTAGCATGTTGCAAAATAGGAGGCAATGGTTCTTCTGGAAGGTAATTTTTGGGGACCTCTAATAGAGCATTCCAAGTATTTGGGCCAACAATCCCATCAGCAGTTAATTTTGAGGATGCCTGGAACTCTTTTACTGCTTTCTCAGTTCCTGGGCCAAAGTCACCATCAACAGCAACTTTGTATCCGTGTAAGTTCAATAATTGCTGGCATTTTCTAACATCAGCACCTTTAGAGCCTTTTCTTATCGTATCCATATAGATCTCCTATCTAATCATCTCAAAGTCTTTTGTTCTATTGCGGAACCAAGGATCTTGCAACTCTAGCAGTCTCAAACTTTGAGTCAAAAATAAAGTTGTAGGTGATCCAGTTTCTGCAATTTGATTGTTATCTAGCGCAGCAAAGTTTTTATCTGAACCAACAGTATTCGGTAAAACTCTTGCCAAATACCTTGATAATGGTAAATGCATAAACCAATCAGTCGTTACATCTACCGATATAGAGGCAGTGTAAAAATAGTCATCACCGTTTTCATCATAAGTTTCTTCCGCCTCTCCCCCATGACTTACATTGGTAATCTCTATTCCCTCGAAACTTAAACGGTCTCGAAGAACAGTATATAGAAACATCGTTGTCCTATCGGCGATTTCCGCAGAAGCATAAACATCTCGAGCCATTATATCAAAGTCGAGACTCATCTCCCACTTCCCGCCATATTCTCTTGAAGAATCTTCTCTTCTAGAAGAAACTACAACAGCCATTATATCTCCGGCATATGCTCTTCTGCCAAATGCTAACACAACCCCAGGAATTGCTTTATTGTTTGACCCATTCTCTTCAAGAATAAAGGGTCCGAGCGAAGTACTGGCATACCTGTAATCTAGAGAAAGGTAAGTATTAGGAGGAAGTGCTGAAAAGAGTTCTATGCGTCCTGTAGAGGGCTCGCACATATAATTTACACCTTCATATAAAGGTATATTCCCTGGCATTTCAAATACCCTTAAAGAACCTTTGTGAAAAGACCCAGAACCAACCTCATATTCTGTAGGTGTTAATTGAATTGGCCTTTCATCAATAGAATCAAGCAATGGGTCTACATAAAACACCAACTTATTTCTCGTCTCACCTCGCCAAACAACATCTTCCTCTAAAACTTCTATGTAATAGATTCCTGGAAGAGAAGGAAAATCACCACCATTATTTTGAATAGAAACTGAATCTTCTTTTATCCATTCAATAGAAGTTCCATTTTTCCCGTACACTTTGGCAAGGTGGCAATATGAGACAACAGTACCCATGTAATGGTCTGCCGAAAAAGAATTGGGGCTTGCACTCGCCCCTTTCATTATAATTGCCTGTTGAGGTCTTTCTTGAAAAGAATACCGACCTTGTATGTTTGGAACAAGAGAGTCTTTATACTGTGGCTCCGTAGACCAGTAATCACGGAGTTCTAGTATAAACCTTCTTTTGATACTCTCTGTTAAGTTTGCAAACATACATAGTTATCCTTTCTAACAACAACAAGATTCTTTGCAACATTTACAAGTTTGAGACTCACAACATTTTTTATCTTTACAATCACAACACATAATTTTCTCCTGTATGTTAAATTAGTTTATCGAAGTCTTCTTCTAAGCCCAGTTCTTTAATTCTGGCTTCAACTGCGCGCATAATTTCACTAGCATCTTCCCAGTCAAAGTCTAGCATACTTTCACCCATAGAATAAAAGGAAGCAAGTTCGTGTACGTCTGTTTCTTTATTTATGTCTCGAATAATCCCTCGGGAAAGAGAAGCCTTGATAACTCTACGGACCATTGCAGTGATTGCAATGTCTTCTCTTTTCTCATTCATTTTAATTGCGTTGTTTAAGTCAGGGTTTTCTGAATCTACCACAAATCGGTTTAATGTAGAAAGTTCATCTCCACCAGGCATCTCAACAATCTCATCAGGAGTATAAGGACTTTCCTCATATTCTCCTAACTCAACTTTTACTGGGTCGATGTTTTCTCCATCTTCTATAAAGTTTTCAAAAGTTGTTTCGTCGTTAGTTATTGAGTTTGACTCAGCGAACTCAGAAACTTCAACTCTACGAGGATCTGAAAAGAAAAGGTCTGCAGCACTTTCATTTTCCGCATATCTTCTAAGAACTCTGCTTCGACTTGCTGTAATATGCTTTGCTCTGGGGTTTATTATTTGTTGCAACAAATAAATGTTTGTTTCATGCGCAGAAGCAGTAGCAGCAAGCCAATCTTCCAAACCAAGAGAAATAAGACCTGTTTCCTGCAAATCATCAAAAGCCATCTTCAAAAGTTCTTGAAGAAGTTCTTCTGATGCTAAACCTCTACGAAGATGATCTGGTATTTTCGCCCACTGGCCCAGATACATTGCGATCTTTGGTATTTGGTTTTCAAGAGATACCTGATCCGAACCCACATAGCCCGAAATCTTTTCAGCAAGAACGTCTATTTCCTCTCTTACAGAATTATATAGTCTTTCAAGCAAAAGGTGCTCTTGGTAAAAATGAGAGCCTGCAACTTGCCAATGAGAAGTTTGATAAGAAAGGGACTGCGCTCTTAAACAGGCAAGAACCCCATTCAAGATTTCAGATACATATTCTATATCTTCAGCATTTATTGTTATGTAGGCATCTTTTTTCATAATGACCTTCTTACCTCTTAAAACTTTGAAAGTTTTTCATCCAATTCTGCAATTGAACCCAAAAGCCACTTCTTTGCGTTTCTGATTTGTTTTATAGGGTCTCCATCTTTATACTCGGGACCTTGATCAAAGTGATGAGCCCATTTGCCGTCAATCTTTTTCTCGAACATAACATAAGGTCTATCACCGTTGCTAAAGAAACCCCAAGCAATCATCCCTGAGTTATCAGCCTGACCTCCCCAAACATTCTTTATGTTGGTGTTGTTTCCATCGTCTAAAGGATAGTTGTCCATTTTTATATTAATTCCGTTCTGTTTCATTACTTGAGCAAAATACTTAGCAACATATTGAGACTGGTCTGTAATGTAGTCTGCTGTTTCTTCTCCTCCGAAAGGGTCGTCACCTCTATTACTTCCGTGAGAGGAATATTCCCACAAGGCATGATACCACTGAGGCATCCTTGATGCTTGCTTTTTAAGAGAACGAACTTCTTTAAGAAGATCTTTTGCTGTTAATTTTTTCATTTTTTAATCCACGAAGTAGTCCCAGAAATCATCTGCGGAAATTAGTAGTTGTTCAGTATCCTTAGTTGGAGTTAGAGCAAACTGCTCATCATAGGCTCCTCAGCCACGACGACGGAAAGAAGCACGTCTTCTAGAAGCATTTTTGTAAGGTGGAGCCCAGTCCATAAGACCTTTCGACATATACTTGGCTGCTTCCGGTACCTCATTTGGCTCAATAACAGGCATATCTTTTCTTTTAGGAGCCCAACTTGGAACTGCCTTATTAATCTTAGAAGCATTATCAGACATAATCTTAATACCTAGATCGACATCGCCATTGCCAAGTTTGAATAGTGCTTTTTCTACCATCTCAGGTTTTGTGTGAAAACCTTTTGTAGAAGTAACACCATTTACCAAACCGTCCTCAAGAATTTCTTTTACAACAGCAGGTTTGAAGTCAGAAATATTTCCTTGCCCAGGTTTCCCACTTCGGTTAAACTTCCCTTTGGTGAAAGTGTTCAAAACTCGAACAAGGTCTTTTCCTGGAAGTTTCGCAAAGTATCCCCCAACTTTCGCTTTTCCGCCATAAGCCAAAATAGCGCCAGCCCAACGGTGGTGTCCATCCATAATTTGACCGTCAGAAGCAATAATAGCACCCAAGTCCGTGTCCAAGAAACCGTTAATCATAGCCAAACCCATACCAACAGAGTTAATTGGTACCATGGTAGTTTGAGAAGGTTTCAATTTGGTCGCTTTTGTAGAGCCTTTATTTACTTTGATAACATCATCACTTGTATTCCCGTCCTCTTTTCCTTCTTCAATAAAGTATTTTGCAAGAGATGGATCAACTCCTGAAAGAGCAGAGCCACTTTCAAATACTTCTTGGTTTTGAGCCTTAGCGAGAAGTTCTCGAAATACTTTTATAGGGAGAAGTTCTGCTTTCTTTCCTTCAGAAACTTCTTTCTTATTTTTCTCCCAATCTTCTTGAACTTCTTTTGGTTGCGACTCTAACCATTTTTCAAACTCTTTAGTCCCCTCAGGTCCTTCAGAAAATCTAGATTGCCTTTTCATTTCATTATCCTTTTTTTCGGTGTTAGCATATTTTTTGGGGTCTTCTTTAGATATAACTGCATCAAATGTTAGGATGAGATCTCCGTCTTTTCCCTCATAAACTTCGGTGACCTTTATATCTTCTATATCATACTCGCCATATTCCACTCTTTGCTTTCTTTCTATTTGATAATAGACGTCTTCGTCAAGTTCACCAACATCTGCAAGATGATTCAAGTATTCCGACCAGTACTTTTTCTTGTAACTCATGGGTCGGTCAGAACGAGGAAAGTTGGTATCTCCTTCGTAGACCCATGTCTCAATGCCTTTTTCCACAACCTCAACATAATTTGAGGCTGACTTTGGCTTCATTCCTAGCATAACATAGTTGTCCCAACAAGGATCGTCCTCAGACTTTTCAAGTCCTGGGCGAAGAGGCACGCAATTCGGAACATCAGATTTCTTTTTCATACTATTCTCCTAAAAACAACTATTTTATCCTATAAATGAATTATTGACTACACAAATACATCATATCCAACAACACCAGAAATTGTGGCACCTGCTTGAATTGTGAATCCCAATGTTGTTTTATTGGTTATTCTAAAAGGTGCAAACACATCGGAGGTCACTTGAACTCTATAATTTGTATTTGAAAAAGGTGTGGCGAAAACAACACTCTTTTCTGTTTCAGAAGAGAATGTTAAGTTGCCATTCACAGCACTTGTTAAACTCAAAATGTTCTCCACTTGGCTCATAGCCGATTGAATGTCGTTTGTAACTGCTTGTGGGATTTGAGTGTAAGCACTCAAAATAAATCCATAGGGGTCTTGGATGTCTCGGACACTCAGCAAACCTGATTGGTCAGATACAATTGTAAACATATACAAGGCTGGGGGATTACCAGACCTGTAAACAAACTCAGATTGTGCGAGAGTTGGAGCCATTACCAAATCCCCGTTGTTTCAAAGCCCATCTCTTCAATTTTTGCAATTAAAGTTTTCATAGACTCGTAATCTCTAGAACGAACTGTCAAATGGTCAGGATTTTCTTCCACCGCAAAATCAAAAGGTTTAACAGATCCAAGTTTGGATCTCCCCTCGCGAAAACTTCTCAACCAAGAGGGCAAGTTTGTTCTTGTTTCTAAACTAGGATAAACCCTTACTCTATATTCTTCGGTGGCATGTTTTTGTATCCAATTACATGCCACTCTTTTGGCCATAAGAACCCTTTTAACAGAATACTTTTCTTTCATGTTAGCACCCCTCCTACTAACATAGAATTTGTATAAGTTTTCTATTGCCTTTACAAAGAGTATCTGACAGGTTCTTCCCAAGACGTTCTATTTGTATCTTTTAATATGTTGAAGTTCTCTGAAACATACTCAAAAACCTCTACGCAATTTTCCATGTTTGGTATTTGCTTAAATCTTCTAAGGTATTTCAGGAACCTATGTCGAACCAAACCTTGCCCAACCCCAAGTTCTCTAGCCACCTCTGACTGACAGGTCTTTTTCACCATGAGAACCATTATTTGAATGTCAATCTCATTTGTAAGGACACCCCTTACATCTTTTTCTATTTGATCCATATCAAAAGTTGGAAGACCCATAAGGTATTGTAACCTTTTCGTCGCCTTTTGTAATCTATAGCAAACAGTTGGTTGTGAAACATTAAACAGTTCCGAAATACCTGTTTGAGTAACTTTTTGAAAAAAGTACAGTTCCAGGAAATCTGCTTCTCTTGGCGGGATCAAATCTAAAACATCTTTAATTTGATCCAGTTTTTCGGCAGACTCAGGGCTTAACTCCTCAGTAAAAGATGGGTAATTATGAATCCCTTGCTCATCCGAGAACATTGCTTCAAAATCAGCCCTGTCAAATATGACATGATTTCCCCAAAATCTAGACATCATCACCTCCCTGTATATCCAAAATATATGTGGGTATCGCTCTGATTGCTTTCAATGTTCTTAATTCAATATATACGAATGCAGACTTTTTGTCTTCAGAAAAACCAACAACCTCACCCTCAACACCTTTATATACGCCACTATTCACAGACACTTTCATACCAAGTTCTAAGTCCGCAACAATAAGTTTTTGAAGGTTATCTTTAAGTTTTTCTACATCTTCGTCTCTAATAGTATTTAAATTCATACCCCGTCTAGAAGCAGTATGCAAGACATCTTCTATGTATGGTTCGTCAGATAAGGCGAAGTATTCAGTTTCAGGTAATCCAGACTCTATAAAAATATACCCCTCTATTACACTTAACTTTGAGGTTCTTCCTTTGAACTCTACTCTGGAGTATGGTATAAATATTTCTTTACCAGGAATAATTTTCTTGATTTTTCTTTCAAGTTCCCCTCTTTCCGCAAGAACTTCGCCAAAGTCGTTCAATTGCACTACAACCCATGTTTTACCATCTTTCTCCATCTACAGTTCTCCGTAAATGGTGAAGTAGTATCTCTTTGAAAACATTTGGTTGTAAACAACCTTTGGAAACTTTCTTTTCAACATTATTGTCCGCAATACCTCGAGGATCAACCCAAACTCCACCACTTGTAGTTTGAGCATTTCCCACCGATTTAATAATACTATGATTTTTTGTTGTGCGAACCTCTTGCGTTAATTTTTTTGCTTTATAATTTTTTTGCTCTTCTATGCTTTGCGTGACTTCTGTGGTTTGTGGAGGAATACTTTGAGATTGAAAGTTTATTGTAACAGTATTATCAACAACACCAACCTTATCTGCATGATGAGTCGTGGCTAAATCTAGAATTAATGTTTGCTTTGTTGGCCTGTGTGGAGGAGCCGCAAACTTTTTGCTAATGTTTAATAATTTTTCCCCATAATTAGAAATAGAATCTATCTTTTCCTTTTCCCATTGACTTGGAACTTTGCCCACACTTAAATGTTTTCGGTATGCAACCATAGAAGCCTCTGCAAGCCTTTCATACGCAGCAGTAGGGGAAACCTCTACTGCCAGTTTTTCAGCAAGTTCTATGCATGTTTTCAGGCTGGTATAAATATTCAAAAGTATATCTAACACATAATCATTTGCACCAAGTTGTAAGTATTTTGAAACTGTTTCTTTGTTAATACCTCCTAACATTGAAACACCCTCAACCATTTTCAAACAATCACGGATATGGCATTCAGATGCCTCAGCAATAGTTATGAGTGAGTCCATATTGTATTCTATATTTTCTTTTTCGCAAATGTGTGCTAACCTTTCCGAGATACCCTCAGGAGAAACTGCTCGAATAACGAAAGCAGGTGCGCATCTAGAAAAAATGGTGGAAACCATTTTTTCTGGTTCAGTTGTGCAAAATATGCAAACCAACCTTTTATCCTCACTTCCCTCTATGTTATCTTCCATAGGCTTGAGTAATGCATCTAATGCTTGCTTGGATAACCGATGACTTTCGTCAAAAAGGTATATCTTTCTTTTCCCTGAAAAAGTGGAATAATTCAGATCTTCAATAATCTTTGCAAGATCGGACTTTCCGGAACGAGTTGCAGCATCTAATTCTTCAAAGTTTGGGTGTACTCCCCCGTCAAGAAATATTTTACAGGAAGAACATTCATCGCAAGGTTCTCCTTCAACAGGAGAGTTACAAAGTAATGCCCTTGCAAGTATTCTACCCATCGTTGTTTTACCTGAACCGTGTTGACCGCAGAAAACATAACTTTGATGAAAACCTCTTTCTTCAATAATAAATTGTTTAAGTACAGAAACTGATGCTTCTTGCCCAAGAACGTCGTTGTATTTTCTAGGACGGTATTTCGTATCTAATGCCATTTCTTTTCTCCAATTCTTGGTACAGTTTCTTTATCAAAACAGAGACTTCTTCATCTTGAACAACCACATATAACTTTTTGAGTTCTAAAATAAACTCCTCAAGTTCTCTATTCGTAAGGTAATTTCCGGTCACATTCAAAACGCACCCCCCAAAAGAAAAGGTGGTGTTGAAGCACCACCTTTTTAATTTAAGTTTTTACAGGACTATTCTTGATTTTGAGTTTCTTCTTTTACCTCTTCTTCTTCCTCTTCATCTTTTGGAAACCACATCCCATATTCTTCTACATTTTTACGGAATGCTTGAATATCGGGTTTTATAGTTCCAAGTCTTATATCCCCAGATCTTTCATCTTCCTCAACAACCATAGAGCAAAGTATAGAATCAAGTAGTGCTTCTCTTTGCTGCTCATTTAATTCTTGAGACCAAGTATCAGCACCCAACTCAATAATGAAACTGTAATTTGTACCCCCAACTACATTCATATAGTCAGAACACTTGAATGCCTTACCATAGACAACTTGCCCTCCAGACTTACCTGCTTTTTCGCGGAATACCACGAGGATATGGTCAGATACCAATGCCAGATCAGGGTGTCGATTTGCGATCAACTTGTCAACCATTTCTTTAATTTCTTCTGCTGCTTTCCAAATACTGTTAGCCATATTTATTCTCCTAAATGAGTTTGAATGAATTTTTAAGAAAGAAAGTTCCACCTTTCTCCCATATTTCGCCAGGATCTTTACCACCAGTGTATTGAACCCAGCGAGTGTTTATATTTACCCTTTCTAATCTCCTAACAACCCCCCATATGCGTTTTCCTGTGTCAGGATGGATATATCCGTTTGCTAATTTCTTTCCTGTTTCATCCATATCGAAACAAACATGTACTGTTGCAGACTTACGAATAAACCTCTTTAGGAAATCTAATTGTAGTCCTGTCATTTTTGCACCACCCATCGATAAAACAACATCTTTTTCTGGTAGAGCCTTTTGTAATGCAATATCGAAGATGCCCTCAACCAACCAAACATCCGAACCAGAAGAAATCTTTTCTAAGTTTGTTGGACACATACCTCCAAAAACAGGAACCCAGTTTGTTTCTTGCATATGATATTTACGAACTTCTTTCTTTTCTAAGTTTCTGTACTCGCAACCAATAAGCCTGCCTCGAGGCGAGTAAAGGGGTATACAAAGCCAGTTATGCACTCTATGACCCTTTACCCCATTGTTGTGGTAAAACTTGTCAGGAGCCCTTGTAGGTTGCGCGGACCATACACAAACTTTGAGTTCTTCTGCAAGTTTGTGCGGAAGCCCTCTCCCCAGAACATAACCCTCGGCATATTCTGGGAGTTCGCAAGAATCTATTGCATTTGAAAGCCAATCTCTCATGCGGCATAATCCTCGAACCCCATTCGGGCTGCCTCGTCTTCAAACTTAAAGAACCCAGACTTTTCGGTCTCTTTGACCGGAGCAATAAGTAAAGTTGTTTCGTAGATATACTCTAACTTTCCCTCGTACTCGCAGAAATGGGTTTTGTTGACAACGATTTCGTCTACAATTTCCCAATCTTCAAGGTTTTCAACTGCCTCAGCAGGAACCTTATCCCAAGAAGAGAGGGGATGACCAGTTTCCTTGAGCCAGCGAAACCCCTCTGTAGCCACGACGGCACGATCCATATCAAATCGGGAAGTGTTAGAAGAAGAGAGGTCGAAATCAGAAATAGTAAAAGGCATTTGATTCTCCAAGTAGAATAAGGGTTACATAAACATAAGGTTTGAGTTTCCCGAAAACATACCGTGAATTAATTTAAAATACAAATTCCTCTTGACGGGTTGTGTATGCAACAAGAGAAGTTACCATTTCCAAAAGAATATAAAGTCCCCAAATAACTTTTATCCGTTGGGACCACGATAGCGAGGTCCTCAGGAACCCAATCCTCCCATGAAACAAATAAGTTTTCTGGGTTGTCTTTCAAAACAAAACCACTTTCAGAATTAACAATAAGGTCAAACTCTGCAAATCCGAAATATGAGAGGTACAATATAGACTCCTTAACACCCTGTTCCGTAAATGGTTTGATAGAACCCCAACCAAGTTCTTTAGACTTAGAATAAATGTTTTGTACCGACCTTAAATAAAGTTCCTTTACTGTGCCCTGCCTTGTGGCAGCGCGAATAAAGTTTCCGGGAAACTTATTTTCCACCCAAACAAAATCTTTTGTGGATGTAACCAAGTATGGGCCATCTAATTCAGGAGCAATTGGGGATGCCATCATGATTGGTGTTTTGTTAGTTTTAATTTGAACATTTTCTAATAAGGAAGGCATTATTCTTCCGTCTCTTCGTCGAGTTCTTGTGCGATTAACTCAAAGTCGTCATCTTCAAGAACCCAAAGTAATGATGCAACATCAGGAAAACGGATAGCGATTTCAGAAACACTTCTATCCTTAAAGAACTCTTTCAAACTATCTTTAATCTTTTCCTTATCGTGGCGCAAAGAAAAGAAAGAACAATTTTGAGCAGCATCAGCATCTTCTAGTCTTGAGTCGCATATTCTTGAGTCCAAATCTGGGCACTTACAAATATAAACCCCACCACCTAGAAGACTCAAAAGTTTATTTTCGTTTTTAGACCCTGTCTTAAGAAAATAATTGAATCTGCAATTTACAGATTTTGTTTGCAATAACTTATCGAGTTCTCTCTTTATATGTCGGAACTTGACCTGCTTCAGTTTTTGCCCAACCTCTCCTGCCTTTTTCATGGGGCTCTCCTAATTTTTGTAAAGGTTGCTTCTCCATCTTTCTTTTGAATTCTGTAAGCAGTTTTGGCTTGTTCTATTAAAGCAGGGTTATGTGTTACTGCCAATACATCTAAGCCCAACCTTTCAGAGAGTAACGATAGAAACTCTCCGACTCTTGGAACATAACTTTCTGCAATAGCAGCCAAACTTTCATCCAATAAAAGTAATGGGCGCATGCCCCTTCTAGTTAAAACAACGATCCTTAGAAGAACTGATTGTACTGTTGTCACAGAACCTCCATAAGCATCAGTAGATAAACCTTCAGTTTGAGAGCCATCGTTTTCAGTTTGAACTGTTAAAAGTTCAACCGATACTTTTCCCCTTTGAACTTCCACATTCGCCCTAGCACTCAAGTCTAAATCATCGAAGATAGCCTTGAGACCCTCTGTAAGTAATCCTTCTGCAGTCTTTGCATTATCTATTACCTCCTGATCTATGAGCCTCCTAAACAACTCAGAGACCTTTTCTAGGACGTCTTGCCTAGAGACCAAAGAATCAATAGTGTTATGTAGTTCTTCTAGTTTCTTAACTTCAGAATTACGGATGGTCTGCACGCGAACAAAATCCGAGAACAGACCATCAAAAGAATCAATTATTTGATTTAGTTTTTCCATACAATCACTGAATAGTATTTATTGGAAGTATCTGAATCAGCATCAGCATACTTAAAAGAAGTAAAACCTCCGCGACCCCTTTTATTAACCCCCAATTCTACTTTTTCTAATGAGAATGTAGACACTATACCTTTCAAATAAGCATAATCAATAGTAAATGCTGTGTCAAAGTTTGCCCCATTTTCAACTGTTGCAAGACTCAAAGGGTACTCGTCATTACCACCTGCCTCTGATGGCATTGAAAGAACAACCTTTTCAGCATCCCCATCATAACGAAAAGTCAAACTTTCATAACCCTTTGGTGCTGACGCACTCAAAACCGAAATCGCGGCATTAACCTCGGTCATATCCAAATCAATTACTGAGTCTGGATCTTTATTTGGATCTACTGAAAGCGCAGGGAACTTAGAAGTTGGCTTGGTAACGCCAAGATAATGTCCTGTTTCTTTCTTAAAGATAACGCAAGCACCACCACCGTCTTCGGCAGACCTTTCAGCAGTGTTAACAGTAATCTCGTCAATTTCTTTGTCAGACAAAAACTTGGAAACCGCAGGAATGTCTTTCCCAGGAATGCGGATGTTAAGTTTTGGCACAACAGGAACTTCGGCGCAACATAAAGCACGACGATCTGTAGCCCAAAAGGTTCCATTGATACTTTCGATTTGACATAACTCAGGCTTGGCTGTGTCGTCTGTGGAAACAAAGTTCTTTGTAAGACTCAAAGCCCGAACAATTACAAGTGGGTCTACATTGCCCACATCAGTAGCAGAACCCATAAGACCATCCCAGAAAGGAAACTTACTTGGGTCTAATGAACGAAGTCTAATTTTAGAACGACCTGATTTTGCATGCACATCGCCAGCACCATTAAACTCAAAAGTTAGAACTCCATCTCCAACTCCGGAAACCCATTTATCAAGCCTCCAAGACTCAACTGTAAATGCGTCCCCCTCATTTCCGTCATGAGTAGCGATCAGGTTCGCACCTCCGAAAACTCGTAGGTTTTGCGCAAGCACCTCAACCTTTTCGTCTTTAATTCTAAATAGATAATGAGATGTAATATCATTACCAGTGCCAACAGCCACACTTACTGTAGATAGTGCGTGCTGAAGATCAGATTTTGCTGTTTCAATTTTCATTGTTTACTCCATGTAGGGTGTTAAAGAATCTTTTGCAGATTTGATTTGATTTTCAAAGTTTTGTATAGAGGAGTTCAAAGCATCCTCCAATTTTTTAAGGGTTTCCCCTAATGTTTCAGGATCTAAGTTTGCATCCCTAATTTCTTGCTCTACTTCTTCAAGTGCTTGTTCGGCTGCTTGCTTCTTACCTGATATCCTTTGTACTTCGCCTGCTAGTTTATCTCTAGCATCAATGGCTTTTTTAAGTCTTTCATCTATGTCCATTAGAACCTCCTTTCAAGAAAGATTACTTTCCGGGAAGATAACATAACCCCCTTAAAGAGAAAAATCCGAAAAACCACTTCCCTTGCCGTCTATTTCCGAAACTTCCAATTCCTGCTTTCTTTCGTCGCAAGCACTTTTATATTCGCAAAACATACAAGACAATCTAGATGGTTTTGCAATAAACTTTTTCTTGTGCATACTATGTTTTGCTTTCTTGGCTCTTTCAGCAACCCTTTTCAAATCGTCCTCGCTAAAAGCAACCCAAGTAACACCCTGTTCATTTGTTTCATCTGAATAAGGGTAGCGAAACCAAACAACACCTAACTTTTGTGGAATCTTTTTATATGCTAGTTTGAATATCAAAGCATAAAACACTAATTGATCTGTATCCACAAAATCTTTGGACTTTGCATTCTTGCCGTCCAATATCATAATTCCAACATCATCTCTACGGATGATTGCATCTATAATACCACCGATAGGGTTCCACTTATCGATCCAAGAAATAATCTTTTGTTCTGACTTTGCATATGGCCCCAACAGTTTATGTTGTTTCATAGTTTGAACATAACCTCTCGCTCCAGATATGACTATTTGGCGCATTTCATCTATAGTCATATTGGCTTTTTCTAAGTCAATATATGATTTGGCAATAAGTTTTTCAAATTCCTTTACAGCAATCTCTTCCATCTTATCTGAAAGAACTTTCCCCTCTCTCCACAACTCATGATTATATAAGATCTCAAAAGCATGATGTATAGCGATACCCATAACTGCGTGATGCATTGAAGACCTATCGGATTTCGTTTTTGGTTTTCCGTCTCCGTTTCCTAAGTCTATTCCGTTCCAACCTTTTGTCCACAAAAACCTTTGCGGACATTCTTCGTACATCTTAAGGTGAGACCAAAATAAGACTGAATCTTTGTGCATAAAAACTCCTAACCTACCATAAACAATACCCCATTTGATCTGCAAAGAATAACTACACTATACCAAAGAGTACTCGTTAGGAGGTGCTAATGCGCAAATTGTATGTTATAGATACTTCAGTACTTATTCATGACCCTGAGTGTATCTACAAGTTTGGGGGAAATGATGTTGCTATCCCCATATTTGTAATTATTGAACTAGACGACCTTAAAGAAAGGAAAACGGGAAGACTTGCTTTTGCCTCGAGATCTGCATCTAGAACTATTCAAGATATAAGGGGAACTGAAGGAGACCTCCGAAAAGGTGTTATTTTAGAAGACCTAGATATAATGGTGCAAGTGATCGGCACAACAGGGGGAGTAGGGATCCAAGCACTTCAAGAAGAAAATCCTCGCAAAATGGATTTGTGGATTATGCAGAGTGCTCTAGAAATGAAAGAGGAATATGATAGGGTTGTTCTTGTGACAAAAGACCTCAACCTTAGATTATTATCCCAAGGAGAAGGTTTGGATTCAGAAGATTATGAGAATGATCTTGTGCCACTAAAAGAGATGCACGCAGGTTTTAGAGATGTTGGGGAGCAAATGGATTCTCCAAATGTCTACATACCTGAATATGAAATACCTGCAACACGTTTCGTCAAAGACCCAGTTTACAACGAGTTTTATATCTCAAGATGGGAAGAAAAAGAATTTCTGACAAAAAACAATATGGGCTTTATCAAACCAGTAAACAAAGAATTTCCTACTTCCATCTCACCAAAAAACATTGAGCAAAGAATGGCTCTTGAGTTACTTTGCGATCCCGAGATAAAACTTGTATCTCTTATCGGAAAAGCAGGAACTGGTAAAACCTTTATTGCGCTTGCCTCAGCAATCTCCCAAGTACACTCAAATTATGAGCAGGTCATTATTACCAAACCAATTGTAGACATGGGCAACTCGATTGGGTTTCTCCCTGGCGATTTAGACGAGAAACTTCTACCTTGGATGGCTTCTTATTTTGACAATCTAGATAAAATCATCCCTACCAAAACTCAAGTCGGGAAAAAACTTGAAAGGAATTGGAAATACCTTGTCGACACAGGAGTACTTATTGTTCAACCTCTTAATTCTATCCGGGGTCGCTCAATAGATAACGCATTTATGATAATTGATGAGGCACAAAACCTTACAGCCCATGAAATCAAAACCATTGTGACAAGGGCTGGTGAAGGTACCAAAGTTGTTTTAATGGGTGACCCATACCAAGTAGACAGTCAGTTCTTAGACCAAAACTCTAATGGCTTGACTTATGTTACGGACAAAATGAAAGGAGCCGAAATCTTCGGCTCCGTATTTTTCTCGCAAGGGGTTCGATCAGAACTTGCTGAAGTTGCTGCAGACAGACTTTAATCTTCTTCTATTGTTCAGGCAAGTTTGCGGAAACACTTCCAATGAACTTGCTTAACCATAAGTCCACCTGTTCCTCTAAAGGAACATGCTCTTGATATTGGAACTGGCGCATTTCATCTAAGAAATCACAGACAGGTCCGCCATCTACTTCTATTTGAAGTTCGTCATACAACCAATCGGCCATCTTAATAGTTGGAGCCCAAGCACTCGGAGCACGCAGAACTTGTTTCCTCAAAGAAAAAGACAACCCCTCATGACCGTGAGTTAGTAAAGCCACTGCGCTCAAGAACAAACTTTCTTGTAGTATAGGAGTTTCTTGAAATATTGCAACTGGGTTAAACCCTTTGACCAACTTCTCAACAAACTTGGGTGTTATCTTTGATGCAACTTTTGCCCTTTGTTGCTTTCCACTGTAATTAAACAGCCAGTCCGGTTTAATCAAGTACAAACGGAGTTGCCCCCAAACTACAATGTCTGTAAAAGTTAATTCCTCTGTAGATTCAAGCAACTTTTGGTAATCTCCTCGGTCAGACTTTGTTGGCTCGGGGTAGCGCAAAGTCCAAGGACCTCTTTGGTTAAAGGGAAGTTCCGGTGCGATCTTCCCTTGAAAGAAGTATTGTTCAAACCCCATTATTTTCTCCGGTTCCACAAATATAATCGTTTTTAATTTCCGAAGTGCCAACCTTTTGCCATTTAAATGTTTTTCCAAACATATATGCCTCTTTTCTTATAGAAAGGAGTTTCCACAATCCGTCAGCCTTTTCTATTATTGAGCCAACTCTACAGTCGAATAGGTATGCCAAGTTCATGCTAGGGGAACCTTGCTGGTGCAAATCGGAGTGTATCATTCTAATGTATATCTCTGAGTTTTTTGAATACTTAGAGACGCGATCGTCCATGAGAGAGACCATAATCTTAATTTCAGACAGAGACATTTTTGACATTGTATCTCTTAGGTTCCTTTGTTCATCAGAAAGGTTTGGTTCAAAACCTCTTGATTCTCTTGCACTGTTCCAACTCTCAACTGGCATTTTTGTATCAATCATAACATTTCTCCTAGATTACAGGTTACATATACATAAGGTTTCATTTTTTGAGAAACATACTGAAAAGATTAAACTTTTTCAAGATACTCTAATGCTTTTTCCTTTACTTCTTGGGCGACTTCCAATTCTCCCATGAGTTCTTCCATTGTTTTATCGGAAGACTTTGCCTCTAAGTCCTCTTTAATCTTTGTTACAAAAGAGTCCATCTCCATTTGTCTTTCGATTTGTCTTCTTCTGCCCTCTACATCAAACACTTCTTCGGCTGGCTTTACTTTCAACCTACGAACATCAACTTTTGCCCCAGATTTATCGCAGGATATAACTGCACATGCAGGTCTTCTTTGAACTTCATCTTGTGAAAGAGAACCTCTTGTTAGAGAACCTATATTGATAAAAGTTTTGCCATCAATAATCTCAACCCCTTGATCCATGTGCCAATGACCAAAACAAAAAACATCTGGGGCGCAATCTACTAAATCCCCATACTTTACAATGTCTTCTCCCTCAAACATTGTTCCACCTTTAAGGTTTGCGAGTATATGGGCCACGCATATCAAAACATCTTCGTCACCCTTTACTATATTCGTAAATAGAGAGGGCGAATAACGGTGCCCAGGATACGGTACACCAACGACTCGTACCTTAACCCCATCTTGCTCAAAGACGGCTTCATAAGTATCATAGAGCCTTTTGAAGACTCCCGTAGAAAAGAGAACACCAAGAGGTTGCTGGTACAAAAACTTATAGTCACCATAAACTGAGTCATGGTTTCCTGGGCAACAATAAACGGGGAATGGGTAGTCCGCATGATGTTCGGCTGTTAATTGCACAAGTTTATGGGAATTTCTTACAGGTGACTTAACATGAAAAAAGTCACCCCCATCTAGTATGGCAGAAGCACCGACTTCAATACCTATATCTCGAACTTGGCCAAGTTTATCTAGAACAGTTTCATGCCAAACATCCGTACGGGAAGATGGGGCAACATCAGACATATGAACATCCGTTCTCCAAACTAATTTAACCATGATTTTCTATCTCCAAAACCTTTAAGATTTTTGCAAGTATGTGTGTTTTCCCTTTTTCAATGGCTTTTTGTCTTCTGTGGTGTCCATCTAAAATCATATTGTAAAGACCGTTCATCTCCAAAACGATAATTGGAAAAGAAAGGTCAGAGTTCTCTTTCCTTACAAGGTCGATTTCCGTACTGGGAATGTGGGATAAGTCGCAGAGAGGAATTGAAACAATAGGGTGGTTATACAACACAGACAAAACCTCTTGAATTGTTACAGTATTATCCCCATCTGACCAATATGTTTGAGTCCAATCTTTAGTCACAAGATCCTCCGTGCGGGGTTTTACAAACAGGGCATTCACCAAGATCACCCAAAAGTTCGGAAACAAGTTTAGAAACCTTTTCATGTTTTTGAATAAGGTTTTCATGTTGTTCTTGAAACTCCCTCAAATTGCTCGCATTCTTATGTTTATTTTGAGCCAAACTTTCAACAGTTTGTTTCTTAGAAATTATCTCAAGAACTTTTCTCTCTTTTGGTAACGGTGGGGGGGAGAACTTTGTATAATGCTCAACCCTCGCTATTGCTGTGGATACTTTTGTTTTTAACACTTCAACTTTTCTAACCTTAGATATTGTTTCAACAATATCGATTTCTGTAGGTAGTTCTATAAATTCAAAATCCGCATATTTTCTGACTTGTAATGTGGACTTGGTTTGCTTTTCATCTAACCTTTTCACCAATGAGGTTGCTTTATGCAACCTTTCAATCTTGGTTTTTTGAGGAACAACTTCAGGATCAAACCCTTCAAAGGCTCTAAGAGCATCTCTACAGGCTTTCAATCTCTCGAATAACCCTTTTATCAATTCAAACTTTCGAGCAGCCTCAATCAACTGTTTCTTTTGCGCTGTAATGGTTTCTATTTGTTCTTCCACTACCTCAAAACCTTCAAATGATGCAACTGTTGCTTCTTGGGCTTTAAGGTCTTTTCTGCGAACCTTTAATTCAGAACCTACAGAACGACGATCTTTTTCAGACATCCTTAATGCTGAAGTTAATTTGCCAACTTTTTCAACATCAGAAAGTGCTTCAGCCAAAACTGCACCAGACCTATTCAAAAGAAATATAGTCCCATCGAATTGGTTAGCAACTTGTGGCCATACAACATTATTTGAGGCAACAATAGGGAAAACTCCTAAGTCTTTGAGTTCTTCAGGAGCACCTCTACCAACCCCTGCTATTTTATACCCATTTATCACATAAGAATTATCTTTGGGTCCTTTTTCCCATTTAACAGACTGCCCATCCTCAAACTCAACATCTACTGTAATTTTATCTTCACCTTTACGAAGAAGAGAACCAAAAGGAGAGTTTTCAAATACTCCCCGAAT
>MDTG01272765.1_pt1 | contig 24640 bp, 29 predicted proteins | sample 811421 | NCBI WGS metagenome assembly MDTG01 (sample SAMN05326645, study PRJNA326480) | marine metagenome | isolation source: seawater | place: Pacific Ocean: South East | collected 2011 | reverse complement strand
TGCCGCGCTGCGCGGAGGCATGTGCCGAGGATAGCAAAGGCGTTACCGTCACCGCCCACCAGTTGCGCTTGGATATCGGGGTATTTGATCATGCGATTCTCCATGATTATGCCTCCTTTGCAATTTGATAGACACGGTTGCCATCGCTGTTCAGCCATACATCAATGTCGATTTGCTTTTTGCGGCGCATGTTTGACAAGTGACCGCGTACTGAATGAGCCTGCCAGCCGGTGGCTTTTTTGAGCTGCTCCAGGGTCGCTCCTTCTTCGCGCTCCAGCAGAGCATTGATGGCTGACTGTTTGGTTTCGCGTTTCGGCTCCTCGGTTGGCGTTGCATGCTGTTGCGGTGCGTTGCTTGGTGTTGCCTCGCGTTGCACCGTGTTGCCTGCCGCTGCCAGTCCTGCATCGGAGATAAGGTAAACCTCTTTGCTATTATCGGTGAAGCGTTTGTTGATTAGCCCCTTGCCCAGCATAGAGTCGATGCTCTTCTGCCGAATCATGGGGTTTTTAATATCCTGCATAAAGCTAGTAACACAGGTTATGGGTGTTTTAGCGGCTTCGCTTAAAACGGATTGTTGGGTTGGTGATAGTTTTGTCATGATTTACTCCTTTTCTTTCATGGTTTGGTGAATCGTGATTGTGGAATCTGCCAGGGCTTTGATGCTCTCAGCCAGCGGTGCAATTTCCATCAGGTAGCTAATGGCGACATTGCTATCGCCAGTGGAAGCGCTTTTATCCGCTTCAAAGGCTGCATCTTTGACCTTCCACATCAGGTGATTGATGGTCTGTGCCTGGGCTTTGATAATTTGTTGCTTGGTGGATAATTCTGCCATTTCTTGCTCCTTTGTTGGCGTTAATCGATGTCCTTTTGACATCTTCATTAACGCTTCATTTGGGAACTTAATCAAGTGAATAATCAATCTTTTATTATTTAATATCAATATGTTAATATGCCGACATCCTATCCAGTTACAACCATCGCAAAGCTCTTCGGAATCACCGAGCGGCGGGTGCAGCAACTGGCACAGGAAGGGATTATTCCGAAGCCTGAAAAGAATCAGTATGAGCTGGTGGGCTGTGTCCGTGGATTCATTAATTACCTGCAGCAGCGTGCCTTTGGTAAAGGCGTTGCACCACAGGACACGCACCTGGAGCGTGCGCGATTATTAAAGGCGCAGGCAGATATGGCAGAGATTGAACTGGCCGAACGTACCGGTGCGCTGGTGACGGTGGAGCGGGTGGAAACGGACTGGCTGGAAATGGTAACCGCATGCCGCGCCAAGATGCTGAGCATTCCAACCAAAACAGCCTACCAGATCGCTCATTTAGAAAACCCACAGGAAATTGAGAAATTTCTCAAGCGCACGATTTACGAGGCGCTGGCGGAGATGGCTGCATATGAATCAGATGAAGACTTATCAGACAGTATTGAAGACGGTGATGACGGCCTGGATGCCGCCACCACAACTGACAGTGAGCCAGTGGGCGGATCAGAACAGGAGGCTGAGTCCGGAAGCAAGTAGCGAACCTGGTACATGGGTGACCGACCGTGCGCCATATCAGCGCGGGATGATGGATGCGGTGAATGAGCCTGGTGTTTCTGAGGTGGTGTATATGACCTCGTCCCAAATTGGGAAAACCGAGATTATCAATAACATCATAGGGTATTTCGCGCACCAAGACCCCTCGCCGATGCTGCTGATTCAGCCCACGCTGGATATGGCGGAGACATGGAGTAAAGACCGCCTTGCGCCAATGATACGAGATACGGATGCACTGACAGATCTGTTTGGTGATCCGCGCAGCCGTGACAGCAATAATACGCTGCTACATAAAAAGTTCCCTGGTGGGCATATTACCATGGCCGGTGCAAACAGCCCATCCTCGCTGGCATCGCGCCCGATACGGATTGTGCTGCTCGATGAGGAGGATCGCTATCCGCATTCAGCGGGTACGGAAGGTGATCCTGGTAGCTTGGCGCAGAAGCGCACTACCACCTTCTGGAATCGGTTGCTGGTTACCGCCAGTACGCCCACGATTGAGGATGAAAGTAAGATTGAGTCACGCTATCAGCAGAGCGATCAGCGTAAATATTATGTGCCATGCCCTGAATGCGGCACATTTCAGGTGCTGAATTGGCAGCAGGTGAAGTTTGAAAAGAAAAACCCAGAGGATGCTGTTTACGAATGCGAACACTGCAAAACCAAGCTGAAAGAAAGCGACAAGATATGGATGCTTTCTCACGGAGAGTGGCGTGCAGAAGCAGCATTTAATGGCATTGTCGGATTCCATATCAATGAGCTGTATAGCCCGTGGGTTAAATGGTCGGAGATGGTGGCAAGTTTCCTCAAAGCCAAACGTCTGCCGGAAACGCTCAAAGTTTGGGTTAATACCTCGCTGGGCGAGACATGGAAGGAGGCCACGGAAGGCATAGACCCTTCCGGACTATTGAAACGGAAAGAGAATTGGGGCCGCGTGGCTCCTGAAGGTGTGATTGTCATCACGGCTGGCGTGGATGTGCAGGATGATCGCTTAGAGGCTGAAGTGATTGGCTGGGGCGTAGCGCAGGAAAGCTGGTCACTGCAATATCATGTGCTGCATGGCGATCCCGCTCAATCGAAAGTATGGGAGGATTTAACCAATGTACTGACGCAAACCGTTCAATCTACCGATGGACGTACATTACCGATAGCTGCAGCCTGTATAGATAGCGGCGGTCACCAGACGCAGCGCGTGTATGAATATTGCAAGGGCCGTGAGTATCAGCGCATATACGCGATTAAAGGTGCAAACCAGATTGGTAAGCCGCTGGTGAGCAAGTTCAGCAAGAATAATAAGCTGCGCGTGAAGCTGTTTACCATCGGCACGGACACAGCAAAACAAATGATCTACTCGCGGCTGAAAATCCATCAGCCTGGTGCGGGTTATTGTCACTTTCCTGCGGATTATCCGGAGGAGTATTTCAAGCAACTCACATCTGAGCGCATACAGACCAAATTTGTCAACGGCCATCCCACACGCATCTGGATATTAACCAAAGGTCGCCGCAATGAGGCACTGGATTGCCGTGTGTACGGCTTGTCAGCATTGCATATTCTGAATCCAAATCTGGATCGCCTCGCCAAAGAGCAAGAGCGCGAACGGCTGCGGCAAACAGACGAGCAAACTACGCAGGATACACAGTCCACCAATGAATGGATGGGCTACGAAGACTGGAATTTTAATTAGGAGCAACGATGGCACTCACCTTAACACAAGCGCAAACGGCGCTGGATGCATGGATTGCGGCTGATTTGGCAGTGGCTAAAGGCCAGAGCTATTCGATGAACGGGCGCAGCCTGACGTTGGCCAATGCGAAGGAAATACGCGAGCAGATTCAATATTGGGAACGGCGTGTGGTGGCTTTTGAGCAGACGATTCAGAACAACCAGCAAGCTGCCTTAGCGGATTTTAGCGAGTAAATAATATGAACATTATCGATAAAACGATTGAGGCGATTTCGCCGGAGGCGGCGCTGCGCCGTGATACGGCGCGTAAGGTGCTTAAAGCCCAACGTGCTTATGAAGCAGCACAACCCTCCCGTCTGCGTAAAACCAAGACCGATCCCGGTAGCGGTGATGCGATTGTGGAGCGTGCTGGAGAATCACTGCGCTTGCAGGCACGGCATCTGGATGAAAACCATGATCTGGGCGGTGGCGTGTTGGATTGCCTGGTCAATAATGTGGTTGGGCGCGGTATCAATGTTGAGCCGCAGGTGAAACTAAAAAGTGGTGAACTTGCCAAGCAGGTGAATGATCAGATGATTGAGCTGTGGGAAGAGTGGATTCGCTTTCCCGAAGTGACGTGGGAATGCCACTGGAATCACATGCTGCGTCTGCTAGCGCGGCACTGGTTTCGGGATGGTGAGGTGCTGATCAAGCATATTGAAGGCACCAGTAGCACCATCGATCATGGAACGCTGGTGCCATATTCGCTGGAAATGATTGAGGCTGATTATCTGCCATTTGAATTTAACGACCCAAAAAAGCGCATAGTTCATGGCGTGGAAAAAAATGCATGGCATCGCCCACGCGCCTATTACCTCTATAAGGAGCATCCTGGCAATAACCACACGCTGGTGGTGAGGCAGGATGTGAAACGCCATGCCGCTGAGAAAATGCTGCATCTAAAGGTCGCCAAGCGGATTAGTCAGACTCGCGGCGTATCGATCTTTGCCAGCGTACTGACGCGCATGGAGGACATTAAGGATTACGAACTCTCGGAACGGCTGGCGGCTAAGGTGGCGGCGAGTATTTGTGCCTATGTGCGTAAATCACTTGATGGCCCGACTTCTGGTCTGCAGGTGGATGAAGCGGGCAACCGGCTCATGAAAATGCAGCCAGGTATGATTTTTGATAATCTGCTACCTGGTGAAGAAGTCGGCATGATTGATAGCAATCGGCCTAATACAATGCTGGAGCAATTCCGCAATTCGCAGCTTCGGGCGGTGGCCGCTGGCACAAGCACTGGCTATTCCTCTATCGCCAAAGATTATAACGGCACTTACTCGGCGCAGCGGCAGGAGCTGGTGGAGCAATCGGTGCATTACGCCGTGCTGCGTGAGTATTTTATAGAACGCTGCGTCCGTCCTATCTGGGAGCGGTTTGTGGCGATGGCGATGCTATCCGGCCAGTTGAAGGTGCCGCAAAATGAAATCAACCCCAACACGCTCAAAAAAGCGGGCTTCCAGGGGCCGGTAATGCCGTGGATTGATCCGCAGAAGGAAGTGACTGCGGAGGAAAAAGCAGTGGCGGCTGGATTCAAATCCCGTGCTGAGGTCATTCGCGCTCGTGGTGGCAACCCGCAGGACACATTCGAGCAGATTAAACAGGAACGTGAGCAGGAAACCGAGGCTGGTATTAGTTTTTCTACCAGCAATGGCAACCAGCAACTTTCACTCTTTAACCAAAACCAAGGAGAAAACGATGCCACAGAAAGCAACAAAGAAAGCGACAAAGACAAAGCCGGAGGGCAAGCCGGTGATACTGACACGTACGATTGACCTTACTCAGGAATCCATCATTGACGAAGATAGCCGCCTTGTGCGGCTTTCTTTTTCTTCGGAAGAACCTGTCACTCGCGCCTCATTCTTTAGTGATCCGTGGGTGGAGGTGCTGGGGCATGGTGCAGGCGAAGCCGATCTGGAGCGCTTAAACAGCAGTGCGCCGCTGCTCTATAACCATGATCGTACAGAGCGCGATAACCGCATCGGTGTAGTGGAACGCGCATGGATTGAGAATAACCGTGGCCATGCTGAGGTGCGCCTTTCCAAACGCGCCGAGGTAGAAGGCATCTGGCAGGACGTGCGCGATGGCATTTTGCGGAACGTCTCCGTTTCCTACCGCATCAACGAGCGCAAGCTGCAAGAAGAACATAAAGATAAACCAGACCTCTATCGGGTGGTCAGCTGGACACCGATGGAAATTTCACTGGTCGATATTCCTGCCGACTCCACTGTTGGGGTTGGTCGGAGTGCTGGGGATGAACCTATCGAAGGTGAATTCCCAGATGAGGACGCTCCGGAAGAGCGCAGCCTTGAACCCCAACCCTCACAACCAAAACCAAAGGAGAAAACTATGCCTGATAAAGTCAACAAGGCACCGGAGCATCTGGATGCGGAGCGCAAAGAAGACGTCAATCTTGACGAAGTGCGTAGCGGTGCGATGGATGAAGGTGCAAAACGTGCGCTGGAAACCGAGAAAGAACGCCGCACGGAGATTCGCGGTCTGTTTGAAGGTCACACCGATCATATCGAAGTGCGCGATCAATGTCTGGATGATCCGGCCATTGATATCAACGAAGCCCGCAAGCTGCTGCTGGATGCCATTGGCAAACAGGAGCAGCCTGCCACCAATGGTGAGCGCATTGAGGTGGGTGAATCTGCCACCGAGAAATTTGCTCGCGCAGCAGAAGATGCCATTTCGGTGCGTGCTGGTCTGAGCGATGATCGCAGCAAAGCCAGTGAGCTATGCGGCTATCAGCTGGTAGATATCGCTCGCAAATGTCTAGAACTGCACAATGTGCGTACCGAAGGTATGGATCGCAGCACCATGATTGGTCGGGCGTTTACTCATTCCAGCAGTGATTTTCCAAAGATTTTGGAGAATAATGCGCGTAAAGCCATGCTGCGTGGTTATGAAGAAGCACCGGAGGTGTTCCCTCGCTTTACCCGCGCTGGGAATCTGTCTGACTTCAAGATTCATACCCGCACCGGTATTGGCACGGTGGCCTCACTGCGTAAGGTCGAAGAAGGCGGTGAATATAAGCACACCACCATCGGCGAACGCGGTGAGCAAATCCAGTTGGCCACTTACGGTGAGCTATTCAGCATCACCCGCCAGGCCATCATCAATGATGATCTGGAAGCCTTTACCCGCATCCCACGCACATTAGGCCGTGCAGCTGCTCGCACCGTGGGTGATCTGGTGTTTTCGATTCTGATTGATAACCCCACCATGTCCGATGGTAAAGCCGTGTTCCATGCGGATCACAAGAATCTGCTTGGTTCGGGTACGGCCATTTCTGCGGCAAGCGTGAGTAAAGCGCGAGCTGCTATGCGTAAGCAAAAGGATGGAGATGCCACGCTCAATATCCGCCCCAGCTTCCTGCTGACTCCGGTGGATATTGTGGATACGGCTGCGGTGTTGATGTCATCTGAAACTAATCCCGATCAGGCAAACAGCCGTGTTCGCAACATGGCTACCGTTAATGGTGCGCTTGAGGTGCTGGCGGATGCACGGTTGGATGCGGCATCGGCAACTGCATGGTATCTGGCAGCTGACCCCAACTCGTTTGATACGATTGAGGTGGGCTATCTCGATGGTGTGGCACTGCCATTCCTTGATGATATGGATGGCTGGACGATTGATGGGCGCGAATACAAAGTACGGATTGATGCAGCCGCATCTGCCTTGGAATATCGTACCCTGTATAAAAACCCTGGCGCTTAAACCCAACCTCTAAAAATCACTTTCACAGCAGCTTCTAGCTACTTTTTTAATGCCTAAATCAAAGGAGAAATCTTATGGCTACTAACTATGTTCAAGAGGGAAATGCCCTCGACTATACGGCATCGGGCGCAGATGTTGCGTCCGGTGAATTTCTGGTGATCGGCACGATTGGCGGTGTTGCCAAGACTGCCATTGCTGATGGTAAAACCGGCGCAGTGCATATTTCCGGTGTATTCAGCGTGGCAAAAGCCAGTGGCGCAGTCACGCAAGGTGCAAAACTCTACTGGAACAGCACCAATAGCAACCTGACCACCACTGCTTCGGGCAATACGCTGGTGGGTGTGGCAGCCGCTGCAGCGGCCTCCGGTGATGCCACCGTTAAACTCCTGCTAAATGTAGGTCTGTAAACCATGCCGTTCATTGAGGACATGCAGGAGCGTGATCTCGCGCTCCTGCAGGCGCTGGATGGGCGCGAGGTCGTCTATACCCCACAAGTGGGCGTACCTCGCCTCCTCTCTGCCATGTTGCAGGCGTTTTCCGAACTGACCGGTGGTGAATCAGTGGATGTGGTGGTGGCCAAGCCGGTGCTGTCCATCCGCACTATCGATATTCCTGAGATTCAGGTGGGAGACACTTTCAATATTGATGAGCAGGATTATGAAGTCGCCGTTATCAGTCCAGACAATGAAGGCATTACCGAATTGATGATGGAAAAATTATGAAACACGCACGCACACAAATCCGCAATGCGGTAACAGCCCTGCTGAAAGGCAATACGGCAGCTGGCAACAATGTTTATGAAGCACGAGTCTATCCGATTAATGATCCGAAGCTACCAGCCCTGCTGATTTATACCAAGCAGGAGGTGGTGGGTGAGCAATCCATGTCGCGCCCCCGCACCCAGCAGCGCGAATTGATGCTGAGTGTGGAAGCCTATGTAAAGGCACGCGGTAATGTCGATGAAGTCACCGATGATCTGGCACTGGAAATCGAACAGCTGATAGCCGCCGACCCTACGCTGGGTGGGTTGGTGAAGGATATTGCGCTGGAAATCACAGAAACACAGTTTTCCGATGATGGAGAAAAGCCGGTGGCAGTAGCCATTCTCACCTTTTCTACGCTCTATGCGGTCAAAGAAAATGCACCACACACACTCGTGTGACACGCTAACATAAGCCTCCCGACTTAGCGCTGTGCATGCTGGGCGATCTTCATTTGGGGGTCGCCCTTTTTTATTCAATCAACTTAAACCTCAAGGAGAAACATTATGGCTACTCATGCTGGCAGCGAGGGGAAGGTCTTTATCGGATCAGACCAGGTCGCTGAAATCAAATCATGGTCACTGGAAATCACCAGCGACACCGTGGATGCATCCATTATCGGCACTTCATGGCGGAAGAATCAGGCCACCATTAAAAGCTGGTCTGGCAGCTTTGAAGGCTTTTGGGATGAAACCGATACCGATGGCCAGGGCGCATTGTCTGCCGGTGGTACGGTCACGCTCAACCTTTATCCCGAAGGTGATGATAGCGGTGACACCTACTGGACGGGTGATGCCATCATTACCTCCATCTCTTACAGCGCCGCCTTTGATGGCATCGTGGAAGCCTCATTCAGCTTCACCGGCACCGGTGCGCTTACCGAATCAACCGTAGCTTAAAGGAGGAATTATGAGTGTTATTCATCGTGCTACTGCTCATTATGCATCGCAGGAAAGACTAATTATCGCCGTACCGGAATGGGGTGATGACAATGCCCCGCTGGAAATCCATGTAATGCCGATGACGATGGCGGAGGTCAATATGATGGCCAAAATCGCCAGCAAAAAAGCCAGCAACATCGAGCAGGCCGCCAATATCATCGTGGTGAAAGCCAAAGATAAGGATGGCAAGCGGCTATTCAGCGTTTCAGATCGTGACAAGTTGATGCAGGAAGCCGACTACCGCGTGGTGTCCCGCATCGCTGAGAAAATCGAAGAGCATTTCTTCGGTGATATGGAGACGCACAAGGGAAACTCCGCCGCGACCCAGCCAGAAGAAACCAGCTAACGCTGGCGTGGCGGCTTGGCAGGCCCCTGGCCGAAATTGAAGCCATGTCGCCGCAGCAATTCACGGAATGGGTCGCATTTTTCGAACTCCAAGCAGAACAAATGAGTAAACCGCGTGGCAAGTAGGCCACGCGCAGCCTTTAGCGCGTCTCATTGGACGAGCAGGAGGCGAGTACAGGAGACAATTAAAAATGCCAAGATTCGCTGAGGCAAAATTCACCATTCGGGCGATCAATAAAACGCAGAAAGCGTTTTCACAGATCAACACGAATGTGCAGAAGATGGAAGGCCGCTTCTCTAAATTAGGGCGCGGTCTGTCCAAAATTGGCGGGTTGATGGCCACGGTGTTTGTCGGCAGGCAGATTGTCGATGTTATTACCAAGTTTGAAAAGCTGGAAGCCTCACTGCGTACCGTGACCGGCTCGGCGGATAAAGCAGCTCTGGCATTTGGGTTTATTCAGGAATTTGCTGCCACCACTCCGTTCCAGCTGGAGGAAGTAACCGATGCTTTTATTAAGCTGAAAGCGCTGGGGCTGACCCCTTCTGCCGAAGCACTCACCTCTTACGGTAATACTGCCGTGGCGATGGGTAAAAGCCTCAATCAGATGATCGAAGCCGTGGCAGATGCTACCACCGGAGAATTCGAGCGGCTGAAGGAATTTGGAATTAAATCCAAATCGCAAGGCGATCAGGTGACTTTTACCTTCCAGGGTATTGCCACCACGGTCGGTAAAAATGCCAAAGAGATCGAGGGTTATCTGCGTTCTATCGGTGATGTACAGTTTTCCGGTGCGATGGATGAGCAAGCCGATACGCTCAATGTAGCCCTTTCTAATATGGGCGATAGCTTTTCCAAGCTGGTCAAAGCCATTGGTGATGCTGGCCTGACGGATATTTTGCAGGCAGTAGCAAACGCCATTAAGTGGGTGGCCGAGCAAATCACCAAGGCCGTGCCGATTATGAAGCTGGGGTTTGCCGGCATGGTTATCGGCGTAGAAAAATTCGTCAATAGTTTCATTGCACGGCTAATCGGCATGGGTCGCGCTATTGCTGCGTTTTTTGACAATATCGGTGACCGTTTCGAAGCCTTCGGGCGCGATATTGCCGCCTTCTTCGATGACCCGCTGGCCGGTGTGTCACTCGACAACACCAAACGTGCCTTTCAGCAGGCACTCGGTGACAGCATGTCGGCAGCCTATAACGAGATGGTGGAAACGGCGAAGGAGAAAAACGCCGAGCTGGATAAAGAGATGATGGCCTCTGCCGATGCTTTTATCCAGGCGCAGCAGAAAAAGCGTGCATCACTCGACAGCCTGTTTGAAGAAACTGGCGGTGGTGGACGTGAAGGCAGTGGTGACAAACAGGACAAGGTGAATAAGGCCACGGAGAAATTCACCAAGCTGCAGCGCGAGGCGCAGCGCATTATCGATGCCACACGCACGCCGCTAGAGCGTTATAATAAGGAAATGGAGCTTTTAAATAAGCTGCTCAAAGAAGGTCACATCAATCAGGCAACCTTCGGACGCGCAACTGAGCAAGCACAGGAGAAACTCAAGAAATCATCCGAAAAAATGGGTGATGTCATTGAAGGTGAGTTCGAAGGCTTAGGAAAAAGCATGGAAGGTAGCATTGCCGATGCGCTTGACGGCATCAATGGCCGTTTTGACAGTTTCGGCGATTTTGCCAAAGGCTTCCTGTCCGATCTTAACCGATCATTGCTGCAATTTGCGCTGAAAGATTTAGGCATCACCGGCGAAGGTGGGCTGATTGGTGATTTATTCGGCTCTATCGGTGGCCTGTTTAAAGGTGGTGGCAGCGGCGGTGGAGGGTTTGGCAGCCTGCTATCCAGCGTAGGCAGCTTCTTCGGTGGCTTCTTTGCCGATGGTGGCACACTCAAACCTGGTCAATTTGGCGTAGTGGGTGAGCGTGGGCCGGAACTGGCCTTTGCTGGCAATTCCCCTCTTAGCATCATGCCAAATGGCGCTGCGCCGGTGACCGTCAATATGAACATTCAAACACCGGACGTGCAGAGCTTCCGGCAAAGCCAGGGGCAACTGGCCGCTGATATGGCACGCTCGATTGATCGGGCAAGGCGTAACCTGTAATTGGATATAAATGGATATTTTTATGACGTGGCAAACGCAATGAGTGGTTCATAATTACCGTGATCCGCTTCCTGCAATGCCCTGATATAGCGCCTGCGAACTTCATCGGGCTTATTCAGATCGGGGCTGCTGCCCCAGCTCAGTGGTTCACCGTCATATTTGGCAATGATGGCATCGGCGCATAAACGTGCATGTCTGCCGTTACCATTTGGAAACAGATGAATCTTTACCAGCCGGTGGTGGAAGATGATGGCAAGGTGGGTGATGGTGTAGGTGTCATGCTCCAGCCAGTATTTGGCATCATCGAGCAGTTTGCGAAGCTCAACAGGAATCTGGTAACTGTCCACGCCGATATTCTTATTGGATTTGCGGTACTGACCCGCCCATTTCCATACATGGCCATACATGCGCTTATGAAGATTCAGGATGAATGATTCGGTGAAAATATCCTGCCTGGCAAGCACGGATTTTTGCATCACCCACTGCCTCGCTTCCAGGATGTTTTCCTGCTCGAAGCGATCTAAATCTTCGCGGGTGAGGATGGTGGGAATCAGATCGCGTTTTTCATCCTCATCCAGTGGGGTTTGACCGTCAATATAGTGGTAGGTAATCATCTAGTCCCACAGTTTGGAATTGAGGTTTCCAGCCAACTCATCAGCAAGTTCCTGAATTTTGGCTTCTGCATCACCGACACCTTGTGCTTCCAGCTGCATCGTGTGATCCACCGGCTCAACAATGGCTTTGGCTTTTTTAAGCGCTTGCTTTTCGACCATGCGCTGCAGGCTGCCCTCATGCGGCACCAGTGCATACACAAGTTTACAGTCCATCGCCTCCGCCGCCTTGCGAAGTGATTTGAGGGTAATGGAGTCATCCGCCTCGTTAGTTTCCAGACGAGAAGCTGACTGCTGGGTAACGCCAATGCGCTCGGCCATCTGGCGTACACTCATGCCAAGCGCAGCACGAATGGTACGAATCCAGCCTTCTGATGGACGGTCACACACATGGACTTCGCCCAAGTGCTGATCGAGTGTCTGAATTTGCATATGTTTAAATTTATTGCTCATGTCACAGCCTATATTCTGTAAATAATAGCCATATTAACAGAATAAAAGCTGTAAGTAAAGGGCAATCTAACAGAATATAAGGTGTAAAAATGAGTTTTGAGGAAGTACAATTCCCCAGCGATATCAGCTATGGGGCCACCGGTGGGCCGATGTTCTTAACCGATGTGGTGGCTACCGTATCCGGCCATGAGCAGCGCAACAGCAAATGGAGTCAATCCCGCGCCAAGTACAATGTGGCTTCCGGCATCAAAACTGAAAGCCAGTGGCAAGCCTTGATCGCCTTTTTCCGTGCGCGGCAGGGTAAGGCGGTGGGATTCCGTTTCAAGGACTGGAGCGATTACAAAGGCGAAAATGTGCAGATCGGTGTAGGCGATGACAGCGAAACCGATTTCCAGCTGGTGAAGATTTACTCCAGCGGCAGCGTGGCCGTTTCCCGCGATATTACCAAGCCGGTGGCTGGTACAGTGGATATTTATGTCGATGCCGTGCTGCAAAGCAGTGGCGTGACTGTGGATACTACCACCGGCATTGTGACCTTCTCCAGCGCTCCTGCAAGCGGCGAAATCATCACCGCTGATTTCGAGTTCGATGTGCCGGTGCGTTTCGATACAGACGAAATGGCAGTATCGATGGATAGCTTTGATGCCGGTAACTGGAGCAGCATTCCGCTGATTGAGGTGCGGGTATGAGAATCATATCACCACAATTAGAGGTGCATTTTGAAGGTGGCCTGACTACACTGGCTACCTGCTGGAAGATTACCCGCGAGGATGGAACAGAGTTAGGTTTCACCGATCATGATGCCAAGCTCACCGTTGATAGTGTGGAGTATGATTCGATTGCTGGATTTACGCCCACCACGGTGGAGAATAAATCCAATATGAGTGTGGATAATCTTGATGTGGAGGGCCAGGTGTACCCTTCTAAGATCACGGAAGAAGATTTGCTGGCCGGACTCTATGACTATGCTGAAATCGAAATCTTTGTTGTCAATTATAAGGATTTGAGCCAGGGCAAATTGGTGGTGAAGCGTGGGCGGCTGGGTGAAGTAACACTTAGCAGCCAGATGTTTCAAGCGGAAGTGCGCGGCCTTACCCAGCATCTATCACAGACCATTGGCGATGTATTTTCTCCCTCCTGCCGTGCCATTCTAGGCGATAGCAAATGCAAAGTGGCGTTGGCCAGCTTTACCATTTCGGCCACCGTTACCGAAGTCACCAGCAACCAAACCTTTAAGGCCAGTACCTTATCGCAGGCAGCGGGTTGGTTTACCGGTGGCGAGGTGGAATGGACATCCGGCAATAATGATGGCCGCAAAATGGAAGTGAAGGAATTCGCCTCCACACAGGTGGTGTTGGCATTGCCGATGGGTAAAAGCATTCAGGTGGGTGATGGATTCGATATCATCGCCGGTTGCGATAAGACCCGCGAAACCTGCCAGAGCAAATTTTCTAATATCATCAATTTCCGTGGTGAGCCGGATGTGCCTGGCACCGATAAGCTGCTCACCACGGCTGGCACGTTAGATAAAAACAACAGGAATGGGTAACCGGCTATGAGCAACATTACACCGGAGCAGATTGTCGCACAGGCCAGAACATGGCTCGGCACGAAATACCATCACCAGGGCAGATTAAAGAAATCGGCAAAAGGCCCAGGTGGGTGCGATTGCCTTGGCCTGATTATCGGCGTGATTGATGAGTTAGGGCTGCAGGACGGTAACGGCAACCCACTCACCCAGGCCGATGAATTCAACTACTCCATGTATCCTGAGCGCGGCAGACTGGTAAAAAGTATTGGCCAGCACCTTCGGGCCGTACCCATAGAGAAAATGGCGGTGGGTGATGTGTTGCTCTTTAAAACCTTCAAAGACCCACAGCATGTCGCACTGCTCACACAATATCCAGGCAATGGCCCTGGCATTATTCATTGCAATTCCAGCGCTGGTCAGGTGGTGGAACAACCGCTTTCCATGACGTGGGTGAAGCTGCTCACCCATGTGTATCGCTTCAAAAAGAAACAACTTAAATCGATCAAGTAACATTCTATGGCTGATATTGTTTTACCCGTAGTCGGCGGCACGGTGGGATTCGTGCTGGGTGGCCCTTCCGGTGCTATTTTAGGCGCTAATTTAGGAAGTATGGCTGCCGGTGCGTTTTTCCCGACCACGCAGCGGGTACAGCTACCAACGCAGGAAGGCCCACGTCTTGCCGATTTAAGGGCGCAAACATCGACTTACGGCAATGTGATTCCGAAAGTCTATGGCACAATGCGGCTGGCTGGTAATGTCATCTGGTCAACCGATATCAAGGAGGTAAAAAGCGAAAAAACTACCACCCAAACATCAAGCGGTGGCGGTAAAGGTGGCGGCGGTGGCAAAACTACCACTAGCCAGACCACCGTTACTTACGAGTATTTTGTCACGCTGGCGATTGCCATTTGCGAAGGGCCGATTGATGAAGTGATCCGTGTATGGGCGGATAGCAAGGTGCTGACGGAAGATGTGCTGTCTGCCAGCCAAGGCAAATATAATATGCATGTGGGTGATGAAACGCAAGGCGTAGATGACATCATAGCCAAATATCTGCCAGCTGGCACGATTCCGGCCTATCGCGGCAGAGCCTATGTGGTGATCGAGGATTTTCCGCTGGCTGAATATGGCAACCGTATTCCTAATTTTACCTTTGAAGTGCGCCGTGCGGTGAAATTTACGCCCTCGGTGGAAGATAAGGTTAAAGACATTGTGATGATCCCTGGTGCGGGGGAGTTCGTCTATAGCACGGCAGTGACTACCAAGCAGGATGGCAGCTATCCAGGCGGCGGGTTTGTGCCTTCCGGCGATAAGAGTTCCATCAACATGCACAACTATGATGGCAAAGCCGATGTACTGGTGGCCGTTGACCAGCTGCTGAATGTCTTGCCAAACCTGGAATGGGTGGCAGTGGTGGTAACCTGGTTTGCCACCGATGTGGATGCTGGAAGTTGCACTATTATTCCCAAGGTGGAATTTCAAGGTACTACGCAAGTGCTGCCAACGGATTGGTCGGTGGCAGGGCTTACACGCTCTACCGCACAAACCGTGCTGTTTTTTGATGCCGATACGCCGACTTACGGTGGCACGCCCTCCGATGCCAGCGTGGTGCAGCTATGTCAGGAATTGCAGAATCGCGGCTTAAACGTAATGCTCTATCCGATGCCGTTTGTGGATCAGATAACCCCTGATCCCAAGCCGTGGCGTGGCCGCATCACGCCGGCCAATGCTACCGATGCCAATAGCTGGTTTACCAAAACCAATGGCTACAATGCCTTCATTACCCACTATGCCAATTTAAGCGTGGGTGGTACGGCGCTAAAAGATGTCATCGATGCGATTGTCATCGGCTCGGAATTGGTCGGCATGACCGGCTATTCTTACACCACCGGCAACTATCCTGCAGTCAACCAGCTGGTATCGCTGGCAGCCACGGTAAAAACAGCCGTGGGCGCTGGCGTGAAAGTCACTTACGCCGCCGATTGGAGCGAGTATCACAGCACCGGTGGCTGGTTTAACCTCGATCCGCTATGGGCAAGCAGCAATATCGATTTTGTTGGTATTGATAGCTATTTTCCGATTACGCCGGATCTGCCACAGATTCAAATCGATGAAGATAAGATCAAGGAATATTGGGAAAAAGGCGAAGGCTGGGATTATTTTTACACCGATTCAGTCAACCGCACCGGCCAGACCAGCTATGGTGGTGATGCCACCTATGCCTGGAAGAATTTAGAGTATTGGTGGAGCAACACGCATACCAACCCCGATACCAACACCACGGCCTGGACTGCCAAAATGAAACCAGTGTGGTTTACGGAATTTGGTTTCCCCAGCGTGGATGGCGCGGCTAATCAGCCCAATGTATTTTTTGATCCTACATCGAGTGAGAGTTTTTACCCGCGTGGCAGCAAAGGCCGCATTGACTTCCAGGCGCAGCGTGAAGCACTCAATGCCACGCTGGATTATTTGGAGGAGCGCACACAAGAAGCAGGTAATGCCAACCTGGCGCCGCGCCGCTTTATCTGGACGTGGGATGCCAGGCCGTTTTCCTTCTGGCCGGATTTGGAAGGGGTATGGCAGGACAGCATATTGTGGGCTACCGGCCATTGGGTGCAAGGCAAGCTGGGTAATTCTACGCTGGGAGCGATTGTCGCAGAATTGCTGCAAGCCGCTGGCCTGACTGCCAGTGATTATGATGTGACACGCTTAACCGATACGGTGGAGGGCTTTATCCTTGACCGGCCTATCACGGTACGCAATGCGCTGGAATATCTCACTACTTCTTATTTCTTCGATATCGTGGAGAGCGATGGCATCTTGAAATGCGTGCCGCGTGGCAGCGAATCGGTGAAAGCCGTGCCGGAAGATGACCTGATACCGTCCAAGAAAAAAGGCGTGCAGAATGTGCTGGAGGTTAATTACGCGCAGGAATTGGAACTGCCGCAGCGAGTGAATGTCACCTATCTGGATCGGCCATTTAATTATGATCCGGTCACGCAAACCTCACAGCGTCAGGTGGTGAAAGCAGTCGATCAGGTAACCATGAGCCTGCCGATTGTGATGGGTGCAACGATGGCCAAGCAGATATCCGATATCACGCTGTACGGCACATGGAAGGAGCGCACCAGCTTCACGCTCACCCTGCCGCCGAAATATGTGCGGATTGAGCCAACCGATATCATCACCGTGACGGTCAATAACGTGCCGCATGAAATGCGGGTGGTAAAAACCGATATGGAAGCTAATGGCGTGATGAAAATAAGCGCCGTGGCCGAGGATATCAGCAGCTATGATTTCTACACCCCGCCTGGTGAAACCGGCAGCAATATCGAGCCGCCAGTGCTGGTGCCGGATACGCTGGTAAAATTTATCGATGCACCGCCACTGCCTACCGATACCGTACCCAATCAAGGTTTACTGCGTATTGGTGTGGCGGCAGATGGGCCGAATTGGAATGGCTCTGCCGTGTATCGCTCCGATGATGGCGGTGAAGCCGGTGGCAATACCTTCAACCTGCTGGCTGGATTAGATGGTGCGGCTACCTTCGGTGCGATACTCACCAACCTGCCAAATGGCCCGTTTGAAACCTGGGATAACATCAATGAGGTGGAGGTTATTCTTACCTCTGGTAGCCTGGCATCCGTCAGTGAGTTGGGTGTGTTGAACGGTGCTAATGCTGCGTTGATCGGTGACGAGCTGGTGCAATTCCAAAATGCACAGCTGATTGGTGAAAACACCTACAAACTGACCAAGCTGCTGCGTGGCAGGCAAGGTACGGAATGGGCAATAGATGGTCATACCATTGGTGATCGCTTTGTGCTGATTACACCGGCGCTTTATACCACCGCCATTGCCAATAATCTGATTGGCCGTGAACTGTATTACAAGGCGGTGAGCGTGGGTAACACCCTTTCCACCACGGATGAAGAAGCCTTTACCTACACGGGGCGCAATCTCAAACCGTTTGCACCGGTGCATGTGGAAGGAAGCCGTGATGGGAGCGATAACCTCACCATCAACTGGATACGGCGGTCACGCATTGATAGCGAATGGCGTGATGGTGTCGGTATTCCGCTGGGTGAAGAATCTGAGCTTTATGAGGTGGATATTTTGGATGGTGCTGATGTGGTGCGAACCATTGAAGTCACCAGCCCTACGGCCAGTTACACAGCAGCAGAGCAAACCACTGACTTTGGCAGCGCCCAAGCCAGTATTGATATGAAGATTTACCAAATGTCTGCCGTGGTGGGTCGTGGCTATACGGCAGAAGCCACCGTTTAATCAAACCTAATTGGAGAAAGTTATGTCCTCAACCGGAAGGCTGGGTCTGCCGTATATTGTCACAGCGCAGGCACAAAAAGAAGTGACACATAATGATGGGCTGAATCGCCTTGATGCATTTGTCACACCCGTGGTGGCTGATATTGCCAGCGCACCGCCAGGTAGCCCAACGGTGGGTGACCTTTACATTGTTGGTGCTAGTGCTACGGGTGATTTTGCTGGCGAGGAAGATAAGCTGGCACAATACCTCACCGGTGGCTGGGTATTCTATACGCCTTTCAAGTGGATGGATGCTTTCGTAGAAGCCTCTGACAGTCGCTATGCCTATAACGGAAGTAATTGGGTACCATTTGGCTTGATTATGAAAGACACCGGAGAATATCTGCGGGTTGGCCATAAGCAAGAGGATGTCACGGTCAGCTCCGGTGTATTTGTTGATACCACTATTCAAATTCCGGATCGCTCTATTTTGTTGACGGTAAATGTGCGGGTAACCACGGCGGTGACCGGCGCGAGTTCCTTTGATGTGGGAATCAGCGGTGAAACCAGCAAATTCGGTGGCTCAATCGGCATCGGACAGGATTCCACAAATATTGGAATCATCGGCCCGACCGCATTTTATTCAGATACGGCAGTCCGCCTGACCGCCAATGGCAGCGATTTCACCGGAGGTGTGATCCGCACCACCATGCAATATTTTAAACCAAAAGGGCCATGGCCATGGGAGTAATGACAATGGAAACCGTATTTATTTGTGCATGCACTATTATGACCGGCCTGCTGATCTGGGGATTGGGATGGTATTATCTGCTGGCGAGTGGCTTTGCCACATTATTCATGCTCACGTTATTCAAGAGCACTGACCCAAAATAAAACAAACAACAATAGCCAATTCGACCCGCTTTCAGGCGGGTTTTTTTATGCCTGGAGGAAAGATGAATACAGAAAACGAAACCAACAGCCTGCCCACACACGTTGCTGTCTGCCAAGAGCGTTACAAGTCGCTGGAAAGCAGGCTGGCACGCATTGAGAAAATTCTCTGGTGGTGGGGAACGATGATCGTCACCGGTCTGGTGGGCATCATCATCAAACTAACATTTATTAGCGGAGGTTAATCATGGTTACATTACTTGGATCGCTGATAGGATTTGTCAGCGCAGCTTTTCCTGATCTTTTGAAGATCTGGCGCGATGCAGCTGATCGCAAACACGAGCTGACTATTTTGGAAATGCAGATGGCACAGGCAGCACAAGGCCATCAGCAACGGTTGGAAGAGATCAATGCCCAGGCAGATATTTCTGAGTCCAGGGCATTATACAAAACCTACTATTCCGGCATCAAGTGGGTGGATGCGCTGAATGGCACGGTCCGTCCAGTTCTGGCTTATGCTTTCTTCCTGCTTTATTTTACCATCAAATGCATGCAATTCGCCATGGTTGACCTAGCCGATCCTCTGCCATGGCACATGGATATGTTGTGGAGCGTTGAAGATCAGGCAATCTTTGCTGGCATCATCAGCTTTTACTTCGGCCAACGTGCCATGAGCAAGGTGCGGAGTGGAAAATGAGGCATATCACACAAGATGGTCTTAATCTCATCAAGCAATTTGAGGGGTTTGAGCCAGAAATATATCTAGATGCTGCCGGTTTGCCCACTATCGGCTACGGCCACCTGATCCGCAAAGGCGAGCATAAGATGTTCGAAAACGGTATCAGTGAAGCTGCGGGCGAAGCATTGCTCATTAAGGATGTGCTGTTGGCCGAGCAAGCCGTATGCCGATTAATCAACGTGCCGCTGACTGATGGCCAGTTTGATGCGCTGGTATCCTTTACCTTCAATCTGGGTGGCGGCGCATTGCAACGCTCAACCCTCCGCCGCAAAGTCAACCGCGAGGAACACAATGCAGTACCCCGCGAATTCCGCAGGTGGGTGTGGGCTGGTGGCCGTAAGCTGCGCGGCCTTATTCGCCGCCGGAGGGCAGAAGCAGAACTTTATCAATTTTAAACACAGAAAAATGACATGGCCATCACCTGGATCACTCCCGTTACCCTCACACTTACGACTGAGGATGAATGGACGGAGGTGGATGTCAGCGCTCATGTGCCTTCGGGCGCAACTGGCGTTATTCTTCGTGCTATAAGCACCACCAGTTTTAATCGTGTCTTTGCCTTTCGTAAGAAAGGTTCCACCGATGATCGCACCTCCGGCGGTACAGATGACCTCTCCGGTGGTGGGCATACATGGACGTTTGCCGGACTCAATGGCGACCGCATTTTTGAATATTACAGCGAGGATTTAGACGATCACGCACTAGAACTGGTAGGCTATTTTGGTTCGGAAGCGGTGTTTTTCACTAATGCGCCGGATAAATTGGTTGGTGGGACGGGTAGTTATGTCGATATCGACATTTCCAGCGATACCGGCAGTGATATGGCTATTGGCGCATTATTCAGCTATGCGGTTGCTTCACCTGGACGTGTTACCTTTCGCAAAAAAGGCAGCACGGATGATTTTTGGCCGTATGATGTTGATAATAAATACTGGCCGATCATCGGCGTGGATGCCAACGAAGTCTGCCAGATCAAGCAGGAAAGTTCCGGTGAACTTTACCTGATTGGCTACATCACTGGCGATGCCACCTTCCTGACCAATGCCACGGACTTATCCTCTGGTTCTACCAATAGCTGGGTCGATAAAACCTTGCCGGAAGGTGCAACTGGAGCATTCCTCCATTTCTATGGCGGCGATGATAACATCTACGGAGCGCGAAAAAACGGCACCTCTCTAAGCTGGAATGATGCACTGGTGGATGAGGTCGGCGTGGCGATGGTGGAGGCCGACAGTGAAACCATCGAAATCTATCGACAAGGAGGTGTTGAAGCCTATCTGATTGGCTATTCTGAATCCGGAGCCAGCACTACGGAAGTATCTAATGATGTTGATCTGCGCTGGAATACGATTGAAGAAATTGCCAACAGCCTGGATAGCCGATGGCATACCGTCAATACCATTGAGCAGCCTAGCGATGTGCGCTGGCATCTCCGCAAAGCAGTAGAAAACAGGGGTGATTTTCGCTGGAGTCTCACCGGAAGGATAAACAGCGATATTGAGACGCGGTGGAATCTGATTCAACAGATTGCTGGTCAGTTTTCTGCACCGTGGCATGTGCAGGCGACCATTGAAGCAGAGCAGCAGCTGCAATGGCATAATCGGGCTATCGCTGCAGAGGAAATGGATGGCCGGTGGAATGTCATCCAGCGCACATCACAGAGTAGCGATATTCGCTGGAATATGGCTGGTAGCGCACAAGCGGTGCTGGATTCACGCTGGGCTTTGCAGGCTGCTGTTGCTGGTGATGTTGATATTCCCTGGCATGTACGCAACCAGATTGCTGATGAAAATGACCTGCGCTGGCAGTTAGAACAGCGCATTGCCGCTGTTACGGATTTATCCTGGCATGTAGCACAACTGGCACATAACCAGAATGACAATCGCTGGCATGTTTATGAACAGGCAGCGCAGACAGCAGATTTACGCTGGAATGCGATTCAGTTTGCTGAGAGTGACATCGCCCTGCAATGGCATGATCGCCAGCTGGCCGATAACGATACCAATCTACGCTGGCATATTAACCAAACCGTTTCAGCGGTAGCTGATACGCTGCAGTTACTGTGGAATAGTGCTGCTACGGTTGATGCGGAAAGTGACCAACGCTGGCACCTTTACCATGCGGTGAATCAGGTTGCCGATGCCAGGTGGCACATGGCAGGGCAAATTACTGCCGAGCATGATATCCGGTGGCATATAGAGCAACAGGTGGCTGCCAATGCCGATTTTCGTTGGCATGACCAGGAAGCTATCAATCAGGCTGCTTCGCTTGCCTGGCATGATTATAACCTTGCCGCGCAGCAGTTGGATAGCCGGTGGCATCTAACCGTGCAAGCAAATGCCCAACTTGATATATTGTGGAATGCAGTACAGCAAATCGACTTTGCTGCGGATCTGCGCTGGAATGTTAAATCCAGTGTTTCTGCAGATGACACGCTGGCATGGAATATCCGGCAGCGCATTATAGCTGAAAATGAATTGCTATGGCATGTGGTTGCTTACCTGGAGCAGTCACTTGATTTGCGATGGAATACTGATGGCACTGTGCCAGAAACGGCAAATCACCGCACCGTATTCGTGAGTAAAGACGCACGTACCTTGTTCGCGGCTGCAGAGCCGCGCACGCTGGATGTTCCGGTAGATACCCGAACCTTCATCATTTCACCAACCTCAATCATTAACTAAAGGAGAAACCTTATGCCTATTGCTTCAACCGATATCGACTTTCAATTAAGCGGCGGTGCATCAAACAGCGATCCCGATGCAGCGCTGGGCGGTGTTATCAGTTCAACACAAATCACCGATGCCACCATTGCCAACTTATTCGATAATGTCAGCGGTGCGGAAGCCTCTGCCGGTGATACGGAATATCGCTGCTTTTATGTGAAAAACAATCACGGCTCACTTACCTTGCAGGGCGCAAAAATCTGGATTGAAACTAACACGCCCAGCAGTGATACCGCAGCAGAAATCGGCCTTGGCACTTCGGCGGTGGATGGCACCGAGCAAACCGTGGCCGATGAAGAAACCGCACCCACCAGTGTCACCTTTGGCACGGCTGCCGGTGAAGGCAATGCGTTGACCATTGGCGATATTCCCGCCGGTGAACATAAAGCCGTGTGGGTTAAGCGTGTGGTGAGTTCTTCTGCCGCTGCGTATAATTCTGATTCGGTGGTTATCAAAGTCCAGGGCGACACCGCAGCATAAGGGAGGCAGATGATGGGACTCATCCAGAAATTTGCCAAAGCACCCGCTGAAAAGCTGGATTATGCCGTGGATTACGATCTGGAATTATCAGCGCTGGGGGATACCATTGCCTCCAGCCTGTGGATCGTGCCGAGTAATACGGTGGATAGTGCTGGGAATCAGACGGTTGAACTTGAGGACGATGTGACGGTCAGTTACAGCGAAGATTCCCCGATACCCACTTACGCGCTAGGCGGCACACTCTTTACCGACACCAAAGCCACTATTCACTTGAATGGTGGTACCTTGGGCGCGGAATACACACTGGAGAACCGGATCATAACCACCGGTAGCCGCCAGTACACCCGACATATCATCATTAAAATTCAGGATAAATAACTCATTCACCACCCTGCATCACATCACAATCTGAAAGCTGGGCGTGTTCAAATTCCAGTGTTGAATGCCCAACATCAAATTGCTCTGAGAGCATGGCTTTAAGGGCGGTTTTGACTTTCTCGATATGCGCCGGTTCATTATCGTTTGGCACTACATGCGCTTCAAGCGCATTATGCTGTTCATCTAGCTGCCAGATATGCACATGGTGGACGTTGGAAACACCATCAACCGCTTCCATTGCTGTGATTACTTCCTGTATGGATAAATGCTCCGGTGTGCCTTCCATAAGCAAATGAATGGTTTTAGGCAGCATGGTGAACCCTTGCCACAGCACATAACCCGCAATGATAAGGGTGAGCAGCGTATCTACCCAATACCAGCCATAAAGCAGGATCAGCGTTCCGGCGATGATCACGCCCACCGAGGCCAACGCATCCGATACGTTGTGCAAAAACGCCGCCTTGATATTCATGCTGTTTTTCGACATGGCATAAGTCAGCACAGCCGTGACCACATCAACTACCAGCGCAATGCCTGCCACGATCACCACCGTCCAGCCTTCAATTTCTTCCGGCTCGGCAAAACGCCATAACGCTTCGTAAATCAGATACAGCCCGATGATAACCAGTGTAGTCAGATTGATAAGGGCGGCAATCACTTCGGCACGTTTATAGCCGAAGGTTTTTAGCTCATCAGCTGGCTTGCGACCAATCTTCCTTGCAAATAAAGCGATGCCCAATGAGGCTGCATCACTCAAATTATGCAGCGCATCGGCAATGAGCGATAAGCTACCCGATAGCACCCCGCCAATCACTTGTGCTACGGTGAGCAATACATTGACTCCAACGGCAGCGATCAGTTTGCCATCTCCCATATTCTCCGCGCCGTGATCGTGTCCTTTTCCCATTAGCTATTTACCCATTCCCATGCTTGTGTTGATTGATCGGTATGAAAGAAATGCATTTCAGCATCGAAAAAGAGGCTGGAAATTTTTGTTCCCCATTCTTCCCATTTTTTATCCCCGATAATCGCGGTCTTGCCATATTGGTTTTTATGTTTGGCATCAAATTTGATATCCTCCCACAACGCGCCCATCTCGAAGCCGGATAACCCCTCCAGATCAATATAAAAGCGTACAGTTTCATGCTGTTGCAACAGCGATTCTAACTGCGGCAATAGCTGCTCGTAATCTTTTTTGGTTACTGTGCCGCTAGCATTGATATGCACGACATTATTTTCATTAATAGGTTTGATACTAAGCATGGTTAGCCTCCTTAAACTTAGTGATTATTTTCTGTATGAATGCGGAAGGCATCTCGCCCGGCTTTAAAACCTTCCCATGCCACGTAGGGAACTATTGCAAGAGCTGCTACAGCATCAGCCCACCACCAGCCAAATGCTTCAACAAGCCCCAATCCAGTCAAAGTA
>MDTG01268363.1_pt1 | contig 24646 bp, 19 predicted proteins | sample 811421 | NCBI WGS metagenome assembly MDTG01 (sample SAMN05326645, study PRJNA326480) | marine metagenome | isolation source: seawater | place: Pacific Ocean: South East | collected 2011 | reverse complement strand
AATTTTAAATATATTTTAGTTGATGAATTTCAAGATACTAATTTTATCCAAAACAAATGGTTAAATTTATTAGTTAATGAAAATGAAAATATTTGTTGTGTGGGTGATGATGATCAATCAATTTATAGTTGGAGAGGGGCAGAAATAAAAAACTTCCTAACCTTTGATCAAATTTATAAAAAATGTAAGGTTTTTAAATTAGAGCAAAATTATAGATCAACTAAAAATATATTGGATACAGCTTCAACTTTAATTTCTAATAATTCAAATAGGGTTGGAAAGAAGTTGTGGTCATCAGCAAGTCAAGGTGAGCTTGTAAAGCTCAATTGTTATAGAACAGGGAAAGAGGAAGCTCAGGGTATAAGTGATATAATTGAAAACAACCTTAAAAAAAAATATTCATTGAATGATGTTTCAATTTTAGTAAGAGCTATTTATCAAACCAGAGAATTTGAGGAAAGATTTTTACAGGTTGGAATTGGATACAGAGTTTTAGGAGGAATCAAATTTTATGAAAGATCTGAGATTAAAGATGCAGTTTCTTATTTAAGAATTATTTATCAAAAATATGATGACCTTGCTCTTGAAAGAGTTATCGGCGTTCCAAAAAAGGGAGTTGGTGAAAACACTTTGAGCCAAATTTACGTTTTTGGTAAAAAAAACAAACTATGTCTTGAAGATTCAATTTTAAGAATGATAGAGCAAGGAGAATTTAAACCAAAAATAAAAATTGTACTTAGCCAACTTATAAATTTTATACATAAATGGCGTGAAGACAGTTTAAAAATGAAACACTTTGATTTACTAAAGCTAATTTTAGATGAGTCAGGTTATTCTTCGATGTTAAAAAATAAAAAAGATCTTGAAAATGAAAATAGGCTTGAGAATTTAAAAGAACTTTTAAGAGCAATGCAAGATTATGATAATCTCCAAAGTTTCCTTGAACATGTAGCATTAGCAACTTCTATTGATCAAGAGTGGGAGGGAGCAAAAGTAAATTTAATGACCATGCATGCTGCAAAAGGTTTAGAGTTTGACGCTGTCTTTCTTCCAGGTTGGGAGGAGGGATTGTTTCCTCATCAAAAATCTTTAGAAGAAAAAGGGGATTTTGCATTAGAAGAAGAAAGAAGATTGGCTTATGTAGGAATTACAAGAGCAAAAAAAGAAGCTTATTTATCTTTTGCGATGAAAAGGGCTTATCATGGTGATTGGATGGATGCTTTGCCATCAAGATTTATAAACGAAATTCCTGATGAAAGTGTTGAAAAAAATGAGATTAATGACAAAAGTAATATTAGTGACTTTGAGTTTAATCAAGACAATTCCATTGAATTTGAAGGAGAGTACAGAAGTCCTGGTTGGGATAGGTACAAAAAAAATAAAATGATTAAATGGAAAAAATAAATAAGTTAAAACAGCTTTTAAGCTATGAAAAAATAGATGGCTATATTATTTCAAAAAATGATGAATTTTTTGGAGAATATGTGCCCAAGTTTAAAGATAGACTTCAATACATTTCAAATTTTACTGGATCATCAGGATTTGCACTAATTTTAAAAAATCATAACTATTTGTTTGTTGATGGCAGATATACTCTTCAAGCTGAAAAGCAAAGTAATAATTATTTTAAGATAATAACTTTTCCAAATCGAATGCCGAAGGATATTTTAAAAGATAAAAAACTAAAATTAGGTTTTGATCCAAAAATAATAACAAAGAATTTTTTAAATACCTTTTTTAAAAAATTAAATATTTCATTTCATCCTTTGAAAAGAAATTTAGTTGATGAAATTTGGAAAAGAAAAAATAAAATAAACTTTAAAAAATTTTATATTCTTCCTGAAAATTCAATTAATCAAAATTTCAATTCAAAGATTAATAAAATTATTTTAAACCTAAAAAGGGAAAAAGCTGACTATCAATTTATAACTTCATGTGAAAATTGCGCGTGGTTGTTAAATATAAGAGGCAGTGACTCAGATTTTACCCCAATTCCTCATTGTTATATTTTAATCAGTAAAAAAAAAGATATCATTTTTTTCTCTGATTTAAAAAAAATAACTCATAAATTTAAAAAAAAATTTAAAAAAATTAAATTCATAGATATCAATCATACTAGCAAAATTATTTCAAATATTAAAAAGAAGAATTTTATAATTGATAGAAATTCTTGTTCATTATTTTTTGAAAACTTAATTTCATCAAGAAATAAAATTAAAAATTTTCAAGACTCGATATATAGTTTAAAAGCAATTAAAACAAAAAAAGAAATTGAAAACATGAAAAAGGCTCACATATCCGATGGTTCAGCTTTAACGAAATATCTATTTTGGATAAAAAATAATTTTAAAAAAAAAAAGATTACTGAAATAAGTGCTTCACAAAAGTTGTTAGATTTTAGAAAAAAAAATAAAAATTACTTATTCCCAAGTTTCCCCACAATATCTGGCACTGGACCTAATGGTGCGATAATCCATTATAAACCCAACAAAGAAACAAACAGACGACTTAAAAAGGGAGATATTTATTTGGTTGATTCTGGTGGTCAATATAAATTTGGTACTACTGATGTAACAAGAACTATTTCCTTAGAAAACTCAGATAAAAGAATTAAAAAAATTTTTACAAGAGTACTCAAGGGTCATATTGCTGTAATAAATTATAAATTAAAAAAAAACACATCTGGATCTGAGATAGACAATGCAGCGAGAAGGTTTTTAAAGGAAATTAATTTAGATTATGCTCATGGAACTGGTCATGGTGTTGGGTATTTTTTAAATGTTCATGAAGGACCACATTCTATATCTAAAAATAATAAAATTTTACTAAGTGAGGGAATGATTGTTTCTAATGAACCTGGGTATTATGAAAAAAATAAATTTGGTATAAGAATAGAAAACTTAATCTATATCAATAAATCAAAAAAAAGAAAATTTTTTGACAATCTTACTCTGGTGCCCATTGAAAAAGACCTCATAGATAAAAAATTATTAAATAACTTTGAAAAAAAATGGATTAACTCGTATCATAATAAAGTTTTTGAGAAACTTAAAAATAACATGGATAAAAATGAGTTACTTCAATTAAAAAATGCTTGTTCAGCTATTTAAAAGTTTTGTCCATTCTTTTTCTAAAACAATTTTTATTTTTAATTCTTTAGCTTGATTAATTTTTTTAATTGTAGGTTTAGACTCCCCAACTACTAAATAATCCAATTTTCTTGAAATAGAACCTAATACTTTTCCTCCATTCTTCTCAGCTAAAGCTTTTGCCTCTGATCTGCTCATTTCTTTAAAACCGCCAGTAAACATAATTTTTTTATTTGTAAAAATTCCTCTTTCGTAATTTTGTTTAAAATCATTAACGTTTAATTCTTTCATAAGTTCATTAATTATTTTTAAATTAGTTTTATTAGACAAAAAATTATTTATTGAGTTTATTTGAGTATCTCCAATACCATCAAGTTCAAGTAAATTTTTGCTAATTCTGCCTCTATTGTTCTCAACTAAAAAATTTTTAAATTTTTCAATTGATCCAAAAAAACCAGCAATAGTTTTTGCATTTTCCTGGCCAATATGTCTTATGCCAATAGAATATATAAATTTATCCAAACTTAATTTTTTAGATTTTTCTACGGCATTTTTTAAATTATCAATTGAGAGATTTCCCCACCCTTCTAACTTTTCAATTTCTTTATAATCTAAATTAAAAATATCAGCTGGTTTTTTAATAAGATTCAAGTCCCAAAACTGCTCAATTACTTTTTTTCCTAGGCCATCAATATTCAATGCTTCTTTTGATACAAAATGTTTAAGCTTTTCTTTAGCTATATATTTACATTCATATCCTTTAATACACCTTCTCACAGCATCAAGTTTTTTTGTACTTCTGCTAAGCTCTTTTTTTGTCTCTGAACCACACAGACATTTGCTCGGAAAAATATATTTCTTACTTTTTTTGTCTCTTTTAGAAAAGTCTACAGAAATTACTTGGGGTATTACATCTCCAGCTCTTTGAATCTTTATTATATCTCCAATCCTAATATCCTTCCTTTTAATTTCATCCTCGTTATGTAATGTTGCATTAGAAACAACTACGCCACCAACAGTAACTGGTTCAACTTTAGCTACAGGTGTGATTGCACCGGTTCTACCAACTTGAATAACTATGTCTTTAATTTTTGAAACCGCTTTTTCAGCTGAAAATTTATATGCTATTGCCCATCTCGGTGAATTTGAAGTATTTCCTAACCTTTTCTGTAAGGATAAATCATTAACTTTGTATACAAGGCCATCAATATCATATTCTAAAGAGGATCTTAATTGCTCAATATCATTATGTTGTTTTTCTATTTCTTCTAATCCATTGACAGATTTTGATAATGGGTTTGTTGTAAAATTCCAACTGTTTATTGTTTTGAGAAATTCATATTGTGTTTTAAATAACATTGGTGATATTTTTCCAAAACCGTATGCAAAATATTTAAGTGGAATTTTTGAAGTTTCGTTGGGATCTTTTTGTCTCAGTGATCCCCCTGCAGCATTCCTAGGATTAGCAAATTTATCAGAAATTTTCTTAAAGTCATTTTTACTTATATAAATTTCACATCTAATCTCCAAAATTTTAGGTACATTTTTAGAGTTTATTTTTCTTGGTAAGGTTTTTATAGTTTTTAAGTTATCCAATATATCTTCCCCAATTTTTCCATCGCCTCTTGATAAACCTTTAGTTAAAAATCCATTTTCGTAAATTAAAGTTGCTGATATTCCATCAATTTTTGGTTCACAAAATAATTCAACTTTTTGATTGCTAAAATTTAGAAAATTATTGATCTTTTTTAAGAAGTCTTTCATGTCTGAGATATTAAAAGCATTTGATAATGAGAGCATAGGTGATAAATGCTCAATCTTTTTAAATTTATTAGATGGTTTTGAGCCTATAATGCTTAATGCACTTTCATGATCTTTTAAATAAGAGTATTTTTTTTCTAAGTTAATTGCATCACGTTTAATTTTATCATATTCATCGTCACTTATTTCTGGTTTGTCATAATTATAATAATTTTGATTGTGCTTTTTGATTTCTTTTAAAAACTTTTTATATTTTATGATTATTTCTTTTTTAGAGGTCATCCAAATTACTTAATTTTTTCAATAATTTTTTTTATAAAACTATCTTTTTTTTCATCTTTTCTTTGATTAGATTTTTTTGGTATAACATAGTTTTTATTTAAAATTTTATAAGATTGCTCAAACCATTCACTAGAGTTGTAATTATACCCTAAGATTTTAGCATATTTCTTAGCTTCCTTTTCTAAGCCAAGGTAATAGTTTATTTCAACGAGTCGATGAAGTGCCTCTTCAACAAAAACCGTATTATCATAAGAATTAGTAATTTTTTTTAATCTATTAATAGCCGGTATCCATTTTTGAACAGAAATATAATATTTTGCTATAAATAATTCTTTTGCTGCCAACTGATTTTGCACTAAATCTTTTTTAAACTTTAAATCTATCGCATAATCTGAATTTGGATATTTGGATATAAAGTAATTGATTTGTTTTTTTGCCTCTAAAAGAGGTTTGATATCTTTTTTTTCATCATCCATTTGTTCAAAATAGATTACCGCTTTTAAATATTCTACATAAATTACATTTTTATCAGCTGGATATGTCTTTATAAATCTTTCGATGTTATCTAAAGCTTCGGTATAAAAATTTATTCCATATAAGGAAAAGCATGACATTACAGCTGACTTAGCTGCTAACTCTAAATTTTCAAAATTAGCTTCTGCCTCTAAAAATTTTTTATTAGCAAAAAAGAAATTATTTTTTTTGAACGCCTTATAACCCTCTTCGTAAACAAGAAAAGGATCAATTTTTTTTGTTGGTTGATAAACAGGATCTTCTTTAGAGCATGAGGCAAAAAAGAAAAGGAGGATTATGATAGAAGAAAATCTTAATAGCATAATAAAATTATAAACAGAATAATCTGAAAATAATATTCAAAAAAACAAGTTTTTAAGCGTTTACAGCTATTTTTGTTGAAGACTCTGTATTAAAATTTTCTGAAATTGTAAAATTCTTAGGTTTTTTATTTTTTTTAAATTTATTCGATTTGAAAACTTTTCTTAAAAACATGTTCGTTAACTGATGACCACCTTGGTAACACTTAACTTTCCCTAATATCCTATATCCAGAAAGAACGAAATCTCCTACTAGATCTAAAATCTTATGATTAACAAATTCTTTATCATTTCTTAAACCACCTTTATTTAAAACTTTTTCATTATCAACTACCACTGCGTTATCTAATGACCCTCCTTTTGCTAATCCAGCTTTTTTAATCTTTTCTATATCATTAAAAATACAAAATGTTCTTGATCTTGAAACGTCTTCTATATCGTCTTTATCAAAGTTAACTTTATTTTTTTGTTTTCCTATAACTTTATTCATATAATTTAAATGAAATTCCACCTCTAATGAGTCATCGCTTGGTTCTATAGAAATTTTTCTATTTCCATCTACGAGTTCAATTTTTTCTTTCACTTTATAAAAATTTCTTTTTTCTGCTAAGATTTTAATCTCTGATTTTTTGAAAATATCTAAAAAATCTTTCGCAGAACCATCCATTATTGGTACTTCTTCTGAATTTATTTCTATTAATGCGTTATCAATTCCAGCCAAATACAGGGCTGCTAGTAAATGTTCTACTGTTGATACTTTTACGCCAGAGTCATTTTCGAGAGTTGTACATAATTTTGCTGATGAAACGTTCTTATAATTAGCTTTAACGAAATAATTTTTTTTTAAATCTACTCTTTTGAATACGATACCTTCATTTGCCTTAGTTGGTAAAATTTTTATATGTGTATTCTTACCGGAATGTAGACCAATTCCTTCAAATACAATTGGATTAGTTAGTGTTGTTTGATAATTTTTGTTCACCAAAGTTTTATACATAAATTGTCATTTACCTTGAAAACAACTAATGTTTCTAAAAATAACAATTTTAATCAAAAATAGCCCTAAAAAACCTAGTAATTAACGATTTTGGTTTTTTTGTTATAGGAATTGCCTCTTTTTTCCAACCAAATTGAACAATATTGTTAGCTGTGCCGATAATCTCTTCAATATCAGGTTTTTCAATATTTTTTATCTCGATTTTATTTTCCTCCAAGAAGCACTTACTGAACATTTGCTTAATACAATGAGTTTTATTTTCTAAATTAATCTCTAAAAATATTTTTTTTATTTCTTTTTTAGTTTTATCAAAATTAATATTTTTATAAAAAATCAAATCAATTATTTCTTTTATTCTAGCTTCAGCTATATCTGCAATTAACTTCTTTTTAATTTTTCTATAAGGTTTGCTGTCAAAATATTCTTTCTCAACTAAATCCGAATTTAAGATTTTTTCTAAAGATGTATTTTTATTTAAGAATTTTTTTATATTATTTAAATCTAAGGATGTAACTTTTGATATATCATTTAAAATTATATCTGTTCCAAATTGAAACTTTTGCTCATACTTTATAGCTCCATTCTCTATAAAGAATATTTTACTCTTATTAGTATTTATTTGAATAAAAAAAAAAGTATCATTTTGAGGATATGTATTACTTATAAACGCACCTTTTACATAACTTTCTAATAAAATTTTTTCGATTTTTAAATTACAATTATCAAATATAATTTGAAGGTTTTTATAATCGTTTTTGTTTATTAAATTAAATGATAATTCATGTGAGTAAAAATCACCAAATAAACCAATTGGTAGATTATCGATATTCTTCTTATCTAAACAGTATTTTGAATTAAAAATATGTAAAATTTTTTTTTTATTTTCAAACTGATCAACATTTATTTTTAGAGAGTTTATTATATAAGTAATATTCTCTTTGGAAATTTGTGTGCCGTTTAATTTTTTAAATCCAGTCAAATTCAAAAATGTGATATCAAAATTATCTATTATTATTATCAGATCCTTGAAAGTAAAATTAATTTGTTGTTCTATAAGTAAGATATTTTTTTTAATTAAATCTGCAACTTTTTCGAAATCAAAAATCTTATTACCGCTAGTTTCTGTGATTGGTAAAATTATTTTATTAATCAATTTAAAATTACTAAGTTCATTCATCTCTCCTGCAATTATTAATATTTCGGAATAATCAATTAAAATATAAAGTTTTATTGATTTTTTTTTCATTTGGAATTTATCTTAAAATAAGTTGATGACTTAATCTATAATCAAATATTTTATATTTTTCAAAATTACTCTGATCTTTTATCTTTAAAAAATTTTTGAGACTTTTATCATAATTGTTCGAAGATAATTTAATTGTTTGCTCATCTTTTGTTACAAAATCCCACCTTTTTGTTTCAAAAAAATAATATTCATTAATTATTTCTATAGGGAAATTAATTTTTTTAAGATTATTAAATAATATCTCAAAATTTTCTCTATCACCGTAAACTAATGGTAGGTTTTTATATTTTGATATTTCTTTGTATTCAATTAATACAAGCTTTTTTCCCAAAAAATACTTTTTATCTTTATCAATTAAAATAGCTATCGGCTTTCTTTCTGAAATTTTTATTACTAATTTATTTGGATAAATCTTTTTTATTTTTAAACTTTTTATCAAACTTTTTTGTTGAATTCTTTTTTTGATGTCGTGAGAGTTCAAAAAAATCATATTTCTCTCATACAAAAAAGAAATATCATTGATTAATTTTTTTTTATCAAATATTTCATTATTTTCTATTTCTATTGTTTTAACTTTAAATTTATTTAATGATATTTCGTTTTTCGAAATAAAAGTTGTAAATAGAATTAATAATATGAAACCAGTAACAAATCTTTTGTTCATTTATTAATGCTAGCATCTAATAAAATCTTCTCAACTAAACTTTCAAACTTAATGCCTCTATGATTTGCGATTTCAGGAACTAATGAGAGACTCGTCATGCCTGGCTGAGTATTTATTTCGAGTAAATAGAAATTATTTTTAAAAAATTTAAAATCGGCTCTAGTTACACCTCTGCATCTAAAAACTTTATGAGTTTTTTTAGCTATTTTTAGAACTTCTTTATATTGAGATTTATTTAACCTCGCAGGCATAATATGTTGAGTATTAGCAGACTTTGTATATTTTGCTTTATAATCGTAAAACAATCGTTTTGGAACAAGTTCAATTGCACCTATAGGTCTACCATTAATAACAGCTACTTGAACTTCTTTTCCTCCTATAAATTGTTCTATAATTAAATTTTCATACTTTTTTATTTGTTTTCTAATTGATTTAATTAGATCTTTTTTATTTTGACAAAGCTCTACACCTAAACTTGATCCTTCATTAACTGGTTTAACAATAACTGGAAAATAAATCTTATTTTTTTTTAGGTCATTAGAAATTGAGAGAGTCTTATAATCCTTTTTAATTGAAAAAAACTTAGGTGTCTTAATTTTATTTTGCATAAATATTTTTTTGGAAATTAACTTGTTCATAGCATTAAGTGAGCTAATTACGCCTGAGTGTGTGTATGGAATTTTTAAGTATTCGAAATAACTTTGTGCAACGCCATCTTCACCATCTTTTCCATGCAATGCATTAAAAATTACATCAACTTTATTTTTATTTATTAGATTTAAGTTTTTATTTTTTGGGTCAAATGTAAAAACTTTGTAATTTCTTTTTTTTAAAGCTCTAATACAAGCTTTTCCACTCTCTAGACTTACAGCCCTTTCGCCTGAGGCTCCACCTAAAACTACCAAAACATTTTTAAATTTTTTTTTATTCACCTACAATTTTTATTTCTAATTCTAGATTGATTTTTGTTTTTTCATAAACTTTTTTTCTGACTTTTTGAATTAAATTTTCAATGTCTGACGATCTTGCATTTCCATTATTTACAAAAAAATTACAATGCTTTTCAGAAATAGCAGCTTGCCCTTCTTCTAATTTATCACAACCAGACTCTTTAATTAACATCCAAGCTTTTCTATCTTTACTAATGTTTTTGAAAGTGCTGCCACAAGTTTTAACTTGACTTGGCTGAGATAGTTTTTTTCTTTTAATGAAATCAGATTGTATTTCTTCTATATTTTTTTTTTTATTTAAAGATCCTTTAAATTTTGCTGAGATAATAATAAGATCTTTCGCTAAATTAGTGCCTCTATAAAAAAAATTTATATCCTCTTTTTTTATCTCTAATTCCTCACATTTTATTATATCTATAGCCTTAATTGATAATAAAATTTTAGAAATATCATTGTTATAACACCCGCTGTTCATAATAATTGCCCCTCCAATTGAACCAGGTATACAAGATAAAAATTCAAAATTTGATAAGCTGTTTTCTTTAGCAAAATCAGCGACCTTGCGGTCAAGAGTTGCTGCGCCGACTTCTAAAGTATTTTTATCAATTAATTTTGTATAAGAAAAATTTTTTCCTAGTTTTAAAACTACGCCTTTTACTCCTTTATCTCTAAATAATGTATTAGAGCCTGCTCCTAAAAAGGTTATGTTAAGTTTTAATTTATTTGCTTCTTTTAAAAATTCTACTAATTCGGAAATATGTTTAGGTTTAAAAAAATATTCAGCTTCTCCACCTAAATTAAACCAACTGTAATTAGATAATTTTACTTTTTGACTAAAACTATCACCAAATTTTTCTTTAAAATAATCCGTATAATTCATAAAGAAGATTTAAGTCCCGTAATCCATTTTGATATTAAACCAGCGCCCATGCCAATTATTATTTCATTGCTAATTAAATTCATTTTGAAAAAGTTTCTCAATTCTTTCTCATTTTTTACTAATACGACTTGTGTTTTAGAATTTTTAGCAATTGAGCTAGCAAAACTATTAATATTAAATTTTGGATTTCTTTTTTCCCCTGCAGTATATAATGGGCATATAATTACTAAGTTTGACTTTATAAAACATTTTGAAAATTCTTTTTTTAATGTAGTTACTCTTGAATACCTATGGGGCTCAAAGACACTAATAATTTTTCTTTTTGTATTAACATTTCTTACAGCATCTAATATTGAACTTATTTCTGTAGGATGATGCGCATAATCATCGTAAAAATCACTCTCATTTTTAGAGAAAACTTTAGTCATCCTTCGTTGAACGCCTGAAAAATTTTTTAATGATTTTTTTACTATATTTTGATTAGCCCCAAGATTAAAACAAATTGTAAAAGCTGCAGCTGCATTCAAAACATTATGTTTGCCCAATAATTTTACATTTATATTTTTAACAACCTTAATTTTTTTATTCTTGTCTTTGAAACTTAAATCAAAATTTGTGCTATCAAAGTTATATTTAATATTTGAAATACGAAAATTTGCTTTTTTGTTTTCACCATAAGTAATTATATTTTTATTTTTAATTTTTTTTAATATTTTTCTAATATTATTATTATCTAAACAAATAATCGATTTACCTGTTGGAGGAGTTTTGTTTATAAAATTAATAAAAGATTTTTCCAAATTTAAGTAACTTTTGTAATAATCCAAATGTTCATGATCAATATTTGTTACTATAGAATAGTTAATCGGTAATTTTAAAAAACTTCCATCTGACTCATCAGCTTCAAGTATTGCCCAATCACCTTTTCCTAACTTTGCATTACTTTTAAAAGAGTTAATTACTCCCCCATTAATAATTGTCGGGTCCAATCTTTGATCAGTTAATATTTTTGCAACTAACGAAGTTGTTGTAGTTTTTCCGTGGGAACCTGTAATTATAATGTTCTTTTTTAATGAAACAACATCAGCTAACACTTCCGCCCTTGTATAAATTGGAATTTTATTTTTTTTTGCAAATTGAATTTCAACATTATTATTTTTTATAGCAGTAGAATTTACTACAATAGTAGCTCCTTTCATATTTTTTGATGAGTGACCAATAAATGTTCTTATGCCATTTTTGTGACAGGAAATTATATTTTTACTCTTATTTTGATCGCTCCCTTGAACTTTGAACCCCATATTTTTCATGATTTGAGCTAGCCCACTCATACCTATGCCGCCGATACCAACAAAGTGAATTATATCCTTCTGCCCTAAATTAATTTTCTTCATAAATAATTTTATCTATGTTTATATTGATTTTTTTAAAAATATCTTTGTCAGAATATTGGCTTTGACTTAACTTAATTGTATTTTTTCCATCAATATCATTAAAAATTTCATTAATAATCTCATATAATTGATTAGAAATATTTTTTTCTTCTAAAAAATAGCAAAAACCTTTTTTTTCGTAAAATTTAGCATTTATATACTGATGATTATCTGCAGAAGTGGGTAGAGGAATTGCTATGAACGGAATTTTTACATTAATTAACTCGCCTAAAGCAGAAGCTCCAGATCTTGTAATTACTAAATTTGCTTTAGAATAGTAATCAATTATTTTATTGGTAAAATTAAAAATTTCACAATCAATCTTTGCTTGGTTATAATATTTTATTAATTCTTTATTTTGATTTGATTGACATTGTTGGAAAACTTTTATTAGTTTTCCAGTTTCTTTTATTCTTTTAAAAACCTCAGGAAGTTTATTTGCAAATATTTTAGCGCCTTGGCTTCCTCCTAAAACTAAAATATTAATTTTGCTATTTTTTTTAAAAGTATTTGAAAAGGCTGGGTTTACTAATTCTTCTCTAATCATATTTCCCACTTCAATCACCTTTTTATTATTTTTTTCAGAAATTCCTTTTAGTTCTTTAAAAGAAACAAATATTTTGTGTGCAAATGGTAATAAATATTTGTTTGCTTTACCTAAAATTAAATTATTTTCATAAATTACGAATTTAATTTTTAAAATTGCGGCGGCTATGCAAATAGGAAATGAAGAATAACCGCCCATACCAAATATTAAGTTCGGTCTATTAAATGATAAAAAAATTAAAGATCTTAAAATTGAAAAAATTATGAAAAAGATTGATTGAAAATATTTAAAGATGTTTCCATTAATTAAAGGAGATGATGGTAATTGAACAAAATTGTAAATATTATCACGTCCAAGATATTTAAGTCCTCTCTTATCAGTCGTAAGGATTATATCAAATCTATTTTTAACTAGATTGTTTGCTAGACTTAATGCAGGAAAAACATGTCCCCCCGTTCCTCCTGTAGCAATTATTATCTTTTTTTTAGTCATATAAATATGTTTTATTTTTAGTATAATTTAAAACTAAGCCAGCTAGAATTGCGCTTCCAATTAAAGAGGAGCCACCATAACTTAAAAATGGTAAAGTCATTCCAGTTGTAGGAATTAAGTTTGTATTAACACCTGCATGTATGAATGTTTGAAAAATTAGTAACGTTGCTAAACCGCTTAAAGAAATTTTTATAAATTGATTTTCTTGATTAAAACAACTTTTGAAAATTCTAAAAGAAATATATAAAAAAATTATAATTATCATTATAGACACTATGGATCCGTACTCCTCCGAGATCACTGCAATAACATAGTCGGTATGAGCCTCTGGGACACTATCTTTTAAAATGCCCTCACCCATTCCTTGACCTGTTAAACCACCAAGCTTAATTGCCTCAAGTGCTGAGGATGATTGAAATATATCACCTTTATTTGGATCAAAAAATGAAACCAGGCGATTTATAATATATCCAAATTTTTCAGGCAAAAAATATAGTAATGAGCTAAATGATAATAAGAAAATTGTGAAAAAGATTAAAATATAAACGAGGCTTACTCCAGAGACAAACACGATCGCAGTCCAACAACCTATCAATAATATTGATTGACCTAAGTCAGGTTGATCAATCAATAAAATGATAATCGAACAAAGTAACATAAAACTAAAAAAGTATTTTGTCTTCATTTTCTCAAATTTTTCATAGGTAAGTATTTTTACTGTCATTAAAATAAAAAAAGGTTTTAATATTTCAATTGGTTGTAAATTAAAGAAATAAAGATTTAGCCATCGCTTAGCACCTTTTACCTCTACTCCTATTATTGGAACCATTGCTAAAAGAACAAGAGTCACTAAAAAAAATGGTGAAGAAAGTTGAATTAATACCTTGGTTTTTATTAATGAGATCGTAAGCATAATTGTAATAGCTAGGAATGTAAAAATTGAATGTTTAATAAAAAAAAAATAATAGTCTTTATTTAATCTCTCTCCAGCTAAAGAAGATGTTGAGGAAAATGAAAAAAATAATCCCAAAAAAAATAAAGTGAAAAAACATATTAGGATCTTTTTATCAATGTTCCTCCAATAATCTAAAATAAAGAATTTATATGAATTTAGTTGCATATTTTTTACATATTTTTTTGAAGTCATCTCCTCTTATCTCGAAATTATCATATTGATCAAATGAAGCTGCTGCTGGACTTAGCAATATAGAGCAATGATCAATTTTAGAGGATTTATAGTCTTTTAGTGCCTGAATTACTGCGCTCTTAATGTTTTTCGAAATAGAAAAAAGAATTTTTCCTTTTACTTGATTTTTAAAAAATCCGATGTTTTTACCAATTAAATAACATTTAATAATATTTTTTTTAAATTTTGAAAAATCTATTTTATCATTTTTTTTTGGAAGGCCTCCTAAGATTAAAAATATATTTTTTAAACTTGAGATAGCTGAGCTGGCTGCCGTAAAACTAGTTGCTTTAGAGTCATTGATAAAAGTAACACCTTTTTTTTTCATAAAAATTTCAAATCTATGAGGTAAACTCTTAAACGATTGTATTGATCTTACGAAACACTTTTTATTTATATTGAGAAGTTTAGAAAATGTAAAAATAAAACTCATATTCTCATCGTTGAGTTTTGAATTTAAATAATCGTTATTAATCATATATTTTATTTTTTTATAATTTTTGATTTCAGGGGTGAGTGATTTACTCAAAAACTTTTTTTTTTTAAAAATTTTCTTTAAAGATTTATTTATTATTGCGTATTGATTTTTATCTTGAAGTCTAAATATTCTTAATTTAGCGTTTAAATAATTAGTTCTATTATTGTGCCAATCTAGATGATCGTTACTAAAATTTAAAAAAAAAGCATAGTCAGGTCGAATAAATTTAGAATGTGAAAGTTGGAAAGAAGAAGCCTCGATTACAACATAACTGTTAATTATATTTGTAAGGTTAAGTATAGGATTGCCTATATTTCCTCCTAACAAACACCTAAGTCTATTTTTATTTAAAAGATGAAATAGTAGTTTGCAGGTGGTAGATTTTCCATTCGTTCCTGTAACAACAATACTTTTAAACTTGTGGTTATTAGAATAAAATAAATCTAAATCAGTAATAATTTTTTTTTCGAACTTCTTTAAAGACTTGTTTTTATGTAAACTTATTCCTGGTGATAAAACAATATAATCAACACTCTTCAAACTTTTATTTAAATTTTTTGTTCGATAATTCTTAAATTTTTTTTTTTGTTCATCATCCCAAACTTTAAAATTTGAAAAACCTCTTTTTTTAAAAAATTTCACTACAGAGCAACCGCTTAATCCAAGGCCATAAACAAGAAACGAGTGTTCTTTGAGTTTTGGAATTTTAAGCATTATTATCTTAATTTTAATGTGGCTAATCCAACTAAAGCTAAAATAATTGCTATAATCCAAAATCGAATTACAATTGTAGACTCTGCCCATCCCTTTTTTTCAAAATGATGGTGTATTGGGGCCATCTTGAAAACTCTTTTTCCAGTTAATTTAAATGATAGTACTTGAATAATTACAGACACTGTCTCCAGAACAAATAATCCTCCTATTATAGCTAAAACAATTTCATGTTTAACAATAATAGCGACAGCCGCTAATGATCCGCCTAATGAAAGCGAACCAGTATCTCCCATAAAAATTTTTGCTGGTGGAGCATTATACCAAAGAAAACCTAAACATGATCCTACTATTGAGCCACAAAAAATAGATAGTTCCCCAACATCTGGGATGTATTGGATCTTCAAATATTCTGAAAAAATTGTATTTCCTACAATGTAAGCAATTAAAGTGAATGATAGCGCGACTAACATTACTGGAACAGTAGCTAATCCATCTAGGCCATCAGTTAAATTTACCGCATTGGATGATCCAATTATGACAAACAGTCCAAAAGGAATAAAAAATAATCCCATCTGCCAGATCAAATTTTTAAAAAATGGAAAATAAAGATTGTAAAGAAATTCATGACTAGAATAATTTATTAAAATCATTAATGTTATAACTCCTATTAAAATTTGACCTATAAATTTATAGCTTGATTTAAGTCCTCTAGAATTTTTATATTTAATTTTTAAAATATCATCCAATAATCCGAGCCCGCCCAAAGAAACTGAAACAAATATTAATGTCCAAACATATATATTTCTTAAATCGGCCCAAAGAAGAGTAGCGGAAATAATACCAATAATAATAATAACTCCGCCCATAGTTGGTGTACCAGATTTCTTAATAATATGATCAATAGGTCCGTCCTGCCTGATTGGTCCAGTAATCATTCTCTCTGAAAATAATTTAATTAATGGTCCTCCGATTAAAAAAACAATTATTAAAGAGGTTACAACTGAAAGTCCTGTTCTAAATGTGAGATATCTAAATACATTTAAAAATGAATACTGATCAACCAAAGAAGTTAAGAAACTAAATAACATTTAAATACCTTTAATAATATTTTTACTGAAATTATTCAAACCTGTAGCATTTGAACCTTTAATCATTAAATAGTCATTATCTGATATAAAGTTTTTTAAGTTCAAGTCTATGTCTTCAATATTTTGCAAAATATTTCCTCTTTTTTTTTTACTTAAATGTTTATAAGTGAAAATGGTTTGTTTTCCTTTAACGAATACTTTATCAATATCAGAATTGTTAATAACTTTTGAAATTTGTTCATGATATTTTTTTGATTTTAAGCCTAATTCAAGCATATCTCCTAAAATTAAGTATTTTTTAAATTTTTCTTTTCTAATCAAATTAAATCTTGTGATCGCATTTTTAACTGATAATGGATTAGCATTATAACTTTCATCAATAAATTTAAATTTTTTCTTGTATCTTGAAATAAGATACCTTTTACCTCTACCCGCTGTAGGTTCAAAACTTCTAAATTTTGATTTTATTTTTTTAATATCTATATTTAATTCCTTTAATACAGCTAAACTTGCAAGCACATTACTAATATTAATATCGTTAAAGCTTAAATCTATTAATTGATTATCGACTTTTACGGTAATTTTCGTAAAACTATTTTTTTCAGAAATCTTTTTAAGTTGTATATTGGATTTTTTATGTTTGCCAAATGTAATAACTCTCAGATTAAGAAGATTGGCTTTTTTAAAAAGAAAATTAAAAAATTTATCATCTCTATTTAAAATGATTGATCCACCTATAGTAATTTTTTCTATAATTTCTGACTTTGCTTTAGCTATACCTTTTATATCTTTAAAATTTTCTAAATGTGCTTCGCCAATATTTGTAATTATTCCTATATGAGGTTTTACTATATTAGTAAGATTTTTTATCTCCCCAGCTTTACTCATTCCAACTTCAAATATTCCATATTTATCATCAAAACTCAGATTAGATAAGCTAGTCGGTACTCCAAAATGATTGTTAAAAGACCTTGGTGAACAATAAGTTTTACCGTAATTACATAAAAGTTTATTCAATAAATCTTTCAATGATGTTTTGCCTGCACTTCCAGTTATTGAGATTATAGTTGCTAGTGAATTTTCACGTTTTATTCGAGCAAAAGAATTTAAAAATGAAGTTGAATTTTTGACTTTTATAACTTTTTTTCCGTAGTTTTTTTTTGAATCAGATATAACGCATGAAGCACCTTTTCTTAAAGCATCTTTTATAAAGTAATTTCCATCATTTTTTTTTCCATTTATAGCTAAAAATAAATTTCCTTTTTTTATCGATCTTGAGTCAATTGACAATCCATCAAAACCGACTAGTTTTTTTTTATTTCCTAAAATTTTTCCTAAGATTTTTTTATTATTAAAGTAAATAATTTCTTTCCTACTGGAGTTTTTTGATTTTATATTAATTTTTTTAATAATTTTTTTATCTGAAATATAATAGGTTTTATTTTTATAAATTTGTTTTTCCTCATGGCCTTTTCCTGCCACTAATATAATTTCATAAGGTTCTGCATTTTTTATAGATTTTTTTATTGCCGAAGATCTTCTAGCTTCATTAAATTTTTTGAAAGGTGAAATATTCTTTAAAAGCTCTCTTCTAATTTTAGCTGGGTCCTCGTTTCTTGGATTATCATCAGTAATATAAATTTTATTACAAAATTTATTAGCAATTTTGCTCATTAATGGTCTTTTTTTCTTATCTCTGTCGCCTCCGCATCCAAAAACTATTGATATATTACTTTTATATTTATTTCTTAAAGTCATTAAGGTTTTTAACAATGCATCAGGTGTGTGTGCATAATCCACGAAAACTTTTATATTATTTGGATATTTTTTTACCAATTCTAGCCTGCCATTGACGTCTCTTATTTTTTTTATTCTTTGGTAAATTAACTTTTCTTTTAAACCGCAAAATTTAGCAGCTAAAACAGACATAGCTAAATTTTTTATCTTAAAATCTGGAAATTCACTAAAAATACTTTTAATTTTAGAATATTCTTTTTCAATATCAATAATTTTCAAATTTCTATTCTTAGAAATTTTCTTTAGTATTTTAAAGGGTATAATATTTTTATCGGATATTATTACAGATCTTTTTTTTAAAATTTTTCTAAATAACAACAACTTTGCATTTAAATATGATTTCATTGTTTTGTGGTAATCTAAATGATCCTGACTAAAGTTTGTAAAAACTGCTGAACTGAATTTTATATGATGAAGCCTTTTTTGTTCTAAACCGTGGCTTGATGCCTCAATTATAACATTGTCAATCTTCTTTTTTTTTAAAAAATTTAAGTTTTTATGGATAGATATTGTATCTGGAGATGTTAAATTTGTTTTTATTCTTCTGCTACCATATTTAACGCCTAGGGTACCTATAGAAGCAACTGGTAAGTTATTCAATTTAAATAGTTGAGAAAACATATCTGCTACAGAAGTTTTTCCATTTGTTCCGGTAACAGCAATAATATTTTTTGGTTTTGGATGGTAAAACTTAGAAGCAATTTCACTTAAAAAATCTCTAACATCTTTTTTTTTAATTATGAAAATATTTTTATCATTAAAATCACATTTGATTGAACAAACAATAATAGATGCCCCCTTTTTTATTGCCTCGTGTATAAATTTTTCTCCGTTGGCTTCTTTTCCTTTTATCGCAAAAAAAATGAAATTTTTTTTAACATCTTTACTGTTTGATGAAATACCAGAAATATAAAGATTTTTTTTACTTTCTGGGATATTTTTAATTAAATTTTTCAACAACATACTGGTCTGAAAGTTCTCTGTTATTTATGGCTAAAATTGGTCCAATTTTTTCTATTATTTTGCCAGCAACATAAACAGAATTCCAGCCAGAAGTATTATAAGGTGCTTTAGTTTTTATACCTCGATAATTATAAATAAGATCTTTATTTAATTTTGGATTTTCTAACATCACAAATAAAGCGTAACTTGGTTTATTTGTTGGGAATATAGAAATAAATGAATTAATTCTTTCTTTATTACTGCCATAACTTTCGGCTGTTCCTGTTTTTCCACCAACATTATATCCATTTTTATCTGCTAGGCTGGCTGTACCATCTTCACTGCTCACAACTTTCCTTAAGATATTTGTTAACTCTTTACTTGTTTTTTTAGAAATTATTTTTTTTGTTTCGATAATTTTTCTTTTTTTTAATAAACTTGGAATGACTAAATTTCCACCGTTAGCCATACTTGCATAAAGGGCTGTTACTTGAAGTGGTGTAGTTGTGATTCCATGGCCAAAAGAAATTGTCTCGATTTTACATCTGTTCCAATTCAATTTATGGGGCACGCCCACCTCCTCAAGCTCAATATTTGGACTTTTGGTTAAGCTTGTCTCTTTAATAAAGTCTTTGAATATATCTTCACCTAATTTTTGAGCTAATATAACTGAACCCACATTTGATGAACGAACTAAAATTTCCTCCACAGATAAATTTTCAGGATGTTCCTTCATGTCTGTGATTTCATGAATAGAACACTTAATTTTTTTTGGTATATTTTCTATTATACTATCTGTTTTAACAATTTTATTCTCAAGGGCTAGGGCAACTGTGAAAGTTTTAAATATTGAACCAAGTTCATATACCCCCTTTGTTATTTTATTGATATATTTTTCTTCTTCAATATTTTCTCTTTTATTAATATTAAAATTAGGCAACGAAACTAAAGAAATAACATCGCCATTGTTTACATCCATTAATAAAGCCGCTCCACCCGATGCGCTAAAAGTTTTTATCGACTTACTCAGTTCTTTGTTTATTATATATTGAATATTGCTATCTAATGTTAGCTCTAGAGGTTCATCTCTCAAAGTCTTGTTTTTTAATTCTTTATCAAAATACTTTTCTATTCCAGATATTCCATAATTGTCATAGTCAACCTGGCCTATAATATGACTAAATAAATCTCCATGCGTATACATCCTGGCCTGAAAAGGTTCAAACTTAATTGCTTTTTCCCCTAATGCCCAAAGTTTTTGTTTCTCGTTTTGATCAATTCTTGTTTTAATTCGAAAATATTTATTCCGTTTTAGCTTTTGCTCAATTTCATTTACCTGAAGATCTGGAAAAATTAATCTTAATTTTAATAAAAAATTTTTTTTGTCATTAACTAGTTTGGGATCAATTGCAGCATGATATGTATTAACATTTCTAGAAATGATTACACCTTTTCTGTCAACTATATCTCTTCTCAATAAAGCGAAATTTAAATTTTGAGGATTTAAAGATGAAACTTCTTTATTTGTAAGTGAGACATTTATAATCTTAAAAGAAAAAATTAATATCAATGAAAAAAAGAAAAAGAATAATAAATAAATTCTATCCTGAAAATTATTTGATTTTTTTAATATTTTTGATTTTTTGTTAGTTTCTAAATAATCTTCAAAATAAAAACTTTCTTGATGAATTAGATTATTTTTTTTGATCTTTTTTTTCATTTATATTTTTAAGATTTGAAAATTTTTTTTTAAGTTGATTAAAATCATCTATACTATTAAAAATTTTAGAATGTTCGATTGGTTTAAATTGTTTTATACCGTTATTAATTATTTTTTTTTCAATTTTATAAGGGGAAGTCAAATAATGGAATTCAAATTGTGTCTCACTTAAATTTTTTTCTTTATTCAAAATTTTTGAGTTTAAATTCGATATTTTTTTTTCAAATATTCTTGACTGATTTTTAACAACAGATGTAATGATTAATAAAAAAATAAATATGGATAAGGAAAAAAATATCTTAGATTTAAACATTAATTGACTCCAGATCTAAATAGTTTTTAAATTTATTAATAAGCTCTTTGGGGTAATGAAATTTTTTTCTATTTCTTACAGCAAATCGTAATTTTGCAGAGCGAGATCTGCTATTTTGATCTATCTCTTTTTTTGACGGTCTAAAGACAATATTTTTATATTCTTCAAATAAAATATTTTCATCTAAATCATTTTCCGGCAAATATCTAGATGGTCTAGATTTGTTATTAGAAAAATTATTAAAGTAATATTTTATTATTCTATCTTCTATTGAGTGAAAACTTACAATTAATATTTTTCCGCCAGGTTTTAATTTTTTAGTTGCGCTAATAATTCCATTAATCAATTCACTAATTTCTTTATTTACAAAAATTCTCAACGCTTGAAAAGTTTTTGTACAGGGATTAATTTTTTTTGAATGATCTTTTTTTTTACTTTTTTCAATAATCTTTACCAATTCAAGTGTGTTTGTAATCCTTTTATTGCTTCTAAACTTAACAATATTTTTAGCAATTTTTGATGCCTCTTTTTCCTCTCCTAAAAATTTTATGACAGATTTTAAATTTGCCTCGCTTAAATTGTTTATTGCCTCTAAAGCAGAAATTTGATTCAATCCCATTGCCATATCTAATTTTTTATTAGAATTAAATGAAAAACCTCTATTAAGATCATTAAGTTGAATTGAAGACAGGCCAAGGTCAAAAATTGCTGCATCAAAGTTTTCATTAAGAATGCTGTCTAGTTGACTAAACTTTAATTTATAGAACTTAAATCTATTAGGAAATTTTTTTTCTAATTCTTGTGCTAATGATACAATTTTTTCATCTCTATCAATTGCCTGTACATTAGCTTTAGGTGTCTTAAGAATTTCTTTAGAGTATCCTCCTCCACCAAATGTGCAATCAAGGTATCTACCGCCAGATATTGGAGAGGTTATTTTTAATACTTCATTCAACATCACTGGAAAATGGGAAAATTCCAGTGATGATGTTGAGTTGCTCATTAATTAACAATATACTCATTAAAACTTTTGTTTTCTTAAAAAAGCTGGGATTTCAAAATCCTCATCTTCGTTTGTATCCTGATCAAATAGTTGATTAGTGTCCTCACTTAATTCATTAATAGCTTCTCGATCAAAATTTTCTGTCTCTGTACTTTGTTCATCAGAAAATAATTTTGGGGTATATTCTTCATCAAAATCGCTTTTCAGAGACCCAAGCACATTTTGATCATTATCCTCTATTTTATTATTTTCAATATACGAAGCGCTTTCTATTGAAACACCAGAGGGGATTTCATTTGGATTTGTTTCTATATTTTGATTTTCCATTACGTTTCTATTCGGATTATTGGTGCTCTCATTCATTAATTCATTTTGAGAATCATCTTTAATTTCAAAATTTTCATCAAGTTTTAAAGCTGTAGCTCCATCTATAGAATTGATTGTATTGTTATCAATTCTAGGATTATGAGAAAATAAATTTTCAGAGTAACCAGTATTTCTATTTTGAATTCTAGATACCATGTTTAACACGGTATTATTTTCAAGTTTGTGACCATCTAAAGCTGTAGCTACAATAGACACTCTAATTTTTCCTGTCATACTCTCATCTTTTATAGCGCCAAAAATTAATTCAGCCTCTGGATCTACTTCAGCTCTAATTTTATTTACCGATTGATCAACCTCAAATAAAGTTAAGTCATTGCCACCAGTTATATTGATCAACAATCCTTTAGCTCCTTTTAGAGAATACTCGTCAATCAAAGGATTATTGAGTGCCATATCAGTAGCGGCCATCGATCTGTTTTCTCCCTCTGCCTCACCTGTACCCATCATGGCTTTGCCCATTGAACTCATAACAGTTTCTACATCAGCAAAATCTAAATTTATCATTCCTGGTCTAACCATTAAATCAGTTACACTTTGAACGCCGTGTTTCAAAACATTATTTGAAAGATTAAAAGATTCTTCGAAAGTAGTCGTCTCACTAGCAATTTTAAAAAGGTTTTGATTTGGTACTACAATTACTGTATCTAAATGTTTTTTAAATTCTTCTAAACCTTGCATTGCTCTTCTCATTCTTTTTGGGCCCTCATAAGAAAAAGGAAGTGTTGTTACTCCTACAGTTAAAATGTTCAATTCTCTTGCAGCTTTAGCTATTACGTGAGATGCACCTGTACCTGTGCCGCCTCCCATACCAGAAGTTATAAAAACCATATTTGCACCTTGCAAGTAACTAGTAATTTCATTTAAGGACTCATCTGCTGCAGCTTGCCCTATATCATGTTTTGCACCTGCGCCTAATCCTTTAGTTAAATTCATACCGATTTGAATTTTAGCATCGGCTTTGCTCATCTTTAAATCTTGTGCATCTGTATTGACGGCAACAAATTCTACTCCTTCCATTCCAGAATTTATCATTGCGTTAATTGCATTACCTCCTGCACCTCCTACACCAAGAACTAATATTCTTGGTTTCAATTCTTTTACTTCTCCACCTCCAATATTTATACTCATTATTCTTCTCCCTTTTGTTTGTTTTCCCATTTTAAATTCGATCTGTTTTGAAAGGCTTTTTTCCTTGCAACAATTTTGAATTTTTCAAAATTATTTGGTTCCCAAATTTGAAATGTTTTTCCTAAGCCAACAAATAAAACATTATTCTTTATGTTTGCATGTTTTAGTAATTTTTCAGACAATGAAACTCTTCCCTCAGTATCAAATTGTAAATTTTCACTTTCTGATAAAATTGATGTTGCAAAGAAATCTCTTTTTTCCTCAAAAGGATTTAAAGAGTCAATTGTAGTTGAAAGTTTTTCAATTCTATCTTGGGAACATGCCTCCAAAGCAGAGTGATTAAATGATGGATAGCTTATAAAACCGTTATAACCCATTGAATTAAGATGTGATCTAAAATTTGCGGGCACTGATACACGTCCTTTCTTGTCTATTTTGTTTTCGAAATTCGATAAAAACATGACTACTTAAAAATCCTTTATTTATTAAAATTTTCAATATACCTCCATAATGGGATTACTTGGGATAGTATGGGTTTTTATAAATTAGTCAATAAGTTTGTAAATCAATATTAAGTACAAAAAGTGAACATTTATTATTGGATTTTTGCCAGAAAGTCTATAAGCCGGGTTCTGTCATTGAAGATGTCATTTATCTAGGCTTAAATTCACATTTAAGCTCAAGCGGTTAACCCAGAAGACTAACTAAAGACTGTT
>MDTG01403715.1_pt1 | contig 24647 bp, 23 predicted proteins | sample 811421 | NCBI WGS metagenome assembly MDTG01 (sample SAMN05326645, study PRJNA326480) | marine metagenome | isolation source: seawater | place: Pacific Ocean: South East | collected 2011 | reverse complement strand
TTTCATACATTTATGCATATTATTGTTTGTTAATCTTGAATTTTTGATGACCTTTAGTACCCATTTTGGGTGGTTTACTTGTGTAATGTATAGTTTAATAATCTAGCATATTGTTTTTGTTAACAAAAAAGGAGAAATGATGAAAAAATTAAAATCAAATAAAGGTTTTTCACTGATTGAATTACTTGTTGTAATTGCAATTATTGGAGTACTTTCAGCTGTAGGTATTACAGCTTACACTGGTTACACTGCTACTGCTAAAGAACAAGCATCAAGAGCACAATTTGCTCAACTTGTTAGTTTGGTAAATGCTGAAATGGCAAAATGTGGACTTGGTACAGGTACTTATGCATGGACAGGCGCTTGTTCTGCTGGAGTGGTTGCTGCTACTGATGGAAATATTGCAACATATATGACGGGAACTTTGGGCATGAAAAGTCCATATGACCAAACTAGTGTTGTAGCAACAGATCAAACTAATGCAGGATTTGTTTATAACTTAGCTGATATAGCAAACCCCATAAAGGATGGAGATATTACATTAACGTGTAATGAAACTGCAACAGCTACAACAAATGGTGTTCCATCTAAAGCTTGCATAATAAGAATTAATCCAGGAAATGGTGCAACTGTTCTAACTACCACTGTTAGTGCAGCTAGTTAATTATTATATTTAGTATAATTTTTCAGGCGTGATTAAAATTCACGCCTGAAAATCTAATAAATTGTTTTAATTAATATCAGGTGATTAACCCAGTCTTTTGACTTAGTTTCCCATTTAACTTCATCCATAATTTCATTAATAAAATATGATCCTAAGCCACCTGGCTTTATATCTTTTAGATTTCTAGGTTGGATATTTTTCTGCTTTACTGGAGTGCCGTTATCAAATAGATGAATAAATAGCTTTTTTTTTATTATTTCTAACTTGATTTCAATTTTGTTATTTTCATCTTCACCTTTGTAGCTATGTTTTATAATATTTGACACAGACTCATCTACTGCAAGTTTTATATTATTTACTAATTTTATCTCAAGTTCATAATCATTAAGAAAATTAGTAACAAATAATCTTATATTTTTTAGATTAGATAAAGTTGCTGAAAATGTTTTATTCATAATATTAAAATACTAAGAATTTGACCATATTAAAACCTAATTAAAAATAAAATACTACTCAAAATGAGGGGTCAATTAAATTTTAGAATTTAATAAAGATTAATATAGAAGGTATCTACAATTTATAAAAAATGCATAATAAAAAAACATACCTTTATATGATAATTTTTTTTTTTATCATTTTCAACTGGTAACGCTTTGGTCACTTTTGAAGAAATTTTAAAAAGACCAAATGATTTAAATTTAAATTTACAATATGCAAAAGAACAAGAAGACTTAAGTAATTATAAAGCAGTAATCTCCACCCTTGAAAGACTAACAAGTTTATATCCTGAAAATATTGATTTAAAATTATATTACTTATCTATTTCTCTTAGACTAGATTCAATTGACAGAACTATAAAAATTATTGATGAAATAAAAAAAAGTAATGAAATAACCCCAGACATAACCTCTGAAGTTGAATTGATATTATCAACGTTAAACAAAAATCAAACGACCACAAGAGATAAACCAAAAAAATGGAATGGTTATGTGGACCTTGGTGTTAACCATACTTACAACACCAACATAAACAATTTATCTAATTCTCGAACATTTTATATAAGTGATAGTCTAAGTAATTATGCGATAGACGAAGTTGAGAATGATACTTTGGAAATTTCTAGTATTCGAATTGGAGCTTATAAAAATTTAAGTGAAAATTCTAACATAAACTTTAATGTTGGTTTGGCAGATACCTATCAAAATAAAGATAATTCAGAAGAGCAAGATTTAAATTCTATTTTTATTAATTATAATTATTTCACTAATAGAAATATTACTGGTGCAACATTCAATTACAATAAATCAAATTATAGAAACCAAGCAGACATATATTCTTATTCATTAAATTTAACTAATAAGTTTGCAATAAATAATAACCATTTTATTTTGGGAGGAATTAATTCAAGCTTTAATCGATACAATCAAAATGAAACATTTTTAACTACTAGACAGAAAAATAATGACATCTTTGGAATTAAAGCTGGATATGAATATATTTTTTTAGAAAAAAATAAATTAATACTAAATTATGATTTAAAAGACATAAACTCTATTGCTGATTATTATGGCTATGATCAAGAAATTTATTCTATAGGGCTTGAAAGGAATTTAGGTTTTGCTGTCTTAAGAGTAAATAGCTCTGCAGCAAACAATGAGTATAAAAAAGCAGACACTTTTGTTTTAACAAATACTATAAGAGATGATGAAATAAAAACTAACTCTATTTCTTTAAACGGTAGTTTGGATAAAATTAACTTATTACAAGAAATCAAGCTTTTAAACAATATATTTTACAGTTTATCTTTTAGTAAAATTGATAGTAATTCAAATATAATAAACTATGATTATGAAAAAGAAATATACAGTGTGGGCGTAACTAAAAGGATTAACTTTTGAAAAAAATATTTATTATTTTAATTGTGTTATTTTTTTCACTTAAAGTTGGTGCGGAAAACATTAAAATTGGTACTGTAACTCTTGTTATTGGTGAAATTTCAACTTCTAAAGGAAGAGTTTTAAAGAGTGGTGACCCAATTTATTTTAATGAAATTATTATAACTGGTAATCAATCTAAATCACAAATCATTCTATTAGATCAAACGGTTATGATGATTGGTGAAGCAACAGAAATGAGCATTGATGAGTTCATTTACAGTCCTGAAAAAATTAGCTCCCAACAATCTAATGATAAGATTACAACCAGAATTAAACAAGGAAGCATTAAGGTTTTATCAGGTAAAATTAGTGAAAGTAATCCTGATAGTTTAGTAATTAAAACACCAGCTGGCACTATTGGAACTAGAGGCACTGAATTTCAAGCTTTGGTAGATGAAGAGGATGGAGATAGTAAAGTTTTACTTATAGGTCCAGGCACCAATAATACTTTAGGGTTAAGACCAGGAGAGGTTGAGGTATCTAATTCATTTGGTACAGTTCTTTTAGATAGGCCTTTTCTATTTACTAGTTTTTCACAAAACCAAGCGCCAACAGCGCCAATTATAATTACTCAAGAAGATTTTAATAACTTTTTAACAGTAATGGAGGCCAGGGTAGAGATAAATGAAGATGAACAAATTGACGATGAGCAAATTAAAGAAGACGTAAAAGAGGGATTATTTAAATCAGGCAAAGAAAGTGGCAATGAGTTAGTTGCTAAAGTAATTGATATTGCTTTGAAAAAAACTGACGGTGGTGTAACCGCTGCTGTGTTAGTTAATGCTTTAGGAGTTTCAGTCGAGCAGTTATTTGGCGAAGATTACAAAAAAGAATTTGATAACGAGACAGAAGGTAATAAAATTATAATTGCTAACGGTGAGTTTGGAGATGCAATAGCAATGATCAGTAGATATGGTGGAACAGATCAGGGTTACACTTCTTATGCAGATCTTGCAGGTAAAAGTTCAGGAACCTATACTTATATCGCTAATGGTATTAATGGTGCTGCAGCAGAAGGTATTGGAAGTGGAAAATTAGATGTAACTGTAGTAATTGATTTTGCAGCGAAAGATATCAAACAGACTGTATCAGGAACAGCAGCTCTTGGTTCTGATAATAGCCGAACATTTGGAAATACTACTACAGCAACTGATTACACCAGTTCTTCTTCTGACGTAGCTATTCAACAAAATTTAATTATAGCAGCTAATGGCTCAACTTCAACAGATGCTACAAATTTTGGTAGTAGCACTCCTCAAGCTGCGGATTCAGATAATAAATCTGATTTTGACAATGGTGGAACCAATTCTTATTTTTTAAATCATGATTTTAGAGCCAGTAATATTAAATTGGGATCTGGTGTAAACAATGATCCGATTGCATTTGGAGGACATATAAATATAGTAATTGAGAATCTCGACGGTAGTGCTTTAGAAAATCAATTAAGCTTCTCAAGAACGGGCATAACACCTAAAAAAGATTAATTTTAATGGCACCCATTATGGGTTAAAAATAGAATAAAGATTGTTTTTTTTAGAGGGACAATTAGAATTAATCTCTAACTAATATTGGAATATTTTTATGATTAAAGATTACCCAAAAAGAGTTTTTTGCAAGCATGCAATATTACTTTTAGGCTCATTGTTAATACCAACATCTCTATTTTCAAATGAAAAAGTTAACAAGCTATTGTTAGGTAATGTTACTGTAAATGGGAAAAAAATTAGTAAAGATAGTTACATTAATTTAGACAAAGAAACAGAAATCATTACAAAAAGTGATTTAGCAATAGTTAAAAATAACTCTAATGGATTTTTAATTAGACCTAATACAAAAATTAGATTTTTTGAAAACAAAATTGTAGAACTTATTAAAGGAAGTGTGCATGGGATTTTTGGAAAACAAGAAAATGAATTAAAAATTAAAACTCCACGTGGTAATATTGGCATAAGAGGCACTGTTACCTATATAGAGCATGAAGAGAGTTATAATAGAACTTACGTTTGTAATTGTTATGGAGAGACTGCTGTGTATGATTTAAATATGAAGAAATTAAAAACTTTAATTAGCAAATATCATTCTCCAGTAATCATTGATAAAGATAATAAGATACAAAGCTCTCCTTATGATTATCCATTAAACCATTATGATGATAATATTGCCAATATTGAAAAAAATCTTAATAGAAAACCTAGATGGGAACTACCCAAAGGAGAAATGATTTTTTTTGCGCCTGAGAAAGAAAAAGTTAATATTTAGTGAATAAAAAAATAATTAGTACGGCCATCATTTTTATACTTCTTATTTTAAATAATATTGAAACTGATTTAAAAAAAAGAATAGCCTTTCTTAACTATGACTTTTATCAAAAAATATTTATCGAACCCTTCTCAAACAACAATGTAGTCATTGTTGATATTGATGAAAAAAGTATAGAACAAATTGGTCAGTTTCCTTGGAGAAGGGATGTTTACTCTAAAATAATTAATAACCTTAAATATGCAAAAGTTAAAGTAATTGCTTTTGATATTTTTTTTAGCGAAGAAGATAACCAAAATCCACAGATGATATTAAAGGAGTTTGGAATAGATTATTCAAAAAATAAAATTATAGATAGCGATCAGCTATTTCTTGATGCTATCAAGGAAAGCAATGTTGTTCTTCCTGTTGTAGGTGCTCGTAAAAACTCCATTGATAATAAACTTATAATTAAAGCAAACATTGTTAACAGGGGAGAAGACCCTCTAAGCCATATCTACAAATATGAAGGACACATCATTTCAATTGATAAGTTTAATGAAGCGGCAAAAGGGCTGGGGTCAATCTCCATCATAGATAGTGAAGATGGTATTTTAAGATCAGTACCGATGTTGTTAAATATCAACAATCAATTAGTGCCCTCCTTATCTATGGAAGCCATAAGACTTTTTAATGATCAAAAAAGTTATGTAATTGAAACTGACGTAAGTGGTATTCAAAATATCAAAACAAGAACAGTAAACTTTAAAACGGATGAGAATGCATTGATGCATGTTAAATATAAAGAATTAAACAGCAGTAACTACATTTCTGCATCTGAGATATACAATAATAATTTTGATAACGCTTTATTAGAAGGTAAAATTGTATTAATTGGATCGTCTGCACAAGGAATATTTGATTTAGTTAAAACATCAACAGGCTTAATTATACCGGGAGTCCAGGTACATGCAAATATTATTGAAAATGTCTTAGCTAATGATTTTATTAAAATTAATCTAATAACAAAAATAATTGAAAATATAGTTTTAATTTTTGGTTTATTATTTATTTTTTTAATTACAAACTATTTAAAACCAACTTATTCAATACTTTATTTTATTTTAGGATTAGGATCTTTATTTTTAATAAGTATAATTTTTTATAAACAAAATTATTTTATTGAGATCTATAATGTCATTATTTTACAAACTATACTTTTTGTCGTTTTGTTGTATCGAAGATTTGTTGAAGAAAATAAATCTTCTTTAGAGAATGAAAAAAAACAATTAGTATTAAAGAAAGAAAGAGAAATAGCAGGAGAGGTTCAAAAAAAATTATTTCCATCTAATAAAGATACTCAAAATTATGTCTATGCAGTAAATATTCCTGCCAAGGATGTTTCGGGAGACTATTATGATTATATTAAGGTTTCTGAAGAGGAAATTTATTTCACTTTAGCGGATGTCTCTGGCAAGGGAATTAAAGCTGGAATGTTAATGGCAAACGCTTCCTCTGTTTTTAAATCCCTTTCTAAATTAAAATTTCCAATTAACGAGCTTGCTTTAAATGTTAACAATCAAGTAAAAGAATCTTCTTATAAGGGAATGTTTATTACTGCTGTGATTGGAAAAATAAATATTGTTAAAAAAGAAATTGAATTTGTAAACTTTGGCCATGAAAGTATTATGGTTTTAGATAATGAAAATAATTTTTCTTACATTAAAGCTTCTCATCCACCACTAGGCTTTATGTCTTTGAAATCTTCATCTCTTGTTAAAACATCAATGTTAGATATGAATGATAAAAAGATATTTATTTATACTGATGGAGTGACAGAGGGCTACATTAAAGATCAAGATGAACTAACAGTTAAGGGTTTAGAGGATTTAATATTAAAAAACAAATCAATGAATCTTCAAGAAGCAATACATTATGTAACCAACCTTTTAAACAATAGAGACGTTTTAAGAGACGATATTACTATGATGGGATTAGAAATAAATAAAGAGAAAAAGTAGTTATGGTAGATGAATAATTCACTTTTAAATTATTTTTTATTACTCAACTAGATCCTTTTCATTAAGACCTTCAAGGTATTTTTCCATAGTAATCATACCTTCTTTTGCTGATGTTTGAAGTGTAGAGGTAATTTGAGCCATCTTACCTTCACGTATTAAATTTCTTATAGCAGTTGTTCCTGTCATCACCTCAAAGCAACCAATACGACCTCCACCTTTTTTCTTTAATAATTGTTGAGATAGCACCAATCTAATTGAGCCTGCCAACATCGATTGAGCTAATGTTTTTTGTGCAGGAGGGAAAACATCTAATATTCTTGTAATGGTAGAGGAAACATTGCTAGCATGTAAGGTGCCAAAAACTAAATGGCCCGTTTCTGCCGCTGTTAAAGCTAGTGAAATTGTTTCTAAATCTCTCATTTCACCTACTAAAATTACATCTGGATCTTGTCTTAAAGCAGATTTTAATGCTCTCGCAAAACTACCGGTATCTTTTCCAACTTCTCTTTGTGAAATAATACTTTTTTTTGAAGGGTGTACAAATTCAATAGGGTCTTCAATAGTTATTATATTTTCAGCACGTGATGAGTTTATCTGATCAATCATTGCAGCTAATGATGTTGATTTTCCAGATCCAGTTTGTCCAGTCACAAGTATTAAACCATTTTTAAGTTTGATTGCTTCTTTTACGGCATCAGGTAGACCTAGTTTTTCCATTTGAGGTATGTCACTAACAATTTTTCTTAAAACCATGCAAGGACCATTGCTACTATAGTAGCCATTTACTCTATAACGAAAGTCACCCACTACAACTGCAAAATCTAAGTCGCGATTATTTACAATCTCTTGAAGTTGAGATTTATTTAAACTACTTTTCCAAAAAGTTTCAATATCTTCTCTAGATATTATATCTTCCTGGTTTACCACAATAGAACCGTTTTCTCTTAATGCTAAGGGTTGATTAGATCTGATATGAAAATCAGATAAATCATATTGTTTAGCGTAAGTTTTTATTTTATCTTCTAAACTCATGTTATTTTAATTATCCTTTTTAAGTGTGCCTGTTATTTCTTTATAACAATCCATAAAGTCTTTTATTTCTGAAATTATTTCATCTGTATTTTTTTTGATCCAAACTTCAGATACAAATAAACCTTTTTGATTTCTAATCAAATCATTTTTTTTAACTAATAATAAAATATTTCTTCGTATAGTTTCTCTAGGAACATCTAAAGTTCTCGATATAAAATTTATTGATACAGGATTAAGTGTTTTTTTAATTAAGTCATTATTTAGTTTCTTTAAATCTTTAATCATAAATTTATGCAGATTTTTAATATTTGTAGAAAAAATAGCTGTTGTAATATTTTTAGGAGTATGATTTTTTGCAGAAAGTTTTACAAAAAAGTTTGTATAAAATCCTAGTATTTTAGTAGACTCAATTACCAGTTTCATATCCCAAGATACTATCAATGACTTTGTTTGTGGTGTCTTTGATGCCTAAAATGGGGGGGGGTATTATATATTAAGTATTTAAGCTGCGAGAGTTGACTGTTTATCAATTAGTTTTGATAATTTTTTAATTTTTTCAATTAATAAATTGATATGATTTTGGTTTATGGTTCTCCATTTTTGAGAAACATAAAGTTTAGAGTTTTTTTTAATTATCCAATTTAAATTAATTAATTCTTCAATTTTTCTTCTGCTGGTTTCTCTAGGCAATTTTAAACCTCTTGCTACAGCATTTATATTGCTGCCAATTGCAGTGCTAATGAAGGTGTGATTATCGCATATTACATTCCCTTCTTTAAAACTTCTTAAGTTTACACTGCTAATTATTTTTAATATTTGAGGATAATATGATTTTCCGCCAAATTTATATATATCTTCCGAATAAATTGTAGCTACAAAATTTTCGATTGCTTTATAATTTTCAGTATTTATCATTATTATTTTTACTTGTACCCATAATGGGCTAGAGTAATAATATAAATTTTATATATAATAGATATTGTTATATAATTAATGTATAGATAAACAAAATAACCCAATGAATACAGACTTTTTAAATCCAAAATTTATTAGATATTTTTTAAGTGTTGCTGATAAGGGTAAATTTTTGTCTGCTAGTAAAGATTTAAATATTAGCCAACCTTCCTTAACAAGAGCGATTCAAATTCTTGAAACTAACTTTAAAAAAAAATTGTTTTTAAGATCAAAAAAAGGAGTGAAATTAACTAAAGAGGGGGAAATATTTTATCTTAATGCAAAAGCAATATTATCTTTTAACCATAGAGTACTTACAATCATTAATGAAAATGAAATTGAAGAAAAAAAAACCAGTAAAGAATTTATTAGTTTTGGTTTTGCACGCTACTTAACTTCAACTCATAAAGAAAATTTACTGTATTTAGTAAAAAAAAATTTTAAAAATAAAAAAATTAAAATTATTGAAGCAGGAAGCAATACATTAAACAAAATGATCTATGAGAATAAGCTAGATTTTGCAATTTCTACAATTCCAGAATTTAAAGAAGGAATACAAAAAACATTTTTATATAATGATCCATTTTGTGTAGTTTTTTATAAGGGTCATCACTTTCAAGAAATGAAAGAGATTTCGCTAGAAGAAATTAAAGCTGAGCCGAACTATATATTTAGAAATGGATGTGAATTTTTTTATTATAATTATAAATTAAATAAAAAAGGAATAATTGATTTTAAAATAATTGATGAAATTATAGTTAACAGAAAAAAAAAAGGTAAACATAGAGATGTAATTTATACAAATAGTAACAGTACAGCTGCTCATTGCATTAAAGCAGGTTTAGGTGTTGCAATTATGCCAGAGTCGGTAGCTGTTGATCAAAAACTATTTTTTAGATTGATTTCAAAACCATCTTTATCTAGAGAAATTTATCTTATAAATAGAAATGAAAACACTCTTAGCGATAAACTAGATAGCAAAATATTAAAAAGTGCCCTATGGTTATAATTCAAGGTTTGTAATAGCCTTCAATATTAATTGATCTTGCAACATTTCCTGTAGCACCATCGCCACCTGCAGAAAGAAAAAGTTGCAAGGGAACAATCTTGTTTCTGTTTGGTCCATAACCACAACTTATAACTCTATAAAATATTCTTCGATTATTATAAGTGGTGGGTGTTAAAGTATCCGAGCCCTCTGTTGTTTGAGGAATAAAATTATAGCCATTTAATGTTGTATGGTTCCCAATTCTTTGTACATAAAATTCATAAGTGTATCTCCCAAAGTCTGCTTCTGTGCCTATCTCTGCAAAACTTTGACTTACTTTTCTAAATGCATAATGGACGTTATTGGAAGTATTTGTGTAACCATGAAGTGCTAAACAATCACCACTGATTGATATATTTGTAGCGTTTGTAATAGTTATAGCGGCTGTCCCTGACTTGGACATTTGATCTACTAGCCATAACCTTCCTGAATCCAATCCAAATTCTGCAGCTTGATTAACAGTATTAACCTGATGTGATCGTACTGAACCCTTTGAATTTTGTTGTATTACACCCATCATTGCAACACTAAAAGATGAAATAGCCAACAAAACAAGAAGAGTTAAAGCTAGTACAAATCCTTTTTTGCTTGATTTTAAAATCATGAAGATGGAGGTGGTAAATTGCTATCTGATGCATTTGGATCACATAAATCTAACATGTCTGGCGCTGTATAAGTTGTATCGTCAAGAACTAGATTGTATGAACTAAAATAATTAACGCAAGCAAGTCTTTCAGACTCTGAACCATTTCCACATACTATAGTTGGTGAAGGAAAATTTGAACTAAATTCTAAAACATAACCAAGTGTTGAAAAAGGATCATAAGTTACGCCAGTAACAAAAAGATCGTTCCAATAACCAGTTCCACTTATTACATTACTAAACTGAGTATAATGTTCACCACCAGAATTTGGATAATGTTCGTTGGTTTCTAAAGTATTTCCATTATATGCAGTACCCCAAGAACCATCACAACAATCGTTGGGCTCCCCGGTTCGCCAATTTGTATATCCGTCATTAGCTACACTATCATGAGTATAAAATATTTGATTTCTCTCAGGCCCGCCAGACCATACCCATGATAGTTCAGAAGCATTATTAAGAACAGCCTCCCCACCTGAATTATCAGTTCCTCCAAACCAAGCTGCTATAGGATTATTAGAAGTATCTCTAATTTTAGTTAAAACATAATTATTTTCTGCTGCACTAGTAATTGTTGCTAAATAACCTGATAAATTATGATATGTAGAATTCTCGGCTCTTAATCTTGCTTGACCCCACCATAGTGTATTTCCCACCATACTTGCATCTGAACCACCACCATCTAATGCTCCTCTTCCACTCGCAGTGTCTTGAACATAACAATAAAAATGTCTTACTGCACCAACTTGCCTTCCAATTAAATCATTACAGAGAGTACCAAAACCTAAAACTAAAATAAATTGTCTATCAGTCCCAGCATAAACAGTTCGAGTTGATCTATTATCTTGTAGACTTACATAATTAACTGATTTTATAAAATCTTCATAGTTTCTGGCAGTTGTGCTACCAACTATAGATAAAATAGCTGTGGTAGTATTAAAACTTACTGTTAAACCATAGTTGGTAGCCAATGCTGAATCCCATTGTAATTTATCCTCTCCATTTTGATAATTATTTGAAATAACAACTGTTGCACTAGGTACATTTCGTGTATCTGGATCCCAATTAGTTTCGTTGCTCGATATGGTATAATTTGCAAATATATCTTTTGAATTCGGACATTTATTGTCACAAAGCACACTGCTTCCTGTAAGTGATTTATTTCTTAAAAATACTCTTTTTCTAAAATCTAGATTCAGTGAATTTTGTTTTTGAGATACAAAATTTATATCTATATCTAAAATACTACTATTAGTAGATCCTCCAATAGTTGGATATGAAAAAGTAATTGAACCAATATTAGAAGTAACTGGTTGCCAGGGATGTATTGTAGATGCAAGATTAGGATCAGCGTCAGCAACCGTAGCATTACAGTCATCAGTTCTTTCAGTTTTTTTATATAAGGTATTAGTATCGGGTAGGGTTGCGCTACCATCACCAAGTTTGTAGGTAACTTTATATCTGTATGCAGCAGTACCATCATAGCTAGGTTTGTCATAACAAGAACTTACTTCGGTGCCTGATATTATGTTAATAGCATTAGTGGGGGTTATTCCTGATTTACAATTACTGGCAGTTGTAATATCTCCTCTAATTGGATGAACAAAACCACCTCTAGCTAAGTCACGCTCAATTAAATTAAAAATAACTGTAGACTCTGTTTTTAAGTCATTGGTATTAACAGTTTGACTAAAATCTTTTGAACTTCTATCAAATAAAGAATAGGCAGAAACAGAAACAATTGAAGCAATTAGTATTCCAACTAACAATTCAATTAAAGAAAAACCTTTTAATTTTTTTACGTGCATACAGCTGTAGATGATAAGTTTAATGTTACTCTTCTTTTTAGTCTCACTCTTTCAAAAGTATTAGTGGTAGTATTTTCCGCTTGAACAACAGGTATTGAGTGAGTTGGACCTTCCCAAACTTTTGTACCTGCGGGCCAAGCTCTTGCTCTCATGTCATAGTTGCGCACTGAATCTCCCGCACTGTGACTTTCAGCTGTAGTTCCTCTTTGACCTCTAGCTGTGATATTAATTGTATTGTTATCAAAATCATCATATGAACCATCATAATCTACTTTAACTACCTCACCATCACCTATTTGTACGTAACCACCCCAAAATCCTATTTGAGTATTAGAACCATTTAGAGCAATCTCTCCAGTAAAAGTAGAATTAATATTGTTTGGAATTGTTGCAGAGTTTCGTTGTGCTCTATTTAGCCCTGTTAAGGTATTGCCTGACTTTCCAGTATAATTTACATATTCACTTCCTATTTGAACTGAACCTGAGGTTGGAAAATAAGAACTATCAGTGACAGCAACTGAATTTGAGGAGTTAGTAATAGCTGCCGTTGTGGGTGTGTTATAAGCCTCAACATAATTCCAGCAGTCATTTTCGTTTTCTTGATTCCAAGCAGCTCCATGAGCTGAATTGGTTGCTCCACTGGCTAATAGACAGTTTGCAACATCTGATCTTAAAATTCTCCATTTATTAACACCATAAGGAATTCCTGTTATTTCAAGTTGTATATCATTAAGAGTTGCTAAGTTTGACGTTCCTAAATGTATCACGAGCCCATCATGAGCTTGAGACCACTTATATCTTCCCGTACATGTTCCTGCAGTTATTGCACCTACACAGCTTTCTTTGGCATCATCAAAAACTAATATTCTAGCGTTTGTTGGTAAGTTATTAACATTATATAATAAATATCCTGCTTCATTCCAACCAGGTTTTGCAAATCCAATTTGAGTAGTATCTGAGGGTCCATCTTTATGATTATATTCATCAAAAATAAACCATAATGATAAATCGTTTTGATTGACCTGAACTCCAGCACACTGACCCATCCAAGGTGGGGCTGGGGTTGCACCATCAGCAACACAACCAGACGGTTTTACCCTAACTGGACTACCAGTGTATCTGTATAAAAAAACAGTTATTGTGTTAGACCATGCATAAGTTTGTCTACACGTAGATGCATGAGTTACAGCACAAGTAATAGTATTTTCATCAACTTCAGTATTATCATTATTAAAATCTTGAAACTTTTTTGCAATACCCTTGAAAAAATAATGTTGGGTAGGGTTTTCACCGTGATCCATAATTCCTGTTGTAATAGGTTCGGTTAAACCAGGGAAATTGAATGCAACTGTATTTGGTGTATCATCAAAAATACAATCGTTAACTTTTTTAGCTAGTACAGAATTTCTTATTCCATCACCCAATGTAACTTTTACAAGGTTTCCATCTGTAACTTCTATGCTCCGAACAGTAATATTGGATCCAAGCTCATTATCAATTTGAGTTTTCCAGTGATTGTGAAGATTAGCTACTTCTGTAGGTAACGTTGTACACGTGCCAACACCTACGGGTGCTGTTGCTGTTAAATCTAGTCCATCAAAACAATCTAATTCTTGTTTTTTAAATGCAATAAAAGAAACTTGAGTACCACTTGCAATATTTATTGTCGGAAAGTTAGAGGTTGTTGTAATTTGTAAATTATTTCCAGTTCCAGTTACACTTTGGACAACATAACGACCTCTAATATTATCAACTAAAATAATATCACCTGCTATTGGCGTGCCAGTAAACCCAGTTAAACTAATTACAGCTGTAGCACCATTAAAATTATGATTGCCATTTGTAGTTATCGTACCAACACCTGAATTTTTTTGGCGGGCATACTCCATAATATCTTGAAGTATTAAATCTGCTAATTGATCTTTTCGGTCGGATTTAATTAAATCAGTTTGTGATTTAAAAAATATAGTGCTGCTGTTTATATAAACAAGTGTGATCATGCTTAGCACAAACAAAGCAACTAAAGATTCGATTAATGAAAAACCTTTTTTAATCTTCAACATAACCAGTTTTATTTACATTTAATATTATATTTAAATCATTTTTTCCAATAATTTTAAAAAATTTATCTTGAGGGGACGTTCCGTCATATAAAAAACAAAACTCTACAGGTGCTGCAGTTTCACTGGTGCAACTTAAATTATTGCAATTTTTAATTTCTAAATTTTTTACCTCTTTGTCAAAGTTTTGTACTGAAGCTAATGATGATACAGAAGCGTTAGAAAATGATTGATTACATGAAGTGTCAGCATTTCCTGTTCCACTATAACAAGCGCACCTTCTATTAAGGTTTAGATCACGCCATTTGGTATTTGAAGAATCGGGTTCGTATAATTTTAAATTTACATTATTTCCTGAATTTTCCATTATGACCTTATAGTGCTTTCCATCACTATAGGCTTTAGATCTTATTCCTTCCAAATAACTTTTGATGATTGTCTTGTTGCTTCGTAGGCTTGACCCACTGTCGATCGACGTAAAAGAAACGTATCCAACACCTGAAAAAACCCCAAGAATTGCAATAATTACTAAAAGCTCTATTAGTGTAACACCTCTAGATGAGTGAAATTTTTTCATAGTTAGTTTTATATTACTAGCAAAAGATACGCTGTTTAATACCCCCAATTTGGGGAGGGCGACATCCATAAAGTAATAAAATAAAAGTAAAGTTATAATGAACTCATATGATTCTAAAATTACAAGAAATCCAAAATAAATCTTTGTTAGCAATTACTAAGGTTTTTTCACCCTATCTTGGGATGAAAGCAAAATCTAAGGAAAAAAGATTTTCAGTAGAGTTGAGGGATGATTTTATTAATTTATGTAAATACAATAGTAAAACTAAAAAAGTTGAAAATCTAATTCATGAAAATTTTAATTTAGAAGATAGCAATAAATCAATCTTTAATGAAGGTGATTATAGTTTTTATTGTGAAAAAATTTCACAAATTCTAAGAGATGAAAATCTACTCGGACAAGAAGTTACTGTAATTGTCCCAACTTCGGAGATTATAATTCGAACAATCAATATCCCTGTTATGGATGATGAAACGCTATTAATTCAAACTCAAGATATTGAATTTTGGAACACATTTGAAGGATTATCTGATGATTTAGAAGATAAACAATTGAGTTACCAAATACTTTCGACCAATGAAGAAAGTCAAGAGTTTGAAGTATTAGTTTGTTTGCTTGAAAACAGTAAAGCAGAACTTTTACATAAATTATTTAAAGAAGCTGGTGCAGATGCAACCGTTTTTGAGCCAAAATGCTTTTCAATAATTAATTCAATTTTATCTTTAAAAAAAGAAAACAATGAAAAAGAATTTGCATTTTTTGAGTATGGTGAGAAAGAAAACTATTTAATTACTACAACTAAAAACAAACTTAAATTTGCTTTAAATAATGTTTCCAAAGCAGATGTCGTGTTAATAAAAACTTTAGAAACCATGCCAGACCCCTCAGGACCTTTTTGGTCAGAAGTTTTTGAAAGATCCATTCAAGATATTAGAGGTAACTTAACGGAGGATGAATGGATTAGTGAAAAGGATAATAAATCTGCCGTAAGAGATATGTACGTTCATACTGATTTGGCTTTATCAATAAAGTATATTCAGGGTATTCAAACCAAGCTACCAGAAGTCAAATTAAAAAAAATTTCTTTAAATTCAGCAAATGAAAATCAAAGTATAGAAAGTGAAAATTTTTTTAATAGTGATGTTATAAAGTTTGATAAGAAAATTATTAAAAAATTTAGTGAAGAGTATGATTTAAGAAGTGAAAACTACTACCCTGTAATTGGTGCTGCTTTAAGAACTTTAAATCCTTTTAAGATTAAAGAGCCAAAAAATGTTAAATATAGATTTAACTTTTACCACTTAAGAGAGAGACTGATTAATAATAGAAAAATAGAGACTGTTAACTCTTTAATGAACTCATTATTGATAGTTTTTTTGATAATTTTTACCTCATTAACTGCAATTAATATTCCTCAATATCTTGAGAAAAGCAGACTGTTAACCACCCATGCTACCGTGGTTAACTCTTACAACGCCTTATTTGAAGAAATAAAAAAAACAAGCGTTGACGTTAAGATGATGGAAAAAAATAAAAATTTAGCAAAAAAAATAAATGAGAATAAAGATAGATATTCTCAATTGATTTTTGAAACTGCCAACAGTGTTCCAAGAGGTGTTGAAATTAAAACTATAGAATTCATAAACAGTGAAGCAACGATGTATTACGAAGGTCATGCTTTAACCGATTATGATTTAAATGTTTTTATAGAAAACATCAAAACAAATATTGGTGATCCAGATATTACAATTTTAAATCTATCAGTTGTCTCACCACAAACCAGCACCACAGATAATAATGAAGAAGCGAACACGATAAATCTTAGAAATTTTAAGATTAAAGTAAATTTATAAAATGAGAATAATTAGAAAAAAACTTAAAAGAATTATTAAAACTTCAAAACCCTCCAAACCTGAAGCGGTCCTGTTGTTAGATAAAGATTTAATTGAGAGAAATAAAAATTTAACTGACAATAAGAAAAAAAAATCTAATAAGAATAAAAAATACAAACTTATAAAAGATGATATTATTTTAACTTCAAAATCTTCGTATTTAAAATTTCTTTATATTGTCATTCTAACCATAAGTTTTTTAGTTGGTAATTCGATTGTCATCAAGCCAACCATTCAAAAAGCTAAATTAATAGAAGGTGACTATAATCAAAAAACACAGTTTATTGATAATGCGGGCAACTTAAAAGCATCAATAAATAAAAAGATTGAAGATATAAAAAAAGAAAATGACGATTTACAAAAAATGTTTTTTAATAAGAAAAAAGAACAAGAAGATAAGTTTTATAAAATTTTCTCTGAATCTGCCCTAAATAACAAACTACAAATTGTATCGTTAAATAAGCTGAGTGAAGATTTTTACAAAGAACCCAAAAAAGACAACCCAAAAGAATTTGTAGTTAGTAATGAATATAGCCAAGTGCAATATAATGTTATAATCAATGGAAACTACCTGGATTATGCCAAGTTTATAGAGGATTTAAAAAGAACAAATAAAAGTTTAATTACAAATAACGTTATAATATCTAAATTAGGAGATGGGATTATAAAAATTACAACTACATTAACAGTAAATTATTCCAATATATGATTAAAATAATAACCCTCATTCTCTGCTTAACAACGACTGCTTTGCTTGCTGATAAAAAACAAGATCCTTTTTATAAAGATCTACAGTCAGAGTCGTTAAAAAGACATGATTTAAGCGATGCTTCTCTTTATTCTATTCAATCATTAAAGTTAGTTGCTACTCTTCTTGCACCAAAATTTAAAAATTTAAATGAATTAAAAGCTAAAAATCAAATTCCTAATAGTTCTTATAAAAATCTAGCACTACTTGAATTGCCTGGTAATGGAAGTCAAGTCGTTGTCTACGAGGGACAGAAAATTGGAAAAAATAATGCATTAGTTAAAAAAATTTCTAAAAACCAAATAACCCTGGAAGAAAATAATAAACAAATAACAATGGAGATCACGGAATGAAATTAAAATTTAAAACTACAATATTTTTTATTATGTCTTTATTGATAATTTCAGGTTGTGGAAAAGGAAATTCTGGAAAAATTAAAAAAGAAATATCAATTGAAGATGTTAAAAGAGAAAGTCTAGCAACAGTTGATGAAACTATGCAGATTGCCCCTGTTAGTGGCTATAATAACAATTTGAATAAACCAAGAAGAGAAATGGAATCTTCTAATAACTTAATTAACAAACCAGATTTTAATATATCGATTAGTTTTAAAAATACCAAATTATCAGAGGCACTAAATGCCCTTGGAAACTTGGGAGGACGAAACTTAATAGTTAGTGATAATGTAAGTGGTTTTTTAACAATGAATATAAACAATGAACCTTGGTACAAAGTTTTTAACTCTGTAATCGAGTCTAAAGAATTGTCTTACCAGATGGATTCTGTAGATGGTATAATTAAAGTTTACGGTAGTGGCGCAAGTTCTGGTGATAAAAAGCACAATGAAATATTTAATATATTTTATGAAAAGCCATCTGAAATGAAAACGCAAATTGAAAACTTATTTGCAGGATCAGTTGAAGGAGGTGCGATTATTCTTAATGCTAATGACGAAAATAACACTTTAATTGCACAAGCGTCAGCATCTCAACTTGATGAAATGGAAAGATTATTAAATAAAATTGATATAAAAAAAGCACAAGTTTTAATTGAAGCATTTCTTTTAGAAGTTGCTCCAACTTTTTCTACAAAACTAGGAACAAGACTTGGGATGACCAGACAAACTACAAGTGGCGATGGAACTGTAGAAACTATTAGAGGTGGTGTTGGAGGGTCTACAGGTACAGTTGCCCTTGGTTCGGCAGATAGTAGCTTATCAAATTTTTTGATTTCTGGAACTTCAGGTTTAGGAATTATGAGATCAGTCGGCTCTAAAACTTTAAAATTTGAAATTGATGCTTTAGAAACACAAGGAGATTCAAGAACACTTTCAAACCCAAAGCTTTTTACAGTAAGTGGAAAAGAAGCAACAATAACCCAAGGGTCTAAATTTGGTGTAAATGAAACAACAACTGCTGATGGAGCAACGACAACAACTGTTAAGTATTATGATGCAAATTTAAAGTTAGTGGTGACACCATTAATCACTGGAGATGGCAATGTTCAGCTAAAAGTGTTGATTACTAATGATACTTTTGACACCTCAACTACCCCACCAACAATTAAAAAAAAGGAAGTCTCTACTAATTTAATTTTATCGAGTGGAGATATTGCAGCAGTGGGTGGAATTTTAACTCAAACTTTGTCAGAAACTAATAAAGGTATTCCATTGTTGAGAAAAATTCCTGGAGTAGGTGCTCTTTTTAGATCGAGAGCTGATCAAGACGATAAAACAGAATTGTTAATATTTCTTGCACCTAGGATATTATAAATGGAAATAAGTGCAGCTGTATCAGAAAAAATTGCAACACTGTTAACGTCGAATGGAATTCTATCACAAGATCGTTTAACAAAGATTACGATCCAGTGTGCTCAAAATAAAGAAAAAATAATTCCTGAATTATTAAAAAAAGATTTTATTAAAGAAGAAGATATAGCAAAAGTAATTTCTAGAAGTTTTGCAATCAAAATTAATAATATCACGGAAGACCAAATCAAACCTGAGGTATTGAAAGTTCTACCAGTTGATTTTATTAAAAAAGAAAAAATAATACCTTATGATTTGGAAAGGGGAACCTTAAAACTAGCTATTGCGGACCCAAGTAAAATTAATTTTTCATCTAAAATAAAAAACTTTACAAAAAAAAATGTTGTTTTTTCAGTTACAACTTTTTCTAATATTGAAAAACTAGCAGAATTAAAAATATGGAATATTGCAAGTGCAACACCAACTCCAAAACCTAAAGTTAAATCAAGTGATACATCTCCTAAAGGAGAAATAAATATTGTTGAATTTGTTGATCAAATATTTCAACAATCTTTAAAAGATGGAACCAGTGATATTCACATTGAAGTTTTTAAAGATGATATTGCACAAATTAGATTTCGAAACGACGGGATTATGAAAATTCAAGGAAAGCTAAGTCAAACAGTGTCCCAACACTATATTCCAGTTGTAACTAGACTAAAAATAATGGCCGGTTGTGATATTTCAGAAAGTAGATTGCCACAAGATGGTGCAATTACAGTGAAAGATCAAAGTAATGGTGGAATAGATGTGGATGTTAGATTTAACATTGTTCCCACTAAATTTGGTGAACGAATAGTTATGAGATTATTAAGAAGCTCCAATGTACTGGGTTTAGATAAAATAGGTATTCCAAGTGCTGAACTTGCAAAATTTATTAAAGCAATTGAGTCTCCTCAAGGAATGGTTCTAGTGACGGGACCAACAGGTAGTGGTAAAACAACAACTTTATATGCGGCACTAGCACATTTAAATAAGCCAGAACTAAATATTTTAACAGCAGAAGATCCTGTTGAATATACAATGGAAGGTATTGGACAAATTCAAGCAAACGAAGGAATTGGTTTATCTTTTTCTAATATTTTAAGAGCTTTTTTACGTCAAGATCCTGAAATTATTTTAGTAGGAGAAATTAGAGATAAAGAAACAGTGGATATAGCTATTAAAGCAGCAATTACTGGTCACTTATTATTGTCTACATTACACACTAATGATGCAATTCAAACCATAATTAGATTAACTAATATGGGTGTTCCCAACTTTATGATAGCTGGCGCCCTTAATACTATTGTTGCTCAAAGATTAGCTAGAAAAATTTGTCAAAGTTGCAAACAAGAAGATACCAGTATTACCAAAGAACAATTAAAAGATATTGGTTTTTCATTAACAGAAGTAGAGACTTTAAAAATTTATAAAGGCAAAGGATGCAGCAAATGTAACGACACTGGTTATAAAGGTCGTCAAGGAATTTACGAAATATTAGATGTGAACGGTGAAGTTCAAGCAGCTATTATTGAAGAAAAAAGGGCTCCTGAGATATTAGTAATTGCAAGAAAAAATGGCTTTAGAACAATTGATGAGATTGCAAGAGACCATATTAAAAATGGAATCATAACTTATGAAGAATTTTTAAGAACCATCACAATTCAAAATTAAAATTATGCCACAATTTAATTATGTAGGGATTAAACTAGGGAAAAAAGTTACTGGTGCAATTGTTGCTAACAATAAACCTGATGCTGGTAACAAACTTAAAATTCAAAAAATATTTTTAACAAATTTAATTGAAATAGAAGAAGACGTCTCAAATGACGACGGTCCTGAAATTAAAAAGTTTTTAGGAATGCAGCTTTCTTCAGATAAATTGAGCTCTGTAGATATAATGTTGTTTACTAAAAAATTAGAAACCATGATTAAAGCTGATTTACCTATAATGGAGGCTTTAATGCTGGCAAGAAGACAGGCAACAAAACCAGGATTAATTAAGGTTACTAAAACAATAATTGATGATTTAAACCAAGGTAAACCTTTCAGTTCATCACTAAGTAAATATCCTCAATATTTTGACGACTCTTATGTCAATATGGTTAAAGCCGGAGAAAGTAGTGGAACCTTAGCGTTATTTTTAAGAAAGATAGTGGACCTAGTTGAGAAAAATATAAAAATTGTAAAAGATATTAAGGGTGCATTAACATATCCGTTAATATTATTAAGTGTTGCAGGACTTGTCACTATTATTATGTTGGTTAAGGTGGTTCCTGTATTTCAAGAAATTTACGAAAGTATTGGAGTGCCACTACCTGCGGCCACGCAAAAAGTAATAGCATTAAGTGAATTTCTACAAGATCCTAGTAGAGGAGGGCTTTTATTTTTATTTATAGTAACGACAGTTACTTCTTCGATTTATCTAAATAAAAAAGTTTATGCAGTTAAAAAATTCTTTCATACCTTAATTTTAAACATTCCAGCATTTGGACCATTAGTAAAAAAATCTATCTATGCCAAAATTTCACTTGTACTTGCTAACTTGCTTGGAGCGGGTGTCTCTATTATAGAAGCCCTAGATATTAGCAGTAAAGTTACTAGCAATTTACTTGTGAGAGAAGCCATTGGCAGAATACAAAAAGAAATTTTAACAGGCAAAAACCTGTCAACTTTATTTGCTTCAGAAAAAATATTTCCACTTGAATTTGCAGAATTTATGAAAGTAGGAGAAAAAACAGGTAGTGTGGATGAAATGTTTAATTCAATCTCTATTTACTATGAGGCGGAAGTAGATAACGCCGTTGGCGCATTAAAACAATTTATTGAACCTGTAATGATTGTACTTATTGGAGGAATTATTGCAGCTCTACTATTAACACTTTATCAGCCTATATTTAATATGGGGCAGGTTATTAAGTAGTTTAATTTTAAGAAATAATTTTAAAAAATTCAAATAACTTGGCCATTTTTAAAACTGAAGTTACCTGTTCGCTGGGGCTTTGAATTATAAATTTCTTTGAAGCTTCACTGGCCATTTGATTTAATTCAATTAACACAGATACTCCTGAGCTATCAATGTAATTTACCTTGGACATGTTAAAGGATAGCTGTTTAGTTTTTCCCAAACAATCAGTTGCTTGAGATCTAAGGTCATCGCTTTTTTCTAAATCTATATCTTCAACTAGGTGAATTATGATTTCATCATTGCTCTCTTCTTCTCTGTAAGACATGATTTCTTATACCATACTTTTAAAAGTTATAAAGCACACATACCCACCCATAATGGGGAGGTGAAAGACATTATTAATTATCTTAAAAGATAAGATAAGATATTGATTCTAATGAAAAAGAAAAATTATTAATGGACGATAAAGAAAATTTTTTACTAGGTGACGAAGAGGACAGTAATTCCCTACTTTCTGAAACCGAAGATGCTCTTACCGATTCTGATGATTTACTGACAAGTGCGCCCGAGGTTGATCCAATTGAAGAAGCGAACGAGTCTTTAATCACTATGGATTCAGATCCTTTTAATATAATCAAAGAAGTTAATTCAACTTTGTCACAAATAGAAAAAAAAATTGATCAAGATCACAATCAATTAAAAAAATTAGATCAATTAGAAGATATTAAAAATGAATTAATTAAAATGAATGAAGTTAAAGAACTTTCTTCAAACGAAGACCAGTCTGATGATACGCCAAGTCATGGAGATAACTTGCCAGATAACTCGGAATTATTGATTAAAATAGAATCCTTACAAAATAAAATTAGGGAACTAGAAAATGAGAATAAAGAAAGATTTGAAAAAATTGAAAGTACAGTAGAAAGATTTGAAGAAATAGAAAAAGAACTTGAGATAGAATACATCACAGAAGAAGATGAGAAAGAACAAACTCAAGAACAAGATTTAGAAATAAATCAGATTAGCCCAGCTCAAAACACCTCCAATGAAGAGGATTCAAATTTTAAAGAAACATCAAAACCAAAAAGTAATCTATTGCTGTTATTGTTGATTTTTTTAATAATATTAGTTTCTGGTGCCTTTATCTTGGATACACTTGGAATAGTAAATTTATATTTAACACAAACGTTAAAAACTCTATTTTAATTTTAATATTAGATGATCTTGATCACTTTTTTTTTAGCAGGTTTGTTGTTAGGAAGTTTTGCGAATGTATGCATTATACGACTTCCCAAAGATGAGGATATATTTCTTTCTAGATCAAAATGTTTTAGTTGTAAGAAAAATATTCCTTGGTTTAATAATATACCAGTATTTTCCTATATTCATTTAAAAGGTCGTTCAGATTGCTGTGATAAAAAAATAAGCTTGCAATATCCGATTGTTGAAATTTTTATGGGATGTTTATTGTTATTAACAGGAGCGATTTTTTCACTTCCACAAGCAATTACTATTAGTTTAGTTTTCTTTGTTGTAACATTGATTATTGTAATTGATTATTACCATAGAATAATATTTGACGTTATGAATTACATTCTGATAATCTCTGGTGTATCAATTTCATTGATTTATCCTGAATTAAATCCTGAAAATATTTCATTTAAAAGCTCAATATTAACTGGTCTTATTGGCTTTGGTTTATTTTTTAGCTTAAAAACTCTATTTAAAAAGATTAAAGGTATTGATGCATTAGGAATGGGAGATGTCTATCTTATTGCCGGATTAGGGGTTTGGCTAGGTTTTGAAAAATTTTTATATATTCTTTCTATCTCATCGATCATAGGTATTTTTTATTATTTACTAGTTGATAAAAAAAGTGAAAACTTTGAAATACCATATGGATCTGCACTTGGAATTTCATTTATAATATTAATCTTATCTGAAAAATTGATACTGCAAGTAATCACACTACTGTAAAGACATACAGCTTAATATTAGAACAACACGTCAATTATTACTAGCAGTCTAAAACTGGCTTTAAAGGTAATACTATTACCTCCCCTAAATGAAAAAAAAGTGAGATTTTAAACTTTTAAAAAGGGGGTACACCCCCTTCTCTCAGAAGGGACTCCTAATAGTTTACTATGTATGTCTGTTCCATAGAGCCAAGGACAATTTTTTTCAAATGAAGGTTTAAGTACCTAAGGCCAAAAAAATTATAATTTTGAAATTTGTATCACTATGGGATATTCTAGGATCATGGATCAGGGGAGCTTAGCTCAATAGTAGAGTACTCGATTGACATTCGAGGGGTAGATGGAGCGTAAC
>MDTG01343122.1_pt1 | contig 24649 bp, 22 predicted proteins | sample 811421 | NCBI WGS metagenome assembly MDTG01 (sample SAMN05326645, study PRJNA326480) | marine metagenome | isolation source: seawater | place: Pacific Ocean: South East | collected 2011 | reverse complement strand
GCGACGGCGTCGGCCACCGCGCCGCCCGCCAGGCCGGTGACGTACACGGAAGCCACCCGGGTCCTGCCTGAGCCGTCGCCGGCGCTGAGGGTCAGGTCGAGCGTCCGGGGACCGTCGCGGGACGGCGCCGGCTCCAGGGTGAGCAGCCAGTCGGCGGCGTCCCGGCTCGGCGTGACCGCCGCCAGCGGCTCGACCATCAGACTGCCCTGCAGCGCCAGCGCGATGCGCGCCAGCGCCGGATCGTCAGGCGTCGCCACGTGGAGCGCGCCGTCCAGGTCACGAGGCAGCAGACAGGACAGCTCGGACTCGAGGGCGGCCGCCACGTCCGCGGCCCGCTCCACGGGAATGGGGCTCGCCGCAGTGCCCGGCGCCGTGCGCACGACCGGCACCTGCATGGCCCGCCGTTCCGCGGCGCCGAGCCGGCCCTGCCACTGGTGGCTGATGCCGCTGACCCAGACCGATTCGGCCAGGTCCACCACCGCCACGTGCACCCGGGCATCCCGACCGCCTGCCGGGGCGACCTCCAGGCGCACCAGGTAGTCGACGCTGCGGGGCGCCTCGCAGCTCGACCGGGGCGTGTCCGCCGCGAGGCGCACGCCGTCCACGGCGAGCAGACGCTGGCGCAGGCGGCGTTCCAGCGCCACGGCCAGCGCATGGGTCGTGCCGGCCTCGGCGCCCGGCACCACGGCCACCAGCCGCACGGTCTCGCCGTCGAATCGCGGATGCCGGCTGAGCACCTCGCCGAGCGCAGGCGCGACGGTGTCGTCGATCCAGTCACCGAGCTCGCCGTCGAGCAGCGCCTCCGGCGCCGCCTGGGCCGAGGCGGCGAACAGCCACAGCAGCAGCGCACCGAGCCAGCGGACGATGGGCGGGGGATCAGACCTCACGGTGGCGTACCTCGCCGAAGCGGTCGATGATCAGCTCGCCGGTCGCGCCCTGATCGACGAAGCGGCGGATCTGCCGCGCCATGGCCTCCGGCATGGCCACGGCCCAGCGGAAGCCGCTGCCGTGGCCCGCCAGAGCCCCGCTCATCAGGTGCGGAATGGTCTCCGGCAGCAGTTCGTGCACCTCGCCCGGCGCCGACGCCGGCGTCGCGGTGAGGTCGGCGCCGATGGTCAGCACCTCGCGGCCGTTGAAGGCATACACCTGGATCCGGCCCCGGCTCACCAGGCGCAGGAAGTCCCGCTCCGAGGCGAAGCGCAGGCTGAGCCCCTCGTCGGCGGCCGGCGGCGCAGCCGGCGCGGGTTCGGGAACCCGGGCGAGGGCCCCGGGCGGCGGGTCGACGGCCGGAGCGGCCTCCACCTCGGGCGGCGTTTCGACGGCTTCGGCAGCCGCGGCTGCCGCGGCTTCCTCCGCTGCTGCGGGCTCGGGTTCGGCGGCAGCCACCGCAGTCCGGGGCTGCACCCGCGGCTGCACAGGCGGCTGCGGCCGGGCCGGCGCCGCGGGGACTTCGGCGGGCGCAGGCGTCGCCGGGGGCGCAGCGACCTCGGCCATGGCCGCAGGCGACGCCCCCGGATCCGTCGACGGTTCGGCCGGCGCCACGCTGCGCACCAGCGCCAGGATGGCGACGAGACAGAAGGCGATGATCGCCATGAAGCGCATCACGTCGGCCTGCAGGCTGTCCGCCACGGACTGGTGAGGGTCAGCGCGCCGCATCGCCTGCCGCTCCGCCAGGGGCCGCGTCCGGGTGACCGTCCAGCCGCCGTTCCAGACGCTGGACGGTGGTGACCAGGGCCCGCAGGTCGCTGTGCTCCTGGGCATCGTAGTGATCGTGCAGCGCCGCGCCGGCGTAGAGCGTCTTGCCGAGGCGCATCAGGTAGCCGCCGACCGCGCCGACGATGGTGGTCGACAGCGCCAGCAGGATGCCGCCGTCCACGAGCTTCTTCAGGACCGAGCCCGCGGTGTCGGTCAGGGCGTGATCCGGGTCCGCCAGGGCCACCTGCAGCGCGCTGCGCATGCCGACCGCGGTCCACACCACGCCGATGCCGATGAACAGGTGAATCCACACGTCGGTGAGCTGGTCGAGCTCCGCGACCAGGCGCCGGTAGCCGGCCGGGTCGCTGCCCGCACCGAACAGCTCCGGGGCCTCCAGGCGCCGCCGCAGCCGCGTCAGGTGCACCGCGAACAGCACCAGCACGGCCCCGAACAGCCAGCTCGAGTGACCCAGGTTCAGGGCCAGCCAGCGGCCGAACGCGGCGCCGTCGCCGACGCCCGCCGGCTCGACGAGCAGCATGGCGACCACCGCCACCGCGGCCCCGACCGCCACGCCGGGCGCGAACCCGGCGCCGTGTACCGCCCGGCCGCTCATCGCCGGCTGCCGGCCTCACAGGCGCTGCAGGTGGCCTCGAGCACCAGCTCGGTCTCCTTGAGCAGATTGTCGGCCCGGTAGAAGCTCTGCTGATCGTTGCTGGCACGCAGCAGGCCGAGCTCCTTGTCGTGCAGCTCCGCCTGCATGTTGGAGAGCACCCGGGCGCGCTGCGGGCAGGTCTGCGAGCAGGTGTTGTAGTCGCCCTGCAGGGACACGAACTTGACCCCGAAGTAGCGGTTGTAGAGCGACTGGGCCTGGCGCCGGCTGATCACGTCCATGTCGTTGGCACGCATCAGGAAGTCGCTGAAGCGCATGCGGTTCCTGGCATCCGGATTCGCTTCGGCGATGGCCAGCAGCTCCTGGAAGTAGCCGTCGAACTGGTACTCGCAGCCGTTGGCGAGCCGGTCCGACGCTTCCATCATCGCGGCGTCGAGGTTGCCGCCCAGTCTGGCGCTGCAATAGTCGGCAGTCTGGTTGGCGCAGGCGCCGAGGCCGAGCAGGGCCGCGGCGAGAATGACGATTCTGTACATGGGATTCTCCTTGCGTGACCGGGCCGGCTCACATGGCCAGCGGGCTGACGAATTCGCTCTCGCCGATCTCGTAGGGCGGCGCGGCGATCGGATCCTGGCGCGAGGCTTCGCCGAACAGGATCTCCTTCACGCCGCCGACCACCTCGGCCATCTCGGGGGTGATGAGTCCGAAGGACTGGTTGAGCTGCTCCATCAGCGAAGCGCGCGCGATTTCCTGCTGGGTCGCGGCGATCAGATGGGAGGCCTCGGCCATGTCCAGGTAGATGTCGGAGGCGACCACGGCCAGCGACTGGCCCGCGCCTTCCCGCCGGGTGGCCACCAGCTCGTAGTACTGCTTGAAGCGATCGGACAGGCGCACCCCCGAGCGGCCGCGCAGGGCCGGCCGGTCCGCCGCCGCCGGCGCGGCGCCGACTTCGCCGAGCAGCGTGTTCTGCAGGCTGGTCGGCGTGGTCCGCTGACCGAGCTCCTCCCGCAGGCGCTTCTCCAGACTCGTGCGGGTGCTGTTCACCGCCTGCTCCATGTCGGGCAGGCGGTCGCTCATGACGTTGAGCATCTCGAGATAGGTGGCGCCGAGCTGCCGGGCGATGCGGTCGCACCCCTGGTCGCCGTCCGCGCCCTGGCAGAGGCTCTCGGTGTAGAGCTGCTGCTGCAGGTCGAGCCGGTGAATGATGTCCTGCAGGCTGTTCTCCATGTCCTCGGCGACCTGACCGGTCTCGCGGATGTCCTCCAGCACGGTGGTGGGGAACAGCCGCACGACCGGACCCGAGTCGGCGCGGACCGGCGCGGCCGCAGCCGCGGCGGCGAGCAGCACGGCGGCGAGCCAGGCGGCCGGCCGGCGTGGAACGGGGGTTTCCTGAGCCATGATGTCTCTCCTGTTTTGGGTTCGACGCTAGCGTCGCGCCGATGAACGGACACTGAACGGCGCGGCACGCCGCTCAGCGCATGGCCACGCCGTCGTCCGGCGCGACGTCGACATGAACGCGCACGCGATCGCCCGGATGGTCGTTCATCCACTTGTTGAGGATGCGGCCCTGATACCGGTAGGTGACGTCGTAACCCTGAATGCCCCGGACCTGACGGGTGGTCACCGTCTCGCGGCAGCGGCGGACGACGCGGTGGCCGTCGGCGACGCGGTCGCGGTAGCCATGGCCGCGGCGGTCGTCGTAGCCGTAGCGGTCGTTGTAGCCGTAGGCGTAGCGGTCGTCATACCCATGGCCATAGCGGCCGTCGCCGTCGTGACGGGAACGGCGCACGTGATCCTGGGCGATGGAAGCGCCCAGCGCGGCGCCGACGATGGTCAGCGCCTTCTTGCCGTTGCCGCCGCCGAACTGGTGCCCGACCAGGCCGCCGATCAGGCCACCGACCAGCCCGGCGGCGGCATCGTTGCCGTGGCGGTGGCGGTCGCCGCCGTCCCGGTAGCGATGACGGTACCCGTCGGCACCGCCGCCGAAGCCGGCGCGGCCGTCGTGGGAGCGCCACCCGGTGGGCACGTCCTCGCAGTGGCTCACCGGGGTCTCGACCTCGCGCCAGCCGTAGTGCGGCGTGACCGAGACGACCTCGGCGTAGGTGAGGTAGCTGTCGCTCTCGACGTCGCCGGCGGCGGCGCCGGCCGCGAGCAGCAGCGCCAGCGCGGCGGCGTGGCGTGACGGTCGCTCGAACATGATCCCGTCCTTTTCGTGCAGTCCCGGGCTTCAGCCTATGGACGCCGGCTTAACTCAAGCTGAACGCGCGCGAAGCGCCGTCCCGCTGCGCGACCGGCGCGCTTGCATGGGTCCGTCCGGGTGATAGGCTCGAAGCTCGATCCGGCGGAACCGACATGTCCAATCGCGCGTCAACCCGGGCCCTGCGGCTGTCCCTCGGCTACCTCGTTCTGGCGGGCGCCTACATCGTGGTCTCGAGCACCCTGCTGGGGTCCCTGGAGTCCGATCCGGACGCCTACGTGAACCTGGAGGTGCTCAAGGGCCTCGCCTTCGTGGCGGTGACGTCGATCCTGCTGTTTCTGCTGGCCCGGCGGCTGCTGCGCAGATCCGAGGACGAGGCGCAGCGCCTGGAGGCGGCCGAGCAGGCCCTGCGGCGCAGCCGCGACACCCTGGCCGAGGCACAGCGGATCGCCGGGCTGGGCAGCTGGGACGCGGACCTCAGCAGCGGCACGCTGTCCTGGTCGGACGAGGTCTACGACATCTTCGGGGTGGCGCCCGAGGCGTTCGGCCACACGGTGGAGGCCTTCATGGCCTTCGTTCACACGGACGACCGGCGCGCGCTCAGCCAGGCCCAGCAGCGGGCACTGGCGGGCGAGGCGCCGCTGGAGCTGGAGCATCGCATCGTCAGGCCCGACGGCGAGGTGCGGTACGTCTACGAGCGCGCCGAGGTCTATCACGACGAACAGGGCCGCGCGCGGCGCCAGATCGGCACGGTGCAGGACATCACGGAGCGCAAGCTGGTCGAGCTCGAGCTGGCGCGCCGCAACCGCCAGCAGTCGACCATCGCCGAACTCGGCCTGGAGGCGTTGAACCACACCACCGTCGACGACCTGATCAACCACGCCACCAGTGCCGCGGCCAGGGTGCTGGAGACCGAGCTGGCCGGGGTCCTGAAGCTGGAGCCCGGCGGCGAGCACGTGCGGCTGATCGCCGGCATCGGCTGGCCCACCGAGGCCATCGGCAAGGGCCTGGTGCCCGCCGGCGACGGCTCGCTGGCGGGCTACACCCTCAGCGTCGGCGAACCGGTGGTGGTCCGCGACCTGCGCACCGAAACCCGCTTCGGGAGCTTTCAGGTGCTGCTCGACCAGGGCATCGTCAGCAGCATCACCGCGGTGATCTGGGGGGTCGACGGCGCATGGGGCGTGCTCTCGGTGCACACCAACCGGCGCCGCGACTTCTCGGCGGCCGACGTGTCCTTCGTGCAGTCGCTGGCCAATCTGATCGGCGAAGTGCTGCAGCGGGAGCATGCGAACCGGGTCATCCGGGAACGCAACGTGCTGCGCGGCATCGCCGCGGACGCCGCCCGCCTCGGCGGCTGGGCGCTGGACGCGGCGACCTTCGAGATCTCCTGGTCGGAGGAGGTCGCGCGCATTCACGAGGTGCCCGCGGATTACGTGCCCAGCCTGGAGGAAGGTGTCGCCTTCTACGCCCCCGAACACCGCGACCGGATCCGGCAGTGCTTCGAGACCTGCCTGCGCGACGGCACCCCCTACGACGAGGAGCTGCAGATCATCACCGCGCGCGGCCGGCGGGTGTGGGTGCGCGTCATCGGCCGGCCGGAGCGGGATGCCGCCGGCCGGATCACCCGGATTCACGGGGCTTTTCAGGACATCTCCGAGCGCAAGGACCTGGAGTCCATGCTGCACCAGTCCCAGCGGCTGGAAGCCGTGGGCCAGCTCACCGGCGGTGTCGCCCACGACTTCAACAACCTGCTCACCGTGATTCTCGGCAATGCCGACCTGATCATGGCGGAAGCCGGGGACCAGGCACGTCTGCACGGGCTGGCGGAGTCGACCTTCCGGGCAGCCCGCCGGGGGGCGGAGCTCACCAGCCGGCTGCTGGCCTACGCCCGCAAGCAGCCGCTGGAACCGGTGCCCACCGACGTCGCCAATCTGCTGGCGGGCATGGACCAGCTGTTGCGCCGCACCCTGGGCGAGAAGGTGGAAATCGAACTGGTGCGCGGCGGCGGCCTGTGGACCGCCATGGTGGACCCGGCCCAGCTCGAGTCGGCGGTGCTGAACCTGTGCCTGAACGCCCGCGACGCCATGCCGGACGGCGGGCGCCTGACCATCGAGACGGCCAACGCCCATCTCGACGAGGACTACGCCAAGCAGCACGTCGAGATCACCGCCGGCCACTACGTGATGATCGCCGTCACCGACACCGGCAGCGGCGTCGCGCCCGAGCTGGCCGACCGCGTGTTCGAGCCGTTCTTCACCACCAAGCCGTCGGGCCAGGGCAGCGGCCTGGGCCTGTCGATGGTCTACGGCTTCGTCAAGCAGTCACGCGGCCACATCAAGCTCTACTCGGAGCCCGGCGAGGGGACCACGGTGAAGCTCTACCTGCCCCGCACCCGCGACCGGGCCCAGCAGGAGAGCCGCAGCGGCCACCGCGACATTCCCCGCGGCAACGGCGAGCTGATCCTGATCGTCGAGGACGACGAGCTCGTCCGCCAGTTCGTCCGGGACCAGGTCGCCGGCCTCGGGTATCACGTGCTGGCCGCGCCCAATGCCGCGGAGGCCCTGACGCTGCTCGACAGCGAACCGGACATCGCCCTGCTGTTCACCGACGTGGTCATGCCCGGCGAGATGGACGGCCGCGAGCTCGCCGACGCCGCCCAGGCGGTCCGCCCGGGCCTGCCGGTGCTGTTCACCTCGGGCTACACGGAGAACGCCATCGTGCACCAGGGGCGCCTGGACCCGGGCGTCGCCCTGCTCGCCAAGCCCTACCGGCTGACCGACCTGGCGGAGAAGCTCGCGGCCACGCTCAATCCGCCCTGATCCCCGCGCCGGCCGCCGCCGGTCAGGTGTCGCCGAACAGCGCCTCCACGTGCTCCACCGGCAGCGGGCGGGTCAGCTTCGACACGATCACGGTGACCGTCACCGACACGATCTCGCCCATCGCGGCGCAGGAGTAGGGGTTGGGGCCCTCGCCCACCAGCCAGGTCACCGCATCCCGCCAGACGCCGGGACCGAACCAGGCCGGGTCGAGCACGCCGGTGTGCAGCATCACGAAGGTGCCGAAGCCCGTGACCAGACCGGCGTAGGCGCCCTTGGCGGTGACGCCGCGCCACAGCGCGCCCACCACCAGCGGCCCGGCGAACGCGGCCATCATGCCGCCGCTGCCGATCCAGACGATGAGCGCGATGTTGACGTCGAGCAGCGCCCAGGCCATGCCCATGGCGAGCAGCAGCACGGCCACCGTGGCGACGCGGGACAGCACCAGCACCCGATGGTCGAGCGCTTCCTCGGACAGGTGGGCGTGAATGCGCGGCGCGATGGAGCGCCGATACAGATCGTTGGCGACGATCTGGGAGGAGGACACCACCAGGCCGTCGGCCGTGCTCATCACCGCCGACAGCACGCCGATGCCGATCAGCGCGGCGAGCCAGGTGGGGAACAGCTCGATGAACAGCATCGGCAACGCGCCGTTGGGATTCATGCCGGGCTGGTACAGGGCATCGCCCAGCAGCGCCCGGGCCAGCAGGCCCGCCAGCCCCAGCATGCCGAGGGTCAGACCGATGGCGAACGCCAGGCGCACGAAGCTCGACTGCTTGCCCGTGCTCTTCAGGGCCCACAGCTTGTTGCCGAGGTGGGGCAGCATGCCGAGCGGCATGTGGGCGAGCACGATGGCCACCAGCGACCACCAGGAGTGGTACAGGGGCGTCTTCGGATTCAGCGGCGTCACCAGGTTCTCGTCCTGGGCTTCGAGGTCGTCGAGCACCCCGGGAAAGCCGCCGTCGACGCCGACCCCGAACACCACCAGAACGATCACCACCACCGCCAGGACGAGCATCATCAGCCCCTGCACGCCGTCGGTGAGAATGTCGGCGTGGGCGCCGCCGAGCACCACGTAGAACAGCAGCACCGCGGTGGTGATGATCAGCGCCCACTCCTGGGACAGCCCCAGCATCACCTGGAACATCACCAGCCCCGACACGAGCTGCCCGGCCAGATAGAACAGCAGCACCAGCGACATCAGCGTGACCAGCACGCGGATGCCGTCGGACTGGTAGCGGTCGCCGAGATACTCGGGAATGGAGCGGTTGCCGAACCGGTTGCCCGACGTGGCCACCAGCCGCATGCAGATCAGCACGCCGAAGTAGAGGCCCATCGGATAGAGGAAGTTGCCCCACTGGGCGGCCAGCCCCCATTCGTAGCCCAGCGCCGGCGTGCCCAGGAACGTCGCCCCGCTCGCCGTGGACGCAGCGAACGCCAGCGCCAGGAACAGGGCGCCATAGGAACCGCGCGCCGTGGCGAAATCGTCAGCATGCTTGACGCGACGCTGGGCGAACAGGCCGATCCCCACCATGAAGCCGATGTAGATCACGAGAAACAGCCAGGACCAGGCTTCCAGCGACATGGGTATCCCCCCTCCCAAGGCAATCGGGCTAAGTTACGGGACGGGCACCGGGAGTCAATGGGTGGCCGGCGGGCGCCGGGGGCCTCGGTTCATAGCGCAACGTTCTGTTGGCAGGCTTGTTTATTCCGCAAACGTTGGACATGTGGTTTGTCATCCGCGGGCGGCCGGCGCAGAATGAAGTTGAACTCTAGTGAAGCGGAGGCCGCTCCAGCGGGCACCGCCTCGCGGCGTCGGCCCGATCAGGGGAGCGGGTCGCCGGCAGTCCGCACGCTGAGCGGAAACCATGGGTCAGGAACACGCCGGTGCCATCGCGCCGAGCTGGCGCGATTACCTGGAGATGTGCAAGCCGCGGGTGGTGATGCTCATGCTCGTCACCGCAGCGGCCGGCATGCTGCTGGCCGTGCCGCCCGGGGCCGGCTTGCCGGCCGCGGACCTGGTGCTCGCCACCCTCACCGGCATCGCCCTGGTGGCGGGCTCCGCCGCCGTGATCAACCACGTCGCCGACGCCCACATCGACGCCCGCATGCTCCGGACCCGGCGCCGGCCGATGGTGCGCGGCGGCATCACGCCGCCGAAGGCGATGCTGTTCTCCGCGGCGCTGGCGCTGCTCGGCATGTCGCTGCTGACCTTCGCGGTTAATCCCGCCACCGCCTGGCTCAACCTGCTGTCCTGGGCCGGCTACGGGATCGTCTACACCCTGTACCTGAAGCACATGACGCCCCAGAACATCGTCATCGGCGGCCTGTTCGGCGCGGCGCCGCCGCTGTTCGGCTGGACCGCGGTGACCGGCGGCATCGCCGTCGAACCGCTGGTGCTGGTGGCCATCATCTTCGTCTGGACGCCGCCCCACTTCTGGGCCCTGGCCCTGGACCGCATCGACGAGTACGCCGACGCCGGCGTGCCCATGCTGCCGGTGACCCACGGCGACGCCCACACCCGCCGGCAGGTGTTCGGCTACACCGTGCTGCTCACCGCCGTCAGCCTGCTGCCGGGCCTGCTCGGCACCAGCGGCGTGGTGTACGTGGCGGCCGCCGTCGTCCTGAACGCGGTGTTTCTGTACCGGGCCGTGACCCTGCTGCTGCGGCGGCCGGGCGCCGAGATCCGCACGTTCCGTTACTCGATCGCCTATCTCGGGCTGCTGTTTACGGCCCTGCTGACCGACCACTACCTCGAGGCGGTCCTGTGACCCGCCTCGGGTCGCTGCGGAGAACGGGCACCGACGGCATGCCGCGGTGTCCAACAGCGGGAACGCTCCGCGTTGGAACCTTCGGGAGAGGAAGCCATGAGAATGAAACGACACTTCTTCGTCAGTGACGATCTCGACGATCTGGAGACCTTCGAACAGGAGCTGGAAAGCGCCGGGATAGCCACACCGCAGATCCACGTGCTGACGCTGGACGACCATGGCGAGGAGACCCACGACAACCTGCACGGCGTGCAGTCGATCATGAAGAAGGACGTGATCCACTCCGGCGAGTACGGCCTGGCGGTGGGCGTCGTCGCGGCGATCCTGGTCATCGGCATGACCTGGATGTTCGAGTGGCACACCTCGGCGGCCGGCTGGATCCCCTTCATCTTCCTGGCGATCATCGTGCTCGGCTTCTTCACCTGGGAAGGCGGCTTCATCGGCATCCAGACCTTCAACACCAACTTCCAGCGCTTCAAGGACGAGCTCGAAGCGGGCAAGCACGTGTTCTTCGTCGACCTCACCAGCGACCAGGAAGACATGCTGCAGAACATCGTCAAACGCCACCCGTCGGCCCGGATGGCCGGCACCGGCCGGCCGACGCCCCACTGGATCGTCACCTGGCAACAACGCCTCAAAGGTTTGTTTACGGAGACGCTGCCGTAGGGGTTTTGGTGGGGTTCATTCGAGGGTGTGCACGCGCGGACGTGGGTGGCGGGAACACTTCTCGAACGCGGGCGTCGTCGTCGGACGGGTTCGTGCGTAGCCGGGGGCCTTAACATTCGAGAAGTGTTCCCGCCACCCACGCCCGCACACCACCGTCGCGGCTGCGAACCACCGGGGGACTACGGCATCGTCAGGGTCCGGTGGGGGCTGGTTCGTTCATTCCACCGCACTGCGTCGGCCCTGCCATCAATGCGCTGGCACGAACCATGCCGGCGGGGGCGCGGACGTCCGGAGAGATTTGCCTTTTCGAATGTTAAGGCCCCCTGCTCCATCTGCCCCGCCCGACGACAACGACGCCCGCTTTCGAAAAGGCAAATCTCTCCGGGCGGCCGTGCATCGACCCCCTGGAATAAACCTCCCTACAGAGCATCCGACCGCAAAGGCCGGCGTCAGTGCTCCTCCGTCACGATGGTCGGGCCTTCGAAGAAGATCAGCCGGGTGATGTAGGTGTAGTCCGCCTCGAGCGCCATCAGCGCGATCAGCACCAGGATCACGCCCGGCGGCACCAGGATCGCGCAGATAAGCGCCATGCGCTCCCACATCATGTGCATGAACACCGCCACGATCAGCCCGGCCTTGAGCATCATGAAGGTGATGATCAACCCCCAGCGCAGATAGCTCTGGAACTCCAGGTAGTCGACCATGTAGGAAAGCGCGCTCAGCACGAACAGCAGCCCCCAGATCCACAGGTAGATGGCGATGGGATGCTGCTGGCCTTCGGCGTGCGCCGTGTCGCTGGACATGTCGGTTCCCCCTACCAGAGATAGAAAAACGCGAAGATGAAGACCCACACCAGGTCCACGAAGTGCCAGTACAGGCCCAGGGTCTCGACGATCTCGTAGCGCCCCTTGCGCCCTGTCAGAAAGCCCGGCCGCTCATTGTCCAGGTCGCCGCGCTTCACCTTCCAGGCGATGATCAGCAGGAAGATCACGCCGATGGACACGTGGGTGCCGTGAAAGCCCGTGATCATGAAGAAGCTGGCGCCGAACTGGGGCGCGCCCCACGGGTTGCCCCACGGCCGCACTCCGTCCTGGATCAGCTTGGTCCACTCGAAGGCCTGCATGCCCACGAAGGTGGCGCCGAACAGGGCGGTCACGACCAGCAGCCAGAACGTCGCGTTCTTCTTCTTCTCGTAGCCGAACTTCACCGCCATGGCCATGGTGCCGCTCGACGTGATCAGGATGAACGTCATGATGGCGATCAGAATCAGCGGCAGCTCGGTGCCGAACAGGGTCAGGGCGAACACGTCGCTGACCGGCGGCCAGGGCTCGGCGGTGGACATGCGCACCGTCATGTACGAGACCAGGAAGCAGGAGAAGATGAAGGTGTCCGAGAGCAGGAAGATCCACATCATGACCTTGCCCCAGGGCACCTGCTTGAAGGCGCTCTGATCCGAGGCCCAGTCCGACACGAACCCCGTGGCTCCCGGGGTCTGGCCGGGCACGCCCGGCAGCACTTCCGCCATGACAGTTCCTCCTGTCAGTTCGATCCGTTTTGCGTCGTCACGGCCGTCACGTCGTCGACAGCAGCGCGAACAGCACCACCCACACCGCCAGCAGGAAGTGCCAGTACACCGCGCACAGCTCGGTGCCGAGCCGGACGCCGGCCGGGTCGCGGCCGGCCCAGGCCCGCAGCGCGGTCCGCCCCCAGGCGACCAGGCCGCCCAGCACGTGCAGGGCATGCAATCCGGTCAGCACGAAGAAGAACGCGCTGGCGGGGTTGGCATCCAGGTAGTAGCCCTGGGCGTGGAGCTGCTGCCAGACCGCGTACTGTCCGCCGACGAACACCACGCTGAGCACGCCTCCTGCGGCCAGCATGCCCTTGAGCGCGCCGTCGCGCCCCGCCCGGGCGGCGAGGCAGGCGCCCTGCAGGGCCACGCTGCACAGCACCAGCACGCCGGTGGTGCCCCACAGCAGTCCGGGCTCCGGCATCGGCCGCCAGTCGGCATAGGTCATGCGCATGAGGTAGGCACTGAGAAACAGGCCGAACAGGGACGCGATCACCGCGATCAGCACCACCAGCGCCAGCCGCAGGCTCTGCCGGTGCTGGTCCTCGGGCGCCGGCGCCGCGCCCGAGGGACCGGCGGCCACCCAGGGCCGCACGCCGACGGACTGCCGGACCAGCCAGCCGATCATGCTGGCCATGAAGAGCGCGAAGACGACGACGGCGATGGTCATGAGCGGCCGCCCTCCGGATCCGCCGGATCGTCCGCCGGCGTCACCTCGGGATGCCGCTCCGGATCGTGATGCACCGGCGTCTCGTCCGGGGGCACGTTCTGGGGAATGAAGTCCTCCTTCGCCCCGGGTACGCCGTAGTCGTAGGCCCAACGGTAGACGATGGGCAACTCGTCGCCGAAGTTGCCGTGACGGGGCGGCGTATGGGGGGTCTGCCACTCGAGGGTGGTCGCCTTCCAGGGATTGCCGTCCGCCGGCTCGCCGCGGAACGTGGAGCGGATGATGTTGTAGAAGAACAGGAGCTGCCCCAGGGCGACGACGATGGCGGCCAGGGTGATGGCCACGTTCACGTCCTGGGCGGTGTCGGACAGGAACGCGGTGTCGCCGTAGGCGTAGTAACGCCGGGGCATGCCTTCGAAGCCCAGGTAGTGCATCGGATAGTAGATGGCGTAGGTGCCGATGAAGGTGATCCAGAAGTGGGCCTTGGCCAGGCCGGTCTGGTACCAGCGGCCGGTCATCTTGGGAAACCAGTGGTAGATGGCGCCGAAGATCACCAGCACCGGCGACACCGCCATGACCATGTGGAAGTGGCCGATCACGAAGTAGGTGTCCGACAGGGGCACGTCGACGGTGACGTTGCCGAGGAACAGGCCCGTGAGCCCGCCGTTGATGAAGGTGAAGATGAAGCCGATGGTGAACAGCATCGGCACCGAGAGCTGGATGTTGCCCCGCCACAGGGTCAGCACCCAGTTGTAGACCTTGAGCGCCGTCGGCACCGCGATGATCAGCGTGGTGGTGGCGAAGAAGAAGCCGAAGTAGGGGTTCATGCCGCTGACGTACATGTGGTGCGCCCAGACTACGAACGACAGCCCGCCGATGGCGAGGATCGCCCAGACCATCATGCGGTAGCCGAAGATGTTCTTGCGGGCGTGGGTGGCCACCAGATCCGACACGATGCCGAAGGCCGGCAGCGCCACGATGTAGACCTCCGGGTGCCCGAAGAACCAGAACAGGTGCTGCCAGAGGATGGGGCTGCCGCCGTTGTGGCCGGTCTGCTCGCCGAGCGCCACCGCCGCGGGCATGAAGAAGCTGGTGCCGAGCAGCTTGTCCAGCAGCATCATGATGCAGCTCACGAACAGGGCGGGGAACGCCAGCAGCGCCAACACGGTGGCCATGAAGATGCCCCAGATGGTCAGCGGCATGCGCATCAGGGTCATGCCCCGGGTCCGGGCCTGCAGCACCGTGACCACGTAGTTGAGCCCGCCCATGGTGAAGCCGATGATGAACACGCACAGCGACAGCAGCATCAGAATGATGCCGCCGTCGATGCCGGGCGTGCCGGGACTCACCGCCTGGGGCGGATACAGCGTCCAGCCCGCGCCGGTGGCGCCCCCGGGCACGAAGAAGCTCGCCACCAGCAGCAGCACCGCCACCAGGTACACCCAGTAGCTCAACATGTTCACGTACGGGAACACCATGTCCCGGGCGCCCACCATCAGCGGAATGAGGTAGTTGCCGAAACCGCCGAGAAACAGCGCGGTGAGCAGATAGATCACCATGATCATGCCGTGCATGGTCACGGCCTGAAGGTAGCTCGCCGGGTCGATGAACGAGAAGGTGTTGGGAAACCCGAGCTGGAGGCGCATCACCACGGACAGCACCAGCGCCACCACGCCGATGGCGATGGCGGTGGCCGAGTACTGGATGGCGATGACCTTGGCGTCCTGGCAGAACACGTACTTACCGAGCCAGGTCTTCGGATGGTAGAGCTCCATCTCCTCCATCTCGCGGGGCCCGACCAGCGGGTACTGATCATGGGTCGTCTGAGCCATGGCTATTCCTCCTCACCGGAATTCATCGCCAGCCGTCGGCCGTCGGTGTGCTGCAGGGTGTTGATGTAGGCGACCACGTCGTTGACCGCCTGGTCGTCCACCAGAATGTCGGCCATCTGCATCATCTGATCGCCGTACAGGTCGTCGGGGTGCGCGCCGCGGACCCCGTCCTGGAAGTTCTCGAGCTGGCGGACCAGGTACCAGTCCTGCATGCCGGCCGCGCGGGGCGCCTTGACGGCGGCGATGCCCTGGCCGTCCCAGCCGTGGCAGGACCCGCATACCCGGTAGAGGTGGCGGCCGCGGTCGACGTCGCCGGCGACGGTGGTCTCCACGGGCTCGTCCGGGAACGTCCCGATGTAGGCGATGAGATCGCGCATCGCCTGGTCCGAGCCGATGGTGCGCGCCATCGGCGCCATCTGCTGGCCGTAGGTGTCGTCGGGGTGGGCGCCGCGCACGCCGTCCTGGTAATACTCGAGCTGGCGGCGCAGGTACCAGGCGGACTGGCCCGCGATCTTCGGCGCGTTCATGGCGGGATTGCCCTGTCCCCGGGGCCCGTGACAGGACGAGCACACGGCGTACATGGGCTCACCGCGCGCCGGATCGCCGGCGGGGGTCGAAACGATCTCCGCGTAGGTGGGCTGGCGGTCGAGCCAGGCGTCGAAGTCCGCCTGCTCGTCCACCACCACCATGCCGCGCATGGCGAAGTGGCCGATGCCGCACAGCTCCTCGCAGAGCACCTCGAACTCGCCGGTGCGGGTGGGCGTGAACCACATGTGGGACACCAGCCCCGGCACCAGATCCATCTTCACGCGGAACTGGGCGACGGTGAAGTTGTGCAGCACGTCCTTGGAGCGCAGCAGCATCTTGACAGGCTGGTCCACGGGCAGGTGGACCTCCGGGCTGTCCACCAGGATGTCGTCCTGGCCCCGGGGGTCGTCCGGGTCCATGCCGAAGGGGTTGTCGTCGGAGACGTACATGGCGTCGACGGTGCCGAGCTGGCCGTCGTCGCCGGGGAAGCGGTAGGTCCAGTGCCACTGCTGGCCGACGGCCTCGACCTCGCGGGCGTCCTCGGGGACGTTGACGAAGTCGTTCCAGACGAACAGGCCCGGGGCGAGCATGGCGGCGACGCCGACGGTGGTGATGCCGGTCAGCCACCATTCGAGCTTGCTGTTCTCGGGTTCGTACTCGGCGCGGCGGTCCTTGTTGTAGCGGTAGCGGATGACGCAGTAGGCCATGAACAGGTTCACCGCGACGAACACGAAGCCGGTCACCCAGAACGTGATCGTGATGGTGTCGTCGATGGTGCTCCAGTTCGACGCCAGCTCCGTGAGGTACCACGGGCTCAGGAAATGGAACAGCACCGACCCCAGAACCAGGATCACCACCGCTACGGCTATGAGCATCGTCTTCCCCTACCTGTTTCTTGTATGTGCGTTCGCATCGCTCCGCGGCCATGGCCACGACTGCGCGTCGACGACTACCGAACCTCCTCTTCCGCCAGCAGATCCTGCAAGGTCGAGCGCAGCAGCCCGGGCGCCTCGAGCGCCGGGCCGGCGAACGCGTGCTGCACGATGCCGCGCCGGTCGACCACGACCAGCGACGGCAGCACCGCCACCCCGAACCGGCTCGCCGCGGCGCCGCCGGGGTCGGCGGCGAGCGGGTAGTCGACGGGGGTTTGCTCGAGAAAGCGTCGCGCGGCCTCCGGCTCGGGGTCGACGTTGACCCCGATCACTTCGAAGCCGTCGCGGCGGAACTCCCGGCGCAGCGCATCGAGCCGCGGCATGGCGCGGCGGCACGGGGCACACCAGGAGGACCAGAAATCGACGAAGACGACCTTGCCGCGATGGTCGGCGAGATCGATGGGTTGGGCGTTGGAACGCAGGGCGGGGAGGGAGAGATCCGGGGCGGCGGCGCCGACCTGTGCATCGGCTCGTTCATCGAGCTTACCGACTTCCGCCGTGACCGGCCCGGTTAGACCGGGCGGCGCGAGCAGCAAGAGCACGAGCCCCAGCAGCGGGGCTTTGCGAGCTACCGCATGCATGACCTCCTCTCACGCCCCGGCACGACTCCGGCGGGTGCCGGCTCCCCCGTGCTGTGGGGCGTTCCCTCTTCGTCGATCATTCTTACAGAGGTTTGGCCGGGAAAGAAAGCCCTGTTTCGGGGCGTTGTTGGTGGTGGCTTGTTGTGCGGTGCGAAGTCCTCGGGCATCGCGTGTCGCTCCCGCGGAGGTCTTCTAGGGTGTAGAAGACGGGCGCCGGGGAGACACTTTCGGCGCGCTGGCGGATGAGTCGCCGGACCGGCTCGTGTGCCGCCGGGAGGCCTTAATGCGCCGAAAGTGTCTCCCCGGCACCCGCAGCGACGTCGCCGCGTCCTCTCCCACTGCCGTACGCGATCCCCACCTGTAGGAGCGGCCTCCCGGCCGCGATCCCTTTCGCCTCACGACCTGGCCGGATAGTCTTCATGCCTCTCCCACCCCGCCACCACCCCGCCACCACCAGCCCCCGTTCGGTGATAGCATCCAGCCATTGGGAGAGAGATCGCCGCCTGCGGTTCGCAGCGTGGCGGCATCCAGTCGTACCCGGTTGACGTGTTCACGGTGCTGCGCGCGGCGGCGCGGTGGCATGCTTTTCGGATCGGACGTTTGATATATTCGACTATATCGACCTCACCGGTCGATCGACGGGGGAGAATCATGACCATACGTACGCTTGCCTGGCTGGCGGCGCTCGCGCCCCTCTCAGCGGCCGCGCTCGCACCCGGCGACCGGGTGGAGAACTTCAGCCTGCTCGACCACCGGGGCGACGCCCACGAGCTCTACTACTTCAGCGACCAGGACGCCGTGGTCATCATGGCCCACAGCCGGCGCTGCGATGCCGTGGACCCGGCGGTGGCGCAGCTGTCCGGCGCGGGCGGCGACGGCGCCGCGGTGACGACGCTGCTGCTGAACTCGGACCTCGACGACGACCGCGAAGCGCTCGCCGGCAGCGGCACGGCACTGCCGATTCTGCTGGACGATACGCAGATCATCGGCGAGTCCCTGGACCTCGATCGGGCCGGCGAGGCGCTGATCATCGATCCGGACACCTGGTCGGTGGCCTATCGGGGCACCATCGGCGAAGGCTTCGACGCGGCGCTGGCCGCGGTGGTGGCGGGCGAGCCGGTCGCCGCGCCGCAGGGCGAGTCCGGCGGCTGCGCGATCGCATTTCCCGAGCGGGAGCGGCGCGACGCCCACGCGGCCATTTCCTACAGCGACACCATCGCGCCGATCCTGGCCGACAACTGCGTGGCCTGCCACCGGGAAGGCGGCATCGGCCCCTGGGCCATGACCCGCTACGACATGGTGCGCGGCTTCGCGCCGATGATCCGCGAGGTGCTGCGCACCCGCCGCATGCCGCCCTGGCACGCGGACCCGCACTACGGCGAGTTCCGGAACGACCGTTCCCTGACGCCGGACGAGAAGCGCACTCTGGTGCACTGGATCGAAGCCGGCGCGCCCCGGGGTGACGGCCCCGATCCGCTGGCGGCCGACGACCACCAATGGCCGGAGTGGCAGCTCGGCGAGCCGGACCTGATCGTCGACATTCCCGCCTTCGAGGTGCCGGCCACCGGCGTGGTCGACTACATGTACCCGCGGGTCGAGAACCCCCACGGCGAGGACGCCTGGGTGCGCGCCGTGGAGATCCTGCCGGGCTCCCGCCAGGCGCTCCACCACGTGATCACCACCTTCGGCATGCGCGATCCCGAAGCCCGCTACGGCTTCCGCGAACTCGGCAGCCTCGGCGGCTACGTGCCCGGCGCCGACGCCGACGTGTTCGCCGAGGGCACCGGCGTGCTGCTGCCGGCGGACGGCGTCATCCAGTTCCAGATGCACTACACCACCTTCGGCAAGGCCGTGGTGGACGCCTCCCGGCTCGGCATCTATTTCCACGACGACAAGCCGGAACACGCGCTGCAGACCACGGTGCTGATGAATCCGCGCATCCGCATTCCGGCCAACACCAAGGCCCACAGCGACTCGGCGGAAACCGTGATCGAGCGGGACATCCTGGTCTACAACCTGCTGCCCCACGCCCACTACCGGGGCAAGGCGTCCGAGTTCACCGCGGTCTATCCCGACGGCCGCGAGGAAGTGCTGCTGTCCGTGCCGGACTACGATTTCAACTGGCAGACCACCTACGAGCTGGCCGAGCCGAAGTTCCTGCCGGCGGGCACGCGGATCGTGCATACCACCACCTGGGACAACTCGGCGCAGAATCCGGCCAACCCGGACCCGAACCGCGAGGTGCCCTGGGGCCAGCAGTCCTGGGACGAGATGCTGTTCGGCGCGATCCGCTGGCGCTATGCGGACGAAGGCACCGAGCTGGCCATGCAGACGACCAACGGGGAGTAAGGAATCCATATGGCAACGGCAATCAGATCCCTCGCCGCGCTGATCGCGCTGGGCCTGGCCGCCCTCGCATCGGCCGCCGACGAGTACGTGGCGCCGCGCGGACCCGGCGGCGAGCACCCGGATCTCAACGGCATCTGGCAGGCGCTCAACACCGCCAACTACGACATCGAGCGGCACATGGCGCGCCATGCCATGCAGCTCCGGGAAGGCCCGCACGGCCCGCTGCCGGCGGTGGACGTGCTCAAGCTCGGCGCCGTGGGCGCCGTGCCCCCGGGGCTCGGCGTGGTCGAGGGCGGCAGCCTGCCGTACAAGCCGGAGGCGCTGGAGAAGAAGCGCGAGAACGCCGCCAACTGGCTGGACCGCGACCCCGAGGTGAAGTGCTACCTGCCCGGCGTGCCCCGGGCGACGTACATGCCGCATCCGCTGCGCATCCAGCAGGGCGAGGATGCGATCATGATCATGTACCAGTACGCCAACGCGGTGCGCGAGATCTACCTGGAGGACATCGGCGAGGCGCCGGTGGATTCCTGGATGGGTCAGTCCGTCGGCCGCTGGGAAGGCGACACGCTGGTGGTGGAGGTGACCGGCCAGAACGACCAGACCTGGTTCGACCGGGCCGGCAACCACCACAGCGCGCAGATGACGGTGACGGAGCGGTACACGCCCATGGGGCCGAACCACCTGCTCTACGAAGCCACCATCGACGACCCGGAGACCTTCACCCGCCCTTGGACCATGCGCATGCCGCTGTACCGCCGCATGGAGCCCGACGCCCGGCTGCTCGACTTCCGCTGCGTCGAGTTCGTCGAAGAGCTGTTGTACGGTGAGTGGCGGCGCCATCCGCTGGAACGGCCGTGAGCCGGAGGAACCAGGCCATGAACGAGACACGAGCCATGAAAACGCTGATTGCAGCCACGCTCGCCGTGGCAGCCGCCGCGCTGGGCCTGCCGGCCGCGGCGGACGACGTGCCGCGCACGCCGGCGGGCAAGCCGGATTTCACCGGCACCTACAACGTCGCCACCCTGACCCCGCTGCGCCGACCCGAGATGTTCGGCGACAACCTGGTGCTCGACCCGGCGGAAGCCGCGCGCATCGCCGAGGAGGAGCGCAAGCTCCAGGAAGCGGATCTCGCGCCCGACGACCCGAACCGGACCGCACCGCCCAAGGGCGGCGACGGCTCCACCGGCGCCGCCGGCAACGTCGGGGGCTACAACGCCTTCTGGGTGGAACGCGGCGACGGCGCCTTCCAGATCAACGGCGAGTTCCGCACCTCGATCATCACCCATCCCGAGAACGGTCAGTTTCCCAAGATGACGCCGCGGGGCATGCAGGACTTCGCCCGCCGACGCGCCTTCTACCGGGAGAACACCGGCGAAGCCTGGTGGATCGAGGCGGAGCTGGATCCGGGCCCCTACGACGACCCGGAGCTGCGCCCCCTGGGCGAACGCTGTCTGCTCGGCTTCGGCTCCACCGCCGGGCCGCCGATGCTGCCGGTGCTCTACAACAACACCAAGCGCATCATCCAGAACGAGGACACGGTGGTGATCCTGGTGGAGATGAACCACGACGCCCGCATCGTGCGCATGAATGCGGAGCACGCGCCCGAGGACCAGCGGTTCTGGCTGGGTGATTCCATCGGCTGGTGGGACGGCGACGAACTGGTGATCGAGACCACCAACTTCCGCGACGAGACCGCCCTGTCGAGCGCCACCCGGGACCTCAAGGTCACCGAGCGGTTCCGCTACGCCGAGGACGGCCAGGTGGTGTACAGCTTCACCGTCGAGGATCCGAACGTCTGGACGGAGGCGTGGAAGGGCGAGTATCCCTGGCCGCGCACGGACGACCGCATGTTCGAGTACGCCTGCCACGAGGGCAACTACGCCCTGGGCGGCATCCTGCGCGGCGCCCGGCGCCTGGAGCGGGAAGCCCTCGCCGCGGGCGCCGACAGCGCCGGGACCGAGTGAAGCGCCGCCGGCCGACACAGCAAACAGGAGAGCAGTAGCATGAATCTGAAACTCGCAGCCATCGCCACCGGGGTCGCCGCCACACTGGGTTCCGCCGCGGCCCTCGCCCACCACGCCTTCGGCGCGGAATTCGATCCCAACCGTCCGCTGGTGCTGCGCGGGCCGGTGACCAAGGTCGAATGGGTGAACCCGCACACCTGGATCCACATCGAGGTGGAGACCGAGGACGGCGCCAAGGAGCAGTGGATGGTGGAGGGCGGCACGCCCAACACGCTGCTGCGCAACGGTCTGAACAAGCGCTCGCTGGAGCCGGGCACCTTCATCGTGGTGGACGGCTACCAGGCGAAGGACCTGTCCAACCGGGCCAACGGCCGCAACGTGACGCTCGAGAACGGCGACACCATCTTCATGGGCTCCTCGGGCACCGGCGCGCCCCAGGACGGCGCCGACCCCACCGAGCGCTGAGGGCGGCCGCACGCCGAACGCGGGCCCTCCCCGGGCCCGCGCCTTCCCACCCTCGAATCCCCCATCCCCCCTGTAGGAGCGGCCTCCCGGCCGCGATCTTCTGGTTGACTCCAGTTCGATCGGGCCCGTCAACCTGATCGCGGCCGGGAGGCCGCTCCTACAGGGGGTGGCGCAGCTCCCAGCAGCGGTGGATGCGCGGGTTGCGCTCGAAGTCGGGGTCCAGGGTCTGGGGCGTGATCTCCCGGCAGTCGGCGAAGCGCGCCACCGCCGGCTCGTCCAGCCGGAACCGGCGGAAGTTGTTGGAGAACAGCAGCAGCCCGCCGGGAGACAGCCGGGCCACGGCCAGCTCGAGCAGCCGCACGTGCTCGCGCTGCACGTCGAAGTCATCGGCCCGCTTCGAGTTCGAGAAGGTGGGCGGGTCGCAGAAGATCAGGTCGTAGACGCCCGTGTCCCGGGCCAGCCAGGTCATCACGTCCGCCTGCACCAGCCGGTGGGCATCGGCGCTCAGGCCGTTCAGCGCCAGGTTGCGTTCGGCCCAGGCGAGATAGGTGGCGGAGAGATCGACGCTCACCGATTCCGTCGCCCCGCCGGCGGCCGCGTGGACGGTGGCGGCCCCGGTGTAGCAGAACAGATTGAGGAACCGCCCGCCGGCCGCCTCCCGGGCCAGCCGCAGCCGCACCGGGCGGTGATCGAGAAACAGCCCGGTGTCGAGGTAGTCGAACAGGTTCACCTCCAGCCGGACGCCGCCCTCCCGCACGACCAGGCGCTCGCCGGTGTCCGCCATGCGGCCGTACTTGCTGCCGCCCTTGCCCCGGGCGCGCACCTTCACCGACAGACAGGACTCCGGCAGCTCGAACACCTCGGCCACCGCGTCCACCAGCTCGGCGAGACGTCCGGCAGCCACGTCCTCGGGGATCTGCTTCGGCGCCTGATATTCCTGCACGTGGGCGAACAGCCGCTCCGCGCCGTCCGCCTCCCGATACAGATCCACCGCCGCCGCGTATTCAGGCAGGTCCGCGTCGTAGACCCGGTAGCAGGTGATCCCGGCGCGGCGGGCCCAGCGGCCGAGCCGGCGCAGGTTCTTGCGCAGCCGGTTGGCCACCATGAGGGCGCCGGGGCCGAGGGCCGTGGTACCGCTCCCGGTCATCGCCTCAGGCGCCCAATGCCGCGTTGAGCAGCATCATCAGCGCGAAACCGCCCATCAGCGACAGGGTCGCGACGTGCTGGAGGCCCGAGCGGTGAGTCTCCGGGATGATCTCGTCGCTGATGATGAACAGCATGGCGCCCGCCGCCATCGCGAGCACCGGCGCGAGCAGGAGCTCCGCCAGCCACACCGCGGACCCGCCGATCAGGCCCCCGACCGGCTCCACCAGCCCGGTGAGGCTCGCCACCAGAAACGCCGTCATGCGGGCGTAGCCGGCGGACACCAGGGATACGGCCACGGCCAGACCCTCCGGCACGTTCTGCAGCCCGATGCCCACCGCGAGCGGCAGCCCGGCGCCCGCGTCACCCTGGGCGAAGCCGACCCCGACCGCCATGCCTTCGGGAAAGTTGTGCAGGGTGATCGCGATGACGAACAGCCAGATGCGCTGCAGATGCTCCGACGACGGGCCCTCGTGACCCGTGTGGAAGTGCTCGTGGGGAATCCGGTCGTGGAGCAGATGCAGACCGAAACCGCCGGCCATCAGGCCGCCGATGACCAGCAGAATGCCCGGCACCGGGTGGCCGAGCTGGGCGGTGGCGATCCCGATCGACGGCTGCAGCAGCGAGAAGAACGACGCGGCCAGCATGACGCCCGCCGCGGCGCTGAGCATGACGTTTTCGGTGCGGGCCGACAGGGTCCGGGCGGTGAACACGGCCACCGCGCCGACGCTGGTGCCGAGCCCCGCCGCGAAGCTGGCGTAGAGGGCCTGCAGCAGCGTATCGACGGTGCCGGTCACCCTGGGCGGTCCGCGCCGTCACCTCCGGGCCGGGGCGCGGAACCGCGCAGCCCGGCCAGCTCGGCCTCGAGGCGCTCGACGCGGCGCTCGAGCTCGACCACCCGGTCGGCGAGCGACGGCGCATCCGGCGCCGTGGCGCCCCCCGTTTCCGGCGCGGGGGCGGCCGGCCCGGCGTCCCGCGGCGGCGCTGCGGCCGCCGGCCCCCCGGAACGGCCGGCAGGGCTGAAGCATTCGGCGTAGCGGGACTCGCGCCGTCCCGGCTCCCTGGGCAGCCGCCGCACGAACGGCCCCTGCTCGTAGTCCGCGAGATCCTGCAGGGTGCGCTCCACCGCCTCCACGTCGGCGAACTCGTGCAGCCGGCCGGCCCGGCTGCGCAGCTCGCCCGGGGTCTGCGGGCCGCGCAGCAGCAGCAGGCAGACCAGCGCCCGTTCGGCGTCGGAAAAGCGGAACTCGCCGATCTCGTCGTTGTAGAGGCGGTAGTGGAACTTGCGCACGCGGCTGTTGAAGCCGGATTGCTCCCGGACCAGATAGCGACGCTTAAGCGCCTCCAGGGTCGCGGTCACCTGGGACTCGGACAGGGACATGACCGGCTCCCGGGCGCTCTTCTGATTGCAGGCGGCGGTCAGCGCGTTGAGCGACAGCGGGTACTGGTCGGGCGTGGTCATCGACTTCTCGATGAGGCTGCCGATGACCCGCGCTTCGAGGGGATCCAGGGTGACGTTCATGGCGCCAGTTTAGAGCCGGTTCACACGCCGTGCAGCAACGCGATGCCGCGCGCAGCGCCGGCCGGCACCGGCCCGGCCCGCAACTCCGGAGGCGCCGGCCCGGATGTCCGGGCCGGCGCTCCGGCGATCAGTCCACGGTGCGGACGATCTCGTTGGAGTAGGCGCTTTCGTTGCCCTGGGCGTCGATGGCGGTCATCGCCAGGTAGTAGTCGCCGGACGGCAGCTCCAGGGTATGGCTGTTGGCCGCCGCGGCGACGGTCACGGACTGTCCGTAGTCACGGCTCGAGTCACCGTAGTAGATGCGGTAGCTGCCGAGATCGGTGATCGGCGTGCCGTCGGTGTTCTCG
>MDTG01393299.1_pt1 | contig 24658 bp, 24 predicted proteins | sample 811421 | NCBI WGS metagenome assembly MDTG01 (sample SAMN05326645, study PRJNA326480) | marine metagenome | isolation source: seawater | place: Pacific Ocean: South East | collected 2011 | reverse complement strand
AATTCCAGGTTTTTTTAACATACTTATATAATAATATTATTATTAAAATATATCTAATAATATTATTGTAAAGTTTATAGAAAATCTTTAATTATGAATAATTATTAGTATCTTTTTTTAAATTTTTTAAATTTTTAATTTCATTGAAGTTTTTAAAGTTAAATTTTAAATTTTCGTATAAATTAAATTTACTTAAGATATTTTTTAATCTAAAATAATAATACTTTGGAAAAAATTTCAAAATATCCAATTTTTGAGATAAATTAAATGAACTAGGATCAAAGTCTTTATGTGTTTTATAAAATAGCCTAGGTAACCTTTCTCCAATATCTATAAATACATGCAAATATACAAAGTTTTTTATGTATGAAATATTTTTTTTTCCCAAAACATATGAAAGTTCTTTGACTAATGTGTCGAAATACTTTGTATTGTCCTTATGAAAGTCTATTACGTGATAACCACCTAAAGGATCATAATAGTTAATAGAAGACGATTGATTAAATTGATGATTAATTCTTGTCATCATCAAGCGGTTAGAAACTTTAATTTTACCTCTAAAAAGATTATAAACTGAAAAAGCTATAGTCATAAGTTTAAAGCTTACAATATGTTCAATTTTTTTTATTGGATTCTTAATTACTCTGCAACAATTTTGAATTATCCTAAAGATATTTTTGAAATCTGAAGATCTATAAATTGAAAAAGCAAATCCTTCTTTGTAATTGAATTGTAAAAATCTTTTGTCAATAAAATTTCTATTTATATCAATTCTTGGGTAATTGGAAAATTTATAGTTTTTGAGTTTAAAATTGTTACGATAGAATTTTATATTAGATGTTGCAATATAACCATTGGTAGTGATAAGATTTTCATTTTTATTGAGAAATTCTATACTCTCAGTTATAAATTTTTTACCAGGTACATCATCATCATTGGTCAATAAACAAAATTTTGTTTTAACCTTAGAAGCAAAATTGTAAATTTCAGATAACTGTTTATCTGAGTGTTTATAAATAATTTTTCCTTTAAATAAATTTCTATATTTTTTAAGAATTTTTAAATTTAATTTCCTAAATTTTTTTTCACTTCCATCTAAAATTACAAAGTCACAATTAAATTCAAATCTTTTGAAATAAAAAAAAAGAAGATCAATAAACTTTGGTCTATTAAATGTTGAAATAAAAATAGTTAAATCCATAAATCTTTACTAAAAAAATTTAGAAATATCTTCAACCCAATAATTTTGATATTTTGTATTATCTCTACTAACAAAGTTTAATTTTGATATTGATCTTGAAATTTTAGCAAACATCTCTGGGACACTGTCTTTTTTATCAAATTTGGTTAGATCTAAAGTTTTTGTAAATAATTTAAAATTTTTTACTCCAACTATTTCATCAACTAAATCATTCTTTAAATTATGTTTATTTCTTAATTGTTTTACTGTTGGTCCTGTAAACAAAGTGTATGAACCAAGCTCTTTCATAATTCTTTGACATACATAACTACTAAAAATATCTAACATTCTTCCTACGCCGAACATCAAACACATTCCTGGGATTATTCTTTTTGAGAAAATTGTATTCTGAGTATTAAAAGGAGAATAAGATTTATTATCAATAATAAATTTTTTATCCTTAAATTTGAGATTAAATGGCCCATTTGAAATTCTACAAACTGCATCTACATCTGGTTCTACATTCCATAATCCAGCTTGAACCTCAATATGTTTTTTTTGTTTAAATATTTTTTTTTGATATTTTCTTAAATCCAAATCCTCAATTGGAAAACCCCTATGCCAAATATTTTTTTTTGAGGCATACCTATGATGATAGAGTACATCGATAAATTTATTTTTAGATGAAATATAATTTGAATTTATTTTTGAATTAACATAAACATTTTTTCCCCAATTTACTAAAGGGATATTATCATCATCTACAGATGCAATAATGTCGGCGTTATTTTTTAAAGCTAGTAAATACCCAATGTTTATTCTTGAATAGGTTTTGTATGGAATCTTATTTATACATGAAAAATTGAGTTGTTTTTGGTCTTTAATATTAAGAAATATCCCATTTGATAAATTTATATTTGGGGTTTTCGTATCTCCGATTACAATTAAATTCCAATCTTTTATTTTATCATATCTCTTTATTGCTTCAGTTTTTTTATTTATTGTAGTGATGACTATGAATTTATTCATGATTATTTCATTTTATCAACAATACTTAATAAAACTGTCAACTGTGAAATTTCTACCTGATTAAAAGATTTAGAATTTATCCATAAAAAGTTTTTACTGTTTATATTGAGCTTATTTTTTTTTTTAAAACCAGTCATAGAGAAAAAATTATATTTTTTTAATTTACAAAATTTAGCTGCTTTTATCATGTTCAAAGAATTACCTGATGCACTAATTAAAATAATTAAATCTTTTTTTGAATAGTGAGATTTAATAGTCTCTTTAACCCAATTTTCATATCCATAATCATTCGAATAACAAGTAAGGTGAGTAGAGCTATCGAAGGATAAACATCTTAATTTAAGGGATTTATTGCAATCATTAGAAAAATGACTTGCGATAGATGCTCCAGCTCCATTTCCAAAAATTAAAATTTTATTTTTGTTTTTTTTTATCTCTTTTATTTTTTTTAGTAGATTATTAAATTGTGAAATGTCTATTTTTTTTAATATTTTATTGTTCTCATTAATATATTCTGAAAAAAAATTATCCATATTTATTTTTTAAATTATATTTTTTTTAGTAAATATCTAATTAATAAGTTTGATGCCCTCTTTTGAAAGTGTATGGGTCAATCCATTTGATAATAAACTACCTAATCTTTTTAAAAACCTTAGATTATTTTTTATACTTTTATTTATTAATCTATAATCTAATATTTTCTTATTTTTTTCATTTCTATAAATTGAAATAGAGTTTAAATTTTTTTTTAAAGTCATTATTTTTTCATTTAAAAAAATCATTTTTTTTGCATTTATAATTTTATTTTTTTCAACTCTAAATTTTTTATCATTATTTAACAATATCAGTTGCTTATATTCTTTTAAATTTTTTGGTTTAAAAGTCAGATTCTTATCATAATTAAATAATGAATTTGATGAAATTATTATGGGTTTTATGCCCATTGAAACAGCCTCATAAGATGCAGACCCTGAGTAAGTTACAACTTTTTTTAAATTAATCATGTTTTTAATATTTCCATCAGAAATTATCTTAATATTTTTTGCATTATTATCTTTTATTAATCTATTGACTATAAGATTTGAATTTTCACCCCATTGTTTAGCGTTTGGGTGTATTTTAAAAAACCACGTTTCTTGAGACTGTTTTAAAATTTTTATTGTATAATTAATCCAATCTATATAATCAAAAAAAATCCTTTTTTTATCCAGACTTATAAATGGTGAATCTCTGAATATATGTAACATAACTAAGTTTTTAATATTATGAAAAATTTTTTTTTTTTTAAAAGCTAAGTTAGAATCAAAATAATCTCCCTTACCTAAAAATTTTTTTTTCCAATATGTTTCTACATTTATTAATCTTAATTTTTTAAGTAATCTATTTCTTAATTTTTTATTATTTAAGTTATTCCAACTTTCATCTTTATCTTTAGGTAATTTATAAATATTACCAGCTGCATGACAATAAACATTAATATTTTTTTTTCTGAAAACTGAATTAAATGATTTAACAGAATAAACATTATGACTAGAAAAAATTGTATGTATATTTTTTTTCAATAAAAATTTTGCAATAGTTTTTTTTTTTAAATTTAAGAAAATTGATTTAAGCAATATCTTGTATTTAGGGAATAGTGTTCCATCTTTACTTAGACTGAGAGCTGTATCAAAGACTGAATGATGAAATTGATATTTTTCCCAATTTTTTTTATCAAATTTTTTTTTTGAAAAAAAAAAACTTAAAAAAATACATTTTGGCAATAAGATTATATACATTATAAATCTATTAACTAAATAAAAAGGCAATATGTCCTCAAGAAATTGAATATTAAATTTTTTTAATTCTTTTAAAATGATCTGGTTTTTTAAAACTCTCACATCCTTTTTTTCAAAAATAATATTTTTAATTTTTTTTTTTCTTGAGTATTCAAAAAAAATAATTAATGACCATAATAATTGTGATGAAAAAAAACCTCCCTCAATAAATAAAGTTTCTCTTTTTTTCATATTTTAATTAAGATAATTTTTTGATTTGAGAATTTGAAAATTCATAAACTTTATCACAAAACTCAAGACTGCTATTTTTGTGTGAAATGTTTATGATTGTAACCTGACCTCTTAATTTAATTAGATCTTCGTAAAATTTTATTTCTGTTTTTGAGTCTAAAGAATTTGTGGCTTCATCTAGAATTATTATTTCTGGTTTATGATATAAAGCCCTTGCTATTGCTATTCGCTGAGCCTGACCACCTGAAAGATTTTGACCATTTGCAGATATAACAAAATTCAATTTTTCATCTAGTTTTTCAATAAAATTTTTTGCTGATGCTAATGTTAGCGAGTTCCATACTTCATCTATATCTATATCCTGCTTACTTACCCCAAATGCAATATTATTTAATATCGTATCATTCAATAAAGATAAATTTTGTGGAACATAAGAAATTGAATTCATGTATTCTATTTTAAATTCTTTTATACTATTTTTATCGTCAATAAGAATATCTCCATTAGTTGGATCAAAAAGTCCTAAAATAATTTTAATAAGCGATGTCTTTCCTGAGCCACTTTCACCTTTAATCCCAACAAACTCATTTTTTTTGATCTCTAAATCAACATTTTTAATTGTAAACTCTTTTTTTAACGGATATTTAAAATAAATATTTTTTAAAACTAAATTTTTTTTGAATTTTATTTTTTTTATTTCTTTTTTTTCACTAAATATTTTTTTTTTAAAAATACCTTCCTTATAATATTCATCATTCATTAAAAATTCTAAAGCAAAGTTATGTCCTTCTTTTTTAAGTTTAGCTATATTCAAATTTACTAATGACGGTAAAACCCTAAATGCTGCATAAATATACACGCCCATTAAGGGTAATACATTTATGTTGATTAATTTTGTACTAGAAATTATTGTTATAAATAATAATAATAATATCAAAAAAATCTCAAACATCGGTCTACTTATAGAGGTAATAAATTTTTTTAAAAAAATTAGGAAAGACCATTCATCTGATAAAATTTTATGTTTTTTGTAAAAAAATTTAAGTTTATTATGTAATTTAATCTCATGAATGAGATTTATTGTATCTAAAACGTGCGAATAAATTTTACCTGCAATATTATCACCTTTTGAGCCCCATTTTTTTGCTCTTTTTGTGAATAGACTTTTGTAAATTAATGATGCTATAAACACATAAGCTAATATGAAAATAGTAACTATTGGGTCAAAAATAATCAAACTTAACCCTATGATAAGTATATTTAGTATACATACATAATAATTAAGATACACATCTAAATAATTTTTGAACTCGATTGGAATTTCGCGCAAATTCTTCAAAAGCACTGGTTGATTTTGATTAATAAAAAACAAGTAATTTCTTGATAAGGTTTGTACAAATAAATTTTCTGAAGTTTCTCTAAAAATCTGCTCTATCACATAAGAAGTTCTATATTTAATATATATTAAAACCAAATTCTTCAAGAGAATGACAATAATAAAAAAATAAAACAAAATGATCAATTTATTGTCTAAATTGAAACCAAGATAATAAATTAAATTTTCAAATATTATGTCTATTTTAGTTGGGTCATTCCCTACAATTGATGAGATCAAAGGATAAATAGTTGCTAATGTCAAAATATCTAAAATTATATTTGAAATATTTAAAAAGATTATTCCTTTATAATCTTTTCCTGATTTTTGAGATACTAATTTCAAAGCATTATTAATTTTATTTTTAAAAAACATTTTGATTTTTTCTACAATTGAGTTTTTTTTTAAACTTTAAAATTTAAATTTAAGGTTTCCAGAAGATAGAAAACATTTATTTTCCAATAGTATTTTTCTAAAATAGCTTGGAACTTTTTTATAACAGTTGTTTTTTAAGTTTAATCTTTTTGTCTTATTTATAAAAATTAAAAATTCTTTTAAGGACGATATAATTTGATCTTTGCTATTATTTAAAATTCTATAGTTTTCTGCCTCATAAAATTTTAAAAAAATTTCTTTAGATTTTTTAAAAGAATTTCTCGCTTTCTCTTTTTTACAATTATTCTCATACATTTTAAGATATTTAAAACTATCAAGATATTTATTTTTTTTATCAAATATATTTTTAAATAATAGAACTGAATTAATTGTAAAATTTATTGGAGGCCAGACATCTATGAATAAAAATTTACAATTATTAAACTCCATTATTTTGCTAGCTCCTCCAGAATTCATAATATGAAATTTAGATAAAGTTTGAACGCTTAATTGATAAAAATTTCTTGATATCTTTTTATTAAATTTTTTATATGTAAAAAAATTTTTATGATTAATATCAATATCATCAATATCACCAGTTAAAAATAATCTAAAATCGTAATTTTTCAGAAGAAAATTTATAATATATTTAAAACTATCAATGTTTCCGTCTCTTAAATAATTTGTTCTATCTGCATTTTTTTTTGATTTATTTCTGTTTCTTACACAAATATTAATAGATTCTTTAATGTCGCGGATCTTTAAGTTAAAAGTACTTTCAATTTTTTTTTTTGTTTTTTGATTTGGTTCGAAAACATTTTTTTTCAAATGATTTCCATGATCATTTAAAGAGTGTAAAGACCATGAAAATATTTTATTTTTTGATATCTTTTTGGCTAAATAACGAGATATAATTTTTTTATTAAAAAAAGTTCTCTCTTTATTATAAATAATATCATCCATTTCCTCATATGAATTAGCAAAAATTTTTTTACAATATCTTTTAATTTTAATTTCAAAATTTTTTGGATATTGTGAAAAGTTTTTATTTAAAATAATAAATATTGAAAAAATTTTTATTATTTTACAATTTTTTGTAAAATTTTCTATTGATAGATTAAATTTTTCGTAATCTAGTATAATTATCATCTTAGAAATATTTTTTTTATGCAAAAGATTTAAATAAAAAATAGATTGTACAAGTTGTCCCCATCCAGCATTTATCAATGTAAATGTTTTTTTTTTTTTAAAGTACGATCTTATTATTATGTATTGAAAATATATAAAAATTTTATCTATTAACAAAATCAGCCGATATAACGAATTTTTAAACACAAAAAAATTATTTCTTTTTTAATAAATATTTGTAATCAACAACTAAACAATCAAGTTCAGAATTTTCTAATGTATAAATTGCTTGACTTAAATTATTTACCATTGGTTTTCCATGAAGATTTAAACTAGTATTTAAAAGGGCAGGTATCTTTGTAACCTCATAAAATTTTGAAATTAAATCAAAGTATTTTTTATTAAAACTTCTCTCCAATATTTGAGGTCTAACTGTCTCGTCATAGGGATGAGTACCACTTGCTATAAATTTAAGGTTTTTTTTGACTGTATCAAAACCCATAGTCATATGAGGCGATTCAAGAGATTTTCTATTTAATATGTATTTTTTATGATATTTTTTAAGAATACTTATTGCGAATGGCATCCAAAAATCTCTATTTTTAACTGCCTCATTAATTTTTTTAACAGTGCCTTGTAAGTCAGGTCTGGCCAAAATACTTCTATTACCTAACGCTCTCGCTCCAAATTCTGCTCTATCATTAAACATGCCAATTATTTTCCCCTCAACTAATTCTTTTACAATTTCACCTGAATTTTTAATCTTTCTTATTTTAACTTTTTTTGAAATTTTATTAAAATTTATTTTTTTTTCTTTAAATCCTAGGTAAAGATTTTGTAATGGATAAGATTTTTTAGTTTTATTCAAATAATAACAGGCTCCAATGCTTAAAGACTCATCTCCAGCAGAACCAGAGATAAATATATCTTTTATTTGATTTATTTCTGAAATAGCTTTATTTAATTTTATGTTCATAAATAAGCCTCCACTACCAACAAAGTTTTTTTGTTTAGTCTTTTTAAGTATTAATTTTAAATACTTTACTATTAAATATTCTGTATATTTTTGAATTCCTCCAGAAATTGCATCAAATCTATAATTTGAAAATTTATCTCTTAAAAACTCATATAAACTTTTTGATGAAGGTATATCTTTTTCTATAATATCGTAGCCGCTAACCTTACATAAGTTTTTTAATTCACTAAATACTTCTTCTGTATATTTTTCTTTTGAGTAAGGTGCCAAACCCATTATTTTGTACTCATGTTCATGAGGTTTTAAAGATAAAAGCACACAAACTATTTTCCAATATTTTCCTAATGGACATGAATTGTTTTGAGAAAGTAATTTTAATTTTTGATTTTTTACAGTCCATGTAGATTGTTTGTATCCATCTCCACCTCCATCAATTGTTGATATAAGACAACTTTTAACTTTTATACCAGATGAGAAATAAGCATAATATGCGTGGCATGTGTGGTGATCAATAAATTCAATTTTATCTTCTTTTAGACCAATTTGATTACTAAAAGTTTTTAATCTTTCTTTATTGAAAAGTTCTAATTCAAGTTGAGGTTTGTTAATAATTTTTTTTGAGAGAAATTTATAATTATAGTACTCAAATTTATTCTTATATTTATTTTTTATTTTATTTAAATATTGTATTGTTTTTTTATCTCTTTTTTTGTTTTTAAGAAATTTAATAGTTTTATCTTTATTTCCTAAAAAATAATTAAATTTGATTTTTTTAGTCCACCATTCTCTGAAATCATCAGGTTTAAAGTTTTGATAAATTCTAATTTTTTGTCCATAAGGATTTTGATGGGTACTTGCAATTCCTCCTTTATGCAAAACAAGATTATGTTCTTTTAAATAATCTAAACAATATTTTATACTTTGATATGGGTACCCATCATAATTTTTAATTTCATTAAATCTTTCCTCCTGAACAGCTAAAGTAATTTTACCGTTAATCATTAACGATGCTGAGGCGTTGTATCCATCTGTCATTGTAAGTATATTCATTTTTTTGTTTAAAAATATTAATTTTTAATAATTTTTTAATTTTTTTTTTTATAAAAATTTTTAATCTCTTCACAAATCTTTTTTATTTGTTGTTTTTTCATAAATTGATTTATAGGTAGAGTTAAAATTTTTTTATTTAAACTATAAGAAATTGGTAAACTGTAAGGATCTACGTTTCCAAATTTTTTTTTATATGCTTTTTGCTTAAAAATTAAATAGGGATAATGAATTGCAGTTGAAATACCTTTTTTAGTTAGAAATTTTCTTAAATTATTTCTTTTCTCAGCTTGAATAACAAAAGTATGATAGGTATGAAAGGCATTTTTTTGTTCAAAAGGAAGTTTTAAATTTTTTATATCTTTCAGAAATTTAATGTACCATTTAGCATTCAATCGTCTTTTTTTAATAATTTTACTGAACTTTTTAAATCTTAAGTTTAAAACAGCTGCTTGAAGATTATCCATTCTTGAAACATAACCAAATTTTAATATTTCATTTCTTTTTTTTATGCCATGGTTTCTTAATAATTTTGCAGTTTCTGCTAATTTGTTATTATTTGTTATTAAATATCCGGCATCACCAATAGCATTTAAATTTTTCAAAGGATGAGCCGAGAAACATCCCACTTCACCAAAAGTACCAACAAATTTATCTTTATATTTCGTTCCTATTGATTGAGCCGCATCTTCAACAACTGGAATTTGGTATTTTTTTGATATTTTAATTATCTTATCCATTTCACAAGGATAGCCAGATAAATGAACTGGCATTATTGCTTTTGTTCTTTTATTAATTTTTTTTTCTATATCCATTGGATCAATATTTTGATCTTCTTTGACATCTGCAAAAACTGGAATAGCTCCAAGATGAACTATTGCGGCTGTAGATGCTACAAATGAATTTGGAGGAGTTATCACTTCATCATTTTTTTTTATGCCCAACAAGTGCATTCCAATTACTAATGCATCAGTTCCACTATTTAGTGCTACACAATTTTTTACTTTCAGAAATTTACAGATATTTTTCTCAAATTTATCAACCTCTTCTCCTAATATGAACTGTCCCTTAGAAAATACCTTGCTTAAAATGTTAAATATATCTTTTTTTTCTTCATTAGCTTGTTTAATCAAATTAATATAAGGTATTTTTACTTTCATAATATTTATTTAGATTTTCTAAATGAGATAATAACTTAAAATTTTTTTAACACTTCACGCATCCAAGGACCCATATCCTTATAATGAGCAGTGGTAACTATATTTGCATCTATCACAGCTGGTTCATCGGTATAAATAGCACCTGCATTTATAAGATCATCTTTCATACTGTAATATCCTGCAATTTTTCTATTTTTAACTACCTTTGCTGAAATTAATAATTGGGCCCCACTACATATACACGCAATTATTTTTTTTTGATTATCAAACTCGGAAATAAAATCAATTATCTTCTTTTCTTGTCTAACTTTTTCCATAGCTTTTACACCGCCGGGCAAAACTAAAATCTTATAATCATCTACTTTAATATCATCGATCTTTTTTACAACTTGATCTTTGTTAGGGGGTAAAGTTGTTCCTAAGATACCTTTGACAGGAACTCCCTCCAAAAGACAAACATCTACTTTAAAGTCAGCTTCTAAAAGCCTATAATAAGGATAAATAAACTCATGATCTTGAGCTAAATTTCCGGAAATAATAATCGCTTTGTTCATAAAAATTTATAACATATTTTTCTTGATTTCTTCAGAAGATAAAAAAGGGTACATATCTTCAAATCTAGTTGGAACAGACTTCCCATCTGGTCCTCTTTTGTTAATTGCTTTTGGCATTTGTTCTTGATTATGATTTAAGATTAGTTCACAAATTATTGGTTTTTTGTAAAATAAAGTATTTTTAATCTTATTTTTTAAATTATTGTTACTATCTATTTTAAAATATTTGATATTATGGGATTTTGCTAATTGCTCATAATTCGGAAAAGACAAACCAGTTTTAGAATTTGATCCCATTATTCTTCCTTTAAATCCAAGCTGTTGTGTTTGTTTAATTGTTAAATAACCTCCGTTATTGTAAATAAAAATTTTTATAGGAAGTTTATTGTGCATAACAGTTGCTAACTCTTGCACATTCATCTGAAGTCCACCTTCTCCAGTTAGACAAATTATACGTTGCTTTTTTGAAGCATAACAAGCGCCTATCGCTGCAGGTAAGCCCCAACCCATAGGAGCATGACCTGAATTAGTAAATAGTTTTTGACCTCTTTTTATCTTAAAAGTTTGATGTGTTCCTACAAAGGATAGTCCCATATCAGTAACGATCACATCATTTTTTTTAAGAATGTCTGACAATATGTCAATAAAGTGATAAGAATTAATAGAATTTTTTTGTTTTTTAAATTTTTCTAAAACAATTGGATATTTTCCTCTTACATCTTTACAGTAAGTTCTCCAACTTGAAGATAATCCAATTTTTTTTGGCAAAAATTCAAACAACTTTTTTAAAAAATATTTAGCATCACAGCAGATTTGTTCATCTAGAATTTTTTTATTCCTCCTAATTTCACTTTTATCTATATCCACCATTATCTTTCTGGCTTTTCTTGCGAAATCATTTTGATTATATCCTGTAACCATATAAGGTAATCTTGTTCCAATTGATAAGTATAAATCACAATTTTGAATGATAAAATTAGTTCCTCTCTCAGCAAAAGCTCCAGGTCTGCCTATATATGAGTCATGACTAGACTCAATTAAATCTGAAGCGTTCCATGTTAAACCAAAAGGAATTTTATATTTATTAATAATTTTTCTTAGGAATTTTTCACCACCAGCAATTTTTACACCATGTCCAATATGAATTACTGGTCTAGTGCTTCTAGATAATAATTTAGCAATTTTATCTATTTTAATATCTATTATCTTTTTTCTTTTAGCAGCAGAATATTTTTTAGGTTTAAATCCTATCAATTTTTTTTCATTAATTTTTGCATTTTGAATATCTGCAGGTATATCAATCCATACAGGTCCTGGTCTTCCTTGAGTACTTAAATAATAGCCCTTTTCAAGATGAAACTTTATATCTTCTGCTTTTGTAACCATCACAGAGTATTTTGTATTATGTTTAACCATATTTATTATATCAATTTCCTGAACACCAACCTGCCGGGTACCTGTTTTTCCAATAGTTTGATTTAAATAAACCTGGCCAGAAATAAACATAGAGGGTACTGAGTCAATCCAACAACAAGCTACTCCAGTTGTACAATTAGTCCCTCCAGGACCCGTAGTAACAATTGCTGCTCCTGGCTTATTTTTAACTCTTGAAAAACTTTCTGTAGCAAATGACACTGCCTGTTCATGATGGCATGAAACATAATTAAGTTTTTTAGACTTATAGAGTGCATCACACAAATAAATTGAACCTCCACCACTTACTGTAAAAACAGTATCAATTTTTTTTTTCTCCAAAAATTTTATAACAAAATCTGCTACTCTCATCTGATTATTTTTTTATTAGACACCTAAAGATTTTGCAGATGAAAAATAATAATCACCCTTAAACTTTATTTTTTTAAAAAGAGCTTTCCATTCTTTTTTTAAAAGAATAGATGTTCCAATTAAAGTCCATTTATAAAATTTGTTTCTTTCTTCATCATTTTCACCTGAAGCTAAAATTACGTAACTTTTTTTAGATACTCTTTCTATTTCTTTAAGAGATTTAATCACGTCACCTAAATTTTGCATATAAAGTGAATTAAATGCTATTACAAAATCAAGAGACTTATTCTTAAATGGTAGTTTTGTATAATTACTTTGAATTAATTTACTTTTACATTTTACAGCATGTTTTAAAGCATAAGAATGATTTTCTATTCCGTAAGATTTAATTCCAGGAAGTAGTATATTTAAATCTTTAAGTAAAAATCCTTTTTTACACCCAAGATCTAATACTTTTGAATTTTTTGTAAGTTTATATCTTTTGATAATTTTAGGAAGTAGTTTCAACCATCTCCCATCATATTTAAAACCACCATATCCATTAAGTCTGCTTCCATCGTAATATTCTTTACCAAGTTCCCACGCGTAAATTTTATTTATTACTGTTCTGACCTTCGCAACTTTAGCCCTTACTTTAATAGGTTTTTTAAAATATCCTATGTCTATATGTCTGCCCATTTAATTATCCACTGCTATAACTTTATAATTATACGCCCTGCTTTACCTGATCTGAATAAATCTAAAGCTTCATTAATTTGGTCTAAACTAAATTCATTTGTTATAAATTTTTCAAAATTTAATCTTTTATTCTGCATAAGTTTAATGTACCTTGGAATATCTTTATCTGGTACAGAATTTCCTCCATGCGAAACGTTAAGGGATTTATTGAATGCTAAAGGTAAAGAATATATCGAAATTTTATCATCTGGCACTCCAACAAAAATAGTTTTACCATCGTATGGTGTAATTTCGTAAGCTCTTTCCATTAACTTTGCAATGCCTGTTGTTTCAAATACTATCTCAGGTCCTTTAGATCCTATTATTTTTTCAATTTCTGCACTAAGATTTAAAGAATTTGAATTTATACAATGAGTAAGACCAAATTTTTTTCCTAATTCTAATTTACTTTCGTGTATATCTATTCCTACAATAGGATAAGCTGATACCAATGAAGCAGCTTTGGCGATGCTAAGCCCCATACCCCCAACTCCAAAAATAACAACTGATTGACCAATTTTTACTTTTGCGTCGTTGTTAACTGCCCCAAATCCTGATGTTATAGCACAACCAAATAATGCGGCAGTTTTTAAATCAAAATTATTAGGTATTACAGTTAGTCTGTTTTCTGAAATTATTGCTTTTTCATTAAAGGTTGTTACCCAACCAGCATTAATTTTCTTTTTATTCCAAGAGTAATTAGGTGTAGGACTTTGTAAGCCTTGGCTTTTTCTCCAATGTAAAACAACATGATCTCCTGGCTTGACAGTTGTTACTCCACAACCAATTTTTTCAACTATACCTGACCCTTCATGCCCAAGAAGATGAGGTAAAAATTTATCAACTCCCTTCACTGAATCAATTTCATTTATTTGTGCACCACAAATACCACTGTATACTACTTTTACTAAAACTTGTCCAAAATCAAGATGATCTGGCAATTGAACATCTGCAACTATTAAAGGTTCTTTACTTTTTACTAATATTGCTGCTTTCATTTTTTTTTATAAAAATTTTTGACTGTATTAATAACATAATTAATTTCCTTTAAAGATAAATGCTGATCACATGGAAAAGTAATTATTTTTTTTGTATGAAGGTCGGTAGTAGGAAAATCACCTGGTTTGTATTTTAAATTTTTTAAACTTTCTTGAAGATACATTGGTTTTGGATAATGAACCTTAGCCTCAATACCCTTTTTAATACAATATTTTAATAACTCATCTCTTCTTTCTACAAAAATGACATATAAATGATAAACGATCTTATAATTTTCTAGCCTTGGAGGAATTGTTATTTCAGATATCTTTGAGAATTCTTTATCATAAATTTTTGCATTATAAATTCTTCTTTCTGCAATTTTTTTTGCTTTTGGTAAAAGCCAATTTCCAACAACAGCTTGAAAGGTATCTAAACGTGAGTTGTATCCACTAATTTTTACTGTGTCCCTGTCTATTAAACCATGATTTCTCAAAAGTTTTAACATCTTAAAATATTTTAAATTATTAGTTGTAATAATTCCACCGTCAGACCAAACATTAATATTTTTTAATGGGTGTAAAGAAAATGCACCAAACTCACCCCAAGTTCCTGCATTTTTATTATCAATATTAGCTAAAATAGACTGACAAGCATCCTCTATAATTGGAAGTTTATATTTTTTTGAAATTTTTTTTAATTTAGGCATATTAGCCATATAACCTGTAAAATGAACTGGAACTATTGCTTTTGTTTTTTTTGTAATCTTTTTTTCTAACAAATTAACATTGATACAAAAAGTATCATCACAATCAACAAAAACAGGTTTTGCTCCTATCTCTGTTATGGCTCCAACGGTTGCAACAAATGTATTAGCTGCTGTAATCACTTCATCTCCAGGGCCTACATTTAATACTTTTAAAGAAAGTTTGATTGCATCAGTGCCTGAGTTAACTCCAATAGCATATTTAGTTCCAATTAATCTAGCAAAATTTTTTTCAAATTTTTCCAATTCCTTACCAAGAGTAAAATCACCTGTTGAAACAAATTTTTTTAAATTTGCCCACAAATCATTTGAATTAGAAAATTGTTGCCTAAGGTATGAATATCTTACTTTCATTTAAATAAATTTATATGTTTTATTTCTAGATTTTTTTTTTTTTGAAATTTTTAATAATGTCAAAGGTTTAGTCATTTTAAATTTATCTGCAAGTATTCTTAAAGTACTTGTTTTTACTATTTCACCATAAGAAATAACCTCTTGACCATTTTTATTAATTATTTTCCCACTTAAGATAGCGGTAGAACTTTTGTTATCTTTTGAGCTCAGATTTTTCAAACTTTTTTTTTTTCTAATATAATTTCAAGATCATTGAACCTATATAATCTTTTTTTACCAAATTGAGGTTTTTTGAATTTAAAAAAATTAGAGTCTATATCTTTAATAAATTTTTTTCCCTCATAATTTTTTTTTTGTCGCCCGTAATTATCTCTGAGTCTTACTAAATCAGTCTTTTTGTATGGTCTCTCAAACTCTAACGCATAGAGACCTTTTTTGGAAGTTGCTTTAAGTGAATGAAATAATCCCGCTCTTAAAACAAGTCTTGATAGTGGCTTATAAAGCTTTGAATTCTCTTTATATATACCAATTTGAACTAAGGCATTTCCAGAAAGAATTATAAAACCAGTTTTCTTTTTAGGATGACAATGTAAAGAAGTTTTATGGCCAAAATTGATTTTAATGAATGTAATAGCAATTTTATCAGCATCGTTATAAATCACATACTCATAGCCCCAAGGCTTTGACACAACTTTATTTGAATAATAATGTTTTATGGCTTTCATTTTTAAACTAAGTTGATTGATTGCATTCTTTTGATATTAAAATATTTTTCGTCACTAAATGAATTTTTTAAAATGTTTTTTTCAAAAGCGTTTTTTAAATCCTGTACTGCATCTTTTACCGTGAAACTTGTTTCAAAACCTAAAATATCTTTAATTTTTTGTGAACTCACGTGATAAGATCTATTATCATCAGACTTAGTGTTAATTATTTTTACATCATCTCCTATAATATTTTTCACATCCAATGCTAATTCATTAACTGTTTGATTTTTAAAACCTACATTAAAAATTTCTCCATTTATTTTTTCTGGTAGTGAATTTATAACTGCTAAATATGATCTAACCATATCATTGATATGAATATTTGGCCTTAGCTGCTCCCCTCCAAATACTTTTATTTGTCTATTATGATACGCATGATTTGTGAGAATATTTACAACTAAATCTAACCTTTGTCTTTTTGCAAACCCACAAACCGTTGATGGTCTTATAGTATTGATTACAAAGTCATCAGATTTGTAATTATTCAAGATTTTTTCACAGTCAGCTTTAAATTTTGAATAATCAGTGAGAGGTTCAAGCTTCATATCCTCTGTAACATTTTTCTCTTTTTTAATACCATAAACAGAGGATGAAGAGGCATAAATAAATCTATTTACCTTATTTTGTCTACTTATCTGAACGAGAGGTTCAAATGCATCAAAATTAATTGATTTACCTAATGATGGATTAAGTTCAAAACTAGGGTCATTTGATATGCATGCCAAATGCAAAACAATATCATGACCTGGAATAATTTTTTTTAATAAATTTATGTCTCTAATATCTCCCTTAATTTTTTTTAATTTTATATTATCCTCCAAAACATTTTCACCATAGATCATTAGATCTAATACGGTAACCTCATGATTTTGTATCAATAATTCAGGAACAAGACTTGAACCTACATAGCCTGCCCCGCCTGTAATTAAAATTTTCATGCTTTAATTATTTTAAAATTATAAAAATTTATTTTATCTTAATCATCAAAATTTTTAAGTCTGAACGGGCTTAGATAGTGATTCCCAAGAATACGTTCAATCTTAGTCATCTCAGAATATGAAAAATTATGAAAGCTTCTATTTCCCTCAAATGAATAATCTTTATTTTTAAAATTTTTTACCAAGCATGGTAAGGCTATTCTTGGTGATAAAGTTGGTAAAGATCTATGTAACAATAATGTAGAGAAAACAATAACATCACCACATTCTAAATTTAATTTTTTAGTTTTTAACTTTTGTGGCATTGAAATTGGTTTTTTATTTTTATGAGGTACATGTCCCCATTTGTGAGATTCTTCTATTAATTCAATTTGTCCAGACTTAGAGTCTTTTTGAATTAAAGGTGTCCATATCTGAAGCGTTGTAGGGCTTGCACCTGACCAAATTTCTTGATGCCAATCTTTAAAAAAATAATTTTTTTTAACATCTGATTTATTCGGCAAATTTAAATTTGCACCTGGATCTGTACAATATGCTAAATCTTTTCCTAGCAAACCGGTCAATGTTTTATAAAATTTTTTTTCTAAAAACATTTTTTCTAAAAGTTTTTTGTAGTGAAGTAATTCAAAGATAGGTTTTGTAAAATCAAACTCTTTTTTTTTTAAATTTTTTACATTTTTACAAAATTTTAAATATTTTTTTTTTTGATTAATTTCCTTTATTTTTAGGCAGTCATATACCTCATATTGTATTTCTTTTATTAAACTTTTTCTAATTGCATTTTTTAAAATTATATAGCCGGTTTCTGAAAAACTTTTACTCATAGATATTAAATTTCATTAATGATAATTTTATTAAACACAAATTGCAAAAACATAATGGCACATTTTATTATATCCTGTGTGTAGTACTTCGTCATTCATGCCAAAAGTAAATACATTTTTAAAAAATTTACTTAAATATTTTTCTAGTTGTTCTTTATCCATACAATTAACATGTCTTTTTTTTTTTTCTTTACTAACATATTTTTGAGAAGTTAAACTTGGACATCCTATTATTAAAACACCATTGGATTTTAAACTACTTTTTATATTTTTGACGAATTTACCACATTTCTTTTTTTCAATATGCTCAATTACATCCAACGCATATATTGCATCATATTTTTTTTTAAATTTTGCTTTTACAAAGTCATGAATAAAATATTCATTATTATTCATATGAGATAACTTAAATTGATCTTTGGCTGATTGAACTACATCGTTTAAGTCTAACTTATTAACCTCAGCATTTACTATTGTTGATTTAAAACCATCACCAGCTCCTATCTCTAAAACATTTTTTTTTCCTTTCAACATCTTAGATACAAATTTATATCTTGATAAACTAAATATTAAATGTTTTGGATCCGAAATCCATTCACGTGCTGAATAGTAACCAAGTTTTACATTTTTTTTGTCTAACGACAAAGATTTTTCATAATGTTCTTGGTTTATATTTTTTTTTTAAGTTTCATCGCTTTATTATTTTTAAAGTAAATGATTTCTATTTACTCTTTTTAAGTTTTTTTACAAGTATATTTAATCTACAGTTGAAATTATAAGATCTAATTTTTTTTTTCTTTCCCGATTTTAATGTTATACAATTCGGACCATGTAATATCAGAACTATTAATAATTTCTGCTTCCTTAAATATTTTTGCCTCTTTTATACATTCTTTTAAAAAATTCATACCAATGCCAAATATATTTTCTAAGGCAAAATGAAATTCTACATCTCCCATAGAATTTAAAAGGTTGTTAATTCTACTTTCCTCCTGTGGTAATTGATGAATAGAGCACAATATAACTTTTTTTAATCTTTTTTTTTTATGCATCCACTGTGTGGTAGCTAAAGCATTTGACTTAAAAGGCTCTGGAATAATTTCCTCAACTTCAATTTTATTTCTTTCTGCATAATTGTTTAAAATCATATTTTGTGCATTACCAGGTATTTTGAATGGTCCGATATTCATATCAGTATTTATTATGGCAATAGTCATAATTATATATTTTATGTAAATTTATAATATTTTAAATAATCAGTATTTTTTTGAAGTAATGGTTTGTTGAAACTTTGAAATCTCACATTGCAAGCTATTCTAGCAAATTCAGAATTAAAGGGAATATTGCCATGAATTACAAAAGGATTAAAAATAATTGCTTGCCCAAATTTAAGTCTTGGGGGTTTTTTATTATTCATAAAGTTCAAAACATCAGGTCCGCTTACCAAACCATTTGCCTCTTCTTTTTTCATTATCTCAAGAGAGGTTTTTAAATCAATATGATAAGCGCCTCCATCATCATCTAAATCGTGTAAAGGAGCCCAAAGAATATATGTGAAAGGAGAAACTCCTGAAATCATCTCATAATGTGCCACTTGTTTGGCTTGATCATCCCCTGGGGCATTAATTGTTGTATGAGCTCTTCTTTGAATAAAAAGTTCTTTACCACATAATTTTTTAATTAATTCAGGAAAGGAATTTACCATCATTTCTGAAAGATTTTTATTGAAACTCAAAAAATCTATCATAGACCTATTGATCTCTGCTTTAGACATTTTTGCAATTTCTTTTCTTACTGTATTAATATTTTTTTTAGAGCTAGACTTTATTTTAATACTATCAACAAAAGAATCTCTTAACTTTTCAAAAAGTTCTGGTTTTTCCACTGAACAAATAGCATAACCCGGACCTTCATTTATTTCTTTATTAATATCCCTAAGATTATTCATTTAACATAGCTCCTGATTTCTGTTGATTTAGTTAAAGTTTCATTTGCAAACTTAATACAATAACTATTTTGCTTTACAGCAGAAAGCACTATTTCTTTATCTTTTTTTAAATTTTCGTCTAAATATTGTATTGCATAGCAATTATTCTTAATAGCCTCCAAAGCTATATTTCTATCTTTTTTTACACTTTGATGAGCATGAAATATAGCGTTACCATTCTGTTTAACCGCTTCTAAAACTATTTCTTTATCTTTTTTAAATTCTTCGTCTACATATGACAAAGCATTACCACTGATTTTAACTATTTTGATAACAAATCTTCTATTTTTTTTTAAACTATCATGTGCATATTGTAATGCATAACCATTCTGTTTGACTGCTTCTAAAACAATCTCCTCATCTTTTTTTAAGGAGTCATCTGCGTGTTCAAGGGAGTTACAATATTGTTTCACCGCTTCCAGTACTATTTTCTTATCTTTTTTTAAACTATGGTCTGTAAATTGCAAAGCCATACCCCATTGTTTAACTGCTTCCATTACTACCTCTCCATCTTTTTTAAGATCATCACTTACAAATTCAAAAAATGTACCCCAATTACACTTCTTAATAGCTTTTAAAATAAATTCTCTATCTTTTTTTAGACTTTCATCTGCATACATAAGTGAAAATACATTCTTTTTTAAGGCCTCTAATACGATTTTTTTATCTTTTTTAATTTTGGAACATGCATATTTTAAACAATATCCATACTGCTTAATTGCCTCTAAAATAATTGTTCTATCACACCTCAAACTATCATCTGCAAACTGGAGTGAAAAACAATATTTTTTTACTGCAAACATAACAACTTCTTTGTCCTTTTTAAAATTATCATCTACGTATTGTAGTGAATATCCATTTTGATTTAAAGCCTCATAAACAATTTCTCTTTTTTTTTTTAAATCTTTATTTACAAATTCTAAAGCAAAACCATTTTGTTTTAATGATGAAACTACAATGTCGTAATCTTTTTTTAAATTTTCGCTCACATATTCAAGTAAATATCCATTTAATTTCACAGCTTTAAGGGCAACTTCTTTATTATCTTTTAAAGCATCTGGTAAATTTTTAAAGTTTTCCTCATTTTCATTAACGAGATTTATTGCTTGATTAATATTCATATTATCTCTTCAATTTATTAGTTGGAACTAATGAACGGTCATAAATACTTTTTCTTTTTACAAGACCCCAGCTAATTCCTCTATCCTTTGATGTTATTCTCCTAATTGTGAAAAGATCATTTTTTTTCAATATGTTAATTTTTTTTGGCCAATTTTTCCAATCATCCCATATTGAACTTATTAATTTACCTTTTATCCCATCGCTATAACTTGATCCTAAAAATAAAATTAATTCGCATGTATTTTTTAAAGAAGAGCCACCTCTTTTTTTTTGGATTAATGCTTTTTTATATGCTTTTTTTCCAATTTTTTCCGGTCCAGCTTTTAAAATTTCATTAAGCATATTTGTATTAATTGTGCCTGGTGCTACTGAGTTAACATCAATTTTATAGTCCTTAAGTTCTTCTGATAAGCTCTCAATGAACCTTACTATTCCAACTTTTGATACAGCATAACCTGTTATATTCGGTAGTGGAGCTGCAGCTCCACCTCCTGACATCTGAATTATTTTACCTGAATTTCTTTTTTTAAAATGAGGTAATAATTCTCTGCAAAGTAAAACAGAGCCAAATAAATTAATTTGGATTGTTCTTAACCATTTACTCCAATTTATTTTCTCAATAGGACCTTTTGGTCCATAAATTCCTGCATTGTTAATAAGAATATCTATTTTTTTAAATTTTTTAAATGCAAAATTAACAAGATTTTTTATTTCATTTGGGGATGATATATCAACTTTTTTATAAAATAAATTTTGGTTTTCTTTTTTAAAATATTTTAGTTTTTTATAAGCTGTTTTTATTTTATTTATTTTACTAGAGCAAATTAAAATATTGGCACCATTTATTAAGTAATTTTTTGCAACTTCATAACCTATGCCCGAACTTGAGCCTGTAATAATTACAAACTTGTTATTAAAATTATACTTATACTTTTTCATATATTCTATTAGTCTTAAAAATTATCACCAACGATGGTGAACATACGGTTTAATGAGTTTTTCATATACAGAATTTATTTCTGGAACTATTGATGATATATCCTCTAATTCTGATGCTCTAGAATTAAAATCTACTTGATGCTGATTAGTTGCGCCTGGAATAACAACACTTACTTCATCGTGCATCAAAATCCATTTCAATGCCAAATCTGTTAAAGTAAACTTTTCTGGTAGTATTTTTTTTAAAGATTCTACTGCCTCAAGACCTTTTTCAAAATTTACCCCAGAAAAAGTATCTCCAATATCAAATGATTTTCCATTAAAGTTATAGTTTCGGTGGTCATTTGTATTAAATTTTGAGCTTTTATCTATTGTGCCTGTTAGAAGACCACTAGCTAAGGACCCTCTAACGATTATACCAACATTTCTTTTTTTCGCCTCTTTAAAGAATTGTTCACTCGGCCTTTGTCTAAATATATTAAAAACTATTTGAATACTTTTTACATTTGGAAATTTTATAGCACTCATTGCTTCAGATAAATTAAAAACACTCACACCGTAATATGATATTTTACCAATTTTAACGAACTCATCCATCATCTCATAAAGTTCCTTTTTGGAACAAATTTCTGATGGTGGACAATGCAATTGTAATAAATCAATACAATCAATTCCTAAATTTTTTAACGATCTATCTATAAAATCACTTAAAGTATTAAAATTATATCCTTCTGTTATGTAGGGACGTAATCTTTGTCCGATTTTTGTTGTAACATAAATTTTTTCAGAGGTTGATTTAATTAATTTTCCTAAAAACTTTTCACTTCTACCATCACCATAAACATCAGAAGTATCAAAAAAATTTATTCCATTTTCTAAAGCTTTAATTAAAACTTTTTTTGCTTCATCATCTCTTACGTCATCCCAATTTCCACCTATCCCCCAACAACCGAGCCCTATTTCAGAAACATTCCATCCTAAATCAGAAAACTTTCTATATTTCATACATCAAATATTTCTTGGAATAAATCTATAAACTGTTCTCAAAGATTAAATTATCTAGAGACTCTTTTTTTCTAAGGTTAGCAATTTTTTTTGAATTTCTAAGTTTTTTTATTTTTTTTAACTCAGATTTCATTCTTTGAAAAAAATCATCATCAATTCCATTTGGTAAAAACATATATCTTGCATGATTGTTTATTTTTTTCCAGTTATGGGTATTTTTGTAAGGATTTTCAGTTTTAAGTCTAAATTCCAAACTCAATCTAACCTCATTCCCTTCTCTTATTGTTTGATGAGGAAGAAAAGAATTAAAGATTATTACTTCACCATTCTTATGATTTATTTTGTAAGAATCTTTACTTTCAAGCTCTTTTAAAATTGAAAAGTATTTTTTCGAATATAAAAAAAACTTTTTTTTATATGATGTTGCATGTTTTTTATATCTATTTATTTCTTGATTATTTGTTTTAATAATCTTTATTTTGGGTGTGTCTTTTTTGACCACTAAATAAATAATAACATTTATAATATCTATAGGTTCCTCTGTCCAAGTATCACAGTGAATTGAACTTGTTAAATACTTATTTTCTAATTGTTTAGGTTTTTTTGGATGTACTATTCTTAAATCGATCGGAAATTGAATGCCTTTGATTTTTTTATCAAAAATTTTTAATTTTGAAAAATAGTTATAAATAATTTTTTCAATTTTAACCATAGTATTCAAGTTTCTTTTTAATTTATAAAAATTCCCTTTATTTAAAAACTTTTGAACTTCTGTTATATTTTTAAATATTTTATTTTCATTGTAATTAAATAGATCAACTACGCAGTCATTAATTTCAGATAAAACTTTGTTGTCAATTCTAAAGCACATTAAATTTGTGTCTTTAAAATATCTTGAATTGATCTTTTTTTGTGCCTTAAAAAATGATTTTTGGATCATGATTAAATTAATTGAAAATTTTTATTTTTAGAGACTTTTAAAATATTCTAATGATTTTTTTTGATTTTCTTGCGCTTTTCTTATAGTTTCCAATCGTTCATTATAAGTTTTATTTGGTGGATCATAGACGTCAAAATAATTAGTTATAAATTGTGCAAAATCGCGTCCAATTTTAGTAATAATGATTTCTTGGTCTGTTATTTCAAGAAGTCCATCTTCTTCCATTTCTTTTAAACTCTTAATTTCTTTGCTAAAATATTCCTTACAATCAATACCAAATCTCTTTTTAAAATCATTAAAATCTATTTTCCAGTACGTTCTTATTTGTTGAGTAGCATGTTGTCTAATTTTATCGTCTTTTGAAAGCTTCATGCCTCTATGTATTGGGAAAATCCCTTTATCAATACATTTTTTATATGCATCTAAATTATATAAGTTTTGTGAATAATATTCATCTCCAAGGTTACCTTTAGTTGAGCTTCCCACACCAATAAAATTTACTCTTCCACCTCTCTGGGTTCCGGACGCACCATAATGAACCAGTCCCTTTTCCTTTGCTTCGACCATAGGATCTGATGGTAATGCATAGCTTTCAAAAGCTATTCGGATATATCCTGCTTTGTCTAATTTTTCATTAATAACATCTAATAATTCCTTTCTTTCCATGAAGTCAGGCAACGGTCCTTCCTCCACCATTCTAATT
>MDTG01176416.1_pt1 | contig 24660 bp, 23 predicted proteins | sample 811421 | NCBI WGS metagenome assembly MDTG01 (sample SAMN05326645, study PRJNA326480) | marine metagenome | isolation source: seawater | place: Pacific Ocean: South East | collected 2011 | reverse complement strand
TTCCATAGATTTTATAGCAATTGTTTTATCAGCTAGATTGAATGGAAATATTATATGTTTCATAAATCCAGATAGTACTCACTCAGAAAAAAAAATTATTTTACACCAATCAGATTATTCGATGGTTATTACTGATAAAAACTCATTTTTAGTGAGCCAAAAATTTGGGAATTTCTATTTTAAAACCAGAAAAAATAAAAGAAGATTAAAAAAAGAAGACGCATTTATTATTTTTACTTCTGGTACAACATCAAAACCTAAAGGTGCAATTTTAACAAATACATCAATCCAAAATAACGTTTTAGGAATAATTGATCAGTTAAAAATTAGTCCTAAAGATAGAACTATAATTTATAGTCCGCCGAACTACGCAATGGGAATCTCACAAATAATTACTTTCCTATACACTAAGAGTAGTTTTATATTTGAGAGAAGTGGAATAAAGTTCCCAGAAACTTTTTTAATAAAGGTCAAAAAATACAAAATTTCTATACTAAATCTCAATATAGCGGGTTTTAAATATATTAAAAATTTTATTAAAAAATTTAGAATACCTTCTTTAAGAATATTAATGAGTGGTGGAATGAAAATGACACCAAATAATGCAAAAGAGATATTTGATTTCTTTGGGAATAAATATCTAGTTAATTTTTACGGTTGTACAGAAAATTCTCCAAGAGTTAGTCACTTTAAGTTTACAAAAAATGAATTAATGAAATTTAAAAAATTAGAATTTCTTCCAGTCGGTAAACCAATTAAAGGAACGAAAGTGATTATAAAAAAATCAAATAATAGCGATGAAAAAAATCATGGTGAGATAATTCTTAAAGGTAATTCATTAATGCGGGGATATGTAAAAAAAAATAAAAAAATTAAAAACATTATAAATTTCGAAACAAAAGATCTGGGCTTTTTTTCTGCAGACCAAAATTTATACATAATTGGTAGGTTGGATAATTTATTCAAGTCAGGTAACGAAAAAATATCACCAGAGGAGATAGAGAACAAAATTGGACCATATCTTAAAAGACGATCTTTTATAGTAATTCAAAAAAGTCATCCAATACTAAATTGGCAACCAGTTTTAGTAATTGAGGGAAAAAAACAAAAATATGATTATAAATTAATTCATAGAATAGAAAAAGATTTATCAAATTTTAAATCACCAAAAAAGATATTTTACATGAAAGAACTTTATAAAAATAATTATGGAAAAATAGATAGAAAAAAAATTTTCAATAGAGTTCAAAAATAAAATGGTAGAAAGAAAAATTAAAAAAATAATAAAGTCAATAAAGAAAGATGTTAATTTTAAAAATGAATTGGCTAAACAATTTGACTCCATGCAGTTTTTAAATTTGATTGTTAATTTAGAGAGTGTTTTTAAAATAAAATTAAGTGAAAAAAATATTAATGATACCAATTTCAAAAATGTTGAGAGCATAAAAAAAATTATAAATGAAAAAAAAAAGTAATAGAACTCTGATTATAGCTGAGATTGGACCCAATCATAATGGATCATTAGATATAGCAAAAAAGATGATTAAACTATTATCCAAATTAGATATTGATGTTATCAAATTTCAATTAGGAAATCCTAACGAAGTTTATAGTGATGATGCTTTTAAAGCAGAATATCAAAAAAAAAATGATAAGGAAAAAACTATTAAGAAAATGAGCCAAAAAAATCAATTGAAAAGATCTGAACACTTAAAACTTTCAAAATTATGTAGAAAAAAAAACATACATTATGCTTGCACAGCGTTTGACTTACAGTCTCTAAAATTTCTTGATAAAAAACTAAAAGTACCTTTTTTCAAAATTTCTTCAGGAGAAGTTACTTCGTTAGATATGATTAATTATATTTCTAAACAAAAAAAACCAATTATATTGTCGACAGGAATGTCAGAATTTAATGAAATTAAAAAGATAAAAAGAATACTTGAAAAATATAATAAAAATAAAATTACAATTTTACATTGTGTAAGTGAGTACCCAGCACAAATAAAAAATATAAATTTGAATATTTTAGATGAACTTAAAAAAAGATTTAAATGTGATATCGGATATTCAGACCATACGATAGGAGAAGAGACCTGCATTTCAGCTGTCGCAAAAGGTGCAAAAGTAATTGAAAAACATGTAACATTATCTAAATCAATGATCGGTCCAGACCATAAAACCTCATCTACAATTAAAGAATTTGAGATATTAGTAAATAAAATTAGAAATGTAGAAAAGTTACTGGGTCATAATAAAAAAAAATTCTCAAAAGAAGAGATTAAAATACAATTAATGGCGAAAAAAAGTTGTGTTACTGTAAATGATCTTAAAAAAAATCATGTTTTAAAGAGAGGGGATGTTTGCTTTAAAAGACCTGGTACAGGAATATCTCCGTTAGAATTGAACAAAATTTTAGGTAAACGAATAGTGAAAGATATAAAAAAAAATAAAGTTATAGAAAAAAAAATAATTAATTTTAAAAAATGAAAATACTTTTAACAGGAGCCACAGGTTTTATAGGATCACATTTGGCTGATTATTTACTTAAAAAAAGATTGAAGGTTGTTGCATTTGATAGATATAATCCAAATTATAATTTAGGTTGGCTCGAACATCACAAAAAAAATAAAAACATAAATTTTGTTTTTGGTGATATTAGGGATTATGATTCAGTTTTTAAAGCTATGAAAGGTTGTAAAGCAGTTTTTCACTTAGCTGCTTTAGGAGGGATTCCATACTCATATGAGTCACCTCTAGCCTACTATAAAACCAATGTTGAGGGTACCTATAATGTTCTCGAAGCTGCAAAATTCCATAAATTATCTCAAATAATATTAACCTCAACAAGTGAAACTTATGGAACTGCACAATACACACCAATTGATGAGGAACATCCCATGAGAGCACAATCTCCTTATTCAGCCTCTAAAATTTCTGCAGATTATCTTGGAATGAGTTACTGGAATTCATTTAAGATGCCCATTAAAATTGTTAGGCCTTTTAATGTTTTTGGACCAAGACAATCTCCAAGAGCAGTAATACCATCGATTATAATACAATCTCTTTGCAATAATAAAAAAATAAACCTTGGAAATATTACTCCCACAAGAGATTATACGTATGTGACAGATACTTGTGATGCTTTTTATAAAATATATAAATCAAAAAAAGTTTTTGGAGAGATAATAAATGTTGGTACAAACAAAGAGTTTTCAATAAGTAAAATAGCAAAAAAAATTTTTAACAAATTGGAAGTTTCACCTAAAATTGTTAATGATGAAAAAAGGATTAGATCAAAAAAAAGTGAAGTGCAAAGACTTTTGTGCAATAACAAAAAAATCATTAATCTAGTAAATTGGAAGCCTAAAACTAATTTTGATGATGGACTAATAGAAACAATTAAGTGGTATCAGTTTAATTTAGATACTTTTGACCCAGATATTTACCATATTTAATTATGTTAAAAAAAAAAGTTTTGATAGTTGGGTATGGATCAATCGGAGAACGTCACACCAAGATTCTTTCAAAAATTGTAGGAAAAAAAAATATATTTATCCATAGTTCAAAAAAAATAAAAAATTATAAATATACAAATGATTTTGAGGAGGCATTAAATTTTGATCCTGATTATATAGTAATTTGTACCCCAGCAAGTGATCATATAAAAAAATTAAGGTTGATTGAAAAAAAAATCTTAGGAAAAAAAATACTTATTGAAAAGCCTCTTTTTTCAAAAGCTGAAAAGTTTAAATGTAAAAATAATATTGTTTTTGTAGGATATAATATGAGATTTAATCCTATTATTCAAACTTTACGAAGATTATTGATAAATAAGAAATTTCTATCAGCGCATTTTTATTGTAGTTACTATCTTCCGTATTGGCGAAAAGGAATAAAATATGATGAATCATCAAGTGCATCAAAAAAATTAGGAGGAGGTGTATTATTAGACCTCAGTCATGAGATTGATTATATAAAATGGATATTTGGAAACATAAAAAATATCGTTAAAATCTCAAAAAAAATATCAAATCTTAAAATTAATACAGACGATTATTTTCATCTAACAGGGTCTACAAAATATATTAAACGCTTAAGCATTGACTTAAATTATTTTTCAAGAAAAAAGACTAGAAGAATTATCATTAATAGCAATCAAGAATTTATTGAAGCAGATTTGGTTAAAGCAGAAATAATTTACATTTATAAAAATATAAAAAAAATTTTTAAGTTTAAAAGATACCAAAAGAATTTGAGTTATAGAAACCAGCACTTGGCAATTTTGAAAGAAACAAAGCAAAAAAATTTACTATGTTCTTTTGTAGAAGGAAAAAAATTGATGAAATTAATTGATAAGATAAGAAAAAGTTAGAAATATGAATATTCTTTGTACAATATGCGCAAGATCTAACTCACAAGGTGTAAAGAATAAAAACTTTAGACCATTAAACAGAAAGCCATTAATTTATTATACAATTAATCAAGCAATAAAATCAAAAATATTTTCTGATATAATAATTTCTTCAGACTCAGAGAAAATTTTAAAATATTCAAGGAGATTTGGTCTTAAAACTATTTTTAAAAGACCCAAAAACTTATCAAATAATAAAAGTCCAAAAGTTCCAGTTATACAGCATGCATTAGTCAAATCTGAAAAATATTTTAAAAAAAAATACGATATTATAATCGATTTAGATGTTTCTTCTCCTTTAAGAAACATTACTGATATTAAAAATAGTTTTAAGTTTTTTAAAAATCAAAATGCATCTATTTTATTGTCAGGTTGTGTGTCTAGGAAAAATCCTTACTATAATATTATTGAGATAAAAAAGAATAAAATAAAAAGAGTTAAATTGATGAAAAAGAAAATATTTCGAAGACAAGATGCACCAAAAACATATGATCTAAATGCTGCAATTTACATATGGAAAAGAAAAAGTTTGGTAAATTTTAAATCTTTTTATGATAAAAAGACTGTCTTATACGAAATGCCACAAAAAAGATCTTTCGATATTGATAGTGAGACTGATTTTAAAATTGCAGAAACTTTGTTAAAAATAAATGAAAAAAAATTATCTAAATAAATTTTCCTTAAAAGGAAAATTAGCTTTTGTTATTGGGGGCATGGGGTTAATAGGTCTTGAGACGTCAATTGCAATCAAATCAGCTGGTGCTAAGGTAATCATCTTTGACATAAAAAAAAATCACAAATTGCTCAAAAACAAAAAAATTGAATTTGAACAAATAGATTGTTCAAATTTGAAAGAAACAGAAATCAAAATAAATGATATGATAAAAAAGTTTGGATGTCCTGATATTTTTATTAATTGTTCTTACCCAAGATCAAAAGACTGGGGAAATTCTTCATTTGAGAAAATTAATTTAGAAAATTATCAAAAAAACATAAAGTTACACCTCGATAGCTACGTATGGTTTTCTAGAGTTATTGCTGAAAAAATGAAAAAACATAAAGTCAAAGGTTCTATTATTTTATTATCTTCAATTTATGGAATAGTTGGACAAGACTTAAATGTTTATAAAGGGACAAAAATGACGGAAAATATGACTTATTCAGTTATTAAAGGAGGAATAGTTAGCTTTACACGGCAGATATCTTCTTATTATGGAAAATATAACATTAGGGTTAATGCTATTTCTCCTGGAGGTTTAAGGGGTCACATAGCAGGATCAAACAAAAAACAGAGTAAAAATTTTTTAAAAAATTACATTACCAAGGTTCCGCTAAAGAGGATGTGTTCTTCCGAAGATGTTGCTTCCGCAATATTATTTATTTCAAGTGATGCATCTTCGTATATCACTGGAAGTAATTTAATCATTGATGGTGGATGGTCAATAATTTGAATGAAAAAGATTTTAGTCATATCAGCTGGTAGATCAGATTATGATAGATATTATCCAATAATAGATAAATTGAATAAAAAAAAAAAATATTAAGTTATATTTATTCTTAACTAAAGCTCATTTTCATAAAAAGTTTGGATATACTGTAAATTTTATTAATAAAAAATTTAATATTGTTAAAAAATCAAATCAAAGATCTGATTTTAAAGAAATTTCTGAAGATTTTGTAGCAGATTTAGACGATTTTATAAATACAGTGAAAAGACTAAAACCAAAAATGTTAATTGTTTTAGGTGATAGATATGAAATGCTTTTAGGCCCAATTGCATGTATTCCAAAAAATATTCCAGTTATTCATTTCTACGGTGGTGCAGTGACAGAAGGGGCAACTGATGAGCTTGTAAGACATGCTATTACTAAAATGAGCCATTACCATTTTGTTGCATTGAGCCAATATAAAAAAAGATTAATGCAAATGGGAGAGGAAAGTTGGAGAATAAAAAATATAGGTGTCCATAATTTGAATTTAATTAAATCAATGAGGATTATGTCAAAGAGTATACTTTCTAAAATTTTTAATTTTGATTTTTTTATACCTTACTGCTTATTAACATTTCATCCAGTAACGTTAGAACTAGCAAATATTAATTCACAGTTAAAAAATTTGATAAAAGCAATTAAAGAACACAAGTTGAATGTAATCGTAACTTACCCAAACTCTGATCCAAGACATAATATCATAATTAATACTTTAGAAAAGCAATTTAAAAATAAAAAGAAATTTTTAATCATAAAAAACTGTGGATTTAAAAATTATACAAGTATACTTAAACACTCGAAATTTGTAATTGGCAATTCATCATCAGGGATAGTTGAAGCTGCAACCCTAAAAATACCATCAATAAATATTGGTACAAGACAAAACGGAAAATACAAACCCTTAAATGTTATAAATTCAAATTATTCAAAAAAAGAAATAACCAAATCAGTAAAAAAAGCATTGAATACTAATTTTTTGAAAAAGATTAGAAAAATTAAGAATCCTTATGAGAGTAAAGTAAGTTTAGATAAGATAGCAAACTTTATAGTTAAATTAAAAATTAATGATAAATTATTAAGAAAAAGATTTGTTAATATTAAATTATGAAAAATTTTATTATAGAAAATCATGTAAAAATAAAAGAAGCATTGCAAAAGCTTGAAATTAATAGACACAAATGTTTGCTAGTAGTAAATAAATTACAAAAATTTGTTGGAACACTTAATGATGGAGATATAAGAAGGGCAATATTAAAAGGAGCTAAAGCAGATTCCAAAGTTAATAATTATGTAAAAAAAAATCCAATTTATTTATCAGAGGTGAAAAAAAGTAACTCTAATTTTTTTGGAAAAAATTATAAAATGAAACGTAATTTTTTGAAAAAGGTAGATGATAATAAGATAGATATAGTTCCAATTATCGATAAAAGATTTAGAATTAAAGAAATTATTTTTAGAGATGAAATAAAAGATTTTGTTAATATTAGTGAAACAAATAAAAATAATACTGAAAGAGTCCCTGTTATCATAATGGCTGGTGGTGAGGGGAAAAGATTAAAACAATTCACTAACTACTTTCCAAAACCTTTAGTTCCCTTTGAAGATACGACTGCAACTGAGTATATCATCAATTCTTTTAGAAATTACGGTTTTAAAAAAATTATAATGAGCCTTTATTATAAAAAAAACTTAATTAAATCTTATTTAAAAGAAAATAACATTAAAAATGTTTCTTTTTTAAATGAGAAAAAACCTTTAGGTTCTGCAGGATCCTTATCAATTTTAAAAGGTAAAATTAATACAAATTTTTTTGTTATAAATTGCGATACTATACTAAGTATAAACTTAAAAAAATTTTATGAGTTCCACAAAAAAAATAATTATTCTCTAACTTTGGTAGCTGCTCATAAAAGTTTAGATTTATTATATGGTACCTGTGAAATAAAAAAAAATGGAGAGTTAAATAAGATAAAAGAAAAACCAAAATTTGATTATTTAGCAAACGTTGGGTTATATCTTTTAAAACCAGAGATTTTAAGATACGTAAAAAAAAATACTCCCTTGGGAATGGATGAATTAATCAAAAAAATTAAAATGAAAAAAAAGAAGATCGGTGTATTCCCAATTAGTGATGATAATTGGATCGATACTGGCACCCCGAAATAACTTTAATTGTCATTTTATTTAAAATGAAAAATGATTAAAATTCAAGATTTCATCCTCGACAGAAACAAATCGATAGAAAACTTAAACTTAGAGCTTAAAAATTTTATAAGCAATTTCTCCAAAAATTCTGAAATAAATAATCTTTTAAATTGGATTTCATTAAAAACAAAATTATCAATAAATTCGTTAAGATCTGAAACTGAAATTTTTATTTTCAGACAATTTATTAATTTTCAAGGCAAATTTAATAGTTCCTTTAAATTAAAAAATGTTATCAAAGATTCAATAAAATTTGTAATTTATTTTTCCTATATTCGTTTATTTTCAAAGAAGATAAGTAAAAAAATAAAATGTGAACTTTGTGTTGACGATATATCACACGGAACTTCACCGAAACGATTTGACGAAATAAATAAACTTTGCGATACAGTTTTTATATCATCTAAAAAATTAGACCTTAAATATAAAACATTAGTATTTAATAAATATTATAATTGTATTTTAAGTGATTATACTTCAAATAATTTACTATTTTATATTCAACTTTTTGTTAAAACTTTTTTTAATTCGGTCAAATTAAAAACAAACTTATTTCCTCTTATCACAAGACTTATATTAACTTATGTTAAGTATGAAACAGTTTTTAATATTATTGATGCGAAATTTTTAATTCAAGAAAGACACTATGGAACATCTGCAATAAAAAATGAAATATTTCACAAATATGGAGGAAAAATTTCATCTGCAATACAAAAGAATATTTTACAAGTTAATGGTCCTGGAATGTATATTAATTCAGACATATTATTTACCTTAGGAGACAAAACAGCAGATCATGCTAATACTCTAGGTGGAAATATTACAAAAATAATCCCCGTTGGCTCTCTATTTATGGAAAGAGAATTTCACAAAAGAAATGAAAAAAATAATTTCTTATCTTATGATCTAATGGTTTTTGCGAGCAATCATGACTCAAATGCTCATTCAGGTTATAACTCTTATTATGATGATTACTACACTCATTTTAATTGGATAAAAGATTTCTCATTGGAATTTCAAGATTTTAAAATTTGTATTAAATTAAAAAAAATTTTATCAGATAAAAAAGTAAAAGATATTTTTAGTAATATGAAAAATATAGATATTGTTGTAGATAAATCCACACAATATTCAGACACTTATTTTATTGCCGATAAAGCCAAAGCATTATGTACCTGGAGTTCAACTTTAGGGTTTGAATTTATTGGATATGGTAAACAATGTTATTTTCTTGATCCAAATTTAAAAAATACTAGTTATGTTCCAAATGATGAATATATTTTACCTGCAAAAATTAAGAATTATGAGGAATTTAAACATAAAATTGTGTCCCAAATCAAAGGTGAGATTGATAACAAAATACTGGTGAATAAAAAAAAATTTTGTTACCCAAGTGAAAATGTTTCAAAAAAAATTTTAGAGTCATTAAGAATTCACGAACAAGATAGTGAAATAAAACAAAGATATCTTTAAACTATTATACCCTTCAAAAGAACATTTTATTATATTTTGTTAAGTATTTTTTTTAGATTATCTGCCCAGGTTAAAATAGGATTTTCATTATAGTTATTGGTATTCTTTATGAATAAGTTTAAAGATTTTTGTATTTTTCTTTGCTTCCACCAAATGTCAATATCTTTTTCTATATTGTTTATGTGAAGAGCCAAATCTTTTCCGTCATTAAATGCTATTTTATTTTTAAACAAGATATTCATAAATTTCTCATTTATTTTGGTATCTGAATAGAATTTTTTATCAAATAACAAAAATGTTGGACCATTAATCACACATTCTAAGAAAGCAGTTTGAGGATAAGTTATAATTTTAATATAGGCTTTACTTCTCAATTTATTATAATCATCATTAGAATAAATTGTTTTATTTGCTCCAACAATTTTTTCATATTTTTTGTTTAATCTCCATCCTGATATATGATTTGAGGGTCTGATATAAGTTTTTTTCTTTAATCTCAGTTCAATATTTTTTAGAAAATTTTGAACATTTAAGAATTCAGAATTGATTTCCTCACACACTGGTCCCGTTAGAAAATGTTTAGGATATTTTGGGAGATCTCTACTTATTACTAAAATTTTATTTGTAAAACTAATCTTTTCCTTGTCTAAAAATAAACAAGGTAACTTTATCTGATTTTGAGCCACCTTCTTCTGGTATATAAAATTTATTGAGGAAATTGTTTTGTTAAAATCATAAATACGATTACCAGTTCCATATATACCACCGTGATCCGTAGTTATAATTTTAAATTTTTTATCTGAATTTTTTCTTACCGCAAGCCATGATTTGAAAATTGGATCAAACTCGTGTAAAGTATCTGATACAACTATCTTAGTTTTAGAAAGTTTATTTTTGTGAAGATTTTTAATATTATAAAAATCTTCTATAAAAATTCTTGGTAGGTCGTATCTTATTTTGCTAAAAATATAATTTGTGAAATTCATATTTTTTTTTGAATATAGTTTTATTAGGGATCTTTTTTTTCTATCAAATTTTTGATTATTCGAAAATTCAATTAATTTTTTTCTATCAAAAACATCTAAACCTTTAAATGGTAAAATTTTTAGAGCAAAACAAAGTTTCAAAAAATTAATTTTTTTTGTTCTTATATTGATTAATATTTTGTTTTCAAAAATTTTAGATATTAATTTTTCAAACAATAATATAAAAAAATTATTTTTCTTTTTCAAGTAATCTCTGTGAATATTTTTTTCTTGAATTTGAAAAACCTTATTTTTTAAAATAATCTTATGTTTTGTTTTATTTTTGAATTTTAAAATATCTTGAAATGCCAAATGGTTAAAAATATCATTATTTTGGCTCAATCTAAAAAATTGCAAGGTATCAAAAACTGGGAGTTCCTTTTTAACTTTTATCTCAAGGTATTTAAAATTTTTATAATTTATAATTAAATCTTCAATTAATAACCATTTAAAATAACTATTTTGAAGATATTCATGAAGCCAATGTTCTAATAAAATTTCCCATTCTTCAGTTGAATAATTAACTTTATTAATAAAATTAAGTTCTCTTCTAAGCTGTGATAGAAGATTATTTCTAATTTTTGTAATATCTTTTTTAATCTTAATTTTATTTTTTTTGCCAAAATTTTGATATGTAAAAAATATTTTGTTTTTTAGAAATCTTATAGATATTACTTAAGTTCCAACTAAGAATTATATTATTGTATTTCGAACAATTTAAATTCCTTTCTAATCCTGAAAAATGTACTAATTTCATAATCCTTTACAACCTTTTATAATAGTATATGATTTAATGTTCAATATTTGAACAAAAAATAAATTCAATTTACTGAAATGTATCGTTTATTAGAAATCCTAGGCTTTAAAAAAAAAATTTTCTTTTCAGTTTTGATTTTTACATCTGTGTTTGCCTCTTTTTTGGAAATCTTAGGTTTAGGATTGTTAATACCAATTGTTTCAAGTCTACTTGACAATAGTTTTTATCTAAAATTCAATAATTTTGCCTCTAATTATGGCTTAAAAAAACTTAATCAAGATACCTTCTTATTTTTTTGCATACTTCTTCTACCATCGGTATTTATATTTAAAAATATATTTCTACTTGCTTTTAGTTATATTGAGGCAAATTTAATTTTTAAAACATTAAGAGATTTCTCTAAAAATATTTACAAAGTTTTTTTATTTCAAAAACATGAATTTTATATTAATGAGAGTTCATCAAGATTTTTTACTAAACTTGGAAGTGAATTAAACATACTTCAGACCTATTTAATTGCAAGTGTAATTTATATTACTGAATTTATCATTCTTAGCTTTTTAATATTATTTTTACTGTATTTTGTTTTTAAGGAAATGATAATAATTTTTTCTGTAGTAGCTATTTGTGTATTTATTTTTTATTTTTTCTTTTATAAAAAAATTAGAGATTTAGGAGTTTTTAGAAAAAAACTTGAATTGAAAAAAACAAAAACTATTTTAGAAACTGATCAAGGTATAAAAGAAATTAAAATATACAATAGGGAGAATATTTTTGAAAATGATTTTGATAATACTAATGAAAAAATTCATAACTTTTTAAAAAAATATTATGTCATTCAAAAAGTTCCCAAGCTTTTTTTTGAGTCAGTATCGGTATTGACAATTTCTATTCTACTTTTTGTTTTACTAAAGACCAGCACTTCTACCGATATAATCGTAAAACTTGCTCTAGTTACAGGAACTATTGTCAGGATATTACCATCATTAAATAAAATTACTCATGCATATAATACAAGAAAATATTCTATGCCCACAATTAATGACATACTGAATTTTTCAAAGAGGTACAAAATAAAAAATGAATCATCTAAAAAAGAAACAAAAAAATTTTACAAAGAGATTTTAATTTCAAATGTAAATTTTAATTATAAAAGCAAAGATGGTACCCAATCAATCTTTGAAAATTTAAATTTAAAAATTAAAAAAGGTGATAAAATTTCAATAGTTGGAAATAGTGGATCAGGTAAAAGTACTTTAATAGATTTAATTTTAGGATTTTTAAGTCCAGAAAAAGGAAAAATAACTTTTGATGGTTTGGATAATAAAAAACAATTTTTTAAAAACTTGATAAGTTACTGCCCACAATTTATTTATATTTTTGATAAAACAACAGAAAAAAATATTTCACTAGAAAGTGATTATGAAAAAATAGACAAAAAAAAAGTAAAAAAATTAAAAAAAATTTGTTGTTTAAATAACCTTTCAAACCTTAAACGAACTAATCGTTCACTTGGAGAAGGGGGGTCAAAAATTTCTGGAGGTCAAAAACAAAGAATTGGTATAGCTAGAGCCTTATATTTTAATAGAGAAATATTAATACTTGATGAATCTTTAAATGCTATTGATAACAAAACTTCAAAAAAAATAATTCAAAACATTTTGTCTAACTATCCTGATTTAACAATAATTCTTGTTACACACAGCTTAGAGTTAGCAAAAATGATGAAAAAAATTTATAAATTGGAGAATAAAAAATTAAAATTTTAAAAAAGATGAATTATTCCTCAATAAATGACTTTGATAAGCTAATTCAGAAAGATAGATTTAATAAAATTTTTATAATAACTGGACAAAATTCTTTTTTTAAATCAAAAGCAAATAACTTTTTTAAATTTCCAAAAAAAAAAAGTTTTAAAATTTTTTTTTAAAAAATCAAAGTTACCAGAATTAAATGAACTTATTAAAATTATTAAAGAAATTGAAAAATTTAACCCAGATATAATATTGGCTATTGGAGGTGGTGCTGTTATTGATTATGCTAAGATTGCAAGTATTATAGATATAGATTTAATCAAGAATTTAAAAAAAAAATTAGTTCTTTATGAAAATGTTTCAAAAAATAAAGTTTATCCATTAATAGCTATCCCAACTACAGCTGGTGCGGGTGCTGAAGTTACATCTAATGCGGTTATATACATTAATGATATTAAATATTCTGTTGAAAATTTATTGCTTGTACCTGATTATTTTTTTTTGTTTCCAAACTTAATATTGTCAAATCCATTCAACTTAAAATCCTCTGCTGGATTTGATGCTATAGCTCAAGGAGTTGAGTCTTTAATTTCTATGAAATCTGATGAAGCAAGTGTCATGTATGCAAAAAAATCTTTAAAGTTATCTTTAAATAATTATTTACCTTTTTTACAGAAACCGAACAAAGAAAATTCTAAAAACATGCTTTTAGCATCTAATTTGGCGGGTAAGGCTATTAATATATCTAAAACTACTGCTCCACATGCAGTTTCTTATCCATTCAGTTCAATGTTCGGTATAGACCATGGTCATGCGGTATCTATTACTTTAGAAAAATTTCTATTATTCAATTTTAAAAATATAAATTATTCTAAATCAAAGTTTAACTTATTAAATAGATATAAAATAATATTTAAATTATTTAACGTAATCAATATTGGAGAATTAAATAATAAGATTAAATTTTTGAAAAGAGAAGCTCAATTAATTGATGAATATTCAAAATTGGGTATAGATATAAAGCAAAGTATGAACAAAATTTTAGATCAAATTAATGAATTAAGATTAAAAAATAATCCTATTAGGATAAAGAAAAATGATATAAGGGAAATTTTAAATGATTAAATATTTAGACCTCAGAAAGCAAAATTATTTAGATAGAAAAAAGATTGGAGGTCATCAGCAAACTATATTTGATATAGATACATGGAGTAAAAATCCTTATAGTTGTTTCAAAGCCAGGATTTATATTGAATTATCCTCTTTATTTGCTTTTATTTTACAATTTACGAAACTTACGCCAAATCATATTTCTTTGATTTATTGTTTTTGTGGAATTCTTGCTGGTGCTTTTTTAATTAGTAACAACAATACGTTAATGATAGTTGGATTAATTATTTTTGTATTAAAAGGCTCAATCGATTGGACAGATGGTCTTATTGCAAGAATGAAAAATATAACTTCATCTGTAGGACATATACTGGATACTTGGGGCTCTCATATTGGCAGTATAAGTTTTATCACCTCAATCGGGGTTTATTGCTACAACAATTCAAATGATAATATATATTTGTTTCTTACTATAATTATTCTCTTTGTAAGATTTATTGATTTTAAATTTTATGCATATTATCAATTATTTAGTGAGTCCTTAGAAGAAAAAGAAAAAATAAATAAAATAATATACAAAGCGGATGAAAATCTTCAAAAAAAAGGAGGTCTTCTAAGATTATTTATCAAAAATTTTATGGATGATAGATCAAGAACTGTTGACACTGTTTGCTTTTTAATCTTTCTCGAAATAATTTATGATAAAGATTATCTTTCTAAAATTATATTTGGATTATATTTTTTTAAAACTATTATTTATTTTTTGGGAATTTTTTATTTATATTACTTTAAGAAAAGGCTTGAGGATCAAATTTAACTAATAAAAAGTTAGTATTTATGGAAAGAAGTTTTTTTAAAAACAAAAAAATTTTAATTACTGGTCATACAGGTTTTAAAGGAGCTTGGCTTAGTTATTACTTATATTTATTAGGAGCTAAAGTGATGGGCATATCATTAAAACCTGCCACCAAACCATCATTATTTGATATATTAGATTTGAAAAATAAGATTAAAAGTAATTTTAATGATATTTTAGAAAAAAAAAAAATTGAAAAAAAAATTACTAAATTTAAGCCAGATATAGTTTTTCATTTAGCCGCACAAGCAATAATTAAAAAATCATACCAGCACCCTTTAGATACTTGGAAAACAAATTTATTTGGTACTATTCATATTTTAGAAGTTATTAGAAATCAAAAAAAGGGTTGTTTGTGTATAATTATTACAAGCGATAAATGTTATAAAAATTTTGAAAAAGGAAAAGGTTATAAAGAAGATGATATATTGGGAGGTATAGATCCTTATAGTGCATCAAAAGCGGCAGCGGAAATTGCGTTTCAGTCATATTTTCAATCTTTCTTGAAAGATACAAAACATAGATTAGCCACAGCTAGAGCTGGTAATGTAATTGGAGGAGGTGATTGGAGCCTGAATAGAATTATCCCTGATTGTGTAAGGTCTAGAGTCAAAAGTGACAAAGTAAAAATAAGAAATTTGAACGCCTCAAGACCTTGGCAACACGTCATCGAAATATTAAATGGGTATCTAAAGTTAGCAAAAGAATTAAAACGAAATAAAAAAATTAATGGACATTCTTTTAACTTTGGACCCAGTAACAATGAGATTATTTCTGTGGGTAATATCTTGAAATATATAAAAGTTAGTTGGCCTGGCTTTGAATGGATAAAAATTGGAAATCCAATAAAAAATGAGACTGATCAATTGGTTTTAAATACTAGTAAAGCTCAAAAAATTTTAAAATGGAAAACAAGATTAAAAGTAAAGGAGTCTGTGAAGTTGACTATTGATTGGTACAGAGATTTTTATAAAAAAGGAAATAAAAAATCAAATATTGTTCAATTAACAAAAAAACAAATTATTAATTACCATAGTAAGTTTGGCATATAGTAGAAATTCAAAATATCTAAAATTTAATTGTTGAGGGGCTGTGTTTAACCCAGTTATAATTTTTAATTGGAGTTCTCCAATTTATCCCATAAATATCCTCCAAATATTCCTCAAAATTAATTGGTATAAATACGTTTAGACCAGAAAAATTATGTTTTTTTAATTTCATAGTGTAATCAATCTTATGTGAATAACCGGCATGAGAATAAAAAATACCTTTTTTTACAAAAATTTTCTTTAACCATAAAAAAAATTTCTCTGTAAAACTCAACATATTAATAATTTTATATAATCTTCCTTTATAATTTTTAGCGAACGACAATACATCAACAATTTTCATTAAAAAATTTTTTGGAATATACCATTTCACAAAAGCAATTTTTTTTTCCTTATCTATTTTATAAAAGTTTATGTCAACCTCTCTACCACCATTTCTAGTAAATTTCATCATTCCGTCATCATTCAAGAAAGTCTTTTTAATTTCTTTGAAGCCCTCTTTTTTTAAAATAATAGGAATGATTTTTCTACTAATTTCATTTTCTAAAACTCCAATATCAATATCATGATCCCATGGAATGAGTTTTTTGTCTCTAATAATGCCCAACAATGTTCCATGACAAATCCAATAATTGATTTTATGTTTATTGAATAAGTCGATTAAAATTTTTAAATTTTTATCAACTTTTTGACTGCTATAACTCTGATGAGACATGGATCCTCTTTTTTAAATTTTGAAAAACCTTTAGCTTCCTTTGAATAAATAATTCTAAAATTTTTTTTTAGCATTTTTAAAAGTTTATCTTTATTTATAAATCTTCTATAATGGTCAGTGATATATTCATTTTTACTAATTTTTTTTCCAACTCCACATAATTCATCTTTATCTGATCTCGTTTCTATAAATAAATATTGTAAATTTTTTAGTTTAGAAATTTTTTTCAAAAAAATTATCTCATTTTTTTTTGTAATGGTATGCCATGTGAATCTTGAATAAATTGAAAAATTTGATCTGATTTTTTTTTTATAATCAAAATTCACAAAATCATCATTGAAAATTCTATTTTTATAAATTTTGCTTCTTAGTTTTTTTTGAGTGAGTAGAGTTGCGTTTTTGCTTAAATCTATTCCAAAAAAATTAATCTTTTTTTTTTTAAAAAATATTAAATCTCTTCCATTTCCACAACCAACATCCACTATTTGTGATTTTTTATTTTTTAGAAACTTATAAATAAATAATGCAAAATTAGATGGCCCGCTTATAGCTTTTTTTTTTTTATAAAATTTATTCCAAAAATTTTTGTTAGTTTTTTTAGACATGTAACTTATATAGTTCCAGGTATAAGTTCTAAAATTTTTTTTATTGAAAGAAGCTTTTTTTCAATTTGATATGCTCTTTTATTTTTCAAAATACTTTTTGCTGTTTCCACCATATTTGGATAAACACTCCTTAATAAATGATTTGCATAGATTACAATATTAGCACCCTCTTTCTCTAATATATTTTCAGATACTTGGCTATAACTTGATGGAACAACAACCAAAGGTTTTCTATTTTTAAATTTTTTGTACATTTTACAAAACTTTAATATTTCAGAAGGATTTTTTTTTCTGCTGTGTATCATTATGCCGTCAGCTCCAGCGGCAATATATTTTTTTGCTCTCTTAATTGCGTCATTCAGCCCCTTATTTAAAACTAAACTTTCAATTCTTGCTATAATCATAAATTCATCAGTGGCCTGAACTTTTTTGCCTTCTTTAATTTTTTTTGAAAAAGATTGAGGAGTATCTTGCTTCTGCTTAACTGAATTACCTAATAAAGAATTCTTTTTTAAACCAATTTTATCCTCAATAATAATTGCTGATACTCCTAATCTTTCAAGAGTTTTCACAATGAATCTAAAATGCTCAGTTTTTCCACCAGTATCACCATCATAAATTATGGGTTTTGTTGTTACTTCCAGTACCTCATTTAATAATTGAAGCCTTTCAGTAAAATCTACAGCCTCAATGTCTGGTTTACCTTTGGCAGTCGAATTCGTTAGAGAGCTACCCCACATACCATCAAATTCTTCAATTTTACCATTTATTTCAATTTTTGTATTTTCAACTATCAATCCACTTAGACCATTATGAATATCAAGAAATCTAGATAGTTTTTTTGCTGATAAAATTCTTTTGAGTTGTTTTCTTCTCACATCTGGAGTTGTTCCTAAATTTCTTTTTGTTTCAATTAACTTTGATGATGAAATTCCTTTTGTGTAAGGAATTTCAATTAATTTTCCATTCCACTTTTTTAACTCTTTAATTACTTTATCTCTAACTTTTTTCTGGACTCCTTTTTTCCAATCATCTCCGTGCACAACATAATCTGGTTTTATTTTTCTTAAGTTTTTCGTATAATCATGAGTTTCTTGACTTACGACTTTAGACACATTTTTAATTGCAGATATTATTTTGAAACGATCTCTATATTCCATCAAAGGAACTCTTTTATAACTCGCAACCGCCTGATCAGTAAGTAATCCGATGACAACATTCCCAAGTTTTTTTGCTTCATTTATAATATTAAGATGACCAGGATGTACAAGATCAACACTCATTGCAACGTAGACAATTTTTTTTTTATTAATCATTGTAAAAATAGGATTATAACATAATCTGTTAATTACAACCATAATATTGAAATTATATATAAATGATTTTAGTAAAAGATTTATTAAAAGTATTTGAAAAAAATAATATTAATTTTTTTTATGGCGTGCCTGACTCGGTTTTAAAAAATTTTACTAACGAACTAGATGTAAATAAAAAGTTTAAAAACTATATTCTTCCAAATGAGGGATCAGCATTATCAACTGCGATCGGATATTATTTACAAACTAAAAAAATTCCTGGAGTTTACATGCAGAATTCTGGACTTGGAAATTCTTTAAATCCTCTTATTTCTATTGCTCATAAAAAAGTCTACCAAATACCTCTTCTTTTAATAATAGGATGGAGAGGAGCTCCAAATATAAAAGATGAACCACAACATTTAGCCCAAGGTAAAATTACAAAAAAAATATTAAGTTTATGTGGAGTAAAATTTTGTATTCTCAATAATAAAAAAGATTTAGTAAAATTAAAAAATTTGATTTCTTTTTCAAAGAAAAAAACTCAACCTGTTGCATGTTTAATTAAAAATAATTACCTTAAGATAAATATTTCCAAAAACAAAAATAATCTAGAACTTAGTAAATATAGTATATCTAGATCCATATTTATTAAAAAACTTTTAAAATTTATTGGTAAAAAAGATAAAATTTTTTCTTCTACAGGGTATTTATCTAGAGATCTCTATTATCAAATTTTAAAATCAAATTTAAAAATATATCCATTTTACATGGTTGGTGGAATGGGTCATACGTCCTCAGTAAGTCTGGGTTATTCACTTAAAACTAATAACAAAGTTATATGTTTAGATGGCGACGGCTCTTTTTTAATGCATCTGGGATCTGCTGTTTCAATTGCGAAATATAGTAAAAAAAATTTGAAATATATCTTAATTAATAATAGATCACATGAGTCTGTTGGAGGTCAGACAACTAACATAGATAATGTTGACTTAGATCTCTTTTCAAAATCGTTAGGTTATAAAAGTTTTTTTTATTTAAATAAAAAAAATGATATTGATAAAATCTTAAAAAAATTTTTAAACTATAATGGTTCATCTTTTTTAGAGGTAAAAGTTCAACCTAATGAATTAGAGAATAATTTACCAAGGCCAAAAGATCTTTTAAAAGTAAAAAATAATTTTTTAAAAAAATGAAAGTTGTAATTTTAGCTGGTGGATTAGGCACTAGAATTTCAGAACTGACTAAAGTCATACCAAAACCAATGATTAAAATTGCTGGAAAGCCAATAATACATAGAATTATAGATCATTTTATTTCTTATGGTCATAAAGAATTTTATATAGCTCTTGGATACAAAGGTAATTTAATAAAAGAATATTTTCATAAAAGAAGAGTCAAAAAAGGGATTAAAATTAAATGTATAAATACAGGAAAAAATACCATGACAGGAGGAAGAATAAAAAAACTAAAAAAATATCTTAAAGATACTTTTATAGTTACTTACGGCGATGGATTATCCAATGTCAATTTGAATAAACTAATGAATTTTCATAAAAAAAGAAAAAAGCTAGTAACTTTAACAGCAGTGCGACCACCAGCTAGATTTGGTGCTATAAAGATATCTAAGGGTATTGTGAAATATTTCAGAGAAAAAAATAGTTTAGATGAGGGTTGGATAAATGGTGGTTTTTTTGTAATGGAAAAAAAATTTTTAGAATTTATCAAAAATGACAACACTTATTTAGAACAAGAGCCTTTTGAAAAAATCACAAAAAAGAAACAACTTGTTGCTTTTAAACACGCAGGTTTTTGGCAATGCATGGATACTCTAAGAGATAAAGAAATACTTGAGAAAAAAATCAGAAATAAAGAACATATTGAGTAGAAAAATTTTAATAACTGGGGGTACAGGATTTATAGGTTACCATTTGGCTAAAAGATGTTTAAAATTAAGTTGGTCTGTAACCAGCTTATCTACAAAAAAACCAAAAAAATATCGAAAACTTAAAAAAGTAAAATATCTAATTTGTGATATCTCAAATAAAAGAAAATTAAGACAAAAAATTAATACAAATTATGATTATGTTGTTAATTTGGCTGGTTATGTTGATCATTCAAATAAATTAAAAACAATGAAAAGTCACTTTTATGGATGTAAAAATATTTCATCATTTTTTTTAAGATCTAAGATTAAAAAATTTATTCAAATTGGATCAAGTATTGAATATGGAAAGATTAGTTCCCCACAAAAAGAAAATAGTTACAATAATCAAAAGACTTATTCAATTTATGGTACTTCAAAATTACAAAGCACAAAATATTTACTTAAATTGAATAAAAAATTTAATTTTCCAGTCTCGATACTTAGATTGTATTTAGTATACGGTCCAAATCAGGATGAAAATCGTGTTGTACCAATTACTATTAAAAATTCAATCAAGAACAATAATTTTGATTGTTCAAGTGGTTTACAAATAAGAGATTTTCTCTATATTGATGATTTAATCAATGCCATATTAAAAACTCTTAAAAGTAAAAATTCAAATGGAGAAATCTTTAATATAGGTTCAGGAAAACCTATCAAAGTAAAAAATATAATTCTTAAAATTTGTAAACTAGTTGGTCAGGGAAAACCTAAATTTGGAGTGATAAAATTTAGAAAAGATGAAATCAAAAAGCTCTACCCAAGCATAAAAAAGTCAAAGAAAGTCTTAGGATGGAAACCATTAGTGGAGATTAATTTAGGTCTAAAAAAAACTATAAAGCATTATAAAAAAAGCTTTCATATTATATGACTATTTATTAAGCTCTTTTAATTTATCAATGTAATCGTTCGATAAATTTTTTTTAAATAATTTTAACTGATTAATTTTTAAAATAATTTTCATAAAAATTACAAAATATGGAAATTTAAAAAATTTTTTTGCTATTTCTAAATCTTCACTTGATTTTTTAATCAAATTTTTTAATTTTGTACTATCTCCACCACCTCTCATAATTGTGATATATTCATTTAAAAATTTAATTTTAATATTATTATTATTAAATAAATTTAGGATGAATAAATAATCTCCTGATATTGGATAACTCTCTTCATAAAGATTATTCTTTAAGATCTTTTTTTTAATAAATAGTGTTGTATGTGGAGGCATCCAACCAAAATATAAGTCTTTTTTTCTAAAGACAGAACTAATCCATTCTCTTGTAATTTTTGAAATATTTTCTTTGTCACAAAATAAAACATTCCCGTAAACAACATCATTTCCGTTATAAAATTCTTTTGAAATTTTATATAGAGTAAACTCATCATAAAATATGTCATCAGCATGAAGAATTCCTATAATATCCCCTGAAGCAATATTGATTCCTTTATTTATTGAGCCAAATTTAGATGTTGAATCTTTATCAATGATAATTTTTACATCAGAAAGTGTATTAAGATATTTTTCAGTTCCATCATTTGAGGGTGCACAAACAATTATATGCTCAATATTTTCAATTTTTTTCTGATTTTTTATTGATTTTATTGCTGATTTTAAAAGTGGAAGACCATTTTTAACAACTGTGATTATTGAAATTTTCATTTTCTTTTAATCGAATAATTTAATAGTAATCTCAATTTTAACATAAATAGTAATTAATCTTATATTTTAATTCAAATTATGAAAGATTTAATTTTTTCAAAAATATTTTTATATTCTTTGTTTTTAATATTACCTTCTTATTTAGTTGGTATAGCTGCGACTGAGTTATTAACAATATCGTTAGTAATTGCTTTTCTTTTTATGAATAAAAATTTCATTTATTTTAAAAATATAAAGTTCATCTTTCTGATTATTTTTTCTCTTTTAGTAACACTGAGTGGAATTATTAATCTTGATTCCAAAGATTTAAAAATTGCATCTTATGTCCACATTCGTTTCGCAATATTTTCTATTGCAATTTTTTATTTTTTAGAAAAGTTTTTTAATACAGAAAATAATATAAGTAAAAACTTTTTAAAATTTTTTTTATTTATAGTATCTTTTATAATTTTTGATAGTTTAATTCAATTTTTCTTTGGATCTAATTTATTTGGTCAGGAAATACATAAATTTAGAGTTTCAGGAATATTTGGAGAAGAACTAATACTAGGAAGTTTTCTACTTCAATTATTACCCTTAACTTTTTTATTATTATTATTTTCTAGTGTGAGTATTGAAAAAAAACAAATATATTTAATAATTTTTTTTAGTTTTTATTTTATCACTATTTATATTTCTGGAGGCCGATCTCCTTTTTTTTTAACAATTTTATTTTTAATAATTATGGTGTTATTGGAAAAAAATTTTAGAAAAATTATTCTAAAATGCTTAACTATTTTAATGATCTTCATAATTTGTGAAGCTTTTTTTGAGTTTGGAAAGTCAAGAATATTTCACAAAGTTTTCGTTATAACTTTTATTCAGTTTACAGATAGTTATTACCATCCAAAAAATGAACTAGATAATAGTAATTCTCGTAAAAGAGAAAAAACCTATAATAAAGATATCACCAATGAATTAAGTTTAAAAAATAAAGCTAAGGAATTTTTTGATAGTCTTGTCGTTTTTTCTAATGATCATCAAAATCATTATGTTCTTGCATTAAAATTATTTAAAGAAAAACCAATACTTGGGAATGGTCCGAAAGGTTTCAGACAATATTGTAGAAAAGTTAATTATGACCCACCAACAGGAGTTTGTTCAACTCATCCTCATAATTATTTTTTTCAAGTCTTATCTGAACTTGGCTTACTCGGTATCTTATTTTATCTTTTTGGAATATTTTTCATTATATTTAAATCCATAAGTTTAAAGTACAAAAGGAGTAAAAATTTAACTATATCATCATTTCAAATTATTAGCATAGGGCTATTTGTTTTACTTACACCCCTTGTTCCCTCGGGAAATTTTTTTAATAATTGGTTATCTATAGTTAATTATTATTACATCGGAATGTATATTTATTTCTATAATCAGACATATCTCAAAAATTAATATAATTTAGTATTTGCGACAAAAAATATTAAAAGTTTACTTAAAATTGAACAAGATTTCTATATACAATAAATAAATTAGGATTGTACATAGTATTATTTAAAATGAAAAAATTTTTATACATATTTTTTGGACTACTTTTATTCATAACTTTTTTCACTTCCTATAAAGTAATTAGTGGAAATTATGACAAACAGAATTTGTTTATAATAAAGGTTAAAGATATCATCCCAACACAATTAAAAAATAAATTTAGAGGATATATCTATGAAATCAGAATTGCATTTACCCAAGATAAAATAAAAAAAAAGCAACAAGCTAAATTAAAGCAGGGTTTAAACGGTGAATTAGTTCAATCAAAAAATATTAAATCAGAGGTAAATAAGGTAGAATATAATGTAAGAGAATTTTTTTTGCCATTTAAAAGATTAGATCTAAGTTATGGATGGCAAGCTATTCAAAATTCCAAAAGAGCTCACTACTTTGATTTTGTAGGAGACAAGACTATTGTAGCCTCTGGAGAAGGAAATTTTATTTTTTTTGATACAAAAAATTTTAATTCAAAAAAATTGGATCAAAAAATATTACAATCTAACTTAATTCAATTTATTGAAAGTGAAAATTATACCTTCATTGGTTTGAGAGACATGCTTATTGATGATAATAAATTGTATTTATCAGTAGTATTACAAGACTCAGATGAAAATTATACTTTAAGCATAATATCTGCAGAGTTTAATTATCAAAAATTGATATTTGAATTTTTTTTCAAAACTGAATTACTTATATCCAAATTTTCAATTGGTACTGGTGGAAGAATTGTAAGTTTTAAAGATGATAAGTTACTTTTTACAATTGGTCACTTAGGTTTCATAGATGAAATTCAAATGC
>MDTG01236465.1_pt1 | contig 24661 bp, 20 predicted proteins | sample 811421 | NCBI WGS metagenome assembly MDTG01 (sample SAMN05326645, study PRJNA326480) | marine metagenome | isolation source: seawater | place: Pacific Ocean: South East | collected 2011 | reverse complement strand
GCGATCTTCCTGCCGGTGTTCTTTCTCCAGGACGAGGCCGGACAGCTGTTCGGCGACCTGGCCGTGGTCATTTCGGCGGCCATCATCTGCTCGCTGTTCGTCGCCATCATCGTGCTGCCGGCGGCCAGCTGGCGGCTGCTCGGCGACCGTGCGATGGACGACCGGCACGTGCACTGGTGGCGCAATGCCGCCGACGCCGTGATGAAGCTGACCGACACGCCCAAAAGGAGAATCGGCTGGATCTCCGGACTGATCGGCGTGCCGCTGGCGATCGGCATCTTCCTGCTGCCGCCGGCCGATTACCTGCCCGAGGGCCAGCGCAACCTGGTCTCGGCGTTCGTGCTGGCGCCGCCCGGCATGGGTCCGGACACGGTGCAGGCGGAACTCGTCGACGTGATCAACGAGCGCCTCAAGCCCTACCTGGACGGCGAAAAGGAACCGAAGCTCAGGAACACCTTCCTCGGCACCTTCGGTTCCGGCGCGTTCATCGGCGTGCGGACAGAAGACGAGGAGCGGTCCGGCGAGATGATCGACATCCTGAACAGGGAGATCCTGGTCGGGTTCCCCGACACCTTCGGCCGTGCGACCCGGCGCGCGATCTTCGGCGGCCGCGGCGGGCGACAGATCGATGTCGACCTTCAGGCCGGTGAATTCGAAGGCCTGCTGGAGGCCGGGCGGGTCGGATACGAGATCATCTCCGAACTGATGCCGGGCGCCAACGTGCGGCCCCAGCCCAGCCTGGAGCTGGCCGAACCGGAGCTTCGCATGAAGCCCGACGACCGGCGTATCGCCGAGCTCGGCTGGACCCGCGGCGACGTCGCCACCATGATCCGCGCGATGGGCAGCGGCGCCTTCCTGGGCGAATATTTCGACGGCGAAAAGCGCCTGGACGTGATCCTCCGCGGCGAGCGCTGGGAGAACCCCGAACAGCTCATGGCCACGCCGCTGGCCTCTCCCAGCGGCGAGATCGTCACGCTGGGCGAGCTGGTGACGCTGGAACGCACCGCCGGACCCAACGAGATCAGGCGCGTCGACCGCAGCCGCACGCTGACGCTGCAGGTCACGCCGCCGTCGGGCATGCCGATGGAAACCGCCATCGAACTGCTGCGCAGCGAGGCCGAGCCCGCAATGCGCGCGGTCCTGCCGCCAGGCGGCGTGATCGCCTATCGCGGCACGGCCGAGGCGCTGGGCGAAACGCTGAGAAGCCTGGCCGGCAGCTTCGTGCTGGCCATCGTGATCCTGTATCTGCTGATCTCCGCGCTGTTCCGATCGTTCAAGGACTCGCTGCTGGTCATCCTGACGCTGCCGATGGCGACCGTCGGCGGCGTGCTCGGCCTGCGCGCGGTCGACCTGGTCTACGGCCAGGCCATGGACATGCTGACCATGATCGGCTTCGTGATATTGCTCGGCCTGGTGGTCAACAACGCGATCCTGCTGGTGTACCGAGCACGGGATGAGGAGCGGGCGGGCCGAGATCGGCGCGAAGCGGTGCGCCAGGCCGTTGGGCTGAGGCTGCGGCCGATCCTGATGAGCACCTTCACCAGCCTGTTCGGCATGCTGCCGCTGTTGCTGCTGCCGGGCGCGGGCACCGAGCTGTATCGCGGGCTGGCGGCGGTCATCGTCGGCGGCATGGCCGTCAGTACTTTATTCACATTGATTCTGCTGCCGAGTCTGCTCAGAATGAACGAAGAGAAAACGGCGCCGCAAGCCGAGCCGGCAAGCACGGGACGGGAACAATACGCATGAACAGATTTGCAATCACACTCGCGGCACTGCTGGCCCCGGTCCTGCTTTCCGGCCCGGCCGTCGCGCAGTTCGGCGCCGCCCCGGTGGAAATCGACGAGGCCCGGCTGGTGGCCATGGCGCCGACCATGCAGGTGGCCGGTACCGTGCTGTCGCGTTCCGATGCGCAGCTCTCGGCCGAGGTCGAGGGTCGCGTGATCGAGATCGTCGAGGTCGGCGAGCGATTCGAAGCCGGCGACGTGCTGGCGCGCATCGAAGATACCGCCCTGGGCCTGCGCGCCGATGAACTGCGGGCCGAGATCGCCAGCGTCGAGGCGCGCCTGAAGTTCCTCGATGCCGAGCTCGATCGCTACCAGCGCCTGGTCGAGAGCAACCTGGCCTCGCGCACCCAGATCGAGCAGACCCGCTCCGATCGCGACGTGGCGCAAAGCGATTTGGCGGTCGCGCGCAGCCGCCTGGCCCAGGTCCAGGACCAGATCGACCGGACCCGCATCCGCGCGCCGTTCGACGGCGTGGTCGCCCAGCGCCTGGTGCAGGCCGGCGAGCGGGTGTCGGTGGGCATGCAGGTCATGCGCATCTACAACCCCAACGACCTCGAAGTCGTCGCCCGCGCGCCGTTGTCGTACTACCGCTTCATACAGCCCGGCGACGAGCTCGCCGTGCGCGTCGGCGACCAGGTCATCGCGGCCCCCCTGCGCACCCTGGTCAGCCAGGGCACCGAGCAGAGCCACGTGTTCGAGCTTCGCCTGAACCTGGAGGAAAACCTGCCGGTCGGCCAGGCCGTGCGCGTGACCATCCCCACCGCCGACGTGCGCGAAGTGCTGGCCGTGCCGCGCGACGCGCTGGTGCTGCGCGGCACGGGCACCTCGGTGTTCGTCGTCGACAGCGAAAACAACGCCCGCCGGGTCAACGTCGCGGTCGGCATCGGCTCTGAGAACATGATCGAAGTGAAGGGCCCCATCCAGCCCGGCGACCGCGTCGTCATCCGCGGCAACGAACGCCTGCGCGAAGGCCAGGCCATCGAGGTCATCAACGGCGCTGGCGGTGCCGGCACCGAGTCGGCGTAGATTCAAGCGTCGGTTTAAACCCGTCGATAATCCGACCAGCACCGCTCCCTGTAGGAGCGTCCCCGCCGCGAAAGCGCGCCGATTGCTCCCATTGAATCTCGAAAAGCAATAAAGGCTACCCACCAGCGCATTCCTGTTTCGACCTAACGCGGCCGATGGCGCTCTTTCCAATGCGTCGCCATGACAGCAGACCCGTGATGCCCGTCACGATATTCGGCATTGACTTTCTGCATAAGGCCGATCTAGGCTAAAAGCGTCGTTTGGCATCCGGGGGGATGTAATTGACAAGAGAGCACCGAATGCTGGACGGCATTTGTCAATTACCTGGGAGAAACATGAAATGACTTGCGTAGAGATTTATCCTCAGCCGGAAGCCGGAAGCCGGAAGCCGGTTAGCTGACCCGTCCTCCGCGCAGTCACCACGTTGCCGATCTCACGTGGTGTCACTGCTCGTGCTGATTTTCGGGCTGCTCGGCCTGAGCACACAAGTCCTTGCCAGAACCGCATGCGTCGAACTTGATGACGGCGGACGGTGGTGTTGGGAATATGAGGAGTATAATGTCTCGCTCTCGCCGGATGACTTTAATCAGGGTTATTACGTGCCGCCCGATGGTAACCCTGTCGGCGGGGATGGATCTGTCCAGCATGATTTTATCGAGGTCCCTGACTCCATAAAAGTGCCGAATGAAGAAGATAATCCGTATAGCGATGCAAATTGCGGTTCCGATGTATCGCGCAGAGCGGACTATGCATGGGCCGACCTACGAGGTCAGACTATTTCCCTTGGTGTAACTACTGAAAATTCCATTGTGGAAATCACCTATGTATCCACTGGTGAGCGAGAGAACTTTCAGTTCAATGGTTATCTTGCTGCTCAACCTGTCCAAGCGCTTATTTTTCTCGGGTGTGGGTAATCAGCATATGACTTTCACCAGAGTAATTGCAATACTGCTGTTCCTTTCCGGACTTTTGATTCTTGGGTTCTATGGCCAGGTTCATTTAGATTCGAACCTGGATGGAGTTGCGTTGGAGAGCAAATTGGGAACTCAGGAATCACCGGAAGAGACCCGGATTCAACCCCGGCCGGTCGCCCACGACGCGAAAGACTCCGGTACGGCCGATCCATTGCAAATCGAATTCGATCGGGAATATTCGGAAGCCGAATTCCGAGCGCAGGCTGAAGTCCTGGCGGCACAGTCCGGTAGCGCGGAGCAGGTGTACGGGTTGATTGATAGCGCACGGGCGCGAGGTTTTGAACAGGTTGCTGAAGAGCTCGAGGTTCAACTTCATCATCGGTGTGAGGCAATTTCAAGCGGCCGTCTTGGCGATTGGCAGGATGAGGAAACCGAGGGGTATCGAAGACTGGCCCGCTACTGCGATAGCTATGTTGGCACATCCTCAGCGATAGACGAAAATGTAACTGCAGCGATCGACCACAGCCATGGGCCTCCCGCATTTTCAAAACTCCGTCAACGTTATAAGCGTCAGTTTCTGGAGGTTCTTGATAGGGCCAGAACAGGATCAGAAGAAGACGCGTTTCTAGCATACGTCGCGCAAGCCGAATCGCCGTTGGAACTGCATGGCGCCAAGCTTGGAATTCGAACCTGGGCGACGGAGAGAAAGCGGACATTACGGATCCTGGACGAGGATAGGATGGGATCATTAAATGACATGATCCGGCTTCAGCAGGCAGCAATCGATATGTACAGTTGTGGAAGATTTATGGACTGTGGGCCAATGACGATCAAAGCCATCGAAACATGCTTGGCTGTGGGTGTGAGCTGCGAGCCAGGGCAGGGATATCTAGACATGATCTATCCGCATTACACACCTTATGAGATGGAGACCATCCTGGCGATTGTGGATAGGATTCACGCACATGCGGGAAGCTGAGATCGCCTACCTAGAGCGATGAGGTCTTGTTTCATGTATTGAGCTCGATTGAACTGCGCTCAACAGCGATGGGGTCAGGTCTTGTTTCATGCATTGAGCTCGATTAATCTGAGCTCAACTACCTTCGCAACCCTTTGATCCTGGGTTTTCTCGCCCATGGCCCGACCATTACGAATCGAGTTCGAAGGCGCGCTCTACCACGTCATGGGGCGCGGGAACGCGCAGGCCGATATTTTTCTGGACGACCAGGACCGCCGGGCATTCAACGATAATCTCGGCCGGGTATGCGGGCGTTTCGACTGGCGCGTCTGGGCCTGGTGTCAGATGACGAATCATTACCACCTCCTGATCGAGACAATGCGTCCGACGCTTTCGGAAGGCATGCGTGAGGTCAACGGCGTATACACGCAGGGCTTCAATTACCGTCATGGCCGTGTCGGTCACCTTCTGCAGGGGCGCTTCAAGGCGGTCCTGGTCCAGAAGGAAACGCACCTGCTGGAATTGTCGCGCTATGTGGTGCTCAACCCGGTGCAGGCACGCATGACCGATTCTGCCGGGGATTGGCCATGGAGCAGTTATCGCGCGGTCATGGGCAAGACTCTGGCCCCGGACTGGCTGGCCGTCGATGAGACACTGCACCTGTTCCATACAATGCGCGGTCCCGCGCGCCGCGCCTTCGCGCGATTCGTCGCCGATGGCATCAACGCAGAAGATCCATTCGGCCAGATGCCGCGCGCTGGGTTTCTGGGAAGCGAATCCTTCATTGAGGCAATACTGGACAAATTCGACAACCGCTCGGTCAGCGGGGAGATTCCGAAAAGGCTACGGCCGGCCAGGAGCTTGGCGCAAATTGCCAGGGACGCCGCCGACAGAGACCAGGCAATCACCGAAGCCTACCGGACGGGTGCCTACACCTTGACGGAGATCGCTCATCATTTCGGAATCCATCAGTCCACGGCCAGCAGAATTGCGCGGCGGGACAGCGATGCATGAAACAAGACCTGACCCCAAAGTTTCTTGAAACAAGACCTGACCCCAAAGTTTCTCCTTGACGGAGATCGCTCATCATTTCGGAATCCATCAGTCCACGGCCAGCAGAATTGCGCAGCGCGACGGCCATGCATGAAACAAGACCTGACCCCAAAGTTTCTCCCAAGACCTGACCCCAAAGTTTCTCCAGACCTGACCCCAAAGTTTCTCCGGCATGCGGGGGCAACATGCGGGCTGGGTCGAGTCCTGGAGATCCCGACCACCTCCAATCGTTGCGGAGCACATTCCGTGACGATGTCCAAGGTATGGTCACGGATAAAAGGTCGACTTATCGTTACGGTGAAGATGTGAGTGAAGATCAGCCTCCGGTTCGAAGGTGCAAATAGGAATTCCTCTCATGTCTAAGCTGATATACATTTTGTTTGTCATGCTGGCCTTCGAGCCCGTGCATACCGAGGCGAACGACGACGCTAGTGTTCGCTGTCCGGCGATCGAGGAGCTGAATAAGACCACTCGGTTCTATCTAGCAAAAGCCATGACCCGCCTGGTATCGGAACAGCAATATGCAGGGGATCTGGATTCGGTCGGATTCGTGACACCGCTCCACGTTGAAGATTTTCGCTTGCTGATGACAGAAGAAGACTCTGCCGTCTGTCAGAAGCTGAACGAAATGTACGGAGATTTTCGGACCACCGAAGTTTTCGACCGTGAATCCGGTGAATATGTCCCGTCGATGTTCGGTCTCTACTATGAAGTTCAGGACAAGTATGTAGTGATCTGGCAGCCCTACAATCCGGGTAGCGATGTGGTCGGAAAAATCGGCGCCCGGGCACGGGTTGGCGTTTTGCGATTGTTTACGATAAGGACAACTTGACGTACCTTGGCCGGATTGGCTTCTGAATAGGCCAGCAGTCCTGCGGGGCGCGGATCGCATCCGTGTGGAAACGAGATGCACCTGGTGTCTCGCGGATGCTACGGCCTTTAGCGTGCTACTAGGGCACAGCCGGAATTTTTGTTGACCGAAAGTCCAGTTGGCACCCGGTCGCGAGAGGCGTACTCTTGGGATCGTCGATCAATCTCGGGAATCCTTCAAAAATGACGCTCAAGGGAAAGACCGCCGTGATAACCGGCTCCAACTCCGGGATCGGGCTGGGCGTGGCCGAGGAACTTGCGAAGGCCGGCGCCGACGTGGTGCTGAATTCGTATACCGACTCGGATGAAGACCGCGCCCTGGCCGAGCGGATTTCAACCGACCACGGTGTCCGCTGCCGCTACATCGCCGCCGACATGGCCGATCCGGACCAGTGCCGCGGCCTGATCGAGCAGGCAGGTCCGGTCGACATCCTGGTCAACAACGCCGGCATCCAGCACGTCGCGCCGGTCGACGAATTCCCGCGCGAGAAATGGGACGCGATCATCGCGATCATGCTGTCCTCGGCCTTCCACACCACCGCGGCGGTTCTGCCCGGGATGCGGGCAAGGGGCTGGGGCCGAATCGTCAACATCGCCTCGGCGCACGGCTTGACCGCCTCGCCCTACAAGTCCGCCTACGTGGCGGCCAAGCACGGCCTGGTCGGATTGACGAAGACCGTCGCGCTGGAGACCGCGGAAGAACCGATCACCGTCAATGCCGTCTGCCCCGGCTACGTGCTGACGCCGCTGGTCGAGAAGCAGATTCCGGCGACGATGGAGAAATACGGCATGGACCGCGAGCAGGTCATCCGGGAGGTGATGCTGGCGCGCCAGCCGTCGAAGCAGTTCGCCACCGTCGATCAGATCGGCGGGACCGCCGTGTTCCTGTGCTCGGCGGCGGCCGATCAGATTACGGGGACGACCATCTCGGTCGATGGTGGTTGGACGGCGTTGTAGTTGTTTTTTTAAAGGCGGTTTCGCCGCCGATTGATGTTTGCTCTTTGTGTCACGCGCGTTCGAAAGTCAAAGGCCGTTTCGCCGCCAGCTTCGCTGGCTGATGCGACCTACGTTTGGTGCGGCAAAAGTAGGCAAAACCGCTCATGCCGCGAAGGCGCCCGGCAAACTGCCGCCGGGTCCCCTGCGTTTCTCGCCACGAACGGCCGGTTCCGAACTCGCTCCCTTATGGTCGCTCAGACATGCGGAACCGGACTTCCCCGATTGTCATGACAAGCGCTGCTGCGATACTCGGCGCCATCGAGGCAGATGGGTGGACGGCGAACGTTGGGTGCATTTAGCGACTGCCCTCCGAACGGTCGGTGTCCATACCCCGCTGTCGCCGCCACGGACTCGGCGGTTCCGGCCGCTGCCCCAATTTCAACATCCGGCAGGAAACCAGGCCACGCCAGCAGAACCACTCGAATCGGCACGGAGTAAGTAATGGAAAGGCATCGAAGACGGGGCCTGACACCAAAGCACCCGTTCGATCCAGCTTGCAGCCAAAGTATCTGCTGCCTGTAAGAGCGCTTTTGCTTACTTTTCAGGCGATTGTGAAAAGTAGGTCGCCTGCAAGCGCGCAGCGCGAGGCGAAACCGCCTTTTCATTTCAGCCTGGCCGCGCCAGCCCCTGCCCCAGCGGCACCGGGTGGCCGCCCGCTACCAGCCGCCGCACGGCAAAATCCCCCTGCTATAGTCGCGAAAGAAAAAAACACGAAGGCAACCCCCAATGGTCCGACGCTGGTTCTTCGGCATCTCCGCGTGCCTGTTCGCGCTGGTCGCGTTCGTCTGGCTGGTCTGGCCGCCGGTGCTTTGGAGCCTGGTCGTATTGCTGCCGCTGTTCGCGCTGGGCTTGCGCGACGCGCTCCAGAACAAGCACACGGTGCTGAAGAACTTCCCGATCATCGGTCACGGCCGCTACATGGTCGAGGGCGTGCGGCCCGAACTCCAGCAGTACCTGATCGAATCCAACCTCGATGCCTATCCGGTCGAGCGCGAGTATCGTTCGCTGGTCTACCAGCGGGCCAAGAATCAGCTCGAGACCCGGCCGTTCGGGACCCAGCGCGACGTCTACCGGGTCGGCTACGAGTGGGCGAGCCACTCGCTGGCGCCGATCAAGGAGTTGCGGCAGGAACCGCGCGTGATGTTCGGGGGCGCCGATTGTTCGAAGCCGTATTCGGCCTCCCATCTCAACGTCTCGGCAATGAGCTTCGGCGCGATTTCAAGCCATGCCATCCTGGCGCTGAACGGCGGCGCGAAGAAGGGCGGGTTCGCCCACAACACCGGCGAGGGCGGGGTGTCGAAATACCACCTGGAGCCCGGCGGCGATCTGATCTGGCAGATCGGTACCGGCTACTTCGGTTGCCGGGCGAAGGACGGCGGTTTCGATCCGGAGCGATTCCGCGAGACGGCGGGTCGAGAGTCGATCCGGATGATCGAACTGAAGCTGTCCCAGGGCGCCAAGCCCGGTCACGGCGGCATCCTGCCGGCCGCAAAGGTCACGCCCGAGATCGCCGAGGCCCGGGGCCTGCCGGAATACGAGGCCGCGCTTTCGCCGCCGTGGCATTCGGCGTTCACGACGCCGGCTGAAATGATCGAGTTCGTCGCGCGCCTTCGCGAGCTTTGCGGCGGCAAGCCGGTCGGCATCAAGCTGTGCGTCGGGCGTCGCACCGATTTCCTGTCCATGTGCAAGGCCATGATCGAGGTCGGCACCGCGCCGGATTTCGTCACCGTCGATGGCGGCGAGGGCGGGACCGGGGCGGCACCGCTGGAGTTCTCGAATTCGCTGGGCATGCCGGGGCGCGACGCGCTGGTTTTCGTGCACAACGCGCTGGTCGGTTCGGGCCTTCGTGACAGGATTCGCGTGATCTACTCGGGCAAGGTGCTGTCGTCGTTCCACATGATCCGCGCCTTCGCGCTGGGCGCCGACACCTGCAACTCGGCGCGCGCGATGATGTTCGCGCTGGGCTGCATTCAGGCGCTTCGATGCAACAACAACACCTGTCCGACCGGCATCACCACCCAGAACCCGGCGCTGATCAAGGGCCTGCACGTGCCCAGCAAGACCGAGCGCGTCTACCAGTTCCACAGCGCGACCATCCACGCCCTGCTGGAAATGCTGGCGGCGATGGGGCTGGAGGCGCCGGCCGACGTATTGCCCGATCACGTGTTCAGGCGGGTCGACGACCTGAACGTGCGCAGTTTCGGCGAAATTTACGAATTTCTCGAATCCGACGTCCTGGTGTCGGGCAAGGCGGAATGCTCGCTGACCCGTGAATGGAAAAGGGCCAGGGCCGACAGCTGGAGCCTCCAGCCCGAAAGCGGCGAGAGCATGCCGGTGGACTGATCGCAGGCCGCCTGTCGGCCTGAATCACCAGCCTATGAGCATGTTCCAGCTGACCTTGCCGTCGGCATCTCCAGCACGTGTCCGGCGCCAGTCCCAGGACACGTCCATCGCGCTTTCGACCCGCGGCCACAGGCGGCTCAGCCAGGCGCCGAAGTCCAGCGCCAGCGAAAAACGATCGCCGGCCACCTGTTTCGTCGCGGTGGCGAACCAGGCCCGCTCGGCCGCGTGCGCCCAGCGTGCGGTCACGGCCATCAGTTTCAGTTGCCTTGAAAGCGCAACCCTTGCGCTCCAGTCGGTGCTGTCCGTCTCGGTCTCCACGCTCGACGCGTAGGCGACGGGATCGGTCCGCAGGACCGAGACGTCGGCCTGCGCTTGCCACCCGCCGGGCAGCAGGTGGCTATGACTCAGCCCCAGTTCGTAGTCGGGCATCAGCGGCGCAAATACGCCTGAAGGCACTTCAGGCTCGGTGCGCAGCACGCGCAACGCGGTGTTCTGTTCGCTTCCCCAGCGCCACGCTGCGCCCCAGCGTGCCAGCGCCAGTTCGGTCAGGCCGTGCGCCGGTGACGACCCGCGGCAGCGCTGGCCGGTGAGTTCGAGCATCGATCCGGCCGCTGCAGGGAGGAATTCGGTGGGCAGTCGCAGCCCGGCCCGGAGGTCGCAGTTCACGCCCGGGCGCGACGCTTTGCCGGGCTCCGGCCGGGACCATTCGAGGTGCAGGTCGACCGGCCCCGGCGACCAGCGCAGGTCGGCCCGGGTCGATTGCCGGGTGCTGCCGCTGTCCACGCCCAGTCGGGTGTCCTCGCGCCGGGTCAGCTGCAATGTGACCGGGGCGCCGGCCGGCAGGTGCAGCGTCGAGCCCAGCGTCTGCTCCAGGGTCTGCAGCGCGACCTCGCCCTGGGCCTGCTCGGGGTCGTCGCCGTCGCGAATCGCGTCGAAGAACTTGCCCTGCCGGACCTGGTAGCGGGCGCCGTAGTCGATCAATCCCTTCGGCGCGCCGAGGTGCACGCTGCCGGCCAGCATCTCTTCCCGGTCGTCGGACGGGTCGGCCGAAATCGCCGGCAGCGCGTGATCGATCTGCATTTCGGCGCGGATCCGGGGGTCGTCGTGCGCCGATGACGGATTTTGCGCCTGCATGGAAGCGCAGCCGGCCAGCGCGCTCAGCGCGAGCGCGATCGCGGCCGCATGGACAGTGCTGTTGAGAAATGACGGGTCGAGCATGCCTTTCAGGGTATTGTTTTATCCTGGTTGTCTTCGAGTCTAGCCGCAAAAAAGCAGGCGCAGAGCCGGATTTTCGAGGAAATTTTCCCGATCGTGACGCGCGGCACGAACCCACTGCGACAGCTTGATCCGCGCCGACGATTGGACCAGACTGCAGCTGCATTGCAGCGGTCTTCACCCGAACGGGTTCATCATCAAGTCATGACTCTGATTACATCGCTCGTCGTTTGTTTCATCCTCATGGCCGCGCTATGGGCCTGGCAGCGAAAATCCGGCCGCGCCGACTGGGTGGACTTCGCGTGGTCGGCGCTGATCGGCGTGCTGGCGGTCGCCTACGCGCTGGTCGGTGAAGGGAGCGTCGAAAAGCGTGTGCTGGTGGCGCTGGTTACCGGTACCTGGTCGTTTCGGCTCGCATTTCACCTCTGGCGGCGGCTGAGCAGCCACGACGACGAGGACGGTCGTTACCAGGCCATGCGGGAGCACTGGGGCGGACGCGCGAACTTCTGGCTGTTCTGGTTCTTCATGGTCCAGGCGCTGGTGGCCTGGCTGTTCGCGCTGCCGGCCTGGGTCGTGGCCAACGATCCGGGCGCGGCGCTGGACGGCTGGCTGTTTGTCGGCGTTGCGTTCTGGCTGGTCTCGCTGGCCGGGGAATCGATCGCCGACCGGCAGCTCGCTGCATTCAAGGCCGACCCAAGCAACAAGGGCAAGGTCTGCAACATCGGTCTGTGGCGGTACTCGCGCCATCCGAACTATTTCTTCGAGTGGCTGCACTGGTTTGCCTACCCGCTGATCGCGGTCGGCGCGCCGAACTGGTGGATTACCTGGCTGGGGCCGGTCGTGATGCTGCTGTTCCTGTATCGGGTCAGTGGCATCCCGTATACCGAGAAGCAGTCGCTGAAATCGCGCGGCGATGCCTACCGCGAATACCAGCGCACGACCTCGGCATTCTTTCCGCTGCCGCCGAAACAGTGATTCGTGCAGTCAGACCGTCGGCAGGAACAGCAGGATGAGCATCACCAGCCCGGCGAACATGCCGTTGCGATAAGCGTCGCCCATGGCGCCCTGACCGAGCGGGGTCTGCCACATCTGGAACAGCGCCGCGCCGATGGTCAGAAACAGGCCGAACCAGATCAGCAGCGCGATGCCGCAGCCGATCAGCGCCCATTCGGTGGCCGCGGCGAAATCGGCCGGGGAACCGCCGCCGGCCATGAACATCTGCAACGTGCCAAACGCAAGCGCGGCGCCGGCCGCGAACTGCAGGGCAATGATCATGATCAGCGCGACCCAGGTCAGCACCGGGCTTCGAATCGACGGCACGATGGAGCGCGGGTAGACCGGCGCCTCGGCCTGGCCGAGAACGAGGGCGACCGCTTCGCCGGCTCGGGTCAGGTTGAGCACGTTCTGAATCGCGTAGGCCAGGTGCATCAGCGCCAGGAAGGCGACCAGGGCTGCTACCAGGATTTCCACGCTGCACGCTCCGGGTTGGTTCGATTGCTTACCGAACGGTAGCCCGGTGCCGGGGCCCGGTCAAGTCGGCCGCGTTTCGGCAACGGCTTCGGCAATGGCCTCGGCAATCGGTTTTCGGCACGCCGTCCAGTTCGCGAGCCCGATCAACCGCTGGTTGATTTCGAGCTCGAGCGTGATCAGTCGGCTATCGTCGTAGTCGCGGCGATGTTGCTGGCCCATGCCGTTGCTGACGCCTCGGTAGGGCTGGTTCATGTGGACGGCGAGTTCGGGAAGCCTGCTTCGCAAGGCTGCGCCCAGCGTTCGGCAGAATTGCGCCTCCAGCGGCCGCGACGGGTCGTACAGCAGGCCGATGTCGGTACGCCGGGTCTTGCCGTCCATTTCCGGGCTGAAGCTGTGGCAGGCGATGTGGATGATCTGTCCGGGCAGGGATTCCAGGTATTGCCTGTAACAATCCCAGTGCGGTTGCCAGTAGCGCTCGACCAGCTCGCGTTTTTCCGCCGCCGGCAGGCCGCGCGTGAATTCCGAGAAGTGGCGCGGGTGGCCGGCCGAGCGGTTGAGGTCGACCAGCAGCCGGGTGAACCGGCCTTCGAGCAGGGGCGCGTCCAGCGCCGCGGCAAGTGCCCGCGCCAGTTCGCCGCTGCCGGGGTCCCAGCCGCGGTGGCTGGCCAGAACGGAACGATGCCCAGCAAACAATGACTGCCAGGGTTTCGGCACATGTCTGCTGGCATGTTCGGCGCTGATCAGGAAAGAAATGGGCGGTTCTCGGCCAGGCATCCGACGAGTTCGCGGTAGGTTGCGACGATGGCAGCGGCGTCGGGCTCGGCGCCGGCGCGGCGCTTGATTCGCTCGGCCAGCGTGCCGTGTTCGAGGATGACTTGCAGGTGCCCGCCCGGGTCGTCGCCCAGCCAGCCGCGCTCGAACATCGTGCGCCAGGCCAGCCCGGCGCTCACCGGGCCTTCGATGCCGAAGCCGTCAAGCCAGCTGCGGTGTTCGATGCGCGCGGTGCTGCCGTGACGGGCGCACTCGAACAGCTGGTCGGCCAGGGCGCGATTGTCGAGAGACTGCTGCCGCTCCAGGTCGAGGATTCGACCGTCGTACAGGCGCTTGACCAGCGCAACCACCGCGCGCGCGATCGCAAGGTCGGCGGCCGGGCATTCCTGCAGGTCGATGATCCGGATTTCGATGGTCTGGCGCTCGAAGCGGGCGATGGCGGCGCGCGAGTTCAGCCAGTCGTCGACCAGGATTCCGTCCGGGTCGTGCGGTGCGATCGCCCGGTACATCGGCTGGAGAATTCTTGCGTGGTAATCGTCGATGGAGGTGACCGCCTCCGGGATCACCTGCCCCGAGATCTCCGGAATCTCGCGCTGGTTGTCGCGATAGTAGCGAAGACGCGTGTCCATCCAGCCGGTCGCGCGCCCCTGCTCGAACGGCGAGGCCGCCGACAGTGCCGGAATGATCGGCAGCACAGCACGGATGGCCGCGTGCAGCCGGGTGAACTCGGCGTCGTCGACGAACGGCAGGTTTATGTGCATCGACTGCAGGTTCGACCAACCATGGCCGCGGCAGTCGAAGATGCGGTTGTAGGCCGCGTAGATCTCGTTCTGGCCGAAAGGCCACAGCCGGGTCTCGTCGTCCGGGACGAAAAGCGGGTGCATCGCGGTCGGCATCAGGCAGGCGCCGTGCGGTTCCAGCAACCGGTTGATCTCGACCAGGTCGGCGTGGAAGTTGTCTTCCAGTCCCCGCAGCGATTCGGCCGGGCCATTGGTCTTGAGCTCGACGACGTGGCGCACGAGCTCGTTGGACCATGCCAGTTCGTCGTGATCGACTTCGTTGGCGACGTTGCCCTCGGCGTCGACCAGCAGCAGGTCGGCGATCGGCCGCGCCGTCAGCGAATCGCGGTCGACGATCATGTATTCCAGTTCGATGCCGTAGCCGGTAAAGGCGGCGATGTGTGGCGGTGGGATGATGGGGTCGAGGGTGGGCATGGGATTCTTTGTTGGTTGGTTGGCTGGTTAATTCGTTACTTCGTTGTTGGTTGTTGGTTGTTGGTTGATGATCGTCCGATTACTGATTACTGATTACCGATTACCGATTACCGACCTCGCCCTGCTTGCTCGCCTCGACCCGCTTGAGGATGACGCCCATGATTTCGCGGTACAGCGCACCCTTGAGGACGTCGTCCTCGATGCCGGCGTCGATGGAAGGGTTGTCGTTGACTTCTATGACCATGACCTTGCCGTCGCTTTCCTTCAGGTCGACGCCGTAAAGACCATTCCCGATCAGTCCGGCCGCCTTGACCGCGGTCCGAATCACGGCGTCGGGCGCTTCGCCTATCGCCAGCGTGTCGACATTGCCTTCGTCCACGCCGGACTCGCCGTCGTGCTTGATGATCTGCCAGTGACCGCGGGCCATGTGGTAGCGGCATACATACAGCGGGCGGCCGTCGAGCACGCCGACCCGCCAGTCGAAGGTGGTCGGCAGGTATTCCTGGGCCACCACCAGCTCCGAGGCCTTGAGCAGGCGCTTGACCGTGGGCTTGAGCTCGGCGGCGTCCAGCACCTTGACCACGCCCACCGAAAACGCGCTGTCGGGCTGCTTGAGGACCACCGGCAGGCCGAGTCGGGCCTCGATCTCGTCGATGTTGTCGCGGTGCACCAGCATGGTCTTGGGCGCCGGCACGTTGTGGCGCGCCAGCAGTTCGGCCAGATAAACCTTGTTCGTGCACTTGAGGATGGAATCCGGGTCGTCGATAACCACCAGGCCCTCGGCGGCGGCCTTGCGCGCGAATCGGAACGTATGGTGGTTGACCGCTGTGGTCTCGCGAATGAACAGCGCGTCGAATTCGGCCAGGCGGCCGATGTCGTCCGGGCCGATCCGCTCGACGTAGAACCCGAGGTCCGCGGCGGCGCGCTCGAAGCGCTTGAGCGCTTGCTCGTCGGAAGGCGGATGGGCCTCGGCCGGGTTGACCAGCATGGCCAGGTCGAAGCGCGTTTTCTTCGCCTGGATGCCGCGCGGCCGCTCGCCGGCGAAGTAGCGCCGCGCCGCGTCGTGCATGAAATCGCGGTGGGATTCGGGCACGTCGGCGAACCCGACCGGCGCAAGCCGCCGCAGCATCCACTCGTCGCCCGCGCGCGCAAACTCGGCGCGCAGAAGCGGCGCCGGAAAAAGCTTGAACAGCGCGCGGCTCAGGGTCTCGTGGCGCTCGGCCAGGTTGCGCCCGAAATAGATGCTGAGCACGAAATGATCGGCCCGAATCGATTTCAGGCTGCGGTTGATCTGGCCCTGCAGTTCGCCCGAAAGCAGCCGCACGACGTGCGGGCTCTTCAGGTCGAGCATGGTTGCGACCGAGGGCAGCGGGCGGTGTCCGCGCGCCGCCGCGAGCAGCGAGACGTAGTAGCCGATCGCCTGGTAGCGGTAGCTCGCGCAAAGGTTGTAGACGCGCGCGCCCCTGAGGCCCGAAAAGCGCGGGTCGGCCAGGTAGTCGCGTGCGGCGACGATTTCGACGTCCGGCAGCGCATCGGGCAGCGCGGCCGGCGAGTCGACGACAACGAGGTGGCGCATGATCAGCCCTCCGGGCGTGGGGGTCGCAGCACGACCAGGTTGGCATCGTAAGTCATGGCGCCGAGCAGGATGGCGCCGATCAGCCGGTCGATGTGAACGCGATAATTCTGGCTGCCGCCGGGCTCGGGGTTCGTGACGTCGACCTGGCTGCCGAGCGGATTTTCCTGCATCGGGTCGGCAATCTCGACCTCGCGCGACTCGCGGTGGTAGCCGGTCAACAGCACGAAATGACCCACCGGCAGCCCGCGGATGTCGTCGTCTTCGTCATCCGGCCCCCATTCGCGCATGGAACGGTAAAGATACGTGGCGCTCAAGCCCGTCAGCACCGGGTTTCCTGATCGCAGCAGTCGGCGAATCAGGGTTCGCGTGAGATCGGTGAACCGGATTCGCCCGCCCAGCTCCAGGTATTCGAGATAGCCCCGGGTGGCGATGCCGAGCTGCTCATCGCCGGGCTTGGCTTCCATCTGCGCGGCGAGCTTGTCGGCCAGGCGGGTCTTTCCGGAAAACCAGCTGGGGTCGAACACCTGGAGGTTGTAGGTGTAGATTTCGGCGCGGTATCCGCGGGCAAGCGCGTGATTGGCCAGGAAAACATCCAGCGTACCGCCGTGATCAAGCCGGTGGATGGTATCGATGACCTCGTGCAGGTCGACGTCGTCGCCGAAATGCCGGTACAGCGCGTGCAGGCAGGTCGGCCCGCAGGTGGTGGTGTCCGGTTGAGGCTCGATATTTGGCAGGGCGTTCAAGTTGCAGGTTAGACGCCGGCTTCGACGGCTTGTTCCAGGTCGGCGATCAAATCCTCGACGCGCTCGATACCGACCGAAAGACGCATCAGCCGGTCGTCGATGCCCAGCGCGTCCCGGGCCTCGGGCGCGAGCTTGGCGTGGCTGGTGCGCGAGGGCTGGCAGATGGTCGATTCGACCCCGGCCAGGCTGACCGCCGGGGTGATCAGCTCGAGCTTGCGCAGGAACCGGTCCGGGCTTACGGCGTCGCCCAGCCGGAACCCGAGCATGCCGCCGAAAGCGCGCATCTGGCGCGCGGCGATCCCGTGACCGGCGTCGGCTTCCAGCCCGGGGTAGTAGACCCGGGCGATGTTCTCGCGCGCTTCAAGCCATTCGGCAACGGCCGCGGCATTGGCGGACTGGCGTTCCACGCGAAGCGCCAGCGTCTTCAGCGAGCGTTCCAGCAGGTACAGGTCCTGGCCGTTGAGGCTGGAGCCCAGTCTTACGGCTTGCGGCCGGATGCGCGCGATCAGTTCTTCGGAACCGGCCACGGCGCCGCTGAGCAGGTCCGAATGGCCGCTGAAATACTTGGTGGCCGAGTGCATCACCAGGTCGAAACCGAGCTTGATGGGCTGCTGCAGGATGGGCGTGGCGAACGTGTTGTCGACCACCGAAACGATGTCGCGCTCGCGCAGGATCTCGGCAGTGGCCTCCAGGTCGATGACCCGCAGCAGCGGATTGGTCGGCGATTCCACCCAGGCCAGCTTCGTGTTCTCTTGCACCAGCGAAGCCAGCGAGACCGGGTTGCCGTCCCAGGTCGAGAATTCGAAGCCGTAGGGCTTGAGCAGTCCTTCGATCAGGTCCGTGGTGCCGCCGTACAGGCCGTCGAGGAGGATCGCGTGGTCACCCGGCTTCATCAGCCCGAGGAACACCGCGCTGACCGCGCCCATGCCCGAAGCGGTGACGAACGCCGCCTCGGCCCCTTCCAGCGCAGCGATGCGGTTGGCCACGACGCGGTGATTGGGGGTGTTCATGTAGCGCGGGTAGCGCACCTGGTCGTCGCGCGAGTAATCGAACGCGGTGGAGGTGACGATGGGCGTGTTCAGCCCCTGCTCGGCGGTGCCGCGCTCGTAACCGGCGTGCACGCAGGCGGTCTCGGCGTTCCAGGTCTTGTGATACTTGTCGGTCACGGCGCCTCCGGGCGTTCTGGCGTTGCTAGTTTACGGGATGAGAATACGGATTCATTTCCGGCGAACCGAAATTAATCCGGCTCAAACGCTTTTTAGCCATTCTTCCGCGAAAGAAGCAGGAAAAGTCAGTTCGCTTGCGCGTAAGCCTCCACCTCGCGCCAGACCCGCATGACGTTTTCGCCCAGGATCTTTCGGATGTCTTCTTCGGAATGACCGCGGCGGAGCAGTTCGGCGACCAGGTTGGGGTAGGTCGAGGCGTCCTTCAGGCCTTCGGGCAGCGAGTCGCCGACACCGTCGTAGTCCGAGCCCAGGCCGACGTGGTCGATACCGGCGATTTCGATGACCCGCTCGATGTGGTCGGCGACGATGCCGACGTCGGCGTAGGGATACGGATTCTGCTCGCGGTACGCCTCGCTGAACGACGCCACGCGCGGATCGTCGCGACCGGCTTCGCCCAGCTGCGCCATCAGGCTTTCTCGAGCGGCCGAGAACTTCGACTGCCACTGGTTGGCTTGCTCGCTCAGAAACGATGAGCCGAAGTTGATCATCACGACCCCGCCGTTTTCGCCGATGGCCTCGATGATCTCGTCGGAGGCGTTGCGCTCGAAGCCGGGCGTGAAGTGCCTTGCCGACGAGTGGGTCGCAACGACCGGCGCCTGGGTGATCTCGATGACGTCGCGAAACGCCTGGTCGGAGATGTGCGAGACATCGATCATGACGCCGAGCCGGTTCATCTCCGCGACCAGTTCCTCGCCGAACGGGCTCAGTCCCTGCCACAGGGCGACCGGGTCGTAGGACGAATCCGAAATATGGTTGGACTTGCTGTGGGCCAGCGTGATGTAGCGGATGCCGCGCGCGTGAAAGTGCCTGAGGTTGTCCAGGTCGCCGGCGATGGCGGCGCCGTTTTCCATGCCCAGCGGAAGTGCGATCCTGCCCTCGGCGACCAGCTTCTCGACTTCGGCCGGCGAGGTCGCGATGCCGAAGGTGTCCGGCGCGCGCGCGACCTGGGCCTCGACCAGGTCGATCAGTCGGTTGGCCAGCGCGGTGGCCTCGCCGGTGATTTCGGTTTCGGCCGGCAGGTAGATCGACATGAACGGGGCGTCCAGGCCGCCGGCGCGGGCGCGTGGTGCGTCGAAATCGTTGCCGGGCACGTCGCCCGATACATCGGCCCATTCGTCGTAGACCCGGTAGGGCATGTCGACGTGGCCGTCGACGATCAGCGCATCGCGAGCAAGCTGTTCGGCGCGTTGCTGCAGGTCGTCCTGGGCGAACGCGAGCGGCGTCAGGGCAAGCACGGCGATGCCGGCGGCGATCGAAATCAGCTTTGAAAATCTCATTCAGTAGTCTCCAATTCGGGGATTTCACTGTAGGCGGAAGGCTCGAACCTCGGCGTGCATACGGCCAGGAAGACCAGGTCGGCATTGCCGGTATTGGTTATGCGCTGCGGCAGGCCCGGTGCGATCACGACCACGTCTCCGGGCTGAACGTCGCGAGCCTGGCCGTCGACCTCGGCGCGACCGCGCCCCTCGAGGATCACGTAGCGCTCGGTGATCGCGTCCAGTCGATGCCAGCGCGTCGTCCGGCCCGGCTTCACCCGCGCCCGCGCGACCGACAGCTCGGGATCTGCACTGCTGTTGGACCACTCGGTGATGTAGCAGCCTTCGCGGAACCAGTACTCGTCGCGCTCGTGTCCGGGGATCATCTGCATGGGGCCGATTGTAGGGCGTTGCGCGCTGGAAAGCTGGCTGGCCAGCGCCGTGGGGATCGGCCTTCGTTGCCTTGGTTCCCTTGATCCCGGTCCATGACTTATGGCTCATGCCGCCTTCATCGGCACTGGGATACCGTTCATGGCTTCCCGTCCACTGGAGTTCGCCTTGCGCTACGCACTCATTTTTCTGTGCGCGCTGCTGATCGGGCCGCTGAACGCGGCCGAGCTCAGGCAGCCGCTCCCCGGCGTCCACGCCATTGTCGACGTCAGGGTGGTTACCGCTCCCGGCGAAGTGCTGGAATCGGCCACTGTCGTCATCCGCGACGGGGTGATAGAAGCCGTCGGCGCCGATATCCAGCCGCCGCCCGACGCGGCCCTGGTCACGTTCGAGCGCGACGACGAACAGCCGCCGATCACCGTTTACGCCGGCCTGGTCGACCCGTACCTGGCGATCGCGCCGGACGAGAAATCCGACGCGAGCGACGAGGAAGATAGCGAGCGCATTCCCGGCCGTCACCCGCTGATCAAGCCGGATTTCGAGCTGGATGCCCGCGCCTGGCCGGCCGACAGGGTCGAGGCCCATCGCCGCGCCGGTTTCACCACCGCGCTGATGGCGCCGGGCGCCGGATTGCTTCGCGGCAACTCCGTGCTGGTCAACCTGGGCGAAGGCGGGATGAGCGAGAACCTGCTGCGCCGGGGCGTGGCCCAGCACGCGCATCTCCAGGAACGCGCGCCCGACGGCGCCTATCCGCAGTCGCTGATGGGCTCGGTGGCGCTGTTCCGCCAGACCCTGCTGGACGCCGCCTGGCAGCAGCGCGCGCGATCGGCCTGGCAGGCCAACCCGGCCCAGGCCCGCCCGCAATGGCTGCACGGCATGGACGCGCTGGCCCCGGTACTGGCCGGCGAGCAACCGCTGGTGTTCGAAGCCAAGGATGTCCTGGACAGCCTCAGGATCCTCGACCTGGTCGGTTCCGACTTCGACCTGGTGCTGGTCGGGCACGGCGAAGAGTACAAGCGCCTGGCCGACTTCGACCGCAAGGTCCCACATATCATGCCGCTGGATTTCCCTACCGCGCCGGACGTCGAGAGCGCCGACGACGGTGATGACCTTGGCGAACACAATCGCGACGTCTCGCTGGAAGAACTGCGTCACTGGAAAAATGCGCCCGAAAATCCTGCCCGCATGATTGCTGCCGGTTTTCCGGTGCTGTTCACCGCGCACGGCCAGTCCAGCCCGGCCGAGCTGTTCGCGCAGGTTGCCACGGCAGTCGAACGCGGGCTGGACGCCGATGCCGCGCTTGCCGCCCTGACCACCGGTCCGGCCGAATGGCTGGGCATCTCCGACCGCGCCGGGCGCGTTGCGCCGGGCTACATGGCCAACCTGGTCGTCGTCGAAGGCGAGTTGTTTGCCGAAAAGCCGACCATCAGCGAAGTCTGGGTCGACGGTCATCGCTTCGAGCTGGCCAGGCTCACGCCGCCGGAAGTCGATCCGGCCGGCACCTGGGACCTGATCCTCGGCCTGGAGGGCATGGGCGACGTCGAGGCGACCCTGACGCTGTCCGGAGAGCCGTCGAACATGGAAGGCACGCTGGTCGTGATGGGCAATGAATCGCCGCTGTCGGAGGCGCGCGTTTCGGGCAAGCAGCTGCAGGTCAAGATCGACGCGGCCCGCTTCGGCGGCGCCGGCACGGTTTCGATCAACATGGATATCGAAGGCGAGCGCGGCCGCGGCAACGGCAGCGGCCCGTTCGGCGAGTTCACGGTCAGAGGCACGAAATCCAGCGGCCCCGGCGACGAGGAGACCCGCACATGAATCGCTTCACGAATCGAACAATCATCATCCTGGCCAGCCTGTTGACCTCGGTCGCACTGGCCGACTACACGCCCGGAGTCGAGGCCTGGCACATCGAATCCGCGCCGCCGCAACAGACCGTGGTGGTGCGAAACGCCACCGTCTGGACCGCCGGCGAGCAGGGCATTCTCGAGCAGGCCGACGTGCTGGTGCGCGACGGCGAGATCCGCGCGGTGGGCATCGACCTGGACGCACCCGGCGGCGCGCTGGAAATCGACGGCGCCGGCATGCACGTCACGCCCGGCATCATCGACGCGCATTCGCATGCGGCGATCATCGGCGGCGTCAACGAGGCCACCGACATCTCCACCGCGCAGGTGCGGATCGAAGACGTGATCGATTCGGAATCGATCAACATCTACCGCCAGCTGGCCGGTGGCGTGACCGCGATCAACCTGCTGCACGGCTCGGCCAACGCCATCGGCGGCCAGATGGCGGTGATCAAGATGCGCTGGGGCGCCTCGCCCGAGGAACTGATCTTCGACGCGGCCGCGCCCGGCATCAAGTTCGCGCTGGGCGAGAATCCCAAGCAGAGCAACTGGAGCAACGACGATCCGCGCTATCCGCAGTCGCGCCCCGGCGTGGCCCAGATCATCGACGAGAAATTCCAGCAGGCGTCCGATTACCAGCGTGAACTGGCCGCAATGCCCGAAGGCCGCCGCGCGCGCAACGTCGTGCCGCCGCGCCCGGACCTCGAGATGGACGCCATCGTCGAAATCCTCGAAGGCGTGCGCAAGATCCACTCGCACGCCTACCGGGCCGACGAGATGGTCATGCTGATCGATATCGCCGAATCCTTCGGCGTCACCATCGGCACCTTCCAGCACGTACTGGAGGGCTACAAGCTGGCCCGCCGCATGGCCGGGCACGGCGCCGGCGGCTCCGGCTTCATCGACTGGTGGAACTTCAAGCACGAGGCCAGCGACGCGATTCCCTACAACCCGGCGCTGATGGCCATGGGCGGCGTGACCGTCGGCCTGCACTCGGACAACCCGGAACTGGCGCGGCGGATGAACCTGGAAGCGGCCAAGGCGGTTCGTTATGGACAGGTCGACGAGCACGACGCGCTGATCATGATCACCGCCAACCCGGCCCGCCAGCTGGGTGTGGGCAACCGCACCGGTCGGCTCGAACAGGGACTGGACGCCGACTTCGTGATCTGGAACGGGCATCCGTTGAGCGTGTATTCACGCGTCGAGCAGACCTGGGTGGACGGCCGCCGCTACTTCGACCGCGAAGCTGACCGGGCCCATCGCGACGCGCTGGAAGCCGAGCGCCGCGAGCTGATGGCGATGGTGCTGGAAAAAGGTAAAGGCGGCGAAGAGACCGAAGAACCCGCGGCCGAGGAAGAAGCGCCCGGCTGGCTGGTCGGCTACCGCGCCTCGGAACTGGCGCACGACGAGTTCTGCCACGCGCAGGACTTTGGCCACACGCATGGCGGCCACGTCAATGCAATCGATTTCAGGAGCGGCGAATGAGCATCATGACGCGAATCGTAAATAACGTCGTAAATAACGTCGCAAATACCACGGCGATGGCTGCCGTCGCCTGTGCCCTGCTGGCATCTCCGGCATTCGCTCAGCAGATGACCGCGCTGACCGGCGCTACCGTTCATACGGTCGAAGGCGACCCGATCGAGAATGGTGTCGTCATCATCGAGGGTCGGGACATCAAGGCGGTAGGGGTCGATATCGAGATTCCGGCCGGCGCCGAGGTGATCGACCTTGCCGGCAGCCACATCTACCCCGGTTTCGTCCATCCGCTCTCGGCGCTCGGTCTGACCGAGATCGGCAGCGTGGCGGGTACCGTCGACAACACCGAGATGGGCGCGATCAACGCCGCGCTGCGCGTGGAAGTCGCTTTCAATCATGACTCGGCGCTGCTGCCGGTCAACGTTGCCGGGGGCATCCTGACGACCCACACGGTGCCGTCCGGCGGCCTGATCCGCGGCACCTCGGCGGTGATGAACATGGAAGGCCGGTCGTGGGAAGACATGACCATCAAGGCGCCGGCCGGGATGCACGTCGATTTTCCTGCCGGTGCGGCCAGCGACAGCGACAACGACGACCTGAAGAAGATCGAGTCGGTGCTGGATGCGGCGCGCGACTGGCACACGGCGATGCAGGCGTTCGAGGCCGGCAACGCGCCTCGCCCCGCGCGCAACGCTCAATTGGAAGCACTCGTTCCGCTGCTGGAAGGCGACATGCCGCTGTTCCTGTACGCGGGCAAGGAAGACGAGATCAATGCGGCGCTGGACTGGGCCGAGCGCCGGGAATTCGATCGCGTCATCCTCGTCGGCGGGCCGGACCTGCAGTACGTCGCGGACCGCCTGGCCGCCGACAACGTGCCGGTGATCGTCAACGGCGTCTACACCATGCCCACCCGTCGATGGGAAGCCTACGACATGGCCTACCAGGCGGCCGGCAAGCTGTTCGAGGCCGGCGTTAAGTTCGCGATCGGCGACGGCGGCGGCAGCTTCGCCGCCACCAACGCGCGCAACCTGCCTTTCCACGCCGGCAGCTCGGCCGCGTTCGGCCTGCCGAAGGACGCGGCGCTCAAGTCGGTCACGCTGTGGCCGGCCGAGATTCTCGGCATCGCCGACCAGCTCGGCTCGCTCGCCGCCGGCAAGCGCGCTTCGCTGATCGTCACCAGCGGCGACCCGCTTGAGCCGATGACGCAGATCCAGCGCGTCTGGATCGACGGCGAGGAATACGACCTGGCCCGCAGCAAGCACCGCCAGCTGTTCGAGCGCTACAAGGGCAGGATCCAGGCCGAAGCCGAATAGTCGAATTCGTTTTAACCACGAAGGACACGAAGGGCACGAACAGAAAAAGCGGAGAGGGTGCCGGGTGGTATACGCGCAGCGCGCCCCCCGGATGATCTGATTCTTGCCGGGCACTTGATCGCGGCCTGGAGACCGCTTATATGGACCCCTCCCGGTTTGCAAGACTTCGATTTTCCATCGGGATACGACTGCGCGCTTATATTCGGCTCTTGATTCG
>MDTG01235822.1_pt1 | contig 24665 bp, 24 predicted proteins | sample 811421 | NCBI WGS metagenome assembly MDTG01 (sample SAMN05326645, study PRJNA326480) | marine metagenome | isolation source: seawater | place: Pacific Ocean: South East | collected 2011 | reverse complement strand
GTTGGAAACTTGATTTGTTGATAATTATTTCATTATTGTTAAGTGGATTTCCAAATCTAAAACTACCCCCAGAATCCGAATAGTAAATACCTAAAGAATCAAAATTAAAAAAATTTTGATAGCCAGGAATTTTAATATTATATTTTTTTGATCCAATTTTGTGTATAGAAAAAATTTTGTTAAATTTTATACCATTCACTTTTAAAAATTTTTCAAAAATTAAAAGATCTTTTCTAATTGTATTAAAATTTTTAATTGAAATATGAAACCCAATTGAATGTTTTAATTTTTTTATTAATTTTAAGTTTTCAATATTTTTATGTGTTCCAAGATTGTAAAAGGGTGAGTCATATTGGAAAAAAAAATGACTTTTAATTCCTTGTTTATGATCCCAGATTGCAATTTTTTTTGCAAGGTCTACTGAAAAATCTACATCGTGTCTTAATAAAATATTATTTTTTTTTTTGATTTGTTTGTAAGAAATAAAATTATATCCTAATTTTTTAAAACTAGTTAAAAACTTAAAATAACTTTTTTTATGGAATTGGCTTGTTGTTATTAATTTAGATACTGATAACATTTTTATATCCTTTTTTAAAAAAATTTCTTAAATCGAAAATTATTTTAGAATTTTTTTGAATTAATTTCTTATTTAAGTAGTCATGATCTGTTAATAAAATAACTATATCATATTTTTGAATTTTATTTCCTGATAGTTTTACAGAATAAAATTTACTTTTGAATTTCTTAGTTTCTATTTTTTTTATAAATTCATCATTATAGTCAAATTTAATTCTATTTTTAGTAAAGTAATTTATTATTTTTAGAATCGGAGACTCTCTTAAATCATTTACATTTTTTTTATAAGCAGCTCCAATTAAAAGAAATTTTTTTTTATTAAATTTCTTATTGTTTAAATTTAATTTCTTTTTGATTATTTTGATAATCCACAAAGGCATACTGTTATTTATTTTTGCAGCCAAATTTATAAAATCAGTTTTTACTCCTTTTGATTTAGCAAGCCACGAAAGATAAATAGGATCTACTGGTATACAATGACCTCCTATTCCAGGACCAGGATAGAATGCTTGAAAACCAAATGGTTTTGTTTTCGCAGCATTGATTATTTCGAAAATATTTAGGTTTAACTTTTCTGATAGAATTTTTGCTTCATTTGCCAAAGCTATATTTATATTTCTGTATGTATTTTCATATAATTTAGTAAATTCTGCAACTTCTACAGATGAAACTATGTGAGTTCTATTAATACAAGTCTTATAAAAAAAATTAACTATTTTTAGGCAGTTCTTTGTAATTCCACTTACTATTTTTGGTGTATTTGAAATATTAAATTGTTTATTGCCAGGATCTTCTCTTTCCGGAGAGTAACCAATGAAAAAGTTTTTTCCTAAATTAAATTTTTTTTTTATATATTTTTGATATAATAACTCTGTAGTACCTGGGTAGGTAGAGCTTTCAATTATCAATGTTTGATTTTGTTTTAAGTATTTATTTATTGATTGCATAGAATTATTTAGAGGACTTAAGTCAGGGACATTATTCTTTAAAGGTGTAGGGACACAAAGAATTATAAAATCTAATTCACTGACTGTGTGATCAACTTTACGAACTATAAATTTTTTGTTTATTTTTTTAAAAATATTTACTGGATTAAAATTAGTAATGTAAATTTTTTTGTTAAGTAAATCATTTATTTTTTTTTTATCTATATCGTATCCAATGACTTTAAATCCTTTTTTTAGTAATATTTCACACAGCGGTAAACCGACATAACCTAAACCAATTACTCCTATGACTGCTTTTTTATTCTTAATTTTTCTTAAAATCTTTTCCATATTTTTTTTATTACATTTTTTGGATTTAAATACTTTCTATAAAATTGTAAGAATTGAAATATGAAATAATCATTTCTATAGTCCAAGTGTCTTTTGGGAACATTAGAGAGAATTTTTTGAAATTCATTGTTACTCATTTCTATTTTTTTTAAAAAATAATCTACTTTTTTTCTTTCTATCTCATTAGATTTATAAGGTGGTAATTTTGTTTTTTCTAATGCCTCTTCTCTAGATAATTCTCCATTTCTAATAAGACTTGAATTATGTGGTTTTCTTTTATCGATTTTAAATTTTTTATAGAGAATATAAGCCTGATAAAATTCAGTAAATGTAGACTCGTAATGTTTTTCTCCATAATATACCCAATTATATTCTTTGTTTAGAATGTTAATTGCATCATTTTTTTTATAATTTATTAGATTTAAAGGTTCTATCTTTTGATACCAATACCCTAATTTAAATTTGGCTTTAAACATTTCAATTATGGCATTAAATGTATCGAAGGTAGGAAACGTACTCATTTTGATATTTTCAAATTTTTTATTAATATCGCGTATATTTATCAAATCAGATTTCTGCCATGACCAGTCTTGTGGCATACCTTGTTCAGTTGCAAAGTTTCCTCCTGAAAAGATTGTTCTTATTTTGTATCTTTTTGCATATTTATATAATGTTGCAGTAATTGCATGATCAGTAAGTATTTCAATATCAACCACACCTGCTTTCAAGAAGGATCTTTGTAAACTTTTAAACTCATTCCAATCAATTACCTCTGTGATGTAATCAAATTTTGTTTTGTCGAGTAAGTTTTTAATATTAGTTACAGCAAGTTCACTATTCCAACCATTATCAAAATGAATTATTAAGGGATTTAGGTTTAGTTTTTTAATTAGATGCAACAAATATGAACTATCTACACCTCCACTTATCCCAGTTATAAGATCATATTCCCCAGATTTTAAATTTGAAATTTTTTTTTTTAATTCTTCTAGATTAGATTTTACCTGTTCATTTGTGAAAGTATAAATTTTTTTTTTATCTTCGAAATCTTTACAATAATTACATATTCCCTGATCATCAAAATGAATATATTTATCATTTTGGTCATCCATTATGCATTTTTGACAAATTTTCATTTTTATATTCCATTTATATTATTTTTATTTAAAAGCTACTGTTGTATGACTAAAAATAGTAAAAATTTTGCTTTATTAGGTTCATCGGGCTATATTGGAAGAAAGCATGTGGCAACAATAAAAGATCTAAAAAAAAAGCTGATATTGGCATATGATCCCCATAATAATTCAGGTTATTTAGATTCTTTCTTTCCAGAATGCGATTTTGCAAATAGTGAGAAAGATTTTTTTTCTTCAGTTAAAAAAAAAAAAATTTCATATGTAGTTGTATGTACACCAAATTATCTTCATTACCCGCATATTAAAAAATCTTTAATAAATGGAGCCAATGTAATTTGTGAAAAACCAACAGTAATGTCAATTAAACAATTAAAAAATATAAATAAACTTGAAAAAAAATATAAGAGGAAATGTTATTCTATTTTTCAATTAAGATATAACAGCAATATAATTCGTTTAAAATCAAAAATTATAAAATTAAAAAAATTTTCTAATATTTTATTAAACTATATAACTTATAGAGGTAAATGGTATGAGGCAAGTTGGAAAAGTAATTTAAAACATTCCGGAGGTTTGATAATGAATATTGGAGTACACTTCGTTGATATTTTAACTTTTTTATTTGGTAAACTAAAAAATATAAAATTAGATATAACTAATAAAAAAACATTAAAAGGAACAATGTATTTTTATAATGCAAAAATAAAATTTTTATTATCAATTGAAAAAAAATTTTTAAAAAATACAAATAAACCAGTAAGAAAAATTCTGTTCAATAATTCAAATATAGATCTCACTAGCAGATTTACCGATCTTCACATAAAATGTTATAAGGAAATACTATCAGGAAGAGGAATTATGACTGAAAATTTAATATTAACATATGATAATTTAAAAGTAATTCAAAATGAAATTAAAAAATAGTATTCATAAAACCGCAATAATCGACAGTAATGTAAAAATTGGAAAAAATACAAAGATATGGCATTGGTCTCATTTATGTAAAAATGTACTAATTGGTAACAATGTTACAATCGGACAAAATGTTTTTATTGGTGAAAATGTTAGAATAGGTTCTAATGTTAAAATACAAAATAATGTATCTATTTTTGAGGGTGTTGAGTTAGAAAACTTTGTTTTTTGTGGACCAGGAGTTACTTTTACAAATGTATTATTCCCTAGATCAGAGTTCCCAGTAAAAAATAAAAGCAAAGAATATACAAAAACTTTAGTAAAGAAATCAGTTACTATTGGAGCCAATTCAACAATAATTTGTGGAAATACAATAAATTCTTATGCATTTATAGGTGCCGGATCAGTAGTAACAAAAGATGTAGAAAGTTACTCTCTTGTAGCAGGTGTACCCGCAAAGCAAAAAGGATGGGTTAGCAGGTCAGGTTCAAAACTTAAATTTTCCTCTAAATTAAAAGAAGCAAAGTGTAAAACTACAAATGATAAATATAAATTGATTAAAAACAAATGTGTTTTAATAAAATGAATTTTTTTGACATAGATCTCCAATATCAAAAATATAAAAAACAATTAGATTTCAATATTTTTAAAACCTTAAAAAGTACTCAATTTATATTAGGAAAAGAAGTACGTAAATTTGAGAAACAAATTGCTAAAATTTCTCAGACAAAGTACGCAGTTGGAACTTCTTCAGGGACAGACTCTCTTTTAATTGCATTGCTATCAATTGGAATAAAAAAGGGGGATGAGGTAATTACTTCTTCTTTTTCATGGTTATCTGTATCAGAGGTAATACTTTTAGTTGGTGCAAAACCAATCTATGTTGATATCAATATTAATGACTTCAATATCAATCATCTTGAGATTAGTAAAAAGATAAATAAAAAGACAAAGGCAATTATAACAACTTCATTATTTGGTTATCCTTCTGAGTTAAAAAAGATTAGAAAACTGGCAAAAAGAAAAAAAATAAAGTTAATTGAGGATTCTGCTCAAAGTTTTGGAGCAAAAATTGATGGTAAGCCACTGTCAAAATATGCGGATATAACTTGTTATAGTTTTTTTCCATCGAAGATCATAGGTGCTTTTGGAGATGCAGGTGGAGTAGTTACGGATAATAAAAATATTTATGACAAACTTATAGCTATAAGAAATCATGGACAAAAAAAATATGGTATTAGTAATAAATTTATTGGTTTAAATGCAAGATTAGATGAGATTCAAGCATCTATATTAAATATGAAAATTAAAATATACAAAAATGAAATTGTAAAAAGAAATTATGTTGTAAATAAATTCATAAAGCTTTTATCTAATCAGGGAATTATCGGTTTTACAAAGGTTGAAAAAAATAAAAGACATGTTTATGGTCAATTTTCTCTATTGGTAAAAAAAAGAAAATCTTTTATAAATTATTTTAAAAAAAAGGGAATTCCCACAAAAATTTTTTACCCACAACCATTATATAGACAGTATAAACAAAATTTATTATTTAAAAAAAAACATACTGAATTTTGTTGTGCACATATAGTAAGTATACCAATAAATATTTATTCAAATAAAAGATTTGAAAAAGTTTACTCTTGTTTAAAATCTTTAATTAAAATAGATGAAAAAATTTTTTATAAAAAAAAAAAATCTTAGTTATTAATCACAGCTCAATTTTTGGAGGTGCAACCCAGAGTCTTTTGATTTATTTAAAAGAAAATCTTAATTATTTTGATTTTATATGTTTGACGCCCAAAGGAAGTAGTTCAAGAATTTTTAAAGAAAACAATATCAAAACTAAAACTGTTTTTGGATTTTCTCAATTTAATAACAATAATTTTGGTTTTTACCAAGGTTGGAGATGGTTTGTTCTATTAAGAGAATTTATATTTTTTATTTATAATTTTTTTTATATTTTAAAACACCGTTTTGTAGAGAGCAAACCTGATTTAATTTTATTAAACGACCTTACATTATTACCGTCCGCTATTCTTTTTAGTTTATTTTATAAATGTAGAATAATTACTTATGTACGTTCAAAGCAAAATTTAAAAAATTTATTTAGAATTAAAATACAAAATTATTTAATCAAAAAGTATATTCATAAATTAATTTTTATTGATGAAGATGTAAAAAAATCAACCTCGTATCCAAGGGAAGTTAAAATTATAAAATTATATAATTCTTTTTATATTCAGAAAAAATTTTTAAAAAATGTAAAAAATAAATTAAATATAGGTTTTGTTGGAAATTTTACTAATTCTAAAGGGGTTGAGCTTTTAATAAATTCTATAACTAGACTTAGATCGAAAAAAGATATTTTTTTTTATATAGTGGGGCCTATTCCTAAAAAACCAAATTTATCCGATAAAGTTTTAAAGCTATTTAGAATAAGAGAAAATTATCATGATTTATTTAGAAAAAATGAAAAAATAATTTCAAAAAATTCAAGATTTATAGGTTTTAGATATAAACTAGATGACTTTTATAAAAAAATACATTTATTAATTTTTCCTTCTTATGTAAGTGCAGCTGGCAGACCAGTTCTTGAAGCTGCATGTTATGGAGTGCCGAGTTTATTAACGTTATTTGATAAAGATAATAATGATATTATAAAAAATAATTTTAATGGATTGTATGTCAAAAATAATTCAACAAAAGATTTAATTAATAAAATTATTTTACTTAAAAAAAATAAAAATTTAATAAAAAAACTATCTTTAAATGCATATAAAAATTCAAAACAAAAGTTTGATATTAAAAAAAATAAAAATATTTTTAAAAAAATTATTATTAAGTCAATATGAGAGGTAAGAAAAAAAAAATTTTAATTATATCTCCGCAATCTTGGACTGATTTCTTTAATTCAAAGCACCATTATTCAATTGTTCTAAGTAAAATAGGATATGATGTGTATTTTCTTAATCCACTTCAATATCTAAATAGTAAACAAATGCAATTATATGAAATTAAGAGAAATAAATTTAACATTAATGTGATCAAAATTAAATTCTTCCTACCAAGTTTTTTTAAGCAAATTAATAACTTTTTTTTAAAATTTTTTATTATAAAAATATCCTCAATACTTAAATCTAAATTTGATATTGTATGGTGTTTTGATGAAAAAAATTTTAAAGTTGTAAATTTTTTTAAATCAAAAAAAAAAATATTACAAATAATGGATCCAACAACAATAAACATAGAACAAATGAATAAAATAGATTTTAATTATATTATTTCTATATCAAAAAAATTAATTAATAAAAATATAAGAAAAAAAATTATTTATACAAGCCATGGTTTAAGCAAATACTTTATTAATTATAAATTACAAAAAAAAAATAAAAAAAATCAAAAAAAAATAATTGGTTTATATGGAAACTTTTTATCCGGTAGATTTGATTTAAATTTAATAAATAAGCTTATTAAATTAAATTCTAATTTAATTTTTTTTTTCTTTGGTAATACAGATACAAATCATCCCTATATAAATATGCAAAAAAAAAATCAAATTTTATCTGATATAGAAAAAATTAAGTCAAATCTTAATGTAAAATTTTTTGGAAATTTATCTCAAAATGTATTAGCTAAAAACTTAGATAAGTGCGATTTATTTATTTATCCATCTAAATTAAAAAAAAATATTGATGCTCACAAATTAACAGAACTGATATATTTAGGAAAGCCTATTGTTACAACAAAATTTCACAATTATTCGAAAACAAGTGACTTACTCTATTTTCCTAAAAAAAATGATTTTAAATCTTTTGATTCAAAACTTAATCACGTAATTAATAATTACAGTTTTTATAATAGTTATAGTTTATATAAAAAAAGAAAAAATTTTGCTCTAAATAGAAGCTATAAGAAACTAATCACGAAAATATTAAATAAAATTGATGAATGAAATTTCAATTATAATTCCAACATTAAGTAGGGAAAATCAACTTTACAATACAATAAAATATTTAAGTTCTCAATTATTCATTAAATTTGAAATAATTATAATTGATCAAAATAAAAAATTTAATCTTCAATATTATAAAAAAATTCAAACTTATTTTAATAAAATCTCGCTGAAAATAATCAGACAAAAAGAACCAAATGCCTCAAAAGCAAGAAACGAGGGTGTAAAAATTTCAAAATATGAAATCGTTTTATTTCTTGATGATGATGTAAAAATAAAAAATAAACTGTTTTTACATAATCATGTTAAAAATTATATTAATTCAAAAAATTTTATAACAGCAGGTAAAATATTAGATTTTCCGTTTGAGTTCCAAAATAGAAAAATTAACATTAAAAATTATTATTTTTTTTCACTGAATAATAATAAAAAAATTAAATTATATGGAATAGGAAGATCATGTAATTTATCAGTTAGAAAAAATGTATATTTTGATTTGGGTGGTATGGATGAGAATTTTGTAAACGGAGCACACAAAGAAGAAACAGATTTTTTATTTAGAGCAAAAAAGAAAAAAATCAAAGTTCTATTTGATCCTAAATGTTGTCTAATACATTTAAAAAATAAAACTGGAGGGATAAGAAGCTTTAATTTAATTAGTAAAATTTTTTATTCAATGTTTGGTGATTTATATTTTTCAATGAAACATTTTTTTAATTCAAATTTAATATTAAATATCTATTTTTTTTTAAGAAGGTTTTTTATAAATAGAAATTCAATTAATATTTATAATTTTATAGTTACATTATTAGTTTTTTTTCCAGCATTTTTTTATGCAATTTCTATTCAAACAAAAAATTTTATATTAAAAAAAAAATGAATATTGCTTTAATTTCAGAAACAGCGATAGATATTAAAACTGGTACATCTGTTTATATAGAAGAGATCAGTAGAAATTTAGCAAAGATTCATAATGTTTTTTTATTTTTACCAAATGAGTTCAATTCAAGACCAAAAAGGGACAAGTATGGCAGAATAATAATTTATATTAGTAATAAAAATAAAAATTATTTATCCACCAAAAGAAATAAATTTTTAAAAAATTTAGAAAATCTATTAGATGATTTTCATCCACAAATAAATTTTGATATTTTTCATTGCTTATATGGTCATTATTTTCATTTTTTAAAAAAATATAATAAACCAATTTATTGGACATGTCATAATGTTCCACCAAATGAGAACAAACCTTTGTTTTATTCTGAAAATCTATTACTAAAAAATTTAAATAAATGCTTTTATTGGATAATTAAGACAAAACATGAATATTTAATAAAAAATTTTGAAGTTAAAAAAATTATAACGCCCAGTATTTATGTAAAAAAAATTTTTTCTACTAATTTGAACTTTAATAGTAAAAAAGTAATACATATTAATAATGGAGTAAATTCGAAAAAGATTGATTGTAAAAAAAAGAAAAAATTTAAAAAATTTACAATATTAACTATTGCAGCATTTAAATATCATAAAAATTTACATCTTATTCCAGAAATTCTTGAAAATCTAAAAAAATATGATTTGCAATGGATAATTGTCGGAAAAGTAACTGATGTTAAATATTATAAAAAATATTTAGGGAAATTTGAGAAATTTATTTTGCAAAAGAAGATTATAGTTAAAGATAAAATTTCAGATAAAGAAAAAAAACAATTGTATAGAAAAAGTCATTTATATGTGCAGTTATCAACCAATGAGGGATTTGGTATTCCACTTTTAGAAAGTAAATTCTATAATTTAAATTCTCTGACTACAATTTGTGGAGCATCAAAACAAATTACAAAGCAGTTTGGTGGACATATAATTAATGAAATTGAAATTAAATTAATTGCTAAGAAAATCTCTCAAATATTTAAATCCAAAATAAATTATAAAAATAAGAAAGTTAAAGATTTAAATAATTGGAATTGGAAAGCTTTAACAAATAAATTAAATAGTATTTATAATAATGATAATTTTAAATAATGAAAAAATTGACTCAAGGTCAGGACCCGCAAAGTCAATAAATCTTTTAAGATCAAAAGTTTTAAAAAATAGGAAATATATTTATTGTTTTTTTGGTGATAATAAACTTTATTTTGATTTAATTATCAATGATAAAAAAAAAGAGAAAATATTTTTTCTGTTTATAAATTATTTTTTTTTAGTAAAAAAATATTTATAAACGGAATTTTCTCATTTTCATTCAGTGTAATACCATTGATTGCTAGTTTTTTTTTGAAAAAAAAAAATAATAATTTCACCCAGAGGTCAAATTGCACCTGAAACATTAATTAAGAAAAAATATGTAAAGCTTTTATATTTTTATTTTTTATATTTAGTTCAAAAATACTCAAAATCTAAAATTTTTTGGCTAGTAACTTCTGTAAGGGAGAAAAATTTTTTAGAATATTTCATTAATTACTCAAAATTAGATATTTCAATAATAGATAATTTGAATGATTTAGGATTTAAAAAAATAAAACCAATAATAAAAAAAAAAAATTCTTTAAAACTTTTTTATTTTTCTAATTTAACAAAAAAAAAAAATATTTTGGAGACAATAAGTATAATAAAAAATTGCAATAATAAAAAAATTCAATTAGATATTTATGGTAAGGTAATTGATCATAAATATTTTAAAAAAGTATTACATGAAATAAAAAACACACCTAATATTAATTACAAATCTTACATAAATAAAAATAGTGATTTAGAAAAAGTTTTTTCAAAATATCATTTGCTAATTCATAATTCATTGGGAGAAAATTATGGTCATATATTAGTAGAGGCGATGTCACATGGTATTCCCTTTGTTTCAAATGATACTCACCCGTGGGTAGATATAGATTCAGATATGGATGGTTTTGTATCACCAGTAAACTTAATTCATCAGCAATCTGAAATGATAAATTTTTTATACAAAATTGATAACAAGATTTATCAAAAATATAGAAAGAAATTTTATAATTTCTATAAACAAAAAATATATTCTAAAGAAAAATTTAGGTTAAAAAATTATTTTGATTTTTTTGAAAAAGTAAACAAATATAAATTTGCAAAAAAATAAAACAGTAGTAACGTTATTATTAAAAATATAGACGTATAAATTTTATTCTCAAATGTTTTATTATTTTCTTCTTCCTTAAATATTAGTTTAGAATTTAAGTAATTATTGATTTGATTTATTTGAAAAATATAGTCAGCTTTCATTGAAATTAAATTATCAAATTCTTTTTTTTTGATTTCGTTTTTTTTATCTAAAATTAATTGATTTTCAATCTCTTCAATTAATTCATTTTGTTTAGTAATTTCTTGATTTAATTTAAATTTCATTTCAACTAAATCTTCCCTATTCATGGTAGGAAGTGAAATTCCCCTAACATGGAATTCCCTCAAGAGCTTACTATCCATTTCTTCTTGAAAGTTATTTTTTAAATTTAATTTCCATTTATCTATATGTTTTTTGTTGATTTCATTATCTAAATAGAAAAGCGAATATGTTCTAAAATTTTCTGTGTTATATTTATTTTTTTTTAAATAAATCTTCTGAGATTTATAATTTTGGTAAACAGGTTTGTTTATTCTGTTAAAAACTACATATGAGAAGTTGCCATGTACTTCTAAATCAAAGTTTTTGATCTCGATTAAGTTGCTTTTAAAATTATAAAAAATTAATAAAAAAGAAATTACTATCAACAAAATTAACGATAAAGATATTTTAAGAAATTCTTTAAAATTATTAATTAAAATCTCTATTAAATTCATTGTCCTTGAATAGTATAATAAAAATTGATATTAAAAAAAACCCTGTTCCATAATCTATATAACTACCCAATTTTGTTGTTTTAAAGATTATTACAGAAAAAAGTGATAAAAAAATAATTGCTTTCTCCTTACTAAAAAAAATAAATTTTTTAAAAATTTTTATAATTAATATAAATAAAAAAATTATAAATATAATGCCAAATTCTATTATCATCCTTAAGAGTAAACTTTGACTACTTTTGCTGGCGAAATTATATCTTTTAATTAGTTGATTCTCTGAATCAGGTATAAAAGTGTTATTTACATATATTTCTTTAAAACTGTAAAATGCCTCTTCATTTGATCCCAGACCAGCCCCAAAAGGGTTTTGGTAAAGTGTATTTATTGCAACTTTAATAATTGAGGTAACAGAGTGAATTGAAAGTTGAATGACATAATAGAATTCATCATTAAAAATAATATTATTAAATAATTGTTTATAATTATACTCTCTATTTACAATTTCATTATTGAAGACAATTTGAGTTTCTGTGTTAATTAAAACGTTTAAAGTACCAGATCCAGAAATATTTTGGTAAATAAAATTTATAAAATAAAAAGTAGTTATTAGAAAAACAATAGTAACAATAATAGAAAAAAAGGAATATTTTGATTTTAAAAATAATTTGTTTTCAGGACTAAATAATTTCCAAATATAAAATAAAACTACAGATATAATTAATGAGAAAATTACTGATACAGACAAAGTCCAAAATAGCGAAAATAATAATATTAGTAATTTTATATTTAATTTTTTAAATTCAAAAATAAATTTCAGAACTATTGGCAGTATGAACATGCCAAAATGTGAGGGTTCTCTGAGGAAAGAATTCATTCTCCATTTCTCTTTCTGATAAATTGAAATATCAAAATAATTAAGAAATATCTGAATTATTCCAAATAAACATAATAAGATAACTATATTTTCATAAATAACGAATATTTTTTTAAATCCATAATTCATTATTATAAAATATGTTGATGTATAAATGATTAATATAGGCACTATTTGTTTTGTTAGTCCAAAAAAGGAATAATTATTTATCTTACAAATAAATATTTGAAAAAAAATGATAGTTAACAATAGATAAACATATTTTCTAATAAAATCTTGATTCCATTTTATAATAAAAATAAAATAAATAATAAAAAATATATTTGCAAATAAATCAACACTTATACCAAAAAGATTTTTTTCAAAAATACTACTTGAGATAAAAGTTAATAAAAAAAAATATTAAAATCATTGAGTTTTTTTTTTCTAAATAATTTATCATTTAATGAATTGTTTAATTTTAGAAATATTTTTTACAGTTAAAGCAAAAAAAGGAAATTTAATTTTATTTTTTTTTAAAATTAAAAAATCTTCATACGTTTTTGTTAATATATTTTTTAGATTTTTATTACTATCACCGCCATATCTCATTTTAGTAATATAGTTATTCATATAGAAAAAATTTAGTTTTTTTTTGAAGAGTCTTAAAATAAAATCATAATCACCAGAAATTGGAAAATGATTACCATAAAGGTTATTTAGAATAATTTTTCTTTTTACAAACAATGAAGTGTGTGGAGGCATCCAACCGTATCTTAAGAGGGACTTATCAAATTTTTTACTATTCCATTTTCTAATTATTTGTGAAATATCTTTTTGATTGACATAAATTATATCGCCATACAAAACATCTGGATTATATTTTTTGAGTTTTTTATATATATTTGAAATTACTTTATTATTATAAAACAAATCATCTGCATGTAATAGTGCAATATATTTACCTCTAGCTTTTTTTATTCCTACATTAATTGCGTCAAATTTATTTTTTGATTTTTTGTCGTAATAAAATTTTACTTTATTTTTTTTTAGAAATTCAAGAGTTTTATCTGTTGATTTTGAATAGATAATAATATGTTCGATACTTTTGTATTTTTGTTTTTTAATAGAATGTACACATTCTTTAAGATGAGGCATTCCATTTTTAACAACTGTAATTATTGAAATTTTCATTAATTTTTAAGATATTTGAGTATATTAATATAATTAGGTTATATTAATTGTGTTTAAAAGCAAAATTTACTAATTCTTAATTTAATAAAAATAAAAAAAACTTTAAAAGAAATGTCTACAATTCTAGGAATAAACGCTTATCATGCAGATTCGTCAGTTTGTATAATAAAGAATAATAATCTTATTTTTGCAGTAGAAGAAGAAAAAATTAATAGAGAAAAACACTGGGCAGGTTTTCCTGAAAAATCTATAGAACTTGGTTTAAAAATTAATAATGTAGATGTCAATGATATTTCAGATATTGCTGTAAATTTTAATCCTTATTCAAATTTATATCAAAAAACTAGTTATTTTATCTTAAATTATATTTTTGGAGAAAAAAAAAAAAAATTTTTAATAGGACAAAAACTAGATTAAATTTTAAGGATAAATTAACTTTTGTAAGAAATAGAAATTTCAAGTTACATTATGTAGATCATCATATTTCTCATATAGCGTCAGCTTACTACGCATCTGGTTTTAACAATGCTGTTGGTTTATCTATTGATGGTTTTGGTGATTTTACAAGTCTAGCTATTTCAGAGTGCAATGGAAAAGAGATAAAAATTAAAAAAAAAATTTATTTTCCACACTCTCTTGGGTTATTTTATGAAGCTGTTACTCAATTTTTAGGATTTAAGCATTATGGAGATGAATATAAAGTTATGGGTTTATCCTCGTATGGAAAACCAATATATTTTGAAAAAATATTACACAACCTTTTTATTAAAGATGAATTATTTAAGTTAAACCTTAGTTTTTTTAATCATACAAAAAATGACTACAAATATGATTATAGATCAAATATTGAAAAAGAAACAATCTTTTCAAATAAATTAAACTCTCTTTTTTTTGAAGAAATAAAAAATAAAAATACTACATTTAAAGAAGATTTTGCGGCATCTGCACAAAAAGTATTTGAACATTTTTTTGTTAAAATATTGCTATTTATAAAAAAAAATTTTGACTATCAAAATTTAGTTTACGCTGGTGGATGTGCATTAAATTCAAAAGCAAATAGAATTCTTTACGAAAAAGAATTGTTTAAAAATATTTTTATTCCCTATGCGCCAGGTGATGGTGGTGGATCAATTGGAGCTGCATATTATGTACACCAAAAAAAATTTAAAGAAAAATTATTTAATGTAAAATCACCTTACATAGGACCTAAATATACTCTTGAAAAAATTACTGAATATATAAAACAATTAGAAAAAAAATGTAATATAAAATATTATAAATATAAAGATGAAAAATTTTATTTATCTGTAGCAAGAATTCTTAAAGAAAAGAAAGTAATAGGCTGGTTTCAAGAGAATATTGAATTTGGAGCTAGAGCATTAGGAAATAGATCAATTATTGCAGATCCATCTAATTCAAATGTGAAAGATCTAATTAACTCAAAAATTAAAAGAAGAGAAAGTTTTAGACCTTTCGCTCCAAGTATTATTTATGATGAAAAAAATAAATGGTTTAATAATAATATTGAAAATCCTTATATGTCTTTTGTAGAAAAAATAAAAATTGAGAAGAAAAATATTGTACCAGGTGTGGTTCATATTGATAATACTTGTAGACTTCAAACTGTTACAGAAAAATCTAATAAAAATTATTACAATTTACTCAAATCATTTCATGATCTCACAGGAATTCCAATTTTGTTAAACACATCATTTAATGAAAATGAACCAATTGTAAATGACCCACAACAGGCAATTGATTGTTTCTTGAGAACAGATATGGACGTATTAGTTTTAGAAAATTATATAATATTAAAAAAATGATTTCTATTTTGAAATTAAAATCTGGTAACATTTCTTCTGTTGAAAATATGTTGAAATTTTTAGGACACAATGTTGAAATAATAACTAATAAATCAGAATTATTAAAAGCTAAAAAGTTGATTTTGCCTGGTATTGGAAGTTTTGACGAAACAATGAATTATCTTAAGCAAAATGAACTAATTGAAACTTTAAGATTATTAATAATAAAAAATGAAGTTCCAACTTTAGGTATATTTATGGGAATGCAAATTCTTCTGAGTTCTTCGGCAGAGGGTAAACTTTGTGAGGGTTTGTCGGTTTTTCCTGAAAAAATTAAAAAATTTGATAAAAATTTTTCTAAGGTTCCACACGTAGGATGGAATAAACTTGAAATTATTAATTCTCAAGAGATGTTTTTAGATGAAAAAAATTTTTTTTATTTTTCTCATTCATATTTTTTAGAAAAAATATCATCAGAAAACATTATAAGTTTATCTGTAAATGGTAACAAATTTGTATCATCAATTAAAAAAAACAATGTAATAGGTGCACAATTTCATCCAGAGAAAAGTCATAAATATGGATTTCATTTTTTAGATTATTTTGCGGAAAAATTTTATGTTTAATTTTAGAGTAATACCAATTTTAACTATCAATGAAGGTAAGCTAGTTAAAACATTTAAATTTAATAATAATACCTATGTTGGTGACCCAATTAATACAGTTAAAATTTTTAACAATAAGTTTGTGGATGAATTAATTATATTAGACATCTCTAAAAGTGTTTTAAATTTAGATCCTGATTTTGAAAATATAAAATCTATATGTTCTGAATGTTTTTCTCCAATCACTTATGGCGGTGGTGTAAGTAAAATTGATCATTGTACTAAATTATTTGAGCTTGGAGTAGAAAAAATTGTTTTTAATAATGTTCTTTTTGAAGATAGGGAATTTCTTAATGAGTTTGTAAAAATTTTTGGATCTCAAAGTATGATACTTTCGTTAAATATTTTTTTTCAAAAAGACGACTATTTTATCTATGATTACAGAAAAAAAAAAATAACTAGTATTAAATTAAAAGATTTCTTTAAAGATATATTGAGTATTGGTCCAGGTGAAATACTTATATATTCAGTTGATCGAGATGGTAGTAATAAAGGATTAGATTTTAATATCTTAGAAAGTATAGATAATACCGCAAATATACCAATAATTCTTGCAGGTGGTTTAAATAATTATGAGGAAATTTTGGAAGCAAAAAGAATGAAATTAGATGCAGTAGCAGGATCTTATTTTTTTACAATGCATGGAAAATTTAACTCTATATTAATTTCTTATCTAAACTCAAAACAAATTGAACAAATTCGTGAATAAAAAAAAAATATTATTGATTGCTCATGATTGCATTTTTGGAGATCCAAGAATTGAAAGAATGTATAAATATTTGTTAAAAAAAAATATAATTTTACATACAGCTTCAGGTTCACCTGAAATAAAAAAAAATCATACTGTTCTTAATTTTGAAAAAGACTTTTCACTAAAAAGAATGTTAAAAAAAAATATTTTTAAATTTTTTTTATATGTAATTAAAATTTTAATTGGTGATCTAAAAAGCTATTGTTATCCTTGCTATAATTCTTTAGATAAATTAAACTTAAAAAATTATGATTATATTTTTATTTTCGATCTTAAAATTTTGTATTCGGTAGCAAACCGTATAAATAAAAAAAAAATAATATGGGATGCTAGGGAATATTATCCCGAACATTTAAATCAAAAGTTATTTTGGTACACTCTATTTCACAGAATTATTATTAAATTGATTAACAAAAGTTTAAAAAAAGTTTTTGTTGCATTTACTGTTTCAAATAGCATAAGTAAAAAATATCAATCTGTATTTAAAAAAAAATTTTTAGTATTCTATAGTGTAGCAGATTATAACAACTTGAAACCAAAAATACCTAAAAATCCTATTTCAATAGTCCATCATGGTATTTGCTCCAAAACAAGAAAGATAGAAAATTACTTTGAGCTAGCGAAGTTATTAGGAAAAAATTATCAAGTACTTCTTCTGCTGAAAATAATAGATAAAAAATATTTTGATAAATTGAATGAAATTTACTCTGATGTTAAAAATGTAAAATTTTTAAAACCAGTTAAATTGAATGATATCCCAAAAAGAATCAATAAATATGATATTGGTATATTTATTGGTATTAAAAATAGTCTTAATCACATGTATGCAATGCCAAATAAATTATTTGAGTCAATTCAAGCTAGACTATGTATAATTTCCAATCCTTTGACTGATATGGGCAATTTTATAAAAAAAAATAATTGTGGTTACTTTAGTAAAGATTTTAAAATTGAGACACTATCACGATTAATTATTTCTTTGACCAAAGAAGATATTTATAAGGCAAAAATAGGATCTAATAATTTAGCTAGTAAATATAATAAAAAAAAATTATATCAAAATTTTGATAAAATATTTTTAAAGATTTTTTAAATTTTTTTTGATGTAGGTTACAAAACCTAAATAAAAAATTACTGTCGTTAAAATAATGTTAAATGATTTTATTTCAGTAAAAATAGAAAACACAATAGGAATTAAAAAAATTAAAAAATAAAATACTAACGATTTATTTCCAGATGAAAAAAATTTAATCATCAAATGATGCAAATGATTTAAATCACCTGAAAAAGGAGATTTTTTATTCGATATTCTCTCAAAAAATAATCTTATTAAGTCTAAGCCAGGTATCAAAAAACAAATCAATATTTGATCGGCTAATAAAAATTCATTTTTGTTATAATTTTCTATAAATTTTATTGCTATGTAAAATGATAAAACCAATGAGCCAGAGTTTCCTAAAAATATTTTATTTTTAATATTATTAATTAAAATAAAAAACAATGATGTACATACTAAAGTTTTTTCTACTAAATCAATTGGTAATAAAAAAATCCAGAGTATACCCAATGAAATTGCAAGGCCGTTAATTCCATCAACAAAATTGAAAGAATTACAAAATACAATAATACAAAAAACTGTAAAAAGTATATCAAAATTATTTAGTGAAATATTCGAGTTATAAAAATTTTTAAAATTTAAATCACTAATTAAAAATATTTCATTAGATGTAATCAGAATTACAGATAATACGGATAATAATATAATTCTAATGATTGGTTTTATATCTGTGATATCATCTACAAGCCCAATTATAAAAATTATAAAAATTATAAGAAATTCTATTAAGTTTGATAGTTCAAAACCATTTAAACTAGACGTCAAAAAATTAATCAGTATGATTAACATAATTATAATTCCACCAGTTTTAGGAGTTGGAAATTTGTGAATAGAATTTTCATTCGGTAAATCAAAAATATTCAATTTTTTTGAAATTAAATTTGAGTAAATTAAAACAAGATAACTAACTATTAAAGAAATAGTAAATAAGATTAAATAAAAAATCATAAATGAAAAGTTTTGTTTTATGATTATTTTAAACAAAATTCCATGAATTAATATATTTAATTAAGAATCTTAGATTTAAATTTCTTGAGTTGATTTTATTAAACTTTTAGATATTCATTAAATTTTAAATTTATAAATAGGTATCAATGATTAGCTCATTATTAGATATTAATTCACCGCAGTCCTTGATTGTTAATATCATTTTATTATTAGGGATATATAATTTTGGAAAAATAACTTGCGAAAAAAATATACTTAAAAATTTTAATTTAAAAGAATTTCATTATAGTCTTTTTGGATTATTATTTATTTCAATTCCAGTTTATTTCAGTTCTATATATAATTTTTATCAAACAATTTTTTCTTATATAATTTGTCTATTAATTGTAATACTTGGAATATTTCAACTAATTCAAATAGTAAAAAAATTAAATTCTTTAATTTCAATTATATCAAAATATTTAGTTAAATTTTATTTACTATTTTTTGTTGCTATTTGTCTTGTATTGATTTCTCTATCACCAGCAACAAACGCTGACTCCTTAGATTATCATTATGGTTTACCTATACAGATTTTAAATTTAGGATTATTTCCCAATCCATTAAATTTAACTTGGTTACATGGTTTTTTTGGGGGAATTATTGAACCTACGATTGGCTTAGGTCTTTTATTAGGTTCAGACTCATTTGGAGCAGCACAACAAATAATAGCAATTTCTAGTATTACAGGAACAATTCTTGGCATTAAGAAGAGTTATTTTGATAATAAAGAAATTGAAATAATATTAATTTTGATATTTGCAATCACACCCTTAATTTTTATTTTTAGCTCAGCAAAACCTCAATTGATTGGTGTAGCATCAAATTTACTTGCTTTTAAATTAATTTTTGGGTTTAGGAATAAGAACCTAATTAAAAGTCAAAATATTTTTTTAGTTTTATTATTAATTTCTTTTTCATATTTAGTAAAATTTACATTCATAATTTCATCATCCTTATTATACTTCTATTTGATTTATAAATGTGTGAATTTTAAAAAAATTAAAACTCTTTTTATTTATTCTTTAATAATTTTTTTATTTTTGATTTTACCAGTATTTGTTTGGAAAATAAGTTCATTAAATTTTTCAATATTTGAAATATTTTTTTATCCAATACCCTTTTCGGAACCTGGTATGAATTATTTTTTAGATTATTTGAGAGGGCATAATGAATTTACTTTGTTTACTCATGGAAAAAATAACCTAGAAAGAATAATTTATTTAAAAATATTTCCATTGTTCTTAGTTATTCCACCTTCTATTGAAAGAGTTACAACATTTATAGGTGTACCTTTGTTATTTTTATTTATGTTTAAAAACAAAAAAGAAAGAGAAATATTTGAACTGAGAATATTTATTTTAATTTTATACGTTTGTACTTCTATATTAAGTTCACCAAATACAAGATATTATTTATTCATTTATTATCTTGGTATTTTTCATTTATATTTTTGTGGTCTAAATTTTTCAAATATTTTTTACAAGTATCTTTACCCTTTATTAAAATTTCATTTTTTTGTTTATATATTAATATTAATCTATGGAGTTTACACTCTTGCTCCTGGAATATTAAACAATAAGTTACGAGAAAAAGTATTAAATGAAAATGCAATATATTATAATGTTGCAAAAATTGTGAAAAATAAAATTCCAGATAATGTTAAAATAATTAATACTTTTAGATCTACATCTTTATTTAATGCTAACCAATTAAGAACTGATTGGATAGAAAACCTTGAAATAGAAAAAAATTTAGATGAGATTAAATATTTTTTAAATATAGTTATAAATGAAAAGCCAAAATATCTAATTACAACATTTAAACCAAATAAGGTTACAAAGCTGCTAGAAGGATGTATTCATTTGACATATGTTAGTGACAAAATGAAAGTTTTAACTAGAAATCCATTTTATAAAGATAAAAACTTTATAAGGGTATCTATTTATAAAATTGATAATTTAGAAAAATGTTTATCCAATTAAAAAATTTTGATTATCTTTTTTGTTCAAAAGTATACGAAAAATTTATTTTTTTGTTACCAATCACTCTTATTTTAGGAAATTTGGGTATTAATTTAAATATTTTTTTCATCATATTTTTTTTTTTCATTGAAGAAAAAAATGAAATTAGAAAAATTTTTATAGAACACAAAATTAAATTAATTTTATTTTCTTTAGTATTAATTTTTTTTACATTTAACATAATACACTCAAGAGATATTTTCTTATCCACAAAAGGTTTATTGGGAATTTTAAAGTATGTTTTATTTTTTTTAATACTTACAATTTTTTTTAAAAAAAAAGAAAATTTTAAATTTTTATCACTGATTTTTTTTATATCTTTAAATTTTATTTTAATAGATACTTTAATTCAATTTGTTTTTGGCAAAGATATATTCGGTTATACCAGAGAGCTAAAAATAGGTAGTGATATAATATCATCGAGATTATCAGGACCTTTTGGAGATGAATTGATTGTTGGTGGATTTTTAAAGAACATTTTTTTAATATCAATTTTATGGTTCTTATTTTCAAATAATAATAAAACAATATTTTTCTTTTATTTGATAATTACCCTATTAGTAATTCTCCTTTCAGGAGAAAGAGCATCTGGAATTATGTTTTTATTTTTTTGTTTTTTATTTATATTTTTTTTTAATTTTTCTATAAAAAAAAAAATTATATTTTTTTTAACGTTAATTTTTACTTCTCTTATTTTTTTTTCAATAAATGAAAATTTAAGAAAAAGTACTTTTGATAGAACTTTTAAGCAATTAGGTATTATAAAATCAGATGTTAGTTACCAAGGACACAAAAATTTTTTTGATAGTCAGTGGGGAGCACATTATTTAACTGCTTATGAAATATACAAGAATAATAAATTAATCGGATCTGGAATAAAAAGTTTTAGAGTTGAATGTGCAAACGAAAAATATGAGAAAATTAATTCTCTCAGATCAAAATCGAGATGTTCAACGCACCCACATAACATTTATCTTGAAATTTTGTCCGAGACGGGCTTAGTTGGATTTATATTATTTATATTTGCAATAATTCAAATATTTAAAATTCAGTTAAAAAATGTATTGTCTGCTAGACCTAATTTATACCTATTCCAATTAGGCATATTGATTGCTTTTATAACCCTTGTGTGGCCAATACAAACAACCGGATCTTTTTTCTCAACATTTAATGGCTTTTTTTACTGGTTTTACGCAGCTTTAATTTTTTCAAAACCAAATTATAGTTAATTTGATAGTCAAAATTTAAGTGAATTATTATGGATTTTTCATTAGTTTTAATTCCAATAACTGTATTGGTTATAATCTCATACTCCCAACAATTTAAATATATATTTTTAAATAAAAGTGAATCAAATTTTAAGTTTAAAGCTAATGATTTTATATATGGAATTTTTTTTCTTACAGTAATTTCGTATTTATTAAATTTTTTATTTCCATTAAAGTATTTTTCATTAATTATTTTTATTTATGGATTTGTAAGTTTCTTTTATATAATTTTAAAAAAGAAAATATTAATTCAAACTAATTTAAAATCATTATTTTCAATTGTTTTTATACTTATAATTGTATCTTTAAATAATGATTTATTATACGATTCAAAACTCTATCATTATCAAATTTTAAAATATAACCATGAGCAAACAGTAACATTTGGTATTGTAAATATAGATCCTAGATTAGCTTTTTCGTCTAGTTGGCATCAATTTTCATCAATTTTTGGATTTAACAACGTATTGGTTAGCAATTTAAACCTAATATTTTATTCCTTTGTTTTAAATATAATTTTTGACAAAAAATTTTTTATAAAAAAAATCTCAAAAATATTTATATTTTGTTCATTAGGGTTCATTTCTTTTTACTCATTAATTCATCCAAAAATTAATGGAACAATTTTTATGTCAATTGGTTCTCCTGAAGTCGACATCGTGGGAATGTTAATGTTAATTTATTCACTTTATCTTTTTTTAGAAAACTCAAAAAAAAAACATTTCACTATCTTTGCAGCATTGTTATGTGCCACTACTAAACTAAGTTATATTGGGGTATGTTTACTAATTCTTTTTGTTGTTTATAAAAATAAAAATATAATTAAAAATATAAGATTAATCTTTATCACAACAGTTTTTGTTATAAGTTATTTAATTAAATCCTATTTTCAGACAGGTTGTTTAATTTTTCCAGTAATACAGACTTGTTTTGATACTTTTTGGTCTTTAAATATTGAGGATTTAGTTTTTTTGAGTGATACACTTCAAAATTGGGCAAAAGATCAACCCTACAGAAAATTATATCAATATCCTGAACATTTTGAAAATTTTATTTGGTTAAAGTCTTGGTTTTTTAATTATTTTATTAAAACCTCATTTATTCAACTGTTAATATGTATTATTTGTCTTAATGTATTATTGATAACTATATATTTTAAATTATTTGTTACTTTTTTAAAAAAACAGAAAATTTTTTTAACTATAATCACTTTGTTTTCTATTATTTTAATTTGGTTTCAAGCACCAGCTATTAGATATGGTTATGGTATATTACTAGCGCTCCCAATTTTTTGTCTTTCTTTATTTTTAATAAAAATAGATAAAAAATATTTCAAACATCTATTTAATTATAAAATTCAATTCATTTTGTTATTTTTAATTTTAATCAAAAATTTCAATAATTTTGGCTTGTTAGATAACAATAGACTAATAGTTTTAAAAAATCTTTCTTTAAAAAATTATGAGGTAAAAAAAGAAATTTTGAATGCTGAAGAAAAAGAGGATAAGATTTATATTAATAAATCCCAGGGAAATTTCTGCTACAACTTTAAACAAATCTGCACTACTAGTGATTCTTTTCTAAAAAGTAAGAGTGTTTATGTTGAATATAAATTGGGTTATAAATTTTATTTAACTAAGTTAAATTAAATATCTTATTTATCAATAGTTAGTAAAGATACAAAAAAAGTATTAATCAATATCAATGAAGAAATAAAAATTCCAAAATTTATTATCAAATCATTATGAATATTAGGGAATAAATAAATATTTGAGAATTTTAAAAAAATTAGTGAAAAAATTGTTCCTAAATTTAATATGAGTGAAAATTTAATATTAAATATATTAAAGAATTTTTCTAACGAACCCTTTTTTGTAAAGCCAATTTTTTCAGATATTATAGTTGAAAATAGACCAAGCATAATTATCTGAATAGAAAAAGATAGAAAAATAAAACTATTAATAATTTTTTTTTGAGTTTCGATTAAATCTGGGTTTACTATATGAAATAAAATTTTTATTAAAGAGAATAAAAAAATTAAAGCTCCAGGAAAAAAATAAAGATATTTTGGAGAGCATATAAGAAGAAATTTTAAAGTTTTTAAACCATCTGGAATAGTTTTTAGGTGGCTTCTGGATTTTTTTCTACCATCTTTGTATAATGTGATAGGAACCTCATCTATTTTTGCACTAGCTATATAAAATTTAAGTAAAACTTCAATGTTGTAAACCATACCACCTGAAAAAAAATTTAAGTTATTATAGAATGATTTTTTAAAAATTTTCATTCCACAATAAATGTCATTAAAAGGCACATTGTAAAAAATTTTGGCTAATTTTGT
>MDTG01175559.1_pt1 | contig 24670 bp, 15 predicted proteins | sample 811421 | NCBI WGS metagenome assembly MDTG01 (sample SAMN05326645, study PRJNA326480) | marine metagenome | isolation source: seawater | place: Pacific Ocean: South East | collected 2011 | reverse complement strand
GTAGAGCGCGAGCAGGTGCTGGCGCTTGTACTCGTGGATCCGCTTGACCAGCACGTCGAAGAGCGAGCCGGGGTCGACCGTGACCCCCGTGCGGGCCTCGATCAGGGCGGCCAGCTCGCGCTTGTTGGCCAGCTTGGCCGCGCGCCAGGCGGCCTGGAAGGCCGAGTCCTCGGCGTGGGGCTCGAGCTGCTTCAGCTGGCTCAGGTCGCGCACCCACTCGTCGCCGATCGCCTGTCCGATCAGGCCGCTCAAGCGCGGGTTGGCCAGCGCGACCCAGCGGCGCGGGGTCACGCCGTTGGTCACGTTGGTGAACTTCTCCGGCCACAGGCGGTAGAAGTCGGCCAGCACGGTCTCGGTGACCAGCTTGGAGTGCAGCTCGGCCACGCCGTTGATCCGGTGGCTGCCGAGGCAGGCCAGGTTGGCCATCCGGATCGCGCGCTGGCCCCGCTCGTCGATCAGCGACACGCGCTGGACCAGCTCCTCGTCGCCGGGGAAGCGCCCGCGCACCTCGTCCAGGAAGCGCCGGTTGAGCTCGAAGATCAGCTCGAGGTGGCGCGGGAGCACGCGCCCAAAGAGCGGCAGGGGCCAGGTCTCGAGCGCCTCGGGCAGGAGGGTGTGGTTGGTGTAGGCGAAGAGCCGCTTGACCAGCTCCCAGGACTCGTCCCAGTCCTCCTCCAGCTCGTCGACCAGGATCCGCAGCATCTCGACGACCCCGATCGCGGGGTGGGTGTCGTTGAGCTGGACCACGAACTTCTCGGGCAAGCCGCCCATGTCGCCGCGGCGCATCCCGTAGATCCGCAGCATGTCCTGCAGCGAGCAGCTGACGAAGAAGTACTGCTGCGCCAGGCGCAGCTCCTTGCCGACCCGCGGCTGGTCGTTGGGGTAGAGGACCTTGGTCAGGTTCTCCGAGACGATCTTGCTGTCGACGGCCCCGTAGTAGTCGCCCACGTTGAAGGCGGCGAAGTCGAAGGACTCGGTCGCCTCGGCCTTCCAGAGCCGGAGCAGGTTCGCGTTGTCGACCCCGTAGCCGAGGATCGGCGTGTCGAAGGCCCGCCCGACCAGCTCGCGCTCGGCGACCCAGCGCACGCGGTAGCGGCCCTGGCTGTCGGTCCAGGTCTCGGTCCGTCCGCCCAGCTTGACGGGGTGCTTGATCTCGGGGTTGGCGATCTCCCAGGGGTTGCCGTTGCCCAGCCACTGGTCGGCGACCTCGACCTGCCAGCCGTCCTCGATCTCCTGGTCGAAGATCCCGTATTCGTAGCGGATTCCGTAGCCGATCGCGGGGATCGCCTCGCTGGCCATGGACTCCATGTAGCAGGCCGCCAGCCGGCCCAGGCCGCCGTTGCCCAGCCCGGGCTCCTCCTCCTGCGCGAGCAGCTCGTCGAGGTCGTGGCCCAGCTCGCCCATGGCCTGGCGCGCCTCGTCCATGATCCCCAGCTCGACCAGGTTGTTGCCCAGGTGCGGGCCGAGCAGGTATTCGGCCGAGAGGTAGATCACCGAGCGCCGCTCCTCCTCCAGGTAGGAGCGCGCCGTGGTGACCCAGCGGTGCAGGATCCGGTCGCGGACCGTGTAGGCCAGCGCCAGGTAGTTGTCGTTGAGGGTCGCGACCTCGGGGAACTTGGCCCGCAGGAAGAACAGGTTGTCCAGGAAGGCTCGCTTGAGCGCGGCGGCGCTCAGCTCGGTCCGGCTGTCGTCCGGCTCGTAGTCCCAGCTGTCTGCGGCCATGCTGCCCCCTGCGGTGGAGGGCCGACTCTCGCCGGGTCGGCGCGGGACTGCAACCGGGCCTCGTTAGCGAGCAGCTACTCGGCGCCGTAGCGCTCGACGAAGGCGCGCAGGCCGGCCGCGCCGGCCTGGTTGGGGTCGAGGCGCAGGCTGGTCGCGAAGTCGCGCGCGGCCTCCTGGGGCTTGTCCTGCATGCGGAGGACCTGTCCGCGCACGACGTAGAAGGAGGCGTCCTCGGGCGTGCGCTCGATCGCCTGGTCGAGGTCGGCGCGGGCGGGCTCGAGCTGGCCCGAGCTGGCCTTGGCGAGCGCGCGGTAGAAGTAGGTCGTGCCCAAGGGCCGGAGCGCGATCGAGCGGTCCGCGTCTGCGATCGCCGCCGCGAACTTCTGCTGCTGGATGCGGAACTTGCAGCGGTTGGCGAGGGGGATCGGGTCGGCGGGATCGAGGGCCACGGCCCGGTCGAGGTCCGCGAGCGCGCCCGCCACGTCGCCGAGGCCTCCCCGGAGCAGGGCTCGACCGTTGAGGGCCTGGACGCACTCGGGGTCCAGCTCGAGGGCGCTGGCGTAGTCGGCCAGGGCGCCGCGCGTGTCGCGCTGAGCCTGGCGGAGGCGGGCGCGGTTGACGTGGGCCAGCGGAAGGGGGCCCTGCGCGAGGGAGCGCTCGAGGCAGGCCAGCGCCTCGCGGGGGCGGCCCTGGTTCAGGTGCGCGAAGCCCAGCGCGTTCCACCCCTTGGGGTGCTCGGGCTGGAGGCGGAGCAGCTCCTCGCAGATCTCCTGGGTCTCGGGCCAGCGGCTGAGCAGGGTGCAGACCTGGGCCAGGTCGTAGAGGACGCTCACGAAGTCGGGCTTGAGCCGGCGGGCGACGCGGAGGTCGGCGTAGGCCTCGGCGAAGCGGCCGAGCTCGCGCAGGGCGATCGCGCGTCCGTAGAGCGCGGGAAGCAGGCGCGGGCAGAGCTCGAGCGCGGCGTTCAGCTCGGGGAGCACCTCGTCGCGGATCAGCACCAGAGGCAGGCCGTCCTCGTGCTTGCGCAGCCCCTGTTGAGCCCGGTTCATGGCGGCCAGGTAGTGCAGGAGCTCGTCCGGGCTGCCGCGCAAGGCCTGCGCGATCATGGCGCCCGCCTGTTCGAGCCGCTGGCGCAGGATCAGCCCCCAGATCCGACCCGCGGGCGTGGCGCGCTCACCGAGGGCGGCGGCTCGCGATTGGGCCGCCATGGCACCCTCGAGCCACTCCTTCCGCCGCGCGCTGCTGACCCCCTTGTCGAAGAGCACCAGGGCCAGCTGCGAACAGAGCGACTCCGCCAGCAGGGTGTAGGCGGGGCCGCACTCAGGGTCGAGCTGGATCGCGGCCTGGGCCGCCGCGCGCGCGTCGTCGAGCTCGTAGAGCTGGAGCGCGGCTCGACCTCGCAGCAGGTGCAGGTCGGCGAGCTCGGGAGCCTGCTGCAGGGACGCGTCGAGGGCGCTGATCACCTGGGCCGCCTCGGCGCGCGCTCCCTGCACGAGCCGCTCCTCGTCGGCCTCCGGCAGGAGCGGGCGGTAGCGGAAGCGCAGGACCTCCCCCAGCCGGTCGAGGGCGCCGACGGCGCTGCGGAGGGCCCCGCGCTGGCGGGCTTCGCGCGCTTGCTCCGCCCGCGCCACCTCGCGCTCGGCCTCCGCGGTGGCGCGCGCGGCCTCGGCGGCCGTCGCCTGCGCTCGGGCGACCTGCCCCTCCTCGGCCGCGCTCTCCAGGCGCAAGGCCGCGATCCCCAGCAGGACGAGCAAGAGCAGCGCCAGCACGCTCGGCGCGGCCACCGCTCGGTTGCGCCACATGCGCCGCAGGGCGCGGACCGCGGCCGGGTCGCGCTGGGCCTCGATCGCCTCGCCGGCGAGGAAGCGCCGCAGGTCCTGCGCCATGGCCAGGGCGCTCGGGTAGCGCCGCTCTGGCTCCTTCTCGAGGCACTTGAGGCAGATCGTCTCCAGGTCGCGCGAGACCTGCGGGCGGAGCTCGCGCGGCGCGGGCGGCTCCTGGTGGGTCACGGCGTGGATCACGGCCAGCGGGGTGGCGGCCTGGAAGGGCGGGCGCCCGGTCAGGCACTCGTAGAGCGTGGCTCCCAGGCCCCACACGTCGGCGGGCGGACCGACCTCCGCGGCTTCGGCCTGCTCGGGGGCCATGTAGGCCGGCGTGCCCATGATCATGCCGGTCGTGGTCAGCGTGATCGAGTTGGAGTCCTGGCGCGTCGCGAGCCCGAAGTCCAGCACCCGCGGGACGCCGTCCTCCCCGAGCATCACGTTGTGGGGCTTGAGGTCGCGATGCACGACGCCCTGCGCGTGCGCGTAGGCGATCGCCTCCGCCACCGGGGCGAGGATCTCCGCCGCCTCGCGCCCCGCCAGCGGCCCGCGGCGGCAGCGCTCGATCAAGGCCTCGCCCGGCACGAACTCCATCGCGAGGTAGGGGGCGCCCGGTCCCTCCGCTACGCCCTCGTAGACCGCGACCACGTTGGGGTGCGTGAGCTGCGCCAGGACCCGCGCCTCGCGCTCGAAGCGGCGCGTCAGCGCCTGGGCGGCCTCGCCCCGGATCTGCTTGATCGCGACCGTGCGGCACAGGTTGGGGTCGAAGGCCTTGAGCACGACCCCCATGCCGCCCGCGCCCAGCTCGCGCAGGATCACGTAGCGCCCGAGCCGCGCCTCGGGGTCCCGCAGGGCCTCGGCGATCTCCAGCGCGTCGTCCCCCTCCGCCAGGATCTGCGGCGCCGAGGCGCGGGAGCTGCTCTCCGGCAGGGGGGGCGGCGGGTGCGTGTCGAAGATCTGCCGATCGGAGTCCGTGGGCAGGAGCTGGGTCTCGTCGCTGGGCTCCGGCGGGGGCGCCGCCGTGGCGTAGATATCCCGCTCGGGCATCGTGAGCGAGTCGCCGCTCTCAGCGTCCTCGTCGCCCTCGTCGCCCTCGTCGCATTCGCTCGCGTCGGCGGGGGCGCTCGTGGGATCCGCCATGAGCTGCGTCTCCGCCGTGGCGGGGTCCGCGGGCGGATCGTCGACGTTGCTGTCTTCGAGGTCGGTCAGAGGCGCTCCGCGCTCACCATACTCAGCGAGCGGGCGCCGCGGCCGGCGGTCGGCGCGTCCTCAGTCCTCCACCCGCCCGTCGCGCAGCCGGACCGCGCGGTCGGCCAGGGCGGCGACCTCGGGGTCGTGGGTGACGAGCACCAGGGTCTTGCCCTCGGCGACGGCCTCGCGCAGGAGGGTCACGATCGCGCTGGCGGTCTCGCCGTCGAGGTTGCCGGTCGGCTCGTCCGCCAGGAGCAGCCCCGCGCCGCTGGCGAGGGCGCGGGCCACGGCCACGCGCTGCTGCTCGCCGCCCGAGAGCAAGCGGGGGAAGTGCTCGCGGCGCGCGGCCAGGCCGACGCGCTCGAGCAGGGCCGCGGCGCGGCAGCGGCGCTCGGCGCGCGGAACGCCGGCGTAGCGGAGGGGGAGCGACACGTTCTCGGCGGCGGTCAGGGTCGGGACGAGGTGGAACTGCTGGAACACGAAGCTGACGGTCCCGCGGCGGAAGAGCGCTCGCTCGCGCGGGGTCCGGGGCACCTCGCGCCCGGCGACGCGCAGGGTCCCGCCGCTGGGGTGGTCGAGGGCGCCGAGCAGGTTCAGGAGCGTGGTCTTGCCGCAGCCAGAGGGCCCCGTGATCGCGACCAGCTCGCCGCAGCGCACGCTGAGGTCCAGCCCGCGCAGGGCTTCGACCGCGCCCGAGGCGCTCTCGTAGCGCTTGAGCAGCCCCACGCACTCGATCATTTGCCCCTCTGCGTCGCTCAACACAGAGAGGCTATCTCGAGAGGCCAGCTCGGAGTGCGCCCGGAGGCGTCGACCGCGGCGTCAACCGCCATGCTTTCCGTGGCTAAGGGTGTAGCTGCTGGCGAAGACCGGCGCTCCGTTGACCTCGAGGATGACGTCGGAGAAGCGCACCAACACCATTCGTACCTTGCCGTCCCCTGCCGAGCGGCCGCCGAAGTCGTTCCAGGTCTCCCCGCTGCGGATCGTCCCAGGGTGGAGCTCGGCGCGGTTCAGGGGACTGCCCGCGCTGGCGCGCCACTCAACGAACATGGACTTGACCTTGATGTCCAAGCCAGACGTGTTCTTGATCGCGACCTTCTGGTTCCAGAAACCAGCGAAGCGCTCCTGCTTGTGGAAGATCTGAAGCACGATTGGATTGCGTGTCCTGTTGCTCCCCTTGTGAGTCTTGAGGTCTTGGCTAGCGGCGAAGTAGACCTGCTTGAAGCTCGCGCCGTCCCTCTTGATGCCCTGGTGGCAGATACCGCCGGAGCCCCCGTCTTTCAGAGAGCGGGCGGTTCGAGTCAGGGAGTCGCGCAATCTCCCAGGCAGCTTGACCTGCTGGTCCCTCGGCACGAGCTGCGGCCCATGAGAGACGAGGACCCGCGTGACCTTCCAGGCGGGTGCTTCGATTCGAAAGGCGCGCAGGATCGCCTGATCCAGCCCACGCTTGCCGATCGGCCAGAAGCACCTGAACCAGGGCGTGCGCAGCAACTGGGTCTTCTTGATCCTCCTCAACTCGTTCGGCAGGTAGAGGGTCACGGTGCCCTTGTCACCCGTCCTCTTGGGCGGGGGGGCCTTCACCCATTCCTCGACGAATTGCGTGACTTGGACTTCGGCCGAGACATACCAGGCGGCCTCGCGTTGCACCCGAGGCGCGAGGAAGGTCCGAGGGAGGGGGCTTGCTGGCCTGGGTCGGGACGGATTGCGCCTCAGGGCTACAGCGGGGTTCCTGATCCCCAGCAGCGAAGGAGTCTTGGGCAGGGCCTTTTGCCCGTTCGTGGCGCGGCCATCCTTTCGCGCAATCCTGATCGTGAATCTCTTCGTGGCCCCGTCCTGGAGGCGGTAGGTCACTTCGAAGGCGTAGGTGCTCTTGGCGTCCGCCGCGAACACGGTGTAGACGACCGATTGGCCCAGTCGCAGCGGACCACTCTTCCCGTGCTCCCCCAGACTCTCGCGCGCGATGTTTTCGACGGCGCGGACGCGAAGACTGTTGATCTCGAGGGGAAGCTGAGAATCGCTGGTGAGTTGGACCCGAACGCACCCGGGGACATACTCCGTGACGTCGCGAGTCACCCCCGCGGCAACAGCAGCGGGACTCAGGACGATTAGGAAGAGCAGAATCCTCATTCCAGAGAATAGCCCTGCGCTCGTCCTGCGACCAACCCTTCCTTGGCCCTGTCTTGAAGTCGGGGTTGGCGAGTGCGACGATTTCGTCGTGAGTTTGGACGCAGTCACAGGGCTCTTGCCAGAGCTCAAGCAATGGGCGGCGGCCCTCTGGGGACTGCTCTCGCTCGTCGGGCTAGCGCTGGCGCTATGGTCGCTGCAGGTCTTCCTCATGAGCGCGCTCGAAGAGGAGGATGCCAGCGACGTCCTCCCGATCCTGGCGGTCGCAGCCCTGCTGATGGGGGTCGGCTTCGCCCCAGTGCACTTCGTCGGAGCCTATGAGCAGTTTCGGGCAGTCGCCTCGGTCGCGACGGGCCTCACCGGAGCCCTCGGGGGACTGGGTCTCGCCTATGTCGTGCTGGGGGCGGTGGTCGCTGGCGAACGCCTCGCTCCCCAAAACGCCGCAGAGGCCGTCATGGAGATCAGCATCGTTGGAGCCGTCGTCGGGCTGCTGCTCTCGAGCGTCTGGCTCTGGCCCGCGGCGACGACTGCGAAGCCAGGCCCGTCTGCTCAGGCCTCGCCCAAGGCAGGCCCAGTCGAGCTCTCCCCTGCCGAAAAGAGGGCCTTCGTGAAGGCGTGGGAGGCCAGGGTCAGGGGCAAGGAGGCTCAGCTCTGGGAGGGGGTCGACCGGGTGCCGGTCGTGGTGGAGGAAGAGGAGGTCGAGCGCAAGACCCGCTGAGATACGGTGGCTGGGGTCGTCTTGCCCAGCGCTTCGTTCGGTCCTCAGCTCACAGCTCCCTCAACGTGATCGCGGGGTCGATCCTCGCCGCGCGGAGGGCCGGGATCCCCCCGGCCAGCACGCCCAGGACCAGGGCGTAGCCGAAGGCCAGGGCGAGCAGGCGGGGGGTGATCCGGAAGAGCGCGCCGCCGCTCTCGAGCATGTCGAGCAGGCTCGGCTCGCACAGGAAGATCGCCGCGCTGCCGAGCAGGACCCCGCCCGTCGCGCCGACCAGGGCCAGGGCGGCGGCCTCGGCCACGAACTCGCCCGCGAGCTGGCTGGGGGTCGCGCCGAGGGCGGCCTTGATCCCGATCTCACGGCGGCGCTCGATCACGGCCATGGCCATGGTGTTCACGATCAAGAGCCCGCCCACGACCGTGGACAAGACCGTCACGATCAAGGTGATCACCAGGAAGATCGCGACCGCCTTCTCCAGTTGGGCCTCGATCCGCTCGGGGTCGATCACGGCCAGGTGGGGGAGGCGCTCGCGCAACTCGGCGGCCAGGCGCTGAGTGCCCGCCGGGCTGCGGTCGGTGGGCACGATCTCGTAGATGCGAAAGAGCTCCGCCTGGCGGGTGGCGAAGTCGCGCGCGATCGCCTCGATCTGCTCGTCGCTCGGGCGCAGCGCGCCGAAGGGGAGGTTCTTGAGGAAGCGGCCCGCCCCCTCGATCTTGGGGCGAATGAACTCGGCGTTCAGGCGCTCGTAGGGGACGAGGCCGGCCGCGACGACGGGCGTGTCCGGGGCGCGGTAGATCCCGACCACCTCGTAGCGCAGGCGGCGGATCGAGACCTCGTCGCCGACCTTCAGCCCGCGCCGCCGCGCCAGCCACTCCACGATCATGGCCTGGCGCGCGTCACCCTCGGCCAGCCAGCGGCCCTCGAGCAGGCGCAGGCCCTGGCCGCGCACGTCCTGGGCCGCGGCGGCCGGGAGGCCCTCGACCAGAGGCTTGGGGGCCATGAAGCTGAGCGGGTCGTCCTGGAGGTCGAAGCCGTCGAACATCAGCGTCAGCGAGGGCGCGACCCGCGACACGCCGGGGTGGTCGACCACGCGCGCCAGGTCCTCGGGCGTGATCCCCGGGTTGACGCCCTCGGCGTTGGTCTTGGTGTAGAGCCGCACCAGCCCGCCCGTGTAGGACTTGGCCTCGTCGACCATCAGCCGGAAGTGCTCGCCCAGGGCCCCCAGGACGAGGAGCGTGAAGATCCCCAGCCCGACGCCCGTGACGGTCAGCGTGGTCCGCAGCCGCTGGCGGGCGAGGTCGCGCCAGAGCGAGGCGGGAGACATTGGGGCTACGACTTGGGGGGAGCGTTGCGCAGGCGCTCGAGCTCGCCCGCGTCCAGCCACACGCCCTGGCACTTCCAGCAGAAGTCCACGATCACGTCGCGTGAGCGGGCGGCGCCGACGCGGATCAGCTCCTGGCCTTCGCGGGGGCAGGCGCCGTGGCGCTGGTTCGCGCCCTCGTTCGGCTTGCCTGCGAGGAGCGGCGCGAGGTCCTGCTCCTCGAGCTCGATCAGACGACCGAGCTCGGAGCGGTCGAACCAGATCCCGCCGCACGACGAGCAGCGGTCGACCTCGACCTCGTGAACGACCACCGACTCCAGCTCGGCGGGAGGATCGCACTTGGGGCACTTCACGGGATCGAGCATACCCGCTGGCTCGGATCAGGTCGCCTGGCTGGTTAGCTTGGGCTCCATGAGTCCACGCTCCCTCCTGCTCGCAGGCGCACTCAGCGTCACCTTGCTCCTCGGCTGCTCCTCGCCGCCCGTCGATCCGGCGCGCACGCACCCGATCCCGGCCTTCGAGGTCCCGGCGCCGGTCGAGGGCAAGCGCTACCTGCGCGCGATCGTGTTCGGGGACTGGGGCACGGGGCATCCCGACCAGCACGCCGTCGCGGCGGCCATGGTCGAGCGGGTCCGGCGCGAGGGCGCGCCCCTCGACCTCATGATCTCGGTGGGCGACAACTTCTACCCCCGCGGGGTCAGCTCGCCCGAAGACCCCCAGTGGCAGCGCTCCTTCGAGGAGGTCTACGACGCCCCGGAGCTGGCCGTGCCGGTCCGCCCCTGTCTGGGCAACCACGACGCGCACGGCTCGATCCGGGCTCAGATCGCCTACGGGAAGCGCAACCCACGCTGGCAAATGCCCGACCGCTACTACACCTGGAGCGAGGAGCTGGGCGGGGGCGCCTCGATCCAGTTCTTCGCCCTCGACACCAACGACCTCGGCGCTCAGCAGGGCGACGCGGCGCAGCTGGCCTGGCTGAAGCGGGAGCTGAGCAAGAGCCAGGCGACCTGGAAGGTCGTGTTCGGTCACCACCCCATGCGCAGCCACAGCAAGCGGGCCTACAACCGCGAGCTGATCGAGCGCCTCGAGCCGCTCCTGGTCGCGCACGGCGTGTGCCTCTACATGGCGGGCCACGACCACGTGCTGGAGCTGGTCAAGCCCGTGCAGGGGGTCCACCACCTCGTCAGCGGCGCGGCCGCCGGACCCGTGAAGGCCTACCCGGTCACCTGGAGCGACGAGAGCATCTACGCCGCGACCCTGGGCGGCTTCGTGTGGCTGCGCGTGAGCGAGGACGAGCTGGTGCTCGAGTTCTGCCGAATGGCAGGCGAGACCCAATACGCCCACGTGCTGCGGGCCAAGCCCCAGGGGCGTTGAGCTGAAGCCGCTCGGGTGGCTGGGTCGCTACGAGCTCCTGGGCGAGCTCGGGCGGGGCGGCATGGGCGTGGTCTACCGCGCTCGCGACCCCGAGCTCGGCCGTGAGGTGGCGCTCAAGGTCGTCGACCTGCACGGCGACGAGGCGGAGCTGGAGCGCTTCCGGCGCGAGGGCGTCAGCCTGGCGCAGCTGCGTCACGCCCACGTGGTCGAGGTCCACGACCTCGGCGTGTTCGAGGGGCGGGCCTTCCTGGCCATGGCCTACGTGCGCGGCGAGTCGCTGGCAGAGCGCCTGCGCCGGGGGCCCCTCGAGCCGCGTCAGGCAGCCGAGCTGGTCGCGCTCCTCTGTGACGCCGTCGCGCACGCGCACGCGGCCGGCGTCCTGCACCGCGACCTCAAGCCGGCCAACGTGCTCCTCGACGAGGAGGGGCGGCCGCGCCTGACGGACTTCGGCCTGGCCAAGGTCCGCGACGCGACCCGCCAGCTGACCGAGACGGGCGGCGTCCTCGGCACGCCGGCTTTCATGGCCCCCGAGCAGATCAGGGACGCGGCCCGAGTGGACGAGCGCGCCGACGTCTACGGCCTGGGCGCGATCCTCTACGCCGCCCTCTGCGCGCAGCCGCCCTTCAGCGGGGCGACGACGATCAACGTGCTCCACGCGGTGCTCGAGGGCAGCCCCACGCCGCCGCGTGAGCTGGCGCCCGAGCTCCCTCCGGGCCTCGAGGCGATCACGCTGCGAGCCCTCGCGCGCGCTCCCCAGGAGCGGCAGGCCAGCGCCGCGGACCTGGGCGGGGAGCTGCGCTCCTGGCTCGGGGGCGAGGCGCCTGCGCGCCAGGGCGGCGGGACCTGGGCGGCGGCGCTCCTGCTCCTGCTCGTGCTCGCGCTCGCGGGTGGCGCCGCCTCCTCGGCAGGCTCGGGTCCTCCGCCGAGCCCCCTCGCCGGGCCGAGCGCGTCTCCGAGCGCGGCGCCGAGCGAGGGCCCGGGCTCCAGCGGGACGTCCGCCGGGAAGCGCTGGCTGAGCGCTCCGCGGCGCGTGCTCGAGCACCCCGGCACCTGTCGGGTCGTCCGCTTCCTGGGCGGGGGGCGCGCGCTCAGCGCGGGCGGAGGGGCCGTCGTGCTCTGGGACCTCGAGCGCGGCGCGCGGCTGCGCCAGTGGGCCTGGACGGGCCCCGGCGAGGTCCGCGCGCTGGCGCTCGAACCCGAGGGGTATCAGCGCTTCCTCGCGGTCGGCAGCGAAGGCACGATCAACGCCTCGCAGCCCGCCATGCTCGCCTGGGGGGACGTCACCAGCTCCGAGCTCGAGCCCGAGCGGCCGATCGGCTTCGTGCTCCCGGTCGTCGATCGGGTCTCCTGGAGCGCGACCCACGGGGTCCTGCTGGGCTTCACCCGCAGCGGCACGGTCTCGGTCCTCGGCGACCCGCGGGCTCCCGCCGGGACCTTCGAGGCCGACAGCGCCCACGCCCACTGCCTGACTTTTCAGGGCGAGTGGCTGGTGATCGGGCGCTGGAACAAGGCCTCGCTCCAGGTGCGCTCCGCCGCGCAGCGCGGGTTGTTGGGCACGGTGAACTTGCCGACGCAGCCCTGGGAGCTCGCCGGAGGTCCTCGACGGCACGAGCTGGTGGTTGCCTGCGCGCCGCGCCCGGACGAGGCGGCGAAGGGGCCCGCCGGCCTGTTCCTGGTCGACCTCGACCAGTCCACCTGCGCCGCGATCGCCGCCGACGCCAGCGCGACGCCGATCGTGGGGCTCGACCAGCGGCGCGGCTGGGTCTACGCCGCCAGCCAGGGGGGCGAGCTGGGGGCCTGGCGTCTCGAGACCCGCGAGCGGGTGTGGCAGGCGAAGAGCGAGACCGCCTACGGCGGCCTCAGCGCGGCCCCTCGCGGCCGCGAGCTGCTCGTGATCGAGCGCGAGAGCCCCCGCTTTCAGTGGTGGGACCTGAGCGCGCTCGAGGAGTAGCTACTCCAGCAGGCCTCGGGCCACGAGCTGCGCCTCCTGACGGAGGGTGAGCACCTCGCGCAGGGCCGCGCGCGCCTGGGTCAGCCCCGCCTCGCCGCGCTGGCGCGCGGCGCGGTGCTCGCGCACCAGCTCGGGGGCCGCCGCCTTCAGGTCCTCGCGCTCGCGGACCGCCTTCAAGAGCGAGCGGCGCGCAGCGTCGCGCTGCGCGAGCAGCGCCTCCCGCTGCTTCAGCACCGCCTCGAGCAGGGGCGCGAGCGCGGCTCGCTCGTCTCCCTGCGCCTCGAGCAGGTCGAGCAGCTGCTCGACCAGCCGGGCGCGCGCCTTGGCTGCGCGCTCGGCGGCGCTGGCCTCGGCCTTGGCCGCCAGCTCGGCGCGGCGCTTGGGGTCGAGCTGGGGCAGCGCCGGGAGCTGGAAGTCGTGCTCGATCCCGGCCTCCTTCAGGCGCGCGCGGACCTGCTCCTGGATCTTGCTCAGCTGCTCGGGGCTGGGCGGGCCGTCGAACTCGAAGTCGAAGGTCTCGCCGCCGGCGCCGAAGGAGAGGCGCATCTTGGCGCCTCCCTGGGCGGGGCGGTCGAGGTCGAGGCCCATGGCGTCGAGCTCGTCGCCGTCGAGGAAGAACACCTCGGGCGGCCCGTCGTTCTCTTGCAGGATTACGACGCCGGCGCGCCGGCCGCTGCCGTCCTCCTCGACCTGGACCTCCTTGCGAATGGTCCGCGGGCCGGGGGCTTCCTGCTCGAGGGACCCCTTCTGGAGGGACCCCTTCTCCTGGGCGAAGGCGGGGGCGATCAAGGCCAGGCTGGTCAGGGCGATCAGCGCGTGCTTCATGGACTTCCTCTCGGGTTCAGAGGGGTATACGCGCCAGGGTCCGGCGCGGATCGACCGCGCGCAAGCCACGCCTGGTCGGTCGTTTAGGCGGGCGCGATCGCCCCGCCGCCGGGATCGGCGTTAAGGTTGGCGGCCCTACCGCGGAGGTCCCCATGTTGGACAAGAGCATCGTGTTCATGCGCTCCCTGGCCGCCGGCGAGATCGAGCAGGAGGTCGTGTTCCCCTTCCCGGCGATCGACCCCGACGAGGGCGAGACCCTCGGCGCGGTGATCGAGTCGGTCGACCAAATGCTCGAGGGGCGCGACGAGGAGTTCCGCGCCTGGGACGTCGCGGGCGAGCTCCCGGCCGAGTTCCTCGAGGAGATGAAGGAGTTCGGCCTGTTCGGGCTGATCATTCCCGAGGACGCGGGGGGAATGGAGTTCGGCAACCTGGCCTACTCGCGCACCCTGCAGCAGGTCGCCCGCCACGACGCCTCGGTCGCGGTCACGATCGGCGCCCACAGCTCGATCGGGATGCGCGGGCTCAAGCTCTACGGGAGCGACGAGCAGAAGGCCAAGTGGTACGAGAAGCTCGCGACCGGCGAGATGATCGCGGCCTTCTGCCTGACCGAGCCGGGCGCCGGCTCCGACGCCGCCGCGGTGCGCACGACCGCGAGCGACGAGGGCGATCACTACCTGCTCAACGGGTCCAAGATCTGGATCACCAACGGCGGCATGGCGGACTTCTTCACCGTGTTCGCCAAGACGGGCGAGAAGGACGGCAAGAGCAAGCTCTCGGCGTTGATCGTGACCCGCGACATGGAGGGCGTCTCGACGGGGCACCACGAGGACAAGATGGGCCTCCGCGCGTCGTCGACCACCAGCGTCTACTTCGAGAACGTCAAGGTGCCGAAGGAGAACCTGCTCGGCCCGCTCAACGGCGGCTTCAAGGTCGCCATGAACATCCTCAACAACGGCCGCTCGGGCGTGGGCGGCGGCGCCGTGGGCGCTATGAAGAAGCTGATCGCGCTCTCGGCGCGCCACGCCATGGAGCGCAAGCAGTTCGGCCGGCCGATCGGCAGCTTCGGGCTGATCAAGCAGAAGGTCGGCCACATGATGGTCGACTGCTACGCCAGCGAGGCGGCGGTGACCATGATCGCGGCCCTCGCCGACCGCGAGTACGAGGACTTCTCGGTCGAGGCTGCGATCGTGAAGATCTTCAGCTCCGAGGCCATGTGGCGGACCGCCGACGAGGCGCTCCAGACCGCGGGCGGCGGCGGCTACATGCGCGAGCTGCCCTACGAGCGGATCATGCGCGACGCGCGGATCAACCGCATCTGGGAGGGCACCAACGACATCCTCCGGCTCTACATCGCCCTGACCGTGCTCAACGACGTGGGCCAGGGCCTGCGCGAGATGGCCAAGTCGCTCAAGGGGATCTTCGACCACCCGATCAAGGGCTTCGGCTTGCTGACCAACTACGCGCGCAAGCGGGCCAACTGGGCCACGGGCCTGCCGGTCAGCAGCAAGACCGAGCTGGACAAGGTCCACGTGGCGCTGCGCCCCCAGGCCGAGGTGTTCGAGGACCTGACCCGCGAGCTGGCCGCCATGGTCGATCGGCTGCTGCGCAAGCACGGCAAGAACATCATCGACAAGCAGTTCGCGACCCGCCGCCTGGCCGACGTCATGATCGACATGTGGATCCTGGTGTGCGTGCTCAGCCGCGTGACCGCCTCGATCGAGTCCAAGGGCCTCGAGGCGGCCGAGCCCGAGATCCAGATCGCGCGGGTGTTCGCGGGCCAGGCCAAGCGCCGCACGCGAGCCAACTTCCGCAAGATCGACAACAACGACGACGAGCTGATCAAGGCCCTGGCCGAGCACGCCTATCAGGCCGAGGGCTACAGCTGGGACGTGATCTAGCGCGCGCGCCGAGGTGAAAGCGAGCGCGCCCGGATCCCAAGCGGGGACCCGAGCGCGCTCTGTAGAGCCTCAGTCGAGCAGGCGCGTCACCGTGCCGGCGCCCACCGTGCGGTTGCCCTCACGGATCGCGAAGCGGAGCTGCTCCTCGAGGGCCACCGGCGAGACGAGCTCGACCTGGATCGTGACGTGATCGCCCGGCAGGCACATGTCGAGGTCGATCAGGTCCGCCCGCCCGGTCACGCTCTCGGTGCGGAAGAAGAACTGCGGCTGGTAGCCGCTGAAGAAGGGCGTGTGCCGGCCCCCCTCCTCCTTCTTGAGCACGTAGACCTCCGCCAGGAAGCGACGGAAGGTCGTGGTGCTCCCCGGCGCCGCCAGGACCTGGCCGCGCCGGACCTCGCTCCGCGACACGCCGCGCAGGAGGACCCCCACGCTGTCACCCGCGACGGCCTCGTCGAGGGTCTTGTGGAAGGTCTCGAGCCCGCGCACGACGACCTCGCGCGTGGCGGGGCCGCCGAGGAGCTCGAGGGCGTCCCCCTTGCGGACCACGCCGCGCTCGATCACGCCGGTCGCGACCGTCCCCAGCCCAGGCACGCTCTTGACGCCCTCCACCGGGAGGAGGAAGGGGCGCTGGGAGTCGAGCGCGGGCGTCGGGATCCCCTCGTCCACGGCGTCGAGCAGGCGCTGCAGCGACGCGAGGCCGGCCGGCTCGCCGCGCAGGGCGGCGGGCGCGTCGACCTCCACGACGGGCAGCGTCTCGCCCGGGTAGCCGTAGGTCGAGAGCAGCTCGCGGACCTCGGCCTCGACGAGCTCGACGAGGTCGCGGTCCTCGACGCGGTCGCCCATGGTCAGGGCGACCACGATCGCGGGCACACCGACCTGGCGGGCCAGCAGCACGTGCTCACGCGTCTGGGGCATGGGGCCGTCCACGACCGACACGACCAGGATCGCGCCGTCCATCTGGGCGGCGCCCGTGATCATGTTCTTGACGTAGTCGGCGTGCCCCGGGCAGTCCACGTGGGCGTAGTGGCGCTTGGCCGTCTCGTAGTCGACGTGGTCCGAGGTGACCGTAATGATCTTGGAGTCGGAGCGGATCACCCCGTGCCTCCCCGCGATCTCGGCGTAGCTACGCGGTCGACCGAGGGTGGAGGTGATGGCGGCGGTCAGCGTGGTCTTCCCGTGGGAGATGTGGCCGATGGTGCCGACGTTGAGGTGGGGCTTCGTGCGCTGGAAGTGCTCCTTGACCATTTTGGTCACTCCATGGAACAGCGACGCCCAGGGGAGTGCTCCCAAAGTGGTGGAGCGGGGTGAGCCCGGGCGCCTAAGAGAGGTCGATCGAGCGTGACCTGACCCCCGCAACATGCGGGCGTCCCGCAATCCCGGGCCGCGCTCGCCCCACCGACGCGCCGCTACCCCTCGCCTGTCAGGAGCCGCCGGACTGGGGAGACTCGGACTGGGGAGACTCGGGCTCCTCCTTGGGGGGCAGGCCGTAGACCTCGAGGGTGCAGCTGCCGTGGGTGTAGCCGAGGAGCTCGACCACGTGGACCTGCGCGGGAGGTTTGAGCCCGCGCGTCACGCGGCCGCCGGGCTTGATCCAGTTGCCGAAGCGGAGGTCGACCCGCTCCCGCTCGGGGCCGAGCACCGCCGAGACCTGCTCCAGGGTCGCGTCTCCCCGGTAGGCCCGCAGCTGGAGCCGCTCGAAGCGCTGCGAGCTGCGCACGTAGACCCGGTGCCACTGGGTCCGCTGCTTGGCGATCTCGGTGCTGCCGAGGTGGATCCAGCGCCGCTTGGCGGGGCCGCTCCGGCAGCCGGCGAGGAGGAGCAGCGAGGCGAGCAGGAGGGTCGAGGTCGTGCGCATGGCGGAGCTTAGCCGGCTCGCGAAACCCCGCCAAAGCCCGCGACTCTTCTCTCGGGGGCTCGCGGGACCCCGTCCCCGGGCTCTGGTCTACAATCGCCGCCCTCGGAGCTCCTACGACCTCTCCTCTCCGCAACCTCGCGCTGCTCTCCCTGCTCTTCCTCGCCAGCTGTGTGGCCGAGGGGACGGACTATTCGGCGCTGCCCTTCGTGCGGATCGACCGGACCACCCCCGAGGTGACCTCGGTCGACGTGCCGCCGATCCTGCTCACGGTCGACACCTACCCGAGCGAGAAGAGCGAAGACCTCGTCAAGAGCGAGCACCCGCCCGCCGAGCGCGGGGAGCTCGCCCCCAGCCGCGAGGACGCGCGCGACTACTACGTGCGCTTCCCCTGGCCCTTCGGGCTCTGGCAGCGGCGCGGCAGCCACAAGGTGTGGAGCCTGACCGCCTTCTTGCTGGGCAACAACGGCGCCCCTGGCCCGGTCGGACGCGGGCTCGACAGCGACCCCGAGGTGAGCAAGAACCCCTTCCCGGCCTTCGCGAGCGACCCCGAGCCGGGCGGCGTCAACTCGCTCCCCTTCGTGTTCTGGAACCACGAGATCGATCACAGCGATCACCCCGGGCGGGGGGACGCGAGCGACCGCGACCAGGACATTCACCTCTGGCCCTTCTTCGTCTACGGAGAGGGCGACCGCCCCGAGCACGACTACTTCGCGCTGGCGCCCTTCGGCGGGACCTCGCGCAGCCTGCTGGGCAAGGAGCAGATCACCTGGTTCGGGTTCCCCTACCCGCTCTACGCCAAGGTCAAGGACCGCTCCTACGACAGCCACCACGTGCTCTGGCCCTTCATCAACTGGGTCGACGGCGAGCGCAACTCGGGCTTCCGCGTCCTGCCCTTCTTCGGCCACTACGAGCGCACGGGCCTCAAGGGCAACAAGATCTACGAGCGCAACTTCGTGCTCTGGCCCTTCCTGACCTGGTCCACGACGGGCCTGAACGAGGAGGCGCCGACCGACACCTTCTTCTTGTTCCCCTTCTACGGACACATTCGCGGCCCGCGCCTCGGCCAGCGGACCTTCCTCTGGCCCTTCTTCAAATACACGGTGTTCCTCGACGAGAAGGACCAGGAGCATTGGGAGCTGCGCGCGCCCTTCCCCTTCTTCCAGGTCGCCTCTGGGCCCGACGGTCGCTACAAGTTCGACCTGTGGCCCCTGTTCGGGATCAAGGAACGCCCGGGCTACACGCGCCACTTCGTGGCCTGGCCGATCTGGCGCTACGAGCACCTGCGCGGGCGCAGCAAGGACGGCAAGCCGGGGCGGACCTTCACGGGCACCTGGCTGCTGCCCCTCTTCTGGCGCACCCACGTCAGCGACTCCCAGGGGCGCGAGGAGCACAAGTGGCGCGCCTGGCCCTTCCTCCACTACCGCAGCTACAAGGACGGCAGCCTCGACGTCGGCGGCCTGACGCCCTGGTGGTTCGATGACGACGGCTGGGGGCGCACGGTCGGCCGCTTCTTCACGCTCTACCGCTACCAGCGCAGCCGCGACGGCAGCAGCGAGCACGACGCCCTGCTCGGCCTGCTGAGCGTGCGCTCGCGGCCCGCCGTCGAGGGGCGGGCCGAATACGACCGCGCCTCCTTCCTCTTCGGCGCGGTCCAGTTCCGGACCCTCGGCGAGGAGAAGGGGCTGCGCCTGCTGTGGCTGCTCCCCGAGCTGACCTGGGGTGGGACCTGAGCGTCTCGCGGCTGAGTGATCAGCTGCTTTGACTCGCCTGACTGATTCCTGCTTTGGCTATTCTGGGCGCCTCGGGGAGGGTCGCTCGTGGCGCAAGAAGAGGTCGAGTTCGTTCAGGCCTGGCTCGACGTCGGCGACGCCGACGAGCTGAACGCGACGGTGGACTCGCTCCCGCCGCCCGAGGCCTTCGTGACGCGGACGGTCAACCTGGCGGCGGGCCCTCCCGGCGGCGACCCCCAGCTCACGACGGACGAGGGGCCCGCCTTCGCGAGCCCGGCGAGCGAGGAGGAGCTGCCCTCCCGGCTCGGGCGCTACGACGTGATCGAGAAGCTGGGTGAGGGGGGCATGGGCGTCGTGTTCGCGGCCCTCGACGAGAACCTGCGCCGGAGGGTCGCGGTCAAGCACGGCGGCAGCTTCGAGGACGACCCCGCCGGCAAGCAGCGCTTCGTGCTCGAGGCCCAGGTCACCGCCCAGCTCGAGCACCCTGGGATCGTGCCGGTCTACTCGCTGGAGGCCGGCAAGCAGGGCGGGGTCGCCTACGCGATGAAGGTCGTGCGCGGCGTCGAGCTGGCCGACCGGATCGCGGAGGCGCAGGCGCTCCGCGACCGGCTGGGGCCCGAGGCGCCCGAGCTGCGCGAGCTGCAGCGGACCCTGGTCGAGAAGCTGATCCGGGTGTGCGAGACGATGCACTTCGCGCACATGCACGGCGCGATCCACCGCGACCTCAAGCCCGAGAACCTGATGCTCGGCGCCTACCAGGAGGTCTACGTGATGGACTGGGGCCTCGCCAAGACCGTCGGCGTGGACGACCTGCTGGCGGAGTACGACGAGGACGCCCCCACGATCCAGGAGCTGAACGCCGTCGAGCTCCCCGCCGACACCCAGACCATGGCGGGCTCGATCAAGGGCACCCCGATCTACATGGCCCCCGAGCAGGCGCGGGGCGAGTCCAGCGAGCTCGGGCCGGCCTGCGACGTCTACTGCCTGGGCATGATCCTCCACGAGGTCTTCTACCTGCAGCGCGCGCGCCCCGGCCGGACCTTGCTCGAGGTGATCGAGGCGGCCCGCAAGAACGAGCTGAAGCCTCCCCCGCCCGAGCTGGACCTCGACCCCGAGGTGCGCGCGATCGTGGCGCGGGCGACCCAGAGCAAGGCCGAGGACCGCTACCGCACCGCCGAGGCGCTGGGCGAAGACCTGCGCAACTGGCTGCAGGGCGAAGAGACCGCGGCCCTGCCCGACGAGGGAGTGCGCAAGGTGCGCCGCTGGGTCCGCCAGCACCCGCACCGCGCGCTGGGGGCCCTGGGCGGGACCGTGCTCGCCGCGCTGCTGCTCTTCGCCGGCCAGCTGGGGTGGCAGCAGATCCAGCGCTCGCGCGAGCGGGCGCGGAGCGAGCACCGCGAGCGGGTCGTCCAGACGCTGCGCTCCCGGGCCGAGCTGGGGCGGGATCGGATCGCGCGCCACTTCCTCTACTACGGCAGCCTCTCGGCGTCGCTCACCGCGAGCACGGTCCAGGTGCTCGAGCACGCCGAGCCCCTGAGCGAACCCTGCGTCTATCCCCCGCAGACCTTCGCGCAGTTCCTCGGCGCGCCGGCCGGGACTGCCCTCGCGCCCGCCTTCGGCGGTCGGATCGTGGCCCCGCGCGCCTTCGTCGGCCGCGGGGCGCCCGGCGCGGACCCCGCCGAGCTGCGCCGCGCGCACGGCCTGCTCAGCCACCTGCTCGAGCCCTGCCGGGAGGTGTTCCTGGCGGGCAAGGTCGGCAGCCTGGCCCGCTGGAAGCAGCGCTCGCCCGAGGAGATCGACCGCACGATCCTGAGCGAGGACCTGCCGCTGATCTGGGTCTACGTGGCCCTGGAGCAGGCGGGCGCGATCGCGCTCTTCCCCGGGGCGCAGAGCAAGTGGGGGGAGGACTACGACGCCCGCCAGCGCTCCTGGTATCGCGAGGCGAAGGCCAGCTACGAGGAGCAGGGGAAGCGGCGCAACTGGTCGCAGCCCTACCTGGACGGCATGGGCCAGGGGCTGGTCCTGACCTGCACCGAGGTCGTGCTCTCCCCCGCGGGTGAGTTCGAGGGGGTCGTGGCGATGGACCTCTCCTTCGAGGAGGCGGCCAAGAGCTACCTCGCGTGGGAGGACCTGCCGGGGTTCCGCCGCGCCACGCTCGTCGAGGACTCGGGCGAGGTCTTCATGGACCTGGCCAAGGGCGAGCCCAAGCTGCGGGACGACGGGACCCTCGACCTCGGCCGCTACGACGACGCGACCGCCCTCGCCGCGATCGAGGCGGGGCGCGTCGATCACCTCGTGCGAGGGCAGCTGCTCACGCTCTGGGTGCGCGCCCCCACCCTGGGCTGGACCCTGGTCGCCGACGTGGAGCTGCCCAAGCTCGAGGCGGCGCTGAAGGACTAGCTGTTCCAAAGCGCGCGGGAGCTGTCGCAAGAGCGACAGCTCCCTCGCTCGAAAGAGGCAGCTCCGCTGAGCAGCCACCGCGCTTTCCAGTCTTCGAGTCTTCCCCGTTCCAACTCAGGAACGCGGAGCAGCTATCGTCGGTTGCGACAGCTCCTCCTGCTCTTCCTTTCGGGCACGGACGGGCACGGGCACGGGCACGGGCACCGGCACGAAGGACATGCCCGCTTGCGGTCAGGACCGACTAGAGCTCGGGCCGCTTCCCGGGGATGCCGGCCGAGCTGCGGGCGAGCCACACCGCGGCGTCGACCGCGCGGCGCAGGGCGGGGGGGACGCCGGGGGAGCCCTCCTCGGCGGCGGCCTCGATCACGCGCAGCGCCATGAAGGGCTTGTTGTGCTTGCGCAGGGCGCGGCGGATCACGCGCTCGGGGCGCTCGCGGCCGCCGGTCTTGCGGCGGCCGCGCTTGCGGGGGCCGAAGGCGGCCTCCTGGAACACGCGCTCGTAGCCGTGGTTCCACATGCAGCGCTCGACGTCGTGGGCTGGCAGGCGGGTGATTCGCTCGTCTGCGCTGCGCCCGTCGAGGTGGTTGGTCGCGTCGTCGACGTAGCGCTCGCCCGCGTGGTCGCCGTCGGCGAGCAGGTGCCACTCGATCCCGAGGGCGTCGGCCAGACGAACCAGCGAACGGACGCCGCACTGGGCGAACTCGAGCAGGGCCACGCCCTCGGTCGCCAGCACGTAGCCGCACATGCGCGCCATCTCGGGCAGCAGCCAGGCCTCGGTCTCGCCCTCGACCAGGAGCCAGCAGCGCGCGAAGAGGCTCGCGCCGCGCTGGAGGCGGACGTGGTAGCCCACCCGGCGCAGGTCGTCGAGGGAGAGCCCGCGGCGGGGGAGGCGGTGCAGGCTGGTCACGTCGTCGCGGCGCGTCAGGCGGCGCACGGCGCGCAGCGGTGCCGCCGCGAGGAGCTCGCCCGAGTGGGTCGTGATCACCTTCTGCGCCCGCACGCGCTCGAGGGTGCCCCACAGGCTGGCGGCCAGGATCGGGTGCAGGTGGGCCTCCGGCTCCTCGATCAGGATCACCGGGCAGGCCTCGTGCGGGAGCTGGGCCTCGCCGCGGGCCTCGAGCAGGGCGCCGATCAGGAGCAGGAGCGCGAGGTTGGGCGCGCTGAGGCTGTCCTCCTCGCTCAGCTTGCTCGGCAGCGGGGTCAGGTCGCGCGGGGTCTCGATCATCTCGCGCATGTGGCGCGGGGGCTCGGGCTGCGCGTCGGGCTCCGAGGCGTCGATCAGGCGCGCCGCGTGGAGGCCCGCGAGCACCTCGTCGCGCGAGAGGTAGCCGCGGGTCTGGCTGGCGCGGCGGTAGAGCCCGACTACGCGCTGGCGGGGGTCGATGGGGTGGCTGTTGGTGGCGCCCTTCTCGGGGGGCAGGTCCCAGCGATCGCGGCCCAGCACCAGGCAGGGCACCAGGGCCCGCAGGCGCGCGACCTTCTGCTCGTCCCAGGCGCCCTTGTGCGGGTGGTCGCGGCGGTCGAGGAACTCCCACTGCGACTCGGGCGCCTCCTCCCCGCCAGACCAGGTGCCGGTCAGGCGCAGCCGCAGCTGGCGGATCGGGCCGGCGTCGCTCTGCCAGGAGAGCGTCTCGAGCCCCTCGAAGGCGGGCGCGCTCCACTCGCCCTGGGTGGCCTCCAGGAAGTCGAGGGTCAGCTGGATCGGCGGCGGAGGCTCGCCGTTGGTGCGGCGAAAGTCGGCGGACACGAAGGGGCAGGATTGGACTGCGCGCGTGTTGCGCAGGCAGTAATCGAGGGCGTCGACCAGGGTCGTCTTGCCGACGCGGTTCTCACCCACCAGGACGGTGACGTGGTCGAGGGGCAGGAGCAGGTCTTCCATGCCGCGGAAGCCCTGGACCCGGAGGGACGCCAGTTGCATAGGGCGCCAATCTACTACCGGTAGCGGGCTCCAGCGGCGAATTCGGCGACTCCGATTCGCCGGCGCCGCTGTCCGAGGCGCGCCGGGCGGAGGACGGTGGCCAGGGGGTCGCGCCCCGCCTCGCGTCGCAGCCGGCGCAGCTGGCTGGCGCTCAGGCCGTAGGCCAGGGCGGCGCGCTCGTCGAGGGCGCGCTCCAGCTCGACCAGCTGCTCGCGGCGCGCGGGGTCGCGCGCCAGGCGGGTCGCCTCGCGCCCGAGCCGGGCCAGTTCGGCCTCGTCGCCCTCGTCCAGCGTGGGCAGGGGGAGGGCCTGGAGCACGCGCGCGTAGAAGGTGCAGCGGTGCGAGCCTGCCAGCACCCCCGCCCGGAGCAGGTGGAAGGCGTAGACCCGCAGCGGGAGCGAGTTCAGCAGGGCCGCGGTGGCGTAGAGGTCGCGACCGGCGGGGGGGCGCGCGACCATCACCGTGTTTCGGCAGAGGGCGTCGCTCTCGTCGACCGCCACCTGGGGCGTGAGCGCGATCCGCGGGATCAGCAGCTTGGGCCCCGCGAAGAAGTCCTCGCTCTTGGCGTCCGAGATCGCCTCGGGGCGGTAGTCGATCCAGCGGCGGACGGGCTCGGTTCCCCAAGCCGCGACGTCGCGCCCGTCCCGCAGCGGGCGCGGCGCGCTGAAGCTGGCGGGGGGCTCTGGGCCCTCGGCCACGAGCTCACCGGCGCCGACCCGGGTGCGGATCGCGAGCCCGTAGCCGGCCTCGAGGGGGGTGGGCAGGCGGCGCAGACCCTCGAGCAAGCTCGCGTCGCCGCGGCGGAGGAAGAGCGGCCAGCGCCCCTCGGGCGCGAGGCGCAGGAAGCGGCCCTGCTCGAGCTGCGACCAGCTGACCTCGAGGGCCTCGCGCCCGGGCCCCCAGGTGGCGCGACCGAGGCGGACCCGGTGGCCCGCCGGCGGCGGGCCCTTGCGGACCACGAGCAGGAGCGGGATCACCGAGGCGTCGGGGAAGGCCCCGGGCGCCCACTCCAGGCTGACCAGCGCCTCGAGCTGGTGGGCGCCGAGCAGCTCGCGCAGGCCCCGCGTGGAGCGGGCCTCGAGCAGGCCCTGGCTGAGCACGAAGGCCAGGCGGCCCCCTTCGCGCAGCCACTCGAGGCCGGCCGCGACGAAGTAGCCGGCCAGGTCCTGGTTGCCGGCGCCGAGGTCGGGGAAGCGCGCGCGGTAGCGCGCGCGCAGCTCAGCGGGGATCCGCTCGCCGCGGACGTAGGGCGGGTTGCCGACGACGAGGTCCCACTCCCCGGCGGGGCAGGCCTCGGCGTCGGCGAGGGCGTCGGCCTCGACCAGCCTGGGCGCAGCCTCGCCCGCCAGGAGGCGGAGGGCGCAGCGCGCTTCGCGCAGGGCGTAGGGGTGGACGTCCACCCCGCGCAGCCGCTCTGCGAGGCGCGCGGGGGCGACCCCCGCCGCGCGGGCCCGCTCCCAGGCGCGCAGCAGGAAGGCGCCTGCGCCGACCGCCGGCTCGAGCACCCGCTCCTGACCGTGGTAGCCGGCGAGGTCGAGCAGGAGGTCGACCAGGGGGCGCTCGGTGTAGACCCCGCCGCGGCGCTTCTGGCTGCGCGCGGTCCAGGGGCTCGAGCCGGACGCCCCGGGGTCTTCGCTGGCCAGCGCCGCTGCCGCGGCGGGGCAGAGGTGCTCCAGGACTCGGCCCGCGGGGTCGTCGGCCGGGAGCGGCGCGTGGCCGGCGGCTGCGAGGCGAGCGTCGGCTTGGGCAGCGTGGCGCGCGTGCTCGGCGAGCCGGGAGAGCGCGGCGGCGCGCTGGCCGCGCGCCTCGTCGAGGAGTCGCGCCCTCAG
>MDTG01246049.1_pt1 | contig 24672 bp, 20 predicted proteins | sample 811421 | NCBI WGS metagenome assembly MDTG01 (sample SAMN05326645, study PRJNA326480) | marine metagenome | isolation source: seawater | place: Pacific Ocean: South East | collected 2011 | reverse complement strand
TGAAAATAGAATTAATAAAATTCTTGACCATGGAGCATATATTATGGGTCCAGAGGTATTTGAATTGGAAGAAAAATTAGCAGATTATTGTGGAGTAAAACATGCTATTTCATGTTCATCCGGAACTGATGCTTTATTGATTCCGCTTATGGCGTGGGACATAGGTCCTGGAGACGCAGTTTTTACAACTCCTTTTACATATGTTGCAACTGCAGAAGTAATTTCTATTCTAGGTGCAACACCTATTTTTGTAGATGTTTATGAATCAACCTATAATATTGATTGTGAAAAACTTGAATTAGAGATAAAAAAAGTTTTAAAAGAAGGTAAATTAAAGCCCAAAGCTATCATTCCTGTTGATTTATTTGGCTTGCCAGCAAGATATAGATTGATTAAAGAAATTGCTCAAAAATATGATTTAAAAGTCATTGAGGATGCAGCTCAAAGCTTTGGAGGTTCAATAAGAGAAAAAGTTGTTGGTACATTTGGAGACGTTGCTTCTACCTCTTTTTATCCCGCAAAACCTCTTGGCTGTTATGGTGATGGCGGTGCGATTTTTACTAATGATGATGATTTAGCAGAAAATTGTAAAGCTATTCGAATTCATGGAACCAAAGAAGATAAATATAATAGTGAAATGATCGGTTTGAATGGCAGGCTTGACAGTATTCAAGCAGCTGTTTTACTAGAGAAGCTATCTATTTTTGATGAAGAATTACAATTGAGAAATGAGGTTAATTTTAATTATAGAAAATATTTAAAAAATGCCCAATATCATCCTAAAGATTATCAATCTGCTCACGCATTATTTTCAATTGTACTAGAATCAACTGATAAAAGAAAAGATTTAATTGTTAAACTGTCACAGAATAAAATTCCATCTGTCATATATTATAAATTTCCCATTCATTTAATGAAAGCTTTTGAATATTTAGGTTATAAAAAAGGGGATTTACCTGTTTCAGAAAAACTTTCAGATACAATAATTAGTCTTCCGATGCATCCATACTTATCTTTAAAAGAAATTGATATAATAAGCAAAGCTGTTAATCAGAAATAATGAAGTATGCAGTAACAGGTGGCGCAGGATTTATTGGATCAAATCTTGTAGAAAGGCTTATTGAGCTAGGTCATGATGTCCTTATAATAGATAACCTTAGCACTGGCAAAAAAAATAATTTACATCCTAATGCACAGTTTTTACAAATTGATTTATTTGATACTGACAAGTCAAATGAATTAGTTCAAGCTTTGGATGGGGTAGATACAGTATTTCATTGTGCAGCTCATGCAAGAGTTCAAAGATCAATAAAAAATCCGGCATTGTTTGAAAAAAACAATACACTCGGGCTTGTCAATCTATTGGAGAGTTGCCACAAAGCTAACATAAGAAGATTTGTTTACAGCTCCTCTTCGTCCGTTTATGGAGATCGAGACAGTTTACCCTCAAATGAAAATTCAAAATGCAACCCTAGTTCACCTTACGCTTTGCAGAAATATTATGGAGAACAATGTTGTAAATTATTTTCAAATATCTACGGTGTTGAAACTGTTTGTTTAAGATATTTTAACGTATATGGAGAGAAGCAAAATATTGGTGGCGCATATGCTACGGTTATTGGAATTTTTATTGATCAAAAAATAAAGGGTCTGCCGTTAACGATTAATGGTAATGGTAAACAAAGGCGAGACTTTACTTATGTTGGAGATGTTGTAGAGGCAAATATCAAAGCTTCTACTGTCAAAAATTTTTTTTGTGGAGAAATTATCAATATCGGTTCTGGAGAAAATATCTCAATAAATGAATTAGCGAAGATGATTGGCGGAGAGTATTCTTATAAAAATCCTGTAGATGAACCATTTGCAAATCTTGCAGATGTCAGAAAAGCCAGAGAAGTCTTAGAATGGGAACCAAAAACCAAAGTTTCAAATTGGATAAATTTTTCAAAAGAAAAAAAAATGTTTTAAATTAAAAAAGTAGTTTATTTCTATATTTTATATATATTTCGTACATGAGAATTTTAATTACAGGTGGAACAGGGTTTTTAGGCGCAAATCTTGCAGGAAAAATTTTAACAGATTATCCTGATTGTGAGGTTGTAATTCCAACTACTGACATTAGACAGAAGAATAGTTTTAAGTCTTTTGGATTTGATGATAAGAGATGTCATTTAGTTAATGGTGATGTAAGAGATTATGAATTTATCAGACTCCTTTTCAATGAATATGAATTTACAGGCGTTTACCATTTAGCAGCAATATCTGAAGTTAGAAAATGTCAAGATGATGCAAAGTTGGCGTTTGACGTAAATATTGGAGGAGTAATAAATATTCTAGAAGTATGTAGGTTATTCTCTGAAAATATAAAATTTATAATTGTAAGCAGTTCCGATAAAGCTTATGGCGCTGGAGATTTACCTTACAAAGAAGATACAAAATTAGATGGTAAGTCTATTTATGAAGCTTCAAAATCAAGTGCTGATTTGGTGGCACGATCCTATTTTTATAATTTTAATTTACCAGTTGTAGTTACTAGATGTTCTAACCTTTACGGACCTGGTGATATGAACTTTACAAGAGTTATTCCAAATAATATTAATAAAATTTTAAACAATCAAAGCCCTACCATTTGGAAGGGTAGTGAACATGCAATTAGAGAATATCTTTATATTTCTGATGCAGTAGAGGCATACTTAGGTTTATCTTCTAATATTGATGTAGCAAAAGGTAAAGCATATAATATTGGAAGTGGGATTCAGCTCAATGTTGAAGAATTAATTAAAATGCTTTTAAAAGAAATGAATTCTAAAATTGAAATTCAATATTTAGATAAAAATTTTCCAGAAATACAAAATCAATATCTTGATAGCTCATTGATTTCAAGTGATATAGGTTGGAGTCCCAAAATTTCAATTGAAGAGGGTTTAAAAAAATCTATAGATTTTTATAAAAAATATTTTAATTAATGAGTAAAAGAATTTTAATAACAGGCGGTGCGGGTTTTATTGCACATCATCTAATTGATAGCATCCTAAAAAAAACCGACTGGGAAATTATTTCTCTCGATCGACTCGATTTTAGTGGAAATTTAAATAGACTTAAAGAGGTCGTTGATTCTTATCCTACAGTTGAACAAAAAAGAGTAAAAGTAGTTCATCATGACTTAAAGGCTGAAATAAATCCACAGATAAAATCTGCAATAGGTCCTATTAATTTTATAGCTCATTTAGCAGCTGGCTCTCATGTTGATAGATCAATAGAATATCCCATGGAATTTGTTCTTGATAATGTTGTTGGTACAACTAATCTTCTAGATTATGCTAGATCATTAGATAGTCTTGAAATGTTTTCATATTTTAGTACAGATGAGATTTTTGGACCTGCACCTAGTGATATAAAATACAAGGAATACGATCGATATAATTCAACTAATCCTTACTCTGCTTCTAAAGCAGGGGCAGAAGAGTTGGTTGTAGCTTATAATAATACTTATGGATTACCATCATTTATTACTCATACTATGAATGTTTTTGGAGAGAGGCAACATCCTGAAAAGTACATCCCTATGTCGATAAAAAGGATTAGAGATAATGAGGTTGTAACAGTTCATGCGGACAGAGATAAGACTCAAGCTGGCTCGAGACATTACATACACGCTAAAGATGTTGCTAATGCAGTAATTTTTCTTTTGAAATATGACATCAACTCTTTAATAAACGATGACGAGACTATTAAATGTCAAAAATTTAATATTGTTGGTAAAGATGAAATTGATAATCTTGCACTCGCTCAATTCATTGCAGATACACAAAATTTAAAATTAAACTATGAAATGGTGGATTTTCATTCACAAAGACCAGGACATGATTTAAGATATGCTTTGGACGGAAATAAAATGAAACTAATGGGATGGGAGCCAGAATCAGCTTTCTCTAGATTAGAATCAGTTATCAATTGGTCACTATCAAATAACAGATGGCTTCTTTAATATAGAAAATTATTTTTTATCTTCTACAACTGCTCTACCAAGAAGTTTTTCCCAATCTTTTTCTGGTCTGACTTCTAGGTTTGTTTGCCAGGCGCCTGAGAGCGTATTAAGATTAATTCCAAAAGTTTTTCCAAAATCAATCAATGCTTGTATATCTTTAGGAAAACAACTTCCTCCAAAACCAAATTTACCATCATGGCCTGGTACATTTAAATGAGAATGTCCAATTCTACCATCTCGAATAAATCCATCAACAGCTTTATCCCAATCTGCACCACATTTTTCAGCAACCATATGCATTTCGTTCATAAATGAAACCTTAGTTGCAAAGAAACAGTTGTTCATATATTTTATTAATTCTGCAGTTTGATAATTAGTTTCAATTACAGGAATAGAATCACCAAAACGCCATCTATATAATTTTGCAACTTTTGATGTATTTTCACTATTACCACCAACAATGAATCTTGCCTGATTTATGAAATCAAAATTTGCACTTCTTTCAGTTAAAAATTCAGGATTAAAAACAATGTTTAGTTTAGGATATTTCTCTTGAAAAGCTAATGTAGACCCTGGTACCATGGTTGAACGAAGTAATATTACATTATTTCTATTATTTATTTCGTTTATTGAACTAAGTGCATCATCTACAATATCAAGATTTATAGATCCATCATCATTTGAAGGAGTCGGCACAGATACGAATATATAATCTGATTCATTTACTACTTCTTCAAGCGTATTTTGTGATTTATTTGGATCTTTATCGTATGCTCTTACTTCTGCATCACATCCAGTATTTGGAGAAAATCCAAATTGTACAGCACTTCCAACAAATCCTTTTCCTACAATACCTATTTTCATTAATAATCCTCTTTTTCTAGTATTTTAGCTATTCTTTTAGCAGCTTTACCATCCCAGCCAAAAGGTAATTCATAATTAGGGTTTATATCAAATTTATTTTTATTAAAAGCTTTTATAATTTTTCCTTTCTTTGGATCAACAAGAATATTTGTCCCTTTTACTATGGTGATAGGTCTCTCCGTATTATATCTTAATGTGTAGCAAGGTATCTTTAAAGCTGTTGTTTCTTCTTGAATTCCTCCGCTATCTGTAAAGACGGCTTTTGAATATTTCATTAAAGATAAAAATTCAAGATATGAAAGAGATTCAAGCAAAGTAATTGAACTTTCAATTTTAACATTATTATCCGAAATTTTTTTCATTGTCCTAGGATGAATAGAAAAAATTAATTTCAATTCTTTTGATACTGTTGTTAAATCACTAAGAATTTGTTTTAGATTGTCTATATTATCCACATTCGAAGGTCTGTGTAATGTAACTAGGCCGTAATCACCATTCTTATTATTCTCAATTAATTTATTTAAGCCATAATGAAGGCTATCAATCATAAGATTCCCTACGTGGAAAATTTTTTCTTTATTTTTCCCTTCATTTAATAAATTAGTAATCGCGTCCTGTTCAGTAACAAAAAAATAATCAGTAATTGAATCTGTTAATATCCTATTTATTTCTTCGGGCATTTCTAAATCATTGCTTCTTAGCCCTGATTCAATATGAGCCAATTTAATATTCATTTTTTTAGCAACAATACTGCAAGCCATAGTTGAATTAATATCCCCGAAAACTATTACAAGATTAGGATTGGTTTTAATGCAAACTTCCTCAAATTTTATCATGATATTTGCTGTCTGTTCGCTATGGCTTCCAGATCCTATTTTTAACATAAAATCAGGTTTTTTAATATCGAGGTCTTCAAAAAAAACTTCCGACATATTTTTATCGTAGTGTTGACCTGTATGAACAAGTGTAATCTGTACCTTTTTAAGATTATATAATTCTCTAAGAAGAGGAGCTGCTTTCATAAAATTTGGTCTTGCACCAACAACTATTAAAATTCTTTTCATAAAATTAATCTACATCATGCTTCCTATATATTCTATATTATAATTTGTTTGTTAAATTATATCATTTAAGTAATTTGATTTTCAATATTAAAAAGAATACTATAAAATGTGCGGAATCATAGGATTTAATTTTTTTAAGGAACAAAATTCATATTTGAATTTAATGAGTCATAGGGGTCCAGATTTTTCTGAATCTTTCAAAATAGACAACTTTACTTTCGGGCATAATAGGCTTTCAATAGTTGATCATAATGATGATTCTAATCAGCCAATGTTTAGTATATGTCAAAATTACGTTATTATTTTTAATGGAGAAATTTATAATCATAATGAGCTTAGAAATGAAATAAAATCTGAATTTAATTTTAGAACAAATTCTGATACAGAAGTTATCTTAAACTCTTATATAAAATTTGGAGAAAAATGTTTAGATAAATTTCAAGGAATGTTTTCTTTTGCAATCTATGATAAAAAATTAAAGAAATTATTTTGTGCAAGAGATAGGATTGGAATCAAACCTTTCAATTATTATTTTAAAGGTGGTAAGTTCATTTTTGCGAGTGAAACAAAAGCTATTTTAGATATTTTAGATTCTAAACCTAAAATTAATAATCAAGCAATATTACAATATTTACATTATTTGTATGTTCCAGAGCCTAATACAATATTTGAAGATATTAAAAAATTGCCACCTGGTCATAGTTTAGTTTACCAAAATGGTGAAATCAAAATAAATAGATACTGGAATATCGAAAATTACATAGGTAATTATCAACATCTGAATGAAAATGAAATAATTGAAGAGCTAGGTAGGTTAATAAATAATTCAGTTTCAAAAAGAATGATTGCTGATGTGGAGCTCGGTTCTTTTTTAAGTGGCGGATTAGATAGCTCAACTATTTTATACTATATGTCAAAAAATTCATCTAATCCAGTAAATACTTACACCTTAGGCTTTAAAGATGCGAAAAAATATGATGAGACAAAAGATGCTAAATTACTTTCAGAGTATTTTGGAACGAATCATAACGAAATAATAATTGAACCAAATATCACTAGCTTGTTACCTAAAATGGTAAAACATTTTGATGAACCTTTCGGCAATCCAACCTCTCTTTTGATACATGAATTGACCAAAGAGACAAAGAAATTTGCAACTGTTGCTTTGGCAGGAGATGGCGGAGATGAAATTTTTGGTGGATATCCAAGATATGAAGCTTTGAATCTTTACTCAAAAACTAAGTATTTACCAAAACAATTATTTAAGTTACTTTCATCATTTATCAAATTTCTTCCCGAAAGTTCGAGCGGTAATCATCAAATTAGAAGAATTAAAACTTTTATCAATTCTCGTTCAAAAAATGAAAACGAAATGTATGAAGATTGGATTTCTTATTTCAGTGATAAAGAAATGAAACTACTTTTTAAGAATTTCTTACCATATAAAAAAACAGTTCAAGATGTTTGGGATAACATTTCTCATAAAGATTTAATTTTAAAAAGCTCAATTGTTGATATTAAAACTTTTTTGCCTAACAATTTACTTCATTATGGAGATGCGATGAGTATGGCAAACTCTTTTGAAGTTAGATTTCCCCTAATTGACCATCATATCGTTGAATTTATGACTGGAGTTGATAGTAAACTGAGAATTAAAAATAATAATAAGAAATATTTACTAAAAAAATTACTTAAGAATAAATTGCCTGATCAAATAATAAATAAACCAAAGTTAGGATTTAACCCGCCTATGGGTCAGTGGTTAAAAACTGACTTAAAGAACTTAATTAACGAGTATTTATCACAAGAAACAGTTCAAAGAAGAGGATTATTTAATTATAAATTTATTGAAGATATCCTTAAAGAAAACTTTAAGGGTAGAAGAGATAGATCTCTTCATATTTGGAGCCTAATTGTTCTGGAAGAGTGGTTTAGACAATATTACGATTAAACAGTAGTTTTTAGAATATTTAACATTTTTATTGCTAAAACTTTTCTGGAAAAATTCTCTGTTAAATAGTTAAATCCATTATTGCCTAATATTCTAAGCTTATCTTTCTTAGCTACATTCTCATTTATAATTCGAGCTAATCCTTTTTCATCTTGTGGATCTAAATCAAATCCACACTTTGCTGCATTAACTATTTCTTTTGATTCACCATTTACACCCATAATAATAGGTTTTCTTAGAGCCATTGATTCAAATATTTTCGAAGGAATAACCTTTAGGAATTCGTCATTTTTAATCAAATGAACTAAGTGCATATTAATTATTTGGTTTAAATTGACAATTTCTTGCCAGGTGAGATTTGATATAAATCTTACATTTTTTACAGATTTTTCGTCAGCAAGTTTTTCTAATTCTTCTTTTCTTGCTCCTTCTCCAATTATCAGAAATAGAATATTATTATTAAATTTATTTGAAGCATTAATTACTATTTCTAATCCGTGAGCCATTCCAACAGTACCAATGAAACTAACAACATAATCTTTATCAATATTATGCTCCTTTTTTATATTTTCAATTGACTTAGATGGTAGAATATTTTTGTTAAAATCAAAGCCATTTTCTATGACAAATATTTTTTCTGGAGCAACCCCTTTTTGAATAAGGTCAGTTTTGAAGGAATTGGTTACACAAATAATTAACTTAGAATTTTTATAGATGTAGTTTGCAATTCGATGTAAAATTTTAATTATAATATTCGATTCATGCATAGATCCCACACTAACAATTGATTCAGGCCACAAATCCCTAATCTCTATTGTGAGAGGGGTTCTTTTAAAAATTGATACGAAGTATCCTGCCAAAAGTGTAAAAAATTGAGGACTTGTGGCAATAATTATGTCATGTTTTTTAGTAAATAGACCGCAAATAGATGAAGAAACCATAAAACTTAAATAGTCGATTATTCTTAAAAAAAATCCTTTATTCGGAGAAATATATGTCCACACTCTTTTTATATTAATATTATTTTTTTTCTCTGATGTATAAATCTTATTTCTATAACCTGGAAATAATTTTCCTTTCGGAAAATTAGGATTTCCAGTAATTATGGTTATTTCATGTCCTTGATTTTCCCATTCTTTAACATGCTCAAGTGTTCTTTTTGCTGGTGCATTTGTTTCTGGATAAAAATTATCTGTTATAAATAAAATTTTCATTTTTAATAGTATAATATTTTAAATATTATTTTCATTAAAGTAGTTTTGAAAATATTTAGTTTTTTATTTTCATATGAAGACCATTTTTTGGCCATTTCTCCAAAGACTTTTTCCTTACTCATTTCTGATAAAATATTTAGTTGTACAATGTGTAGTTTGTGATAAAATCTACTTGCCCTCATCTTAATTTTTAAATCAGAAAGTTCATAAAGAGACCAATATCCTATATCATATCTCTGTAAGTTTTTTTTAATGGTTTTAACATATTGTTTAAATAATTGATATACTTTATTATCATTAGTAATAAGCCAGTAATCATAAATACCCCATAATCCCCATATAAATCCATTCAAAATATGTGTTGGTTCATTTTTCATAATATATTCTTCAATCCATATATTATTATTTTTGTCTTTAAAAGTAACTCCTCCATGGTAAACATCTTCTAAGAACGAATTATAAATTTTTTCTGAAAATTCTAAATACTGATTATTCCCTGTTTCAATATATGCTCTACAAAGAACTGATAGACCTTGACCTTGTGCAAGACCAGAATACCATGGAGAAACTAATTCTTCTTTATAAACCCAATTAAAAGTATGCACCCAAACATATTGATTAAACTTGTTTTTTTTATGATTGTTTAATAGCCAATCTGCCCCTAATAAAAACTTACGGAAAGCATCTTTATCATTTTTCTTTTTCCATAAATTATAATTCCCTAGAGACCATTGAGAAATAGCTATTGGATTGTATTGTAAACCAATATCACCTTTATAATTTAAAAGAGGAATGCCATCACTATCTAAATCTCCATTGTATTGAGCTTTATTTTCAAAGTTCATATAATAATGACCAAGCTCATTGTAATTAGCTAAAGAATTAATTGAAGGATTTCCGTGCCAAAAGGAAAGATTATTGTCTCCTTTTAAAACATAGGTATTTAAGATTCTTTTCCAATAAATAATTTTGCTAAACATTATTATGTATCCTTAATTTTTAGACAAAATTTCCTGATTGTAAGAATCTAAAATATTTAAAACATCCCCTTGCGACATTGTTTGTAATTTGATTGAGCAGTATGTTGAAAAGCACATGTTATCTATTTCGCTTTTGTTTGAAAATTGATTATTCTTTACTCTTTTAAAAAATGATTCAATAGATTCTTTATGTCCTTTTCCTTTCCTTATGAAAATATTTGGGATATTACCTTTTAGAAATTTTTTCCAATTATTGTTTATGAATTTATTTGTCGATTCTTCCACAACAATTTTTTCTTTTGGAAGATTTGATGGCAGATCGTGCCTGTAGTCAATATTTGAAATTGACCCATCATCAAAATGTAAAACATAATTACCTGTATCCTGGAAATAAAGATCCCTTCTAAGACATTCAACTCTAATTAGTTTAGTATGACTTAATATTTTCAATGAAAGATCAATAAAGTGAGAGAACTCTCCAATAATTCTTCCACCACATTTTTTTTGGTCAAGAAGCCAATGATCTTGGGGTAGTTTACCTGCATTGATTGTCATTTTTATTTTAGTTTTCTTTGATTTTATACGTTCTTTAACATATTCTGTCCACGGAGCTTTAGATCTATTAAAACCAACCGCATAAGTTAGTTCTTTTGAAAGCATCTTAGATTTTATATCTAATAGCTCGTCCATATTAATAACCATAGGTTTTTCAATCCAAATTGGTAAAGATAACTCAATTCCCTTTTTAAGAAAATTATAATGAGTATGATGTGGAGTTGAAACACATATTAGATCTACGTCATTATAGAAATCATCATCATTCGTTGTAATCTTGTTAACATTAAACCTTTTTTGTGCAACATTTAGTGAAAGGCCTTCCCTACCTAGAAGTGAAAACAAGTATCCTTGATTACTGTTGTTTATAACCGGCATTAAAGTTGATAATGCAAAATTTCCAATACCAATAAATCCAACCTTAAGTTTATTGCTAGCAGATTTTTGATTTTTTTCTAAAATTGTAAATAATGGATCTACTTTATTTGCTTTATATTCAATCAATCTAGAAAAAAATAAAGATTTACTGTTAAAATCATAAATATTTGAAGTGTCATCAAAGCGAACTTCATCAGAAATTAAATCTAATACCTCAACTTTATTGGAGGATATTAGTTCAAAAAAATAACTTATATTTTCAAAAGAACTCCCTTGTCCTCTATGATTTTTATCACCACTAGAATTTGAAACAACAAAGTTTATTTGTTTTTTGAAGAAATTATCTCTTACAAGATTTAAACCTATTAATCCAGACGAGATGATTTTACCTTTTCTTTTTGTGTATATTGTCGCATTATTAACTAAATCATTTGACAATGATGAAGCTGCAATAATCGTGCAATCTACTCCAATACCATTTGTAAAATTCAAGATTTCTTTTTCAATATCATTTCCCTTAATCCCGATTGCTCCAAATTTTTCTGCAAGTTTAATTTTTTCTGAATCAATGTCATAAACTATACATTCATAGCCCATACATTTTAGAATTCTTAAGGTCACTTGACCTAAAAGACCTAACCCAATTATTGCAATAAATTTTGAATCTTTATCAATGCATTTTATGCTTTGCATGGCTATACCGCCAATAGCTCCAAAACTTGCAGATTTATCATCTACATTTTCTGGAATTTTTACGCACATATTATATTCAATAAGAGCTTCTTCTTGATGAAATGAATTAGTAAAAACCCTTTCTCCCTTCATTAATTTAAATTTTTCATTTGTATGAGAAATTATTCCAACTGAAGCATAGCCCATCGGCATAGGATAATTTAATTTATTTTTAATTGCCCTAATTGTATCACCTAACCCACTAGATTTAATTTTATTAATTACATCTTTTACTCTATCAGGCTGTTGTTTTGCTTTATTGATCCAGGATGCTTTACCAAAGTTGACAATCGTTGACTCAGTACCAGTGCTTATTAGAGAAAATTTATTTATTACTCTTATTTTATTTGAATTAATTGATGGAGATGGAACTTCCAGGATATTAGTCTTTCCTGATTTGAGATTTTGAGTTAAAATTTTCATAATATATTAATTTTTACGCCACTTCATTTCTAAATACTTAAAATCTATTATCATTCTAAAAATAAATGCATGCAGAAAATGATATTGAAAAGCTTCTTTACCATCTAAAAAACCAAGTTTAAAAATATATCTATAAAAGAAATATAAAAAAGGCCTTATTATTGGTGGTAATTTGTTCCACACATTAACTCTTATAGCACTTTTTCGTTCATATTGCGAACCAAAAAAATTATATTTTTTGTATTCTTTATCAAAAAGTTGTTTTGCTTCTCTATTTGAGTAATCATTATGTTTCGCGAGCCAATCGTAAATATCTTTTCTGTTGTGGTCAATGAAATCATTTTTTAAATAACCAACATTACCACTTTTACAAATTATATGTTCATTAATTGGTCTATCATCGCAATCAATTTTACCTTTTCTGCCAAATCTTAATAATTTAGTAGGATAGTAGCCTCGCTTTATCCATTTATCTTTCCAATAAAATCTTCTATTAATTATAAAAGCATCATTTTTTGTATTTTCAATTTTACTTTTAGTTTCTTTCTTTAATTCTTCCGTTAAATATTCGTCGGCGTCTAAAACAAATATCCAACTTCCTTCGAATGGCAATTCTTTAAATGCATGCTTTCTTTGACTAGAAAAATCTTCAAATTTTTTAAAAAAAACTTTTGCTCCATATTGCTTAGCAATTTCAACAGTATTATCAGTAGAGTAGCTATCAAGAATTACTACTTCATGTGCCCAGTCCATTACATTTTTAAGCGCATAAGTTATATTAACCTCTTCATTGTAGGTTAAAATTAGAACCGTTATTTTTGTATTATTATTCATGTAGAATTTTATTATAAATATCGATCCAGTTGCCAATATTTTTTTTAATATTAAATTTTTCATCAACAAGGCGATAGGCGTTTATTCTAAAATCTTTATATTCATAATCACTTAAAGCTATTGTTTTTTCTAAAGCATTTTTCCAATTTTCAATTGTATTGTCTATATATAGACCCGCATTATATTGATTCAACAACTTCCATGGTGTTTTCGATGATGCAATTACTGGTGTACCTTGTGTTAAAGATTCCAAAACTACATTTCCAAAATTCTCAGATAAAGAGGGTAGAACCAAAAAATAAGAAGAAGACAAAATTTTATCCTTATCTTCTAAATCAACAAAACCTTTAAACAGTATATGGTTTTGCAATTGCTTGATTTTGATCATTTTTTTCAATTTTTCAATATATTTTGTCTTTCCATTACCAGCAATGATAATTTTGAAACCACTTTTTTTAAAGGCAATAGAAGTTGAAGTTGCATTAATCAGGATTTCTAAATTTTTTATAGGATGGATTCTTCCCAAAAAAATAAATTGCTTTTTCAATTCCTGATTCTTCATCTTAGCTATTTCAAGATAGTTAGGAATTTCTATTAAGTCAGATTTTTGAAACATTTTTTTTATATTTTTTGTTTCTTCGGTTGACGTACTGTGAAAAATAAAATTATCATTTAATATTATTTTAATAATGAATAAATATATTTTTTTAATATTCTTTTTATATTTAATAGCACCTGATTCTAACTCTCCTCTCGTAGACCAAATAATTTTTTTCCTTTTTATTCTACTATATAAAGCTATCAATAAAGAAGGGAAATAAAACAAGCTTGTTAAATGAATTATATCATGATTTTTAACCTCAATAAATGACTTTATAAGCATTCTAATTGGTAGAAAATCAAAATACTCCTTACAATACATCACCTTTCCAGCTTCATTATTAATCATCTTATTTAAAGGGACTTTTCCGTTAATATCTTTATTTGTAGTTATAACGGTTGTGCTAATATTTTTTTTGTTTAAAAATTTTGTTAGCCAATAAATTGTATTATTAGGTCCACCGCTTTGAGCTGGATAGAATGAGCCTATTGGATAAAGAATTTTCATTTAAATTTTATATTTATTTTTTGTTGTTTACCGTCAAAGTTTTTATTCATAATCACAGCAATAAAATAATTCAATACAAATATTTTAATTAAGGACGGCAAAAGCAAATTAAACCAGTCACTTAACGAAATTTCAATTATAAATAATGTACTAATAAGAAACCCAATCCAATATTTATCACTAAAATATCGTGAGATAAAGTATAATAATAATCCAAGAAAAATTGGTACTAAAAGTATACCAATATATTTTAAAAAGTAGTAGGCTTCTCCAATAGGTCTTAGGCCTACAGATGTGATAAAATCCTTGTTTGAAAGTAATCCAAGGTTAAAACCGATAGAGTTCATATCTGCCCCCATTTCAGGTTTATTTTTCCATAAAAATCTTGGAATTAGCCCGGAAATATTATTAGCATATATTTCTGGAGTATACTGAAAATTATGGTTATCAATATATTTAATACATTTTGCTAAAATAAATTGGTATCCTAGTCTTCTTATTATAGGATCCTCTTCAATAATTATATCTTTATTATTATCTTGAATGAAAAATTGTTCTGTATTCTCTAATATTGTTTTTTCAGAATTAATTCTTAAATAAGAAAAATATTCAAAAAAAGTACCCACATTAATAAGTAGTAAAAGTAAAAAAGCGAAATATAATTTTGCATACTTTAATTTTGAAATAATAATCAAAAGAGGAATGCAAATTAAAAAAATTTTAGCCTTACTAAATGATATGAATGCAAAAATTAATGAAATAGTTGATACTAAAATAAGAATCATAAGATCCAAAAATTTTCTATTATTTTGAAAAGAAAAATAAAGTAATATTACTAAATCTAAATTTGCTAAAACAGTCGCTGTATTTGCAAAGGAGTTTTCAACTATATTTATATCACTTAAAATGAACCAATAGTTAATGCTCATTAGATATAACTTCATTGAATAGGAAACTATTAAAACCATAAAAATTGATATATATTCAATATTTTTAATATCAAAAAAGTAAACTTTATTTATCTTACTTTGATGGAATTGAAAAATTTTTTTATGATTAAAATAAATAATAGTCCCTATAGTTATAATATCATAAAGCAAAATAGTTAGCGTAGCCTTTGTCAAATAGAATTCATTTATTTCATAGTAATTAAGCAAATTATATATCTCAGATGATGAATAAAAAATCAGAGTAAAAAATAATGCAAAGATCAAAGTCAGAAATTGATAACCAAAGTAAATTTTAAAGATAATATGTCTTAAATATTTAGTTCTTAAAAAATAAATTATTAACAATAGGTTTAAAAATGATACTAGTGCAGGAATAACCAAAATATTTTTTAATATGATTCCTGTAATGAATATTGGTACTAAAAAAATAGAAATGGCTTGTAAAAGTTTTTCAAATTTCATAAAAAATTGATTTTATTGAGTTTATTTTTTCAAATACCATCGTATGTAACAAATTTCCATAATTAATATTGATATGTAAGCTAATAACGTAGATAAAGCTGCAGCTATAATACCATATTGATTAATAAATAAATTTCCAATCAAGTTTATAATTAAAGCAATCAATAACATAAAAGACAAAATATGTAGAGACTTAAATAGCTTTAAGTAAACTCTAAGCGCAACATGTAAAACATTTATAAAAATCCCAATTATTAAAAAAATCATCGATAAAAAATAATAAGAATTATATATAATTTCAGGTTCTACTAAAATTGTCCAAAACTCCTTTGGTAAAATTAACATTATTACCAGCAGGAAAGAAAAAATCATTGAAAGTGCTAGCATATAACTATTTATCATTTTAAAAGAATTTTTTTTATTTATTACAAACTCCTTCAAAACTTTTGGTTCACCATAGATATTATAAATGCTACCAATAATAGCTCCAAAACCTGCAATCATTGATAGAATGGAATAAATTGCGACATCTTCAGTTTCTAAATAATAATTTATAAAATATCTATCAGAGAAAGATATACCCCAGGTAAATATTCCAACTAACACAATTGGTGATGAGTAAAAAAAATATTTTTTAAAATTTTGAAGGTTTATTTTGATTTCAAATTTATAGTTGTTCATTTGTGATAAAACTATAATTAGGGATAAAAAATAACCAGCTGCAATTCCATAGATAATTGAAATCATTGTTTGGAAATATAAATAAGCAAAGATTGGGAAAATGAATTTTGATAAGGATTCAAGAGTCTGTAAAAACAAATATTTTTTTCTTTCAAGGTTGTAAAGATACAATCGTTGATTAACTTCGTAATTACTCATAAAGAAAAACCAAAAAAAAATACCTATTGAAGTTAAAAAATTAAAATCCGTATAAAATATTCCATACATTATAATTATTATTAAACATGGAATATTTATTAAAATCATCAATGTTCTAAATTCATTTATGAAATCTATTTTACTTTCAGATTCATTGAAAAATCGTTCAAAAGCAGCTCCAGGACTCTGAAGAAAGAAACTAGATAGTCCTGCAACTAAAATTTGTAATAAAACAAAATTACCATAATCGATTTTTGCTATTCCGTAAGATGCATAACGAATAAATACTAGTTGAAGAATTGCAACAATAATTACTGTTAGAGAAGAATAGAGTAAATTCTTATTTAGCAATTGATTTACCTTTTAAATTAAAATATTTTTGTAACGCCAATACATTTGATTCATAATCGAAATTTTCGATAATTTTTTTACTATTTTTTTTGAAAGATTTCAATTTTTCTTCATTTCCTAGTAGAATTTCAATTTTGGATCGCAATTCATTAACGTCACCAGCTTTAAATGTAAAACCATTATTTTTAATTAAATCGTCTTTAGCTCCCACTTTGTCAGATAGTATTATTGCACAATTGCAATTCATTGCTTCATTAGTTGATAATCCCCAAGGCTCTCTCTCTGAGGTCATAATAAAAATATCAGCTAACCAATAGTATGTTGGAATTTTCGTTTGGTTAACAAATCCAAGAAATTTGGATTTAACATTTAGTTGCTCCGAAAGTGTTTTTAATTTTTTTTCTAATTTTCCGCTTCCAACTACTAGAAGAAAATATGATTTTGAAATATCCTTTAACGCTAATATTAAAGTATCAACAGATTTTTTTTCGATTAATTTTGATGATATTAAAAGAACCTTTTCGTCCTTAATGCCCAATAATTTTTTTTCTTCATAAATATCAATTGTTAAACCAATTTTTCTAAAAAAACTATTATTTATGCATAAAGGCATCCTTATAAGTTTTTTTTCTTCAACACCATGTGATAAATAAAATTTTTTATTTTGCTCTCCAATAAAAAAAATTACGTCTGCGTTTCTAAATATTATTTTTCTAATTGTAGATTGAATAATGTTTTTTGGATTAATCATATAGATATTACTGTCACCTCTTACAGAATAGGGTGTTCCGGATATTTTGCAAGAAATGAAGACAAAAAAATGACTAATGGTAGACCAACCATGCGTAATTACTAAATCATATTTATTTTTAATTATTTCATAAAAAATTGAAATATTTATATATGAAAAAAAAGAACCATGATTCAAAAGTGAATAATTTTTTAGAAATTTAGATTTATAACCTTTCAGAAGAGGAATATCCCATTTTAAATGAGTATCAAATTGTTCGTCAAAATATTTTCTTATACTAAAATCAGACATATAATACACTGTTTGGCTTATCTTTTGATTTTTATTTATCGCTTCGTATGCCGGTGTATTATACTGAATAGGGTGAGTATCGAACCATGCTATTTTCTTTTTTGAAGTATTCATTTTATAATGTTTTTAAAATTCTTTCTAATCTATCTTGAAAATTCTTAAATGTAAAATTTTGCATTAAGTGCTTATATCCAGAATTACCAATGGTTGTTGCATGCTCTTTATTATTATGAATGAAAAGTATCATATCATTAATACTATCCAAATCACCATAGATTGAATGAAATCCTGTTTCATTATTTTTTATCACATCTAGAGATCCACCTGAGTTGCAAGACAATACGGGTTTTTTATATTGCATTGCTTCTAAAAAAACAATTCCAAAACCCTCATTTTTACTTGGCAATGTAAAAAGGTCACAAAATTTATAATAAGGATCTAGTTTTTCAACATAACCTCTAAAATCAACATATTCATTGACTTTAAGTTTTGTGCAAATTTTCTTCAATCTAAGTTTATCATCCCCTTTTCCAATTATAGTGAATTTAATATTTGGAATTTTTTTTATAATTAGTGGTAATGCTTGAATTACATGATCTATTCCTTTGTAAGTATCATTACTGCTTAGCCTAGAAACTGTGAGAACATTAAAATCACTCTGTTTGTAGGGGTTTTTAATAGATTTTTCGTTTTTAACCATTTCAATACAGCAAGGAAAAATTTGAATATTTTTAGCGCTTACTCCAGAATTTTTTGAAAATTCATTCTTTGTGAAATTACTGATTGAAAGAAATGAGAATTTTTTTAAAAATCGTGATTCTAAAAAGTTGAATTTTTTCCAAACTTCTATTCCATAAATTGAAAAAAATATTTTTTTAACTCCATTTATTATATTGTTTAGAATAGCTAAAGGAAGAAGATTTATATGTCCAAAAAAAATAATATCTTTTTTTTCAACTTTTTTTATTATTTCAAAAACTGCTTTAAATCTATTCCCAGAGTATCCAACAAAATTTATATTTTTATTTATTGGATTATAATGGAAGTTTTCATCATAGATACTGATAATATTAATCCTATAATTGTCAAAATCATTTTTTTCAATAATATTTTCAAATGATTGAATAATCTTTTTATTAAACTCCTCAATACCACCTGTATTTGAAAAAGCATCTAGATAAATAAAGTATATGTTTTTTTTAGTTTTCATCATTTGAAATTATTTGATATAAAAAGAGCCCAAACTTTTGACCAATGAATTTTATCATTTAGGAAATCATCTTTTATTTTTTTATCTATGTTAAATTGATTTATATTATTTTTAAACCAATATTTGAATGGAAGTTCAAAACCCATTTTTTTTCTTTTTATTATTTCGCTTGGAACTAGATCTTTCACAGAATCAGCCAATAAAGATTTATTAATATTATTTTTAAACTTTAATTGTGGGTCAATTCTTAAAACATATTCAACTAGCTCTTTATCAAGAAATGGCACTCTTATTTCCAAAGAATGAGCCATACCAAAAACATCTGTATCCCTTAGAAGTTGATTTTTCATATACATATCTAGTTCGAATAATGAAGTTTTATCATCAAGTGAAAGTTGATTGACTTTATATTCATTTATGTTTTTAACAATAATAGATTTAACATATTCTAAATCACAATTTAAATTTTGTGCTATTTCAGATGGAGTAAAAACAGTTCTAAGTGATAAATATTTAAAAATATCTTTTTTAATTTCCATATATTCCAGTTTTTTGAGCCTTTTTCTTCGAGCAAGAATTTTAATTATATAGTTTGGAATATATTTTAGCATCTCAATCTTTTTAGCATTTCTAAAGGTGGAATATCCGTAAAAAATTTCATCACCTCCAACTCCAGATAATACAGCCTTTAATCCACTTTCGGATGCAGCCAAAGAAACAAAATAAGAGTTAAGCCCATCTACTGTTGGCTGATCCATACTTGAGATAAAATTTTGAATATTATCAATGAATTTTTTTTCATCAATGATAATTCTGTTATGACTAGTATTATATTTTTTCACAATTAAATCTTGATAATATTTCTCTGATAAGTTTTTTTCATTAAAATCTAATGATAGCGTTACCAAATCTTTTTTATATTGAGCTGCAATACATGTTATAGCTGAAGAGTCTAAACCGCCTGAGAGAAAAGTGCCGATTGGAGCATCGCTTATAAGATGATTTTTTATGCTTTTATGAAGATAATTTTTTGTATTAAAAACTATATTTTGGTAATTTGATTTGATTTTAGGTAAATATTTTTCCTGAGCATACTTAGTAATTTTCAAGTTACCATTTTTAAAAAAACCAAAATGCCCTTTTGGAAAACTATAAATATTATTGTAGATGGTCACAGGTTCTGGTACGGATCCTAGTGCAAGAAATAAAATCTTAGCTTCGGCGTTTAATCCAGATGAATATTTTTTCAATGGCCTAATTTCGGAAGAGAATGTAAAACTTTTACCATCATTATAATAGTACAATGGTTTAATCCCCATTCTATCTCTTGCAAGAAAAACTTCACGATTTCTTTTGTTTAAAATACATAAAGAAAACATACCCTCAAGTTTATTTACAATCTTTTCTTTGAATTCTATATAGCCATTTAATATTACTTCGGTATCAGATTTCGATTTAAAAGAGTAGCCTTTACTAATTAATTCATCTCTAATAGATTTAAAATTATAAATTTCTCCATTATATATAATTACGTATTTATCATTTTGGTCTTCCATGGGTTGGTGACCACACTGTGATAAATCAATTATAGAAAGCCTAGTATGACCTAGAGCAATATTATCGTAAAAAAATGTACCATGACTATCTGGTCCTCTATGGCTGAGTAAAGATAGGTCATTATTAAAGTTAGACTTATCAATTTTTGAGTTAGAGACTTTTCCTAGAATTCCACACATTTCATTAACTTAAACCAGGTTAATATAACTTAATATAAAAAATTAAATAATTATTTTTCTTAAAATCAAATCAACATAAAGAAACATTTGTAAAAAATCATTTTAAACCTAAATTTGACGTGAGATGTTAAAAAAACATTTACTGATTACTCTTTTTTGCTCAATGTTAATTGGGCAAGTTTCTGTGTCCGATATCAATAGGCTTAGCAACAAACAGCTTGATGCATTGAAAGAACAATTATCTGAAGGCAGTCAAGAGCTTGAAGGCTCTGAAATACTTAAGCAAGAATCATTAGATAAAGTTGAAATTTCTGTTGAAAAAACTACCAAAATCGAAGGCGAAGATTTTTATTTTGGTTACGAATACTTTTATAATGATGTAAATTTTTTTGACAACATTCCAACACCTAATGATTTTAAGCTTGGACCAGGTGACGAAGTAATAATTTCTCTTTGGGGGCAAACCAATTCAAGAGAGAAATTCATAATTAATAAAGAGGGAATGATTTATTATACCAATATTGGTTTTATAAATATTTCTAACAAAACTCTTTCTGAAGCTGAAGTTGTATTAAAAAATGAATTGAGTAAAATTTATTCCTCATTAGATGATTCAGAAAAGAGTACAAGTATCATGCTTGAATTGGGCAAATTAAAATCCATCAATGTATTTTTGACTGGACAAGTCGAAAGTCCCGGCGTTCATTTGATTCATCCTTTTTCTGATGTTTTTACATCACTCATCCAGGCAGGGGGAGTTAAGAAAACAGGTTCATTAAGGCAAATTAAAATAATAAGAGCAGATGAAGTAATTTCTTCTGTAGACTTTTATTCTTTTTTCACAGAAGGATTAAATAATTTTTCGGATATAAGAATTCTTGATGGAGATATTATTCATGTTCCTACAGTTTCAAATAGAGTTGAAGTAACTGGAGAAATATTTGCTCCTGGATTTTATGAAATGTTAGAAACATCTTCAATATCTGATCTAATAAATTACTCTGGAGGTTTAAAACCTTTTGCAAGCAATAAAATTATTATAAGAGAAATTATACAGTCGAAATATAGAACTTCCGATGATATATCAAGGACTGGAAGACTCGTCAATTTAAGTTCATCTAAAAAAGAATATTTATCTAATGGATCAAAGATTAATATTTTACCAGTTGGTCAAAATGAAACGGAAGTATCAATTTTTGGAAGGGTTACTAACCCTGGTTCATATCCACTATACAAATCAAGCACGGAAACTGTAACACTTAAAGATCTTTTAGATTTAGCTGGGGGATTTGATGATCCTATTTTTAGGAAAACCATTGATGAAAATATAGTTGTTTTGAGGCTTGATGAGAATCAGTTTTATGCTAAAGATTTTTCTGTTCAATACAGCAAAGCAGATAATTTTAAACTTCAGGTTAATGATAAGATTTTTGTTTATGAGAAATCGCTATATAAAAATAGTTTTATTTATACAGTCGAGGGTGAAGTTAATAGGCCAGGAACATATCCCTTTAAAGAGGGATTATCTATCTCAGATGCCATTGATATAGCTGGTGGGATAACAGAGATTGGATCCATTAATAGTATTTCTGTTTCCAAAACACTAGAAAGATTTAATGAGGAAGGTGAAAAAATTGCTGAAAATGAACGTGTTGGAAATATCAGTTTAAATTTTTTAATAAATGATGGCAATGTGATTACAGTTTTACCTAAAACAAACGTTGTCAATGTTGATGGTAACGTTTATAGTCCTGGATTGATAGCCCATTCAGGAAAACCTGTTATGACTATGTCCAAAGCAATAGAACTAGCAGGTGGCTATAAGCCATATAGTTTAAAAAAGAGGGCTTACGTTATTAGAGCTAATGGAGAAATTGAAAAAGCAAATATTTTTAGAGGAAAATCAAAAAGAGTTTTTCCAGGAGACTCAGTTTTTGTTCCAGTTGATCCAGAGCCCGACGATTTTGAGATAACTCAGTTCGTCTCAGATATATCAATAACCTTAGCTAATATTGCAGCAATCTTAGTTATTATTGACAATAATTAATATGATTAAACCTATAATAGAAAAAAATAATTTTTTCATTGGTTCAATCTTTAGTTTCATTTCATTTAAAAGAAAGTCAATTTTAAGATTTTCACTTGCTGGAATGTTTTTATACATATTATATTTTCTTTTTCTAAAAGGTCCAAACTTCGTTGGTAAAGTGTCATTTTATACTAATTATTCACAAAAAACTCAATCGTCTATTATGAGCTTTTTACCTAGTGGCCTTGGTGATTTTAGTTCAAGTGATTTAAAGTTTTCAATCTCCAATTATATCTCATCAGATAAATTTTTAGAAGATATTGTATCGAAGAAGTATTCAATAAATAATGAAAATATAACATTAGTTGAACTATGGGGTAGTGGTTATAGTAAGATATTTTCAATAAACCCTATGAACATAATTGAATCTTCCGATCGAAATATATTATTTAATGATAAGCTATCAAAAGAAGAAAAAAAAATGCAATTTGCCAAGGAGCAATTGGCAGAAAAAATATCTTTTAGCCAAGATAGAAAAACTTCTCTAACAACAATTTCTGTTGAAGTAAGTAACCATGATGATTTAGCTGAATCTGTTATAAAAGAAATATATCATTCAATTTTAAATTACTCCAATGAGGTTAATAGTATCAAAGCCAAAGAGAAGAAGCAGTTTATAAGCGGAAGATTAGAAGAAATTAAAAATAGTTTAGAAAAATCAGAAAATGAAATGCTGGTCTTTATGGAAAATAATAAAGTACTTACCTCGCCAAATTTGAAGTTAAAAAAAGATAGGATTCAAAGAGATATAACTCTCTTTAGTCAACTTTATTTAAGCCTTTCTGACCAATTAGAGCTAGCTAAAATTGATGAAAAAGATGATACTTCATCAATATTTCTTTTAGATATGCCTCAAGTCTCCCCTTATCAAACTGGAAGAGGACTTTTTAATGGCTCACTCACAGTTTTTTGTCTATTTTTTGTTTTTTCAACTTTTTATAATATTTTTCTTCATAGGAAAAAGTTATTTCAAACATAAATTAAATTTTAAAGATATGATAATATGGTTCACAGGACAGCCAGGTAGTGGAAAAACTACATTAGCAAATGCGTTAATTTCTCATTTGAATAATGGGACTCCGAACGAAAAAATAATTAATATTGATGGAGATGATTTAAGAAATATAAGTAAAAACAAAGATTATTCTAAAGAGGGAAGAATAAAAAATATATCAACAGCAATTTCTATAATGAGATTTCTTGCAAACAAGAATTACATCTGTGTAGTATCAATTGTTGCTCCATATAAGTTTCTTAGAGATGAGTTAAAAAATGAATTTCCATTTATTGAGGTTTATTTACATACAACCGAAATTAGAGGAAGGGAGCAATTTTTTGCTGATGATTATGAAAAACCAGATGATAAAAATCATGTTAAAATAGATACTGGATTATTATCAATAGAGGAGAGTTTAAATGAAGTACTCGATGTTTATTGGAAGATGGCAACCTTGGCATGAAGGTCATAGGTGGTTGATTGATCAAAGACTCAAAGAAAATAAAAATGTTTTAATCTGTATTAGGGAAGTTAGTAGTGATGATAAAAATCCATATAACCCTTTAGATGTCAAAAAAAATATTGAAGAACATTTATCAGATTTAATATCACAAAATAAAGTTAAAGTAATTATAATTCCTGATATTGAATCTGTAAATTATGGACGTGGAGTTGGATACGATATTATTGAACATGTTCCTCCGCAAGAAGTTGGTGAAATTTCTGCCACAAAAATCAGGAAAAAACTTTTTGGAAAATAGTTTTTGGGCCCATAGCTCAATTGGTTAGAGCAACGGACTCATAATCCGCAGGTTCGGGGTTCAAGTCCCTGTGGGCCCACAAATGAGTAGTCATTCATATATTA
>MDTG01314978.1_pt1 | contig 24678 bp, 23 predicted proteins | sample 811421 | NCBI WGS metagenome assembly MDTG01 (sample SAMN05326645, study PRJNA326480) | marine metagenome | isolation source: seawater | place: Pacific Ocean: South East | collected 2011 | reverse complement strand
CAATAATCCCAAAGCCGACAGTCGGGCTTCTTCCTCCCCAGAAAGAACGCGGACTTCCAGTCCGAAAGTCATGGCTATCCGCTCAACGAGAGCCTGACCGTCTTCAGCTTCGCGAACGGCAGCTGTCGCCAGCAGGGCTAATTTTTCGACGTTCATTGATTTGGACAGAAGACTGAACCGCTGCAAACTGCGCATGGCCTCCTCGACACCTTCTGGATTAAGCCGGCCAGTTTCATTCAAGCCTCGGACCAAGCCGCATTCGGCTTTCTCGTTAAAAACTGGGATTGGTAGTCGCGTTGGCGCATCATAAACAACGAGACGGACGGTATTAGAACCAATGTCCACTACTGCCACTCGTCCCGGTGTATCGGTCAGAGATTCGACATTGGAAACCACGGTAATGCCTCGCCCCACGGTTAAATCCTTTTGACTCTGGAATGTCTGAAACCGGGCAGGATCATAATGGCCGAGCGGCCGAATGTCATGACCAGGATCTAATTTCAGGCTGAAATGTGAACGCGAGAAAACGCGACCTGATCATAGTCCGATTATGGTTATGTCGGTTAAGTATTGGCCAACGGGTGAGCTTGCGCGACCAAGGCCTTCAACCGATGATCAAGTACATGGGTATAGATTTGGGTTGTCGAGATGTCCGCATGGCCAAGCATTAACTGTAGCGTGCGGAGGTCCGCGCCGTGTGCGAGAAGATGAGAGGCGAACGAATGCCGCAGGACGTGGGGAGATACGCGTCGGGGGTCAAGTTCAGCCTCAACAGCAAGCTCCTTCAGGACCTGGTTAAACCAAACCCTGGTCAGATGCCCTGATCTACCGCGCGATGGAAATAGAAAGCCAGCGTCCACTCGAGCTTGGCGCTTAGAGAGGAAATTCATCCGGAAAGGCAAATAGGCGGCAACAGCATCCATGGCTGGCTCGCTCAATGGCACCATCCGCTCCTTATTTCCCTTGCCGCGGAAGGTAAGTAAATGCCCATCGCGGGAAAGCGCCGACAACGGCAGGCCCACCAACTCGCTCACCCGCAACCCTGCGGCATAAAGGATTTCCATCAACGCCGAGATCCGCAGGCCATCGGCACCGGTGCGGTTGTGAGCCGCAGCCAACAACCTGTCGACCTCCAATTCGCTCAAGAACTTGGGAAGCGATTTAGTCAATTTCGGACTATCCAACCCATTCGACGGGTCGTCATCACGAATACGCTCAGCGTGTAGAAACTGATAGAAGCGGCGAAGGGTGGAAAGGCGGCGTGCGGACGTGTTTGCGGCCATGCCCGCTTCCGAGAGCACCATAAGGTAGCGACGAATGTGCGTGGTCTCGGCGCTCTCCAATGTACGGCGACGCCGGTTTAGGAACGCCTCAAAATGAGCCAAGTCACGGCGGTAGGATTCGACAGTATTTTGCGCGGCACCTCGTTCCGCCGTTAACATATCAAGAAACATCTCGACAAATCGCGACCTACGCTGCTGTCCGATGGTGGTGGGCGTATGCTGGCTCATAGCCCCGCGCTTACCGCGACCTCCAGCGCCAAATTTCGAGCCTCCGCCGCCAGGCCCGCCTGTTTAAGGCCATATACGATCTCAGAAATGATAATCGGATTAAGATCGCCTAATGGCCGGTTCCCCATAACCACAAGCATCATCAAGATTCGTTCGCCAAGACGCGGTAATTTATTTATTGCCCCAACGTCGGACAGTGGCGTCAACGACTGAGCCAAAACCGTTGTTTTCTGTTTCGGATTGTCGTCAGAAGCAATAGCGGCAGAGCCCTGAGTCGAGAGCGATTCAATAACAGCATGGCCACCCGAATTGAGCTTCAGATCGTTCAACCGTGTCATCCGTTGCCAAAGAACAGGATCCGGCAAGGGTGCCGGCTGTTCGCTGCGATAGATCAACGTCTCAAGGAGTTTCAGAGATACCTCACCCCCCAGTTGATGGAAAAGGCTTAGATAGAGGATCTTTTGATCCGCTGACAGATCGTCCAAAGGCGGGGGCTTGCGGCTGGCCTGATTGCTCACCTGCATGATTGTGCCAAGCGGATTCAAGCCCTGGTAAATGGCGTTGGCATCCGGGGATATCGCGGAATTGCGACGCGCCAAAGCTAACCAAGCCGCGGCCTTTTCTTGCTGTCCTGTCAGGATCTGCATTCGGAAGACCGCTGGTGCTACCCAGAGAAGATCGTTTGCAGGCGTGAGAGTATTGGTCACCGGCGCGAATAGGCGCGCCACGCCGCCAAGGCGTTCGACCTCACGGGCCGACACCTTAACGCGCGCCAGTGCCTCTGCCTTGGCCACCGGGATTTTAGCCCGAGACGCTTCTCCAAATAGCCAAGCCCGGCCCCGAGCACCCAAGTCCTCGTTCCCGCCGTCCGTATCGATTGCCGTTCCGGCCACTGGCAATGCCGCCATATACCGCTCACGCAGGGTCGTGCCACTCAAAAATCCTTCATCAGCGGCAATCTCAAGGGCGTCAAGATGATCCACCGCAGCACGGTCGTTGGCGATCGACATCAAGGCAGCCGGATACCGACGCGCGGTAGCCAAGGGTAAGACCAACTTGGCCGTTTGCAGCATGGCCGAATGCAGAAGGCTGATGTCCTTGATGCCTTCGGGTAGCTTTGGTTCCCCATTAATCATGCCCTCTGCCAAGGCCAGAAAGGTGGGGTTAACGGTCTCTGTCTCCTGAAGAAGCGTAAGTCCAAATTCGGCTTTTGAGATTTCACCAGCCAAAATCTGACAGTAGATCAGGGCTTTCTGCCAAAAGGCGTCTTTTTGACGGGTCACCTCGCGCCCCACCATCGCGCAGGCTTTGACAGCCTTACCGGTAACAAGGCGCAATTTGACCTCTGGTTTCAGAAAAGCTTCTTCGCGGTTCTTCTTGGGAATGATCTCTAATAACTCCAAACTCGCCTTGTACTCGCCCATTGCCATCAACGTCTCTAGCCGAACCTCTGTAAATGCTGCGTCCTTTGCGCCTTTGGGTGGCGTCGCAGCACTCAGCAGAACCCGTCGCAGCAGTTCACGCATCACACGCGAGCGCACGCGTTCGGGATGTTCAGCCAACAAGCGCTTAATGAATACCAGACGGCTGCCTTTCCACAGATCCCTACCAAAACCACCTTGGGAACCGCTGAGGATACCCACAGCATCGGCGTCTACCGCGCCTAGGCTATTCACCTGAATCCCGCTCAAGGACCTACCGACGGATCGGGCGCGATAGCTTGAATTTGAAACGGTGCCCTTTGCCGATCGAGTTTGGACGCGCTCAGAAGGTTTGAGTTGTTTAGGCGTCGAGAGAGTGGCGGGTCCACCAGTTTGGCTCAGCGCCGTCGTCGGCGCCACTCCCCCAACCAATGCAGCCGTAATCACTGCAAGGGCAACTTTCCTAACGTGGGGAACGAACATCGGTCAAATCCCTCTCAATGGTGTGGGTCGGCGCTGGGATTTCCCAAATCATAAGAAATACGCCGCCACCAGCCAGTAGCATGATCACAAGAATAAGTATCAGCCTGGAAAAATTCTTCATCAATGTTTGCGACGTAACGCCCCTCAAACTATCCCTATCCTTGACGGAAACGGGGTACGTGTATGTTATGCGGAGAAATGTTAACTGAATACTATGTCAATATTTTGGCGCCGCACCGGTCACCACATTACCGGCTTCGCACGAGCCTTTCAACGAGGGCCCGACGCGTATCCGCACATTTTGTGATATCAGGAGCGGATCGGTGACAAACAATCGAAAAGTTTTCGTCCTAATCGGATTGATGGGAGCTGGCAAGACAAGTATTGGAAGGAAATTGGCCGAGCACTTGAACATAGGGTTCGTCGATGCCGATCAAGAGATCGTTAAGGCCGCCGGATGCTCAATCCCCGATATATTCGAGATTTATGGCGAACCGGCGTTCCGCGATGTTGAAGAGCGAGTGATTATAAGACTGCTCACAAAGGAGACCGGGGTACTCGCCACTGGCGGGGGTGCCTATATCAACCCTAATATCCGCGACGCCATCACTCAGCACGGCTATTGTATCTGGTTGAAGGCATCCCTCGATATCTTAGTTAAGCGGACCGCCAAGCGCACCGGACGCCCATTGCTTAAGCCTGGTGAACCGCGCGAAATCCTTCGCGATCTCATGGACAAACGCTACCCCGTTTATGCCCGGGCGGACTTGACCGTGGAGACGGGCGCGGAGACCGTGGACCAAACCCTAAACGCCATTCTCGATAGCCTGAAACAACAAACACTGATGATTGGAGAGTCGAAAGATGAGTGACGCCCCCGCCACGACCGCAGTGACAGTGGACTTGGGCGAGCGGGCCTACAACATTGTCATCGGTGCCGGTCTGATTACGCGTGCCGGCGACTACCTGGACGAAGTGGCGCCCACGCGCCGAGTGGTCATCGTAACCGATGAAAACGTTGCATCCCACTGGTTGGAGAAATTAGAAACTTCACTCACCCGGGCAAAATATCAGATGCTAACTCGGATCCTAACACCTGGTGAGCAGACCAAATCCTTGAATCAGATCGATGCATTGACCGACTGGATGCTAGAGAGCGGTGTCGATCGTAAAACCACGGTTATCGCGCTTGGCGGCGGGGTCATCGGCGACCTTGCAGGGTTCGCGGCAGCGATCACCTTGCGCGGGTTACCTTTCGTTCAGATCCCAACGACCCTGTTAGCCCAGGTCGACAGCTCTGTCGGCGGCAAGACCGCGGTGGACACCCGTCATGGCAAAAACCTAATCGGCGCCTTTTATCAGCCGCGCCTAGTATTAGCTGACACCGACACATTAAACACCCTTCCCGCCCGTCAAGTTGCCGCCGGTTACGCGGAAGTCGTCAAATACGGCCTAATCAACGACCTTGGCTTCTTCGAGTGGTGCGAAGCCAACGGGCGTGCGATCCTCGACAGTGACCCGGTCGCAACCCGCCACGCAGTGGAGATGTCATGCCGCGCGAAAGCCGCCATTGTCGCCGAGGATGAGAAAGAAAGCGACAAGCGCGCTTTGTTGAACTTAGGCCACACTTTCGGCCACGCTTTCGAAGCCGAAGCCGGCTTTGGTGATTTTCTTTTGCATGGTGAAGGCATTGCCTTCGGCATCCTTTGCGCCTTTGAGTTGTCGTGTCGGCTGGAGCTATGTTCCGGCCAGGAAACCGAACGCGTACGTTCCCATTTCTTCGAAGTCGGATTGCCGACCAGCCTCAACGGCATTGCTAAACGCCATTGGACCCCCGATGTAATCCTGGGTCACATGAGCAAGGACAAAAAAACCGAGGGTGGCAATCTGACATTCATCTTGGCACGAGGCATTGGCCAAGCTTACATAGACCGCAATGTACCCATCGATACCTTGCGAGAGTTATTATGGGATATACTGCCCGCGTGAAACCATAACCATCCTTTAAGACTTGGAGCGAAACTATGTTGGTAACTTTGGCAGCCATAGCATTTTTGCTTGTTCTGTCGGCTTTCTTTTCCGGATCGGAGACCGCCCTGACCGCGGCCTCGCGGCCGTTAATGCACCAACTTGAGCACGACGGGGATAGCAAGGCGGCCTTAGTAAACCGGCTACGCGACGATCAAGAAAGCCTAATCGGCGCCATTCTATTGGGTAATAACCTAGTTAACATTCTGGCCTCTGCCCTGGCCACCGGTATCTTGATCTCGTTATTTGGACAGGCTGGAATCGTCTATGCCACGGTCGGCATGACCCTCCTAGTGCTCATCTTTGCTGAAATCCTACCAAAGACCTTCGCGCTACGCACCGCAGACCGTACAGCTCCGGCCATTGCACCGCTACTGAATGTTGTAGTCGCGCTGCTGTCGCCTTTCACTAAGACGATCGCCGTTCTCGTTCGAGGCACCCTCAGCCTGATAGGTGTACACTCACACCAGACCGACGGCAGTTCAACGGAAGCTGAGCTTCTGGGTGCCATCGCACTTCACGACGGAAAAAAGACGGCGGTCAAACACGAGCGCGCCATGCTGCGTAGTGTTTTGGATCTCGATGACGTGCAGGTCTCGGAGATCATGACACACCGGAATGACGTGGTGGCCCTGGACGCAGACCAGCCAGTAAAGGCCCTTTTTCAGGAGGTGGTGGACAGCCCCTATACCCGAATTCCTATTTGGCGAGAAAACCCAGATGAGATTATCGGCGTTGTCCACGCTAAAACCTTGTTGCGCAATCTTTGGGCCCAAGACGGCGAAGCTAACTCTGTGGATATAATGACAGAAATTTCCGACCCTTGGTTTATTCCAGAGCAAACCCTGCTCTTGGACCAGTTGGAGGCCTTTCGTGAAAGGCGTGAGCACTTTGCCCTTGTTGTTGATGAATACGGCAGTTTCCTTGGTGTCGTCACCTTGGAGGACATCCTTGAGGAGATCGTCGGCGAGATCGACGACGAACTCGACGTGGCTACGGCCGAAGTCGACCACGCAGCGGATGGAAGCTTCATCGTCGAAGGCAAGGCTACCATTCGTGATCTTAACCGTGAACATGAATGGCGGCTACCGGACGGGGAAGCTGCCACGATTGCCGGCTTAGTCCTGCATGAGGCACGGCGTATTCCCGACGTAGGTCAATCCTTTATCTTTCACAAATTCCGGTTTGATATCTTGGAACGCCAACGCCACCAAATTACCCGGGTCCGGATCACGCCGCCAATTGGGCACATAAACGACGAATAATCTGAGAGGTTTTCCCTTCCCTGCCTCTCAGACCTGCCATAGACTGTTGATGGTTCAGTTCGGGCAGCGTGAACCAGAGGTTTCGGGACAATGCAAAGAAAAATCATACCGGACATCGTTCAACGTCTGAATATCGCCTCGGTGAAGGTCGACGACACAGTCTTTGAATGCGCTAAAGTTATGGCGGATGCCCACATCGCAGCGTTGGTCGTGGTGGATGGCGATGAAATATTAATCGGGATCATAACGGAACGCGACTTGACCCAACGGATTTTGGCCGCCGGCCTCGACGGCAAGGCAACGAAAGTCGGCGATGTGATGACCGCAAACCCTGATACATTGAGCCCAGACGACTCTGCCATGGATGCATTGGAACTAATGCAGACCCGCGGATATCGACACTTGCCTGTCGCCGAAGATGGAAAGTGCGTAAGCATTGTATCAATACGAGACCTTTACACTTCGGCGAAGGAAGCGTTGGAGCAAGATATCAAGGAAACGGAAGCCTTCGTATTTGGTGATCGCTACGGCGCCTAAATGACGTCTTCTAAATTGCGGTGGGTGATGTACACCGTACCCGTAAAGGTTGCGACAACATCCCCATCTCGGGAGAGATCCACGCGGTATACCGCAGTACGCCGTGATCGTGAAACCTCGCGCGCCTCGGCACGTATGCGATCCCCGACCTGACAGCCACGAATGTACGCCATGTGAGTATCAATCCCGACGGATACGGTCCCCGTGCAGTTCGAAGCTAAACCGAAAGCCGTATCGGCTAGAGAAAACAGGCATCCGCCATGGGCCGCCCGAAGGAAACTACGTTGATCCCCAGTAATCGTCATCTCCAGTACAGATGACGTGTCATCGATGCAAATCAGCTCGATCCCGTGGGATTGAACGTAGGGGTCATCTTCCAGAAGCGCCTGCGCCCTCGCACGCAATGCGCTCATGCGGCGACCAGCGGATTGCCAAACCCAAGATCCCGGCGCAATCGACCGCAGACCTCGCCATTGGTGGCACCAACTTCTACCGCGTTTACGATTTTAGCGAAGATGTTGATCCTATCGTCATCTGCAGCGCGTGTAAGTTCGTCAAGTGAATTGGCGACTGCGTCGTTTGAACGTTCTTCCTTAAAGCACTTCAAGGTGGCTAGGTGCTCCTCGATCAGATTGCGATCGGGCCGTTTCAGGGATTCGATTGAGGCCTCTTCCTCTTCTTGGTATCGGTTAATGCCAACCCAGGTTTGTTCGCCACTATCGATCTGATCTTGAAATCTGGCGGCCGATTCACCGATCATCTGCTGCACAATGCCAATTCGTGCTGCCTCGAACATGCCGCCAGCTTCAGCAATTTTGTCCATGACCGCGACGATCTTTTCTTCCATATCGTTGGTCAGTCTTTCCACATAGTACGACCCCGCTAAGGGATCGATAACTTCCGAGAGGTGCGCTTCTTCTCGTAGGATATTTTGCGTTGCGACTGCAATTTTGGCAGCCTCTTCCGTCGGTGTGGAGAGAACTTCGTCGTAGGAGTCGGTATGCATGGACTGAAGTCCGCCGAAAATACCTGCAATCGCTTGTGTCGTCACCCGGGCGATGTTGTTCAAGGGCTGTTGGCGCGTCAGATCCATGCCGGACGTCTGGCCGTGAAACTTGAACCGTTGGGCTTCGGTGCTTTTGGCGCCAAGACGCTCACGCACGACCCGAGCCCAAATCCGACGCCCTGCTCGCATCTTCGCAACCTCCTCGAAAAAACTGATGGAGATATCGAAGAAGAAAGTAAAGCGACGCAAGAATTTGTCAGGGTCCATGCCGCGCGCACTGCAATCATCAGCGAACTGGATGGCCGTTGAGAGTGTCAAAGCCATGGCCTCAGCTGGTGTCGCGCCGGCTTGCTGCATGTGCTGGCCGACCACCGAGACCGGATTCCATCGCGGCACATAGTCATTGGCGAACGAGACGTGATCCACAAAGACCCGGCGGGCACCGTGTAAATTCAGGCGATAGAACATGTGGTTCGCGATGAAATGCGAAATAAAATCGCTCTGGTTTGATGTCCCCGTGATCTGGTTCCAGGACACGTTGCGTCGTTTTGCAGTAGCCAGAAGGAATGCTAGAAGCGTGAACGGGGATGGATCATTGAGCGCGATAGACATGCCTTCTATGGGCACACCATCGAGACAGGTTTCCATGTCATCGACGGTATTTATGGTTGTCCCGCAGGTGCCCAGCAACAAGGGGTCGACTTGGTCGATATCATAGCCCCGATAGACGGAGTTGCAGGGAATCACGCTGAGCGCGGTGGCGCCGGCAGCCACAATCTTGCGCATGCGTTCATTGTATTGCTTAGGCGTCGCAAGACCGATCAGCTGGCGTTGAGACCAGGCACGACCTCGATGCATGGTCGGGTAAATGCCCCGCGTCCAAGGCGCCTCACCGGGGAAACCAAGGTCATCCATATAGCGCTCACTGTCCCAGTCATCGGGCGAATAGATAGGCTTGATCTCAATGCCGGAACGGTTCTGGCGATTGGCGTCATCGGGAAGTTGCGTGTCATAGGAAACCCGCCAACGGGCTTCGGCCCCTCTGCGCAGACGATTGTCGCTATTGTTGCTCATAACCGGACCTAAACCTTCCCTCGGCGTTCAAATATCAATGACGCTATCCGTCCGACGATTTCATCGCGCGATGACCCTGGGTGAAATACCGCAGCTACACCAGCGTCTTCCAGCAGGCTGATCTCGTTATTGGGGATGATCCCACCTACAACGACGGCAACATCATTCATCTGCGCCTCTCGCAGTGCATCCATCAATTGCGGCACCAACAAATGGTCGGTCGCCAGGGAGCTAATGCCGATCACGTCCACATCCTCTTCCATCGCTTGACGCAATACCATCTCGATGGCCTGCCAGGGTGCCGTGTAAATAACCTCCATGCCCGCATCGCGGAGGAAACCTGCAACCAAGCGCGACCCACGGTCGTGCCCGTCGAGACCGATTTTTGTTACCATCACCCGCGCTGGCCTACCCAGGACTTTGTTAAAATCAGGTGCCACAATTGGTTCGCCTGTCACCTTGATCATGGACACTCTCCAAAGCGCAAGCTCTGAACAAACGATTTGGCAATATCGTGGGGGTGATCGCCGTCGGAACGGAACCAATTCGGCGACCAATTCATGGCACCTAAAATCATCAATCGTACATGGCGGGTATCTACAGACCTGGATAACGGCAAAGCATTAATCAACTTTATAAAGATGCGCTCGTAACCGTCGCGCAACGCGATTAATCGCGCCCGGGCTTCTGCATTTTCGCGAGGCGGCACCTTGATCACCACCCGGACATAATCGCCACCACCCAACAGTGCTTGAAGATGCGTGCCCATGGCTACCTCAAGACGCATCCAAGGCCCAGATTGCCCATCAAGAGCAGCGATAACCGCTCCGGAAATCCGGCGTATTCCCTCTTCATGAACAGCCACCAAAAGATCTTCCTTCGAAGGGAAATAATAATACATCGACCCAGCCTTCATGCCCGCTGCGGCAGCAATTTCACGCATGGACGCGGCATCATAACCCGCCTCGGCAAAATGACTTGCAGCGGCATCCAACAGCTGTGGACGCTTGTTGTCCCGGAGCGGAGGCTTTGTGGCTGCCATGATTGCTTCGGCATTCATTATGATAAGCCTCAAATCAACAAAAAATATATTTCTAACTAACATTTGTTAGACAAAAAGAAAAGGCTAAAATCAATTCCATCCTGTTTGACATGCCGGATAAGCACAGGCATGCAGGCGCGACCAAACACTAACAGACTTAACCCAGGCCCCCTTATGTCTCTCTCACGACCCGTACCCCGCCGACACATCCACACACGCGCGATTGAATGTCACGGTTATCTGCGCGAAGACGGATTGTGGGATATCGAAGGAACCCTGATGGATCTAAAGACCTATTCTTTTGATAACATTGACCGTGGCGTCGTCGCCGCCGGCGAACCGGTTCATAAAATGGTGGTGCGCTTGACGGTCGATGAGAACCTCGTGGTTCAGCATGCCGAAGCGTTCACCGCTGCCTCACCCTACATCATCTGTGGCGACGCAAACTCCAATGTGCCAAAGTTGGCCGGCCTGCAAATCGGCCCCGGCTGGCGAGCCGGCGTTAAAAAAGTGATGGGCCGTACGCGTGGATGTACGCATATCCGCGACCTAATTATGGGTCCGGTTGCTTTGACGGCATATCAATCTATCATTCCGTGGCGAAATAACAAAACCCAGCAGCCACCTGGCAACAAGCCAACCATCCTCGGCACCTGTCACGGCTACGCGACGGATGGAACGATAGTTGAACGAATTTGGCCTGAGCATTTTACTGGCGAGGGCAGGCAGTCCGGATTTGATTGAAATTTTGTCAGCTCAAATCGGGAATTAGGCGTCATATCGGGACAAATTTCAATGAGCCGTTGTCGTCGGTCAAGTCACGTAAATCTGTTATAATAAACGCTCGGATAGCAGCTGAGCGATTACAAATTCGGCTGCATTAACCTATTGCCGGGCATGAAAGGTTGTGTTTTAGGGAATATCATTATGATTTTTTCAATCGCCTTCCAGCACATCTCCAATATAGGTTTTCTGGCGTAACAGCCGCTTAACTTAATTTTTCCGGCTTTCCAATCGGCTCTTTTTAGTGCCGAATTCCCATTAGGAAAAATAGTTTACTACCATATTCCAAGTCAGCACTGCATTTAACTACTATCGCAAAATCGAAACTACCATAAGGGCCATGGCACTCCACGGTTAATTAACCAATTAATAAAAACGATCGTAATATCAGTGCTAAAACTCTCACTACTACGTGAGTAAATACAGAAACACCTCTAGAAATATTGGACTTATTCACGCCTGTCTGGTGCCAATTGGATCTTATATACAGCCGAGTTTCGTAACCCCTAACTTAGACCTGACCGCGCCAAAATAGCTTTGTGCGTCAACGCAAAGGGGTTGTCTACACAAGGAAGTTGGCCCCATATTTGGTATATGAACGTAAAACTAAATTCACCTATTTTGGAGCGCTTGGCTTCGACCCCTAACACTGACGTGCATCAGTGCGAGTGGCCAGGATGCCGGGAGGACGGACCGCACCGGGCACCGCGTTCGCGCAAGGAATTCAACAAATTTCGCTGGTTCTGCAAGGTTCATGCGGCACATTATAATAAGGCTTGGAATTTCTTCGCCGATATGACCGACGACGAGGTTGAGGCCATCGTCCGTCATGACACAGTGTGGAACCGACCTTCCTGGCCCATAGGAACGGGCCCAATTATCAACGCCTTCATGCGTGGCCACTTTACGGACCCATTCGACGCTTTCGAAGGGCACGAGCCGCATCAAGAACACAACTCCGACGAGACGCAACGCGTGGATCTGTCGATCAGTGTCCACCGTGCCCTGGCGGTATTTGATCTTGAAATTCCGGTTCAGGCCTCCGATGTCAAAAGACGCTATAAAAAATTGGTAAAACGTCATCATCCAGATGCTCAGGGGACAACTAAGAATTCCGATGACCGTATCAAGGAAATCAATCATGCATACACGGTCATTATGGAATTTCTCGACACCTGACATGCCGCAGCCGCTCCTTGACTGAGTGCGGCATTCACCCTAAACCGACGGGTCCGAATTACAGCTCAAAATGCCTGCGAACCCCTTAGACACGGAAGATTTGCCATGAACGCCGTTATCGACACGAATGACAGCCTGAAACTCCAAGAACCCGACATCTCCGTCTCGGTGCGTCAGGTTTTCGGGATTGATATCGACATGGATGTGCCGGCGTTCAGCGAATCTGCCTCGCACGTGCCGGAAGTCGACGAAGCCTATCGTTTTGATCACGACACCACGTTGGCTATTCTTGCAGGGTTCGCCCACAACCGGCGCGTGATGGTCCAAGGCTACCACGGTACAGGCAAATCAACCCACATCGAACAGGTAGCGGCGCGTCTCAACTGGCCTTGCATACGCGTGAACCTCGACAGCCACATCAGCCGGATTGATTTGATCGGCAAAGACGCCATCGTGCTCCGCGACGGCCAGCAGGTGACAGAATTCCGCGAAGGCATTCTCCCTTGGGCTCTTCAGAACCCGATGGCCTTAGTTTTTGATGAGTACGATGCCGGTCGCCCTGACGTGATGTTCGTGATCCAGCGCGTTCTGGAGGTCGAGGGGAAGTTGACCCTTTTGGATCAAAACCGGGTTATGCGCCCAAACTCCTATTTCCGCCTGTTCTCAACCACCAACACGGTGGGCCTCGGTGATACTACCGGCCTCTACCACGGCACCCAGCAGATCAACCAAGGCCAGATGGACCGTTGGAACATTGTTTGCACGCTGAACTATCTACCGCATGATTCAGAACTGAAAATCGTCCTTGCTAAGGCTTCCGCCTACGACACTACGGAAGGGCGCAAGACGTTGAGCGCTATGGTAGATGTCGCTGAACTGACCCGCACTGGCTTCATGAACGGCGACATCTCTACGGTCATGTCGCCGAGGACCGTCATCACTTGGGCGGAAAATGCTCAGATCTTCGGTGATGTCGGTGTCGCGTTCCGGCTCACCTTTCTCAATAAGTGCGACGAGATCGAACGTCCGGTGGTTGCTGAATATTATCAGCGTTGCATTGGAGAGGATTTACCTGAGTCGGCGGCCACGGTCGTCTTGCAATAACTTCTGCGGCGGTCACCCAAAATCGCCGAGAGGCATAAATGCTACGCAAAGAAGAGACAAACGAGCTGATCAAGAGGGTCACGGCCGCATCGCTAAAGGCGATCGCCGCGGAACCGGAATTGAACGTCTCATTCGCGCCCGGACAATCCAGTGCAACCGCAGAACAGGCCATCCTTCCGACGCCCGTCGGCACCCTCGACGAGGCAGCATTGATAAAACTACGGGGCGTGGCCGACGCATTGGCCGTAAAGCTGCGCTACCACGACGAGGAAGTGCATCGCAAGCATATGCCATCGGGCCCGGACGCACGGGCCGTCTACGAAGCCATTGAACAGGTGCGCTGTGAAAGCCTAGGCATTCGAAGATTTAACGGTGTCGCCGAAAACCTAGGCGCCCTTCTGGATGAGAAATGCAAGGCCAAAGGCCTGGGCGCGGTGACTGAAAAAAACGAAGCCCTATTACCAGAAGCAGTCGGTCTGCTAATACGCGAATACCTGACCGGCGAGGCCGCGCCCAATAGCGCAGATGGACTAATGAAAATCTGGCGTCAAGAATTGGAACAAAAGATCGGCCAACAGGTCCGGGAGTTGCGTGCTTGCCCCGCTGATCAAGCTAAGTTCGCCGACGTGGTCACGGATATGATCCGCAACTTGGATCTTTTGGATGACGACTCGCAGCAGCTTGACTCCGAAAACGAGGATGACGACGAGAATGCCCAGGACGCAGGGAATGAGGGAGATGAAGGCACAGACACCGAAATGGGCGACGAATCCATGACCAGCGGTGACACCGGCGAAATGGAAATGTCCGATGATGGTGAATTCGCCGATGGCGACGAAGAACAATACATGGGAGGCGAAGGAGAGGAAGAACCCGCCGGACCCAACCGTTGGAATGAACCTTGGCAACGCGACGGCCAGGATGCCAACATACGTTACGAGCCGTTTACCGCCGAATACGACGAAATCAGTTTCGCAGACGAACTTTGCGACCCCGAGGAGCTGACCCGCCTTCGCCATCAGCTGGACCAGCAGCTATCGCATTTGCAAGGCGTCGTCTCTCGCCTCGCCAATCGGTTGCAGCGGCGCCTTTTGGCCAAGCAGACGCGGTCTTGGGAATTCGACCTGGAAGAGGGAATCCTTGATGCTGGTCGACTGTCGCGGGTCGTCATCAACCCAACTCATCCGCTATCATACAAGATAGAGCGTGATACTGATTTCCGAGACACCGTTGTGACGTTGCTAGTCGACAATTCCGGCTCCATGCGCGGGCGACCGATTACAGTGGCCGCCATGTGCGGCGACATACTGGCACGCACGTTGGAGCGTTGCGCCGTAAAGGTCGAAATCCTGGGCTTTACGACCCGCTCATGGAAGGGCGGCCAAGCCCGCGAGAAATGGGTCGCAAATGGCAAACCCAAGAACCCAGGTCGCCTCAATGACCTCAGACATATTGTCTACAAGTCTGCTGATCAACCCTGGCGTCGAGCTCGCAAGAACCTTGGCCTCATGTTACGCGAAGGATTGCTTAAAGAGAACATCGATGGCGAGGCTTTGCTATGGGCCCATCAGCGTTTGCTAGGCCGGCCCGAACAACGTCGCATCCTCATGGTCATTTCTGACGGCGCGCCGGTCGATGATGCAACCTTGTCAGCCAACCCCGGCAACTTTCTGGAACGCCATCTCCGCGATGCCATCGAATACATCGAAAATCGCTCCAATGTCGAACTAACCGCCATCGGTATCGGCCACGACGTAACCCGTTATTACCGCCGAGCAGTGACTATCGTCGACGCAGAGGAACTGGGCGGTACCATGATGAATCAGTTGGCGGAATTGTTTGACGACGATCCACTAGCCCATATGCTCAGTCGCGCCTCTTAAGCCTGATTTATTTGATCTCTAAACATCGGTAATTGATCATTGAGCGTAGGAGGGTGACCTCAACGGGAAGTGAATTTCAAGCCCGGTTAATCTCCGCTGGCCATAAAGACATTATCAAACTCATCGCAGGAAACCTCATTTTTAATGATGCTTCGCGATAGGGCGCAATTACTCCCTATAAGGCCAGTCAGGTCATGATTGCTCAAGGATTTTTCCAAGGCCGTTTGGCTCAAGCCATACAGTACCCATGGCGCAGCGGTCACTGTGTTTATAAGCCCGAAACAGCCAACGGTTGTCATCACAATTGTAAGACGATTAGGTATCGTGGCGCGGCCTATGGTTGGCTTTAACGTGCGTATTTCCGTCGCGCGTGCTGATGGCTAGCTAACTAAATGCAGAAGGTTATGGCCATGGCATTACACTGTTAAAAAAGGGGAAATACTCTCATATGGAGAGGCATGCCTTGAGAGCTATTGGCCGTCAGAACCAGTCGTCAGAAATACCTGCCGAACCAGGGGAACGGTAATTTCCCGGCGCGCGGTCAAGGATTGCCGATCCAACCGTTCCACTAAATCGCGAACCGCATCGAAGCTGCGCTCCATACGCTTCACTGCGTATTCGACAACTCCAGCACCAACACGCAACTGGCGATCGGCGAAATGCTTCACCAACACGGCCGCCAGAAGTTGGTCATCAGGTGAGCCTATGGCTACGGCGGGCGCGGCATTGATCCGCGAGCGCAAATCGGCCAGGTCGACACGCCACTGCGAAGGTGCCTCTCGCGAGCTAAGCAACAGGTGTCCCCGTCCTTCCAGGACCTGGTTGAAAAGATGAAATAGCGGTTCCGGTTCACCATCGACAAGGTAGCTATCCGCATCCTCAACAATCCAACCACCAGCAGTTTCTTCAGGATCTCGCGGACAGTTTTTAGCCAACGCAGCGTGGCTCAGCGCCTGGGCGTCAGCGCGCCGGCGAAATACCTCCGCCAGATGGGTTTTACCGCAACCAGCAGGACCATGAATGATAAGGTAAGGCGACGGCCAGTCCGGCCAATTGTCCACCCAGGAAACAGCGTCGTCATTGCACGGCGCGACAAGGAAGTGATCGCCTCCATAGGCGGGCCTAAACTCGAAAGCTAAGGTAAGTTGCAAAGACTCGTTCACGCGTCTGTCTTATCCGTACCCACTTCGCCGTCATCGTAGAGCGGACTGATCATGTATTGAGTAATGGCAAATCGCGCCAGGACGCCAATAACCGCTGCCACGGGAACCGCCAATAGAACGCCCGTAAATCCGAATAAAGCGCCGCCCGCCAGCAACGCAAATATGATCCAGACGGGATGCAAACCAACGCGATTGCCCACCAGTCTGGGGGTAAGGACATAACTTTCCAAGGTCTGTCCAACGAGAAAAATGACCGCCACAAGACCGATGGAGAACCATTCGGAAAACTGAAACGAGGCGATCCCCACGCCGATGGCAAAACCAATTGCCGCACCAACGTAAGGAATGAACGAAATAAACCCGGCGCCAAATCCAACCAGCAATCCCGACTTCAAACCCACCAAGGTCAGCCCAATACCGTAAAAAAGCGCTAAAACCAGACACACTGAGGATTGGCCCCGGACGAAAGCCGCCAAGGTGTCATTAATGGCGCCAGCCTGTTCGCGGATCCTCGGCTGCGCTCGCCGTGGCAACCAGGAGTCTATCTTCTCTGTGATCAAATCCCAATCGCGCAGGAGATAGAATGCCACCAATGGCGTGATGACCAGCAGGGACAGCATATTGAAGAACGCTAAACCACCGCTCCAAATATTGGCGGCCACCTTGGTCACCCACTTCGCTCCATTGCCGGCGAAATCCTTCACCGCTACACGGATATCATCCATGGTTTCGGGCGGCACCTCAGCGACTACTCCCTCAAGCCAAGGCACAGCTTCCATACGCAGAGTTTCGACGATGTTCGGAATCATCTGGAATAGATCGACCACTTGGCGCTTGAGAAGCGGGAACAGCATGATCACGAGTGCTGCAGCAGTTAAAAAGAACGCCAACAAGATCAATGTAGTCGCGACGATGCGCGAGAATTTCCGCTTCTCCAACCAATCGGCCACCGGATCGAGGAAATAGGCAATAGCCATCCCTGCCACGAACGGCAGGAGGATGCTGCTCAGCGCGTTTAGCAGTAACGCAAACACTGCGAAGCCGATGATCCAGAACAAGGCTTGTCGTTCTCTAGTCATGGGTCCCCCATTCCAACACCCATCAACGACCCTCTTCAATTTTGCCAGCACGGCCCGTCCATCCGACTACATAAGTCGCGCCGGAGACTAAGGTTGTGAGGCCCGTGGCATATATCAGAGGGTCGCGCACCGCTGTTGCATCCAAACCAAACGCCTCCGATCCAACGACCGTCACCCCCAGGATCAATTGTAACACCGTGTTAATCTTGGACACCATCAACGGTGTCATCTCTACTGATTGGGTCAAGGTGTGGAACAATAGCGCACCGCCGACAATCAAGGCATCGCGAAATACAACTAAGATAACCAGCCACGTCGGTAAAAAGCCCTCGTGGCCCAGCGCAATGTATACGGACACTAAGAGCGCCTTGTCTGCAATTGGATCCAAATAGGCGCCAAGCGTAGTCTGCATATTGAAGCGCTTGGCAATTATGCCGTCCACCGCATCGCTGATGGCAGCCGCTAAGGCTACCCAAAACGCAGCCTCCATACGCCGGTCCAGGATCAGCCATATTATTACGGGGACAGCACATATGCGCCCCAACGTCACTAGGTTAGGAATATTCATACCCTCCCCCCTTTCCCGCTGGTCACGACTTGCCCAGCGGGATAAGTCCCGCGGGATATAGCACCCACTCATCATCTTCACGGACCATTGCTAGGTCGGCTTGTCCTAACGCAGTCTGCAGCTGATCAGAGGCCCCCACGTGATGCAAGTTGATCCGCACCTCATCCAAGGATATAAGCACCGTCACCGTCCGCCGAATGACCGACACAGTTTCGAGGCGTTTTTTGACCTCCAGCCAGTCATTCAAACTGGAGATTGGCACGGTCACAGCGCTGACCCATTCCCCATCGTGGCGCAGGAGATTCTCTTGCTTCCAGTTTTCCTCCAACTTTGACGCGACAGCATCGACGGCCCGCACCATCAAGGCCTCTATGGATTCATTCGACGTCAGCGGCACTACCATTAATTCAGACACTGGTTCCTGGCGTGACGAGTAGCGGGTGTTGGAAATTTTCAGGCGCCGGGTGCCAGATTTAGGATCATGGCCAATGCGAGCATAGCTGACCAGAGTATCCCCCGCTCTGTAACGCATTGCCAATTTTGTCAGGCGGTCCACGTTACCACTGACCGCATGTTGGACATTAAGCGCCGAAATATCGGCCGGATCGACCAAGGGCAGAGCAATCCGGACCAGCCCGCCTCTAAGGGGCCGTAGGTTCCACGCTTTCCGCCAGATGTTCGCGTCTTCCCAAAGCAAGACACCTTCAAGTCCCTGAAACACAGGCAAGATTAGGATTGGTTTGCTACTCGTCTCGGCGAAACGGATACCAAGCTCCCGCAAAAGGCTCCGCACGGCCGTTGCCTTGAAGCGAACGTTAAGGTTAGCAAGATAGCGAACAGTTGAGGTCTTCTCATCCGAAACCGCAAAATCAGACACGAACTCGGTCACAACCAGACTGCCTGGTTCCGGCAGCTTCTCCGCGTCTTCCTTCAGCGTGAGGCGTTCCAAAAGCCGGCTGAATGCCTCATCCTGGCCACGAGCCAAGGCCTCGCTTCTTGCCTCCGCGGCGTTGTCGGCGGTTACGTCGACAGGCACACCCTGCACCTCGAAGACGTTAGCCAGCGTGCCCGGACCGGCCAAAAACACCGACGCCAACACCACCAGAAAAATTTGGAAATGAAACCGTTTCGCCGTCATTGCAAACTGTTCCTGGTAGGTTATCTTCACTATATTTCCAACAGATGCGCTAATCTACCACAGGCCAGCGGAGGAGAAAGCCATTAGCAGTCCCCAAAACACCACGGTGGCGCAAAGCGGCCTCAGCTACAAGGATGCGGGAGTAGACATTGATGCGGGCAACGACCTGGTTTCCGCTATCGGACCAGCGGTAGAATCCACGATCCGCAGCGGCGTGGCATCAAACCTTGGCGGTTTTGGCGCCATGTTCGACCTTAAGGCGGCCGGATATTCGGATCCGATTCTGGTCGCCGGGACAGATGGCGTCGGCACCAAGTTGAAGATCGCCGGCGCGGTTGGAACACACGATACCATTGGCATCGACCTGGTTGCCATGTGCGCTAATGACCTGGTGGTACAAGGGGCCGAACCCCTTTTTTTTCTGGACTACTATGCCACCAGCAAACTGGATGTGGCTTCTGGGCGCGCCATTGTGAACGGCATCGCCGAGGGTTGCCGCCAGGCCGGTTGCGCCTTAATCGGTGGCGAAACAGCGGAAATGCCCGAGATGTATGCGCCCGGCGACTATGACCTGGCCGGGTTCTGCGTTGGCGCCGTGGAACGCGACCAGATTTTGACGAGCAAAGCAGTCCGAAAAGGCGACGTAATCCTGGGAGTCGCGTCCGACGGTGTTCATTCCAACGGATTTTCCTTGGTCCGGCGCGTCATCGAACATACCGGTGCCGCTTATGGCGACGCTGCGCCCTTCGCCGATGGTCGAACCTTTGGTGAGGTGCTACTGACGCCAACCCGCATGTATGTGAAATCGTGTCTGGCTGCCGTAAAGACCGGCGGTGTTCATGCTCTGGCGCATATCACGGGCGGCGGCTTAGTGGAGAACCTGCCCCGTGTGCTACCCCATGATCTGTGCGCCGACATCAACAGCGCCGCCTGGACACCACCAGCGGTGTTCCAATGGCTCGCCGCTTCCGGTGGCATTGATGGCGAAGAAATGCTTCGGACCTTCAATTGCGGGATTGGCATGGTTGTGGTCTGCGCCGCCGATTACGCCGGCACAGTGACGCGCGCTCTAAAAAACGCTGGCGAAACTGTCATCGACATCGGACGGATTAGTCCCCGCACGAGCGACGCGGCCATCACCATCCGGACCCCAGCGGCTCTGTGGCAAAACTGAAGCTCGCCGTATTGATTTCTGGCCGGGGCTCAAATCTTCAAGCCCTGATAGACGCCTGCGCGGACCCTACCTACCCCGCCGAAATTGTGCTGGTCATCTCCAATCACGCTGAAGCGATTGGTATCGGACGGGCGGCAAATGCCAACCTACAAACATTGGTCATCAACCATAAGATTTTTTCAAACCGGACAGACTTCGACCGTGAAATGACCGCCGCCATGATGGATGCCGGCGTGGAACTGGTCTGTCTAGCTGGTTTCATGCGCCTCTTGTCAAAGGAATTTGTTAATTACTGGCATGACCGGCTGATCAACATTCATCCATCGCTGCTGCCGGCCTTCAAGGGCCTCGACGTCCAGGCTCGCGCCATAGCCGCCGGGGCAAAATTTTCTGGCTGTACGGTCCACTACGTTCGCCAAGAGATGGACGTGGGCCCAATCATCTGCCAAGCGGTGGTGCCGATCCATGTGGGCGACGACACGAACGCGCTAACCGCTCGCATTTTAATGCAAGAGCATGTAATTTATCCGCAGGCAGTTCGTTGGATAGCGGAGAAGCGGATCTCAATAAATAACGAGAAAGTCGATCTTGATAAGCCAATTCAGTCAGACAGTACATTGATCAACCCAGTGGGCTGACTATTCAGTGCAACCAGTAAGATCGCGCCTTAAAAATTTTCAATCGCCAGACTTTGACAAAAGAGCTTGGTGGCGTGAGAGATTCGTTGACAATAGACCTCAGAAAAACTGACGTTTCGTACTAATGAATAGCGAGTCAATGATGATCATGGCGCCAGTTGCTCTCTAGCTCAAGGCAATGCGTCAATACAGTTCATCACTCAGGTCCCTTCTTCCAAGGCCATAAGTCACAACGACCTCTCGTTCCCAACCGTTCAGCATTCGGTCAAGAAATTCCGGATTAACCAACCAATTCCAATTGACTAAAATAATAGGCGATCTCTTCGGTGGCAGTTTCTGGAGCGTCGGAGCCGTGCACCGAGTTAGCTTCCACGTTCTCCGCAAAGTCCTTGCGGATCGTACCCTCGTCAGCATTCGCCGGGTTAGTGGCACCCATGAGGTCGCGATTTTTCTGAATCGCGTCTTCGCCTTCGAGGACCTGTACGACAATCGGGCCCGACGTCATGAACGTGACCAAGTCATTGAAGAAGGCCCGCTCCTTGTGAACGTAGTAAAAGCCTCTCGCCTGTTCCACTGTCAGGTGCAGGCGTTTTTGGGCGATGATCCGGAGTCCCGCATCCTCGAACCGGGCATTGATTTTGCCAGTGAGATTGCGACGGGTGGCGTCCGGTTTTATGATCGAAAGCGTCCGTTCGAGTGCCATCGGATTAAGTAACCTCTATGATTGTCCCCTACGATATTCCGCCTTTTGGCGTCGCGCGCAGGGATCGGGGATCGCTCCTGCAAGCGGGGGCGGGTTATAGACAGTTGCCCGCGCCCTGGCAAGGGGAACCCTTGCTTGATTTTTACCAAGTTCGATATGCACGCCGGGCTGGAATTCGGACCCGCGCAGCCCGCATTCGGAATTGTCCAATTGTGCGAGAGAGTTACGATTGGTGATTGTTAAATACTGAGGACAATTTTTGTGAAATTTCGTTCAATGGCCTTGCTTGTTAGCGCCTCCGTTTTGTCGCTAGCATTGTGGTTCTCAACTACTGCCGTAGTTCCTTCACTGGTGTTGGAATATGGTCTTAGCGGCACACGTGCGGCGCTGTTTACCAGCGCGGTCCAAGTGGGGTTTGTTGTTGGCACCATTATCAGCGCTCTCTTGGGTCTAGCGGACCGGGTAGAGCCACGCCGTCTGTTCATGTTCTCAGCCCTATTGGCGGCCGGCGCCAATACTTTTATTCTGTTGCTTGATCCCAGATCCGATATGGTGATGATTTTTCGGTTTATGACTGGCGCTTGCATGGCCGGTGTCTATCCCGTCGGCATGAAAATTGCCGCAACCTGGGCAAAGTCGGATTTAGGTTTGTTGATCGGGATAATGGTCGGTGCCGTGACCTTGGGCTCGGCCGCCCCACACTTATTCAACGCGTTCGGTGGCCTGAATTGGCGGTTCGCCATTGGCGCGGGATCGGGTGCAACGGTGATTGGCGCGTTCCTGGCCATGGGCATCCACCTCGGCCCAAACCGCACGTCCTCACCACCCTTTAATCCAAAGGCAGCCTTGACTGCCTTTACCCAGCCCTCCCTCCGGTTGGCTAACTTCGGCTATTTGGGCCACATGTGGGAGCTTTACGCCATGTGGGCCTGGATTGGTGTGTTTCTGGACGCCAGCTTCCGACTTAACCCCGCAAGTGACGACGCCGCATTCTGGGCGCGAATGGCGACCTTCGTCGTCATGGGTGTTGCCGGCCCTGTAGGCTGCATCGGCGGTGGCCTGGTTGCCGATCGATGGGGCCGGACAACGCTTACGGCAATGGCCATGGCGGTCAGTGGTGCTTGCGCCTTGGGCGTGGGGTTTCTATTCGGAGGAAACCCCTGGTCGTTGTTGGCTGTTTGCTTTATTTGGGGCATCACCATTGTCGCTGATTCTGCGCAATTTTCCTCCAGCGTCACGGAACTAGCGCCGCCGGACCGCATCGGAACCATGCTGACTGTGCAAACCTGTACGGGCGTCCTGCTAACCGTGGTAACGGTTCAATTGCTGCCCGTGGTGGTAGACCATGTGACCTGGCGTTATGCCTTCATGGTGCTAGCGATCGGGCCTTTTATTGGAGTGGTTTGCATGCTGGGTCTGAGGCGCCATCCCGACGCCTTGAAACTCGCCGGTGGACGCCGGTAAACGTTCGCACCCTATGTGACCGCCATCACTTGCGTCGGAATATCTCGGTTTTTCCTGGTAAACAGGTTCATGGTATACCGCCGAGAGAGGGTTCAGTACTATTGGGTGTCAATATGCTAGGTGGAACGTGGCATCAGGAGGCAAAATGCCGTCGACAACGTCGAGGCCGTCCTCGGTTGCACGGCGTAGGTACTCTTTGTGCTGGCCGACGACGTGAAGACGGTGAGTGACATTTCAGCGATCGAAATGATAGTCGTCGGCTTAGACGCGGACACTATCAACTAAAGCGCTGCTTGGTCTTGTGGGCAGCAGCGCGAATAGCAACAAGTTGGGCATGTCCCACACGAACAACGCTGATACTGACGGGACGGAAATCATCCTTCCCATTCTCGACAACAATTTGACACCCACCAAAACACAGAACCTTGATACGGCTGATTTTGTCATCGTCTCAGTTTCCCCGCATTTTCCTTTTCCATTCCGCATGCTAAGACGCGGCTCATGTTGCATATCAATGACCTTGTCTACCGGATCGGCGGGCGCACACTTTTTGACGGTGCCACCGTCAACGTACCGAAAGGGCATCGGGTCGGCCTAGTGGGGCGCAACGGCACCGGTAAGACGACGCTGTTCAAACTGATCCTGAGCGAGTTGTCGGTGGACGCAGGAAGCCTCAACGTACGGCCCGGTGCGCGTGTGGGGACTGTAGCGCAGGAAGCCCCTTCCGGCTCGGAAACCCTAATCGACGTCGTTCTGGCCGCCGACTCAGAACGTACGGACCTTTTAACACGTGCAGAGATGGCCACGGACCCTGCCGACATTGCGGAAATCCACACCCGTCTTGCCGATATCAACGCAGAAACCGCACCAGCCCGCGCAGCGCGCATTCTGGCCGGCCTTGGTTTTGACGAGCATGCGCAACAGCGGCCGTGTTCCGAATACTCGGGCGGCTGGCGCATGCGGGTAGCCCTGGCGGCGACGCTGTTCGCGAACCCCGACTTCCTGCTCTTGGACGAACCCACCAATCACCTGGATCTGGAAGCCGCTCTGTGGCTTGAGAACTACCTTCTGAACTGGCCCGGCACCATGATGGTGATCAGCCACGACCGAACGCTCCTCAATAAGGTGGTGACGGAAATTGTTCATCTGGATAACTTGAAGCTCAACCGTTACGCTGGCGGCTATGATAGGTTTGAACGTACCCGGCGTGAGCGCCAGGAGTTAGACTCAAAATTGCGCGCCAAGCAGGCCGCGCAAAAACGCCACATCCAGGCCTTTGTCGAGCGGTTCCGCTACAAGGCGTCAAAGGCCCGGCAGGCCCAAAGCAGACTTAAGATGTTGGAACGCATGGAGCCCATCGCCTCCGCGGCCGCGGATCAGACCATCACATTCAACTTCCCCGAACCCGATCCCTTATCGCCACCGCTGATCGCCT
>MDTG01122419.1_pt1 | contig 24678 bp, 24 predicted proteins | sample 811421 | NCBI WGS metagenome assembly MDTG01 (sample SAMN05326645, study PRJNA326480) | marine metagenome | isolation source: seawater | place: Pacific Ocean: South East | collected 2011 | reverse complement strand
CACGTTGATAGGCTGGGTGTGGAAGCGCAGTAATGCGTGCAGCTGACCAGTACTAATAGCTCAATTGGCTTGATTTATGCACTGAAAAAAATTTTTTACTCATGATATTATATTTGTAAAATTGTTAATTAAATTTTCATATCAATATAATTCTTAAATTTATAACCGACGGTTTCAAGAAACATTTAAAATAAACATTCGTTCATAAACTTTTGTTTAATATTTTGTGTTATATAATGAGCAACATATAAGTTTTGCAATTATATTTAATTTAATTTAGTAAAAAGAGATATACTCAATTTATTTTGAATATTAATAGAATTTATAATTTACATGTTTTCTAAAAAAGACATATTTATTTCATTAAAAAAAATTGGATTAAAACCAGGTGATAATGTTTTAGTTAAATCTGATTTACGATACTTAGGAGAATATGAGGACCAAAATTCTCTTTGTAAGGATTTATTTGATGCTTTGTCTAAAATAATAAATCTGAACAAAGGCACAATAATAGTTTCAACAGCTTCTACTTATTTATGTAATACTAATCGTATTTTTGATTTAAAAAATACAAAAAGTGAAAGAGGAATTTTTTCTAATTATGTGCTTGGTTTAAAAAACTCAGTTAGAAGCGTTCACCCTTTCCTTTCTCATACTGCTGTCGGAAAACACGCAAAGTATGTTTGTTCTAAAAACACAAAGCATGCTTATGGACCTAATACTCCAAAAGATAGAATGCTTAAAATAAATACTAAATATATAAGTATTGGATTGCTTCCACGACAAACTTGCAGTTATATTCATCACGTTGAAATGATGATGGGGGTTCCTTATAGGTACACTAAAGAATTTAAATCAAAAATAAAAATTAGAAATAAAATAAAGAATGATTTGTATTACATTTATGTTTGTTATTCAAATATGAACTTAGGAAAGGATTTTCAAAAAAAATTATTTGAATATTGTAAAGTAAATAATTTAAGAATTAAAAATACAAATTTAGGTGATGGTAAAATTTATCTTTACGATTGCAATGAATTTGTTTATCATTCAATTGAATTTTTAAGCAAAGATATTTATAACTGGTGTAACAAAATACCAACTAAAAAGCCTTACAGAAAATGAGACTAATTATTCTGACAAAAAATATCAAATTTAATTAATAATTGTGGATAGTAAAAAAAAAATATTAGAAAAATGTAAAAAAATTTTTTCAAATATAATGAAAATTCCAGAAAAAAAAATTCTTGATAATACAAGTGATGATAATTTGAATAGTTGGGACTCACTATCTCACGTCCAATTAATATCATCTTTAGAAAAAAACTTTAAAATTAAAATAAGCCCAGTCGAAAGTATAGATGATTGTAAAACTTTTAAAGAAATTTATAATCTAATTAGTAAAAAATTAAATATTAAATAATTGTATAGCTTTTTAATTAAATTAGCCCATGGCTTTACTTTGGTTCCTTTGGTATTAGCTTTTAAGCAAATTGGCATATTCACTTATATAAAAACACCAAAATCATTATATGAAATATTAAATCATACTAAACTTAATTCAGGTTATTTAAACACAGGTTTAAAACTGTTGCTTTTGTTTTCTATAATAAGAAAAAAAAATAATAAATATTATTTGTATAATAGAGATATAGTTAGATTAATTAATGACGATTTTTTAGTTTTTTATAATCAAAGTTTTAATAAAATTTTAACAGGTCAAAAAAAAGTTATTATATTAAATAAATATGCATCCAAAATAATTAAAGGATGGAATATAAAACTCACCCAAAATGAATTAATATCAGGTCCATTTTTAATACCTATTATTTTTTATCTAAAATTTGAAAAAAAAAATTTAAATAAATTAAATTCTAAAAAATTTCTAATCTTAAAAAAAATACTTGTTTCTTATAATATAGTTAAAATTACAGAAAATAAGCTTAGCTTGACCTCTATTGGGGAATATTTAATAAATAATATTAATACGATTGGTGTCGCTGCGTCCTATAAAAAAATGCTTTTTAATTTATCTTTTTTATTGAAGCATGATCCTAAACTCTTTTTTAATATAAAAATGTCTTCAGAAAACCATGTAGATCGTAAATTAAATATTGCATCTAGTTCTTCACAACACAACAAATACTTTAATGAAATACTAAAAATTATTGAGACAATATTTAGTAAAAAAAATTATCCTAAATATATTATGGACATTGGTTGTGGTGATGGATTACTGTTAAAAAAAATTTATAATGAACTTCAATTAATTTTATCTAAAAATGATCTTAAAAAGATTAAGATGATAGGAATAGATTTAAATAATATTTCTATCAAAAAAGCTAAAAAAAATTTATCAAATATACCCTCAATATTTATTAAAGGTAGTATAGATAACCCTGAGCTTATTTTTAAACAACTTTATAATAAAAACATTGATCCAAATCTAATTCTTCATGTTCGGTCATTTATAGACCATGAAAGAACAATTAAATTTTTAGGTATTAATAAATATAATAATAGAGATATTATTAATAAATCAGACCAAGATGTTGAGGGAATAGATGTTAATGGTAAAATTATTAAAACTCAAATTATAAACAAATCTTTAGATGAATTTTATTTTAAGTGGTCAAAATATATAGGAAAATTTGGTTTAATTAATCTTGAGGTTTTCAAACAATCATTCAATCAAATGAAAACAAATTTTGATTTGAATGAAGGTGCACACTTTGATTTTATTCAAATCGTTTCTGGACAAAATTTATGTAAGGCGAAAATGCAGCTTTACTGCATGGCACGAAACCAATTATTTCCAAAAGTTATTAAAACTTATCCAGAAAGTACTGAATTTAAGAGAATTATATTAGGTTATTTTTTAAAGATGAGATATAAATGTCAAATTATAGCTAACAAAAATAAAAAATTAGATCTTCAATTTTTAGATAAAAAGCATAAACTTCTTAAGTTGAAGAAGACAAATATTTTGCAAAACTTAATAAACAATACCAACATAAATTAATCTTTGTTATCAAGTAAAAAAAATTTGTCTTATAAAACTAAATAATTATAAAAAAGTTAATAGTAAATTTTTTATATGATTGGTAAACAAATACATGAATTAGCCAAAATACTTTGGCCTTTTAATAGAAGCTTGACTGGAAAAGGTGTTCGACAAACATTGAATGAAATTTCTAAACACTTGCCTGGATTAAGTATAAAATCTATAAAATCTGGATCCAAAGTATTTGATTGGATAATTCCAAAAGAATGGCATGTTCGTGAAGCATATATTGTTACACCGACTGGAAAAAAAATTTGTGACTTTTCTAAAAATAATTTACATCTTTTAGGATATAGCACTCCATTTAAGGGTGAATTGAAATTATCTGAACTTAAAAAACACCTTTACACTCTTCCAGGACAACCAGAGGCAATTCCTTATGTTACAAGTTACTATGAGGAAAGATGGGGTTTTTGTCTTACTCAAAATCAGTTTAATAGTTTAAAAGATGGAATTTATAAGGTTGTAATTGACTCAACTTTATTTGATGGTGTTTTGAATTATGGCGAACTATTAATTAAAGGTAGAAGTGATAAAGAAATATTGTTAAGCACTTATATATGTCATCCTTCAATGGCAAATAATGAGCTTTCAGGACCGACAGTTGTAACATTTTTGGCAAAATGGTTGCTTGAAGCTAGTAAGCTTGAATATAGTTATCGTATAATCTTTGTTCCTGAAACAATAGGTTCTATTGCTTATCTAAGTTTGAACTATAAAAAAATGAAAAGTAAAACAATTGCAGGATTTAATGTTACTTGTGTTGGCGATGATAGAGCTTATTCATATCTTCCGTCTCGTAATGGACAGACTTTAAGTGATCTAATAGCAAAGCATGTTCTTAAATGGATAGATAAAAACTATATTACATATAGTTGGCTTGACAGAGGTAGCGATGAGAGACAATATTGCGCACCTGGTATTGATTTACCAATTGCATCAATATTAAGAACAAAGTATGGAATGTATCCTGAGTATCACACATCTCTAGATGATCTGAAAAAAGTTGTGACTCCCAAAGGCCTAAATGGAGGTTATTGGGCGATTAATAAAGCATTAGAGGCAATTGAAAAAAATAAGAAATATAAAGTTAATGTTTTGTGTGAGCCTCAGATGGGTAAAAGAGGTCTCTACCCAACACTATCCACAAAAAAATTTGATGAAGAAGTAAAGTTAACGATGAATTTTATTAGTCTATGTGATGGCGAAAGTTCATTACTAGAAATTGCCGAAAGTTTAAACGTACCGATTTGGCAACTTTATGATTTAGTTGAAAAACTTGAAAGCCATAATTTAATTAGTGTTAATGATTAAAAATATTTAGTAAACAAAAAAAAATTTTACTAAAAAAAAATATTAGTATTTATTCAGGATATAAATTCAATAAACCAAAATTTTCTTGCGTTTATATTAATTTCCCTCTCTTAAAGTTTTTAACTGCTTTTTTTCCTAACAGATTGTTATACTTATTTGCAGATTTACCAAGAAAAGGCCTGTAACAAGCCATGTTATCTTCAGTTAAGATCTCACCTTTTATAATATTTTTTGTAGCATATATTGATCTTCTAAAAAACAGAGAGTCATTATTGGTTTTTTTTTTATTTGTTTTAAGTAATAGATAAGCATCATCAATATTTTTTCTTAATAATTGAAGTTCATTTGACGAAACTGAAAAGGTTGAGTCATGACTTTTGGTTTTTTCAGATAGTTTAAAATGTTTTTCAATTATACAAGCTCCAAAAGTCAGAGATATTGTAGGTGCTATCACACCTTTTGTATGATCTGAAAAACCAATATTTTTAACTTTTGTTATTTTTTCTAATTCCTTAATTCTATTAAAATTAACTTCCTCCAGTTTTGCTGGATAAGATGACACACAATATAAAACAATAATTTTATTGTGCCATTTTCTAATGGTATTAATTGCTTCCTTAATTTCTTTATTTGATGCTAAACCAGTAGAAATAATTATTGGTCTCATTTCTTTTGCTACCTCGTTAATTAAATTTAAATCAGTAATTTCAAATGAAGCAATTTTATATATTTTTGGCTTAAATTGTTTTAAAAATTTCACTCCTCTTACACTAAAAGGTGTGCTGAATAATTCTATTCCTTTTTTTTTTGCTAATTTAAATGCATCATAATGCCACTCGAATGGCGTCATAGCTTCTTCATAAAGCTTCCATAATTTTTTATTTTTCCATAGTCCTTTTTTAATTTTAAAATTCTTATCAATTATCATGTCTTGAGGTTCATAAGTTTGTATTTTAACAAGATCTGCTCCATTTTGTTTAGCTTGCAGTATATGGTTTAAAAATTTTTTTTTAGAACCATTGTGGTTTGCTGAAATTTCAGCAATCAAAAGTGGTTTTGAATTATTTGAAACAATTAAGTTGTTATTAATTTTTATTTTCACAATTTTTCAATCGTTATTTTAAATTTTTTATTTTTATATTTAAAAAAAGGTGGATAAAATCTATTATCCGAGGTTCGAAGAAGGTTAATTTGTGATTTAAGGCTTTTATTTATATCTATTTCTTGATCTAGAGAATCTCTTTTTTTATAAAACGTAGATTTACCTTTTTGCTTTTTTGCTTTTAAAGATTTATTTTTTATTAACTTTTTTAAAAAAATTTCTATTAAATCAAGATTAGTTTTTAGCTGAAGTTCTTTTATTTCTTTAAATAAAAAATATTCAGGGATCTTAATTTTTTTTTTTAAATAGATATTACCATTATCAATTTCATTAGAAGCCTCAAATAGAGAAAAAGTAATTTCTTTTTTACCTTCAAGAATTTGCCACGTTATTGGAGACATTCCTTTTCCTTTAGGTAGATCAGACCCGTGAGGAACTATATTATAGCGAGCAGTGTCTAAGTATTTTCTTTCTATTAAATGAAAATAACTAAATATTATATTTACATAACTATTTCTGCCAATTTTTTTATGATTATTAATAAAGCAAATTTTTTTTGCAAATTTGCTAAGCCTAAATTTTATATATTTTTTATAATTGTTTGCCCATGAGTTTTTACTAATTAAAATTGAAATATTCATTTAAAAATGTAGCTTATATAATATACATATAAATATAAAATGAAAAAAAATTATCTAAAGATTATAAAAAAAATTGAAAATATTAGGTCTAAAAATAATGTAAACTGGATGAACATCCTAAGATTGGCTTTTAAATTGGATCCAGTGCAAGCTTCAAAAATAATGAAACAAATAAATTATGATGATAAGAAAATTTCAAAACTCTTAAATCAATTGTCAAAATAATATCTTTCGATGCATCTCATCCCATATGGCAAACAATACCTGGATAAAAGCGATTACAACGCTGTTGTTAAGTCATTAAAAGAACATAGAATTACTGAGGGTAAATATGTAAAAAGTTTCGAAAAAATTTTATCGAAAAAATTGCGGGTAAAATATGGCCTATCCTGCAATAGTGGAACTTCTGCCATATTCATGGCATTAGTAGGATTAGGTATTAAAAAAAATGATACAATTATTGTACCATCTATAAACTTTTTATCTATTGTAAATGTATCTAATCTTTTAAATCTCAAAATATATTTGGCTGACGTTGATGAAAATACCGGACAAATGACACCTGAAAGCTTGGTAAATTGTATAAAGGAAAATAAAATAAAGAAAGTTCACACTGTTGTTACAATGTATTTAGGTGGAAGTTGTGAAAATAATATAGAGTTTTATAAATTAAAAAAAAAATTTGATTTTTATATTTTAGAAGATGCATGTCATGCTCTTGGAACGAGTTATAATTCAAAAAATAGAATGCACTATATAGGATCATGCAAGCATTCAGATGTTTGTTGTTTTTCTTTTCATCCGCTCAAATCTATTACAACCGGTGAAGGTGGTTTTATCACAACAAATAAAAAAAAAATAATTAATAAGGCGTTATTGGCGCGCTCACACGGGATAATGAAAAGCAATAAGCATTGGAAGTATGATTTGATTTTTTCATCATTGAACTTTAGGTTGAGTGATATTAATGCTGCATTAGGTATATCACAAATTAAAAAATTAAATTTTTTTGTAAAAAAAAGAAAAGAAGTTTTTAAAAAATATAAAAATTTTTTTAAAGATTTTAAAGAAAAAGTTCATTTACCTAAATACGATAAGAAAATAAATTCTTGTAATCATTTATTTATAATAAATTTAAATTTAAAAAAGATTGGAATAAATAAAGATAAAATAATCAAAAAATTTAGAAATAAAAAAATTATTTTACAGTATCATTATATCCCTTTTTTTAAGTATTCTTTCTTAAAGAATAAAATTAAAAATTTTAATGATGATTTTCTAGGAGCTAAAAAATACTATAAATCGGCAATATCTTTACCAATTTTTGTAAATTTAAGAGATGGAGATTTTGAAAGAATAAAAAAAAGTTTCAGGGATATATTGGTATAATTATTTAAAAAAAAGTATACTTATATTATTTAATATGGAAAAAAAAAAATTATTTCAAAACAAAACTGTTTTTATTAGTGGAGGCACAGGTAGTTTTGGAAAAGCTGCTATAAGCCAACTTTTAAAATATCCAATAAAAAAACTAATTATTTTTTCTAGAGATGAGTTGAAACAATTTGAATTATCTTTGAAATATAAAAATGAAAAAAGATTACGATTTTTTTTGGGTGACATAAGAGATCAGGAACGATTAGAAACAGCAATGAATGGTGTAGATTTTTGCATACATGCAGCTGCATTGAAACAAGTCCCATCAGGTGAATATAATCCATTTGAAGTCATCAAAACTAATGTCATGGGTGCTAAAAATATTATTCAAGCATCAATCAAGAATAATGTTAACAAAATTGTTGCGCTTTCAACTGATAAAGCTGTTCACCCTATTAATCTTTATGGAGCATCAAAATTAGCATCTGATAAATTATTTGTAGCTGCAAATAATACTGCAGGTAATACTAAAAGTGTGTTTTCAGTAGTCAGATATGGAAATGTTATTGGCTCTAGAGGATCTGTTGTTGAGACATTTAAAGAAAATTTAAAAAATAATACTGGTTTTTTTCAAATCACAGATAAAAGGATGACTAGGTTTTGGATTAAATTAGAACAAGGGGTTGATTTTGTATTAAACTCTTTTTTAAGAATGCATGGTGGAGAGATATTTGTGCCTAAATTGCCAACAATTAAGATTGTTGATTTAGCAAAAGCTTTGAATAAAGATTATAAAATTAAAATAATCGGTATAAGACCAGGCGAAAAACTACACGAAATCATGTGCCCCAAGGAGGAAGCATGGAATATAATAGAATTTAAAGATTTTTATACAATAAAACCTTCCATACAGATTAGACATAAAATTAATTATAAACTTACTAAGCTAAAAGAATATGGAAAAAAAGTAGGTGAAGAATTTGAATATAATTCAAAGGATAATATTAAATATTTAAAGCATAAAGAAATTAAAGCTTTTGTATAAAAAATTTAAAATAAAGAATAAGTGGATAGGCAAAGATCAAAAAGCATATATTGTTTTTGAAGCTGGGCCCACACACAGAGGTTTTGAGTCAGCTAAAAACTTGATTAAAATGGCGAAAAAGGCTGGTGCAGATGCTATTAAATTTCAGATTTTTGATACAGATAGATTTATAAGTAATAAAACTCAAAAATTTCAATATGAAATTTTAATTAATAAAAAAAAAAATAAATTTAAAAAAATTAATGAAAGTTTATATAAAATTTTTAAAAGACGAGAGCTTAAAAAAAAACAATGGGCTCAATTAGCTAAATTATGCAGAAGATTGAACATTGGCTTTTTTGCGACTTGTGGATTTACCGATGAAATTAAGTTCCTAAAAAAAATTGGTTGTGACTCAATAAAAATTGCATCTGCTGATGTAAATCATATTCCATTAATTAAAGAAGCTGCAAGAACTAATTTGTGCATTCAGCTGGATACAGGAATGTCAACTTTAGATGAAATAAAAAATGCTAGCAAGATATTAAAAAAAAATGGTTGTAAAAAAATGATAATACATCATTGTCCGTCAGGTTATCCTGCAAATTCAGATAATATTAATTTAAATATTTTAAAAACTTTAAGAAAAAAATTTAATTGTCCAATTGCATATTCTGATCACTCGATTGGGTATGAACTTGATCTAGTTGCTTTTACTCATGGAGCACACCTTTTAGAAAAAACAATTACAGAAAATAGAATGATAAAAAGTGTAGAACATATAATGTCTTTAGAATTTCAAGAAATGAAAAAATTTGTCGATGCTGTAAGAGTGGCAGAAAAAGCTTTTGGTACCTATAGTAGAAAATTATCAACAAAAGATACTAAACAGAGAAATTTATTAAGAAGAAGTGCATTTTTCGCAAAAAAATATAGTAAAAATACTTTGTTATCAAACTGTCAAATTTCATTCAAAAGACCAGGTATTGGAATTCAGCCTGATGAATTTGAAAAAATAAAAAATGTGAGAAGACTTAAGAGGGATGTTAATATTGGTGAGATAGTTTTAAAAAAAAATTTGATATAAAATTTTATGAAAAAGAAAATTATATGTATCATACCAGCTAGAACAAATTCAAAAAGATTTAAAAATAAAAATTTTTATAAATACAAAAGAATACCACTCATCAATTATACACTTAAAGCTGCTTTGAAATCAAAAATATTTGATAAAATTTTAATAAGTACAGACAAAAAAAATTTTAAAAATAAATATAAAGATAATAACATTGAAGTACAAATTAGAAACAAACAATTATCTAAATACGCGCTCAGTGTAAATGAGCTGGTATTAAAAATTATAAAAACTGAAAGATTAAACAAATTTTATGACTTAATATGTGTTTTATATCCAACGGCTATTTTAAGAAACTATTTGGATATTCAAAAAGCCTATAATTATTTTAAAAAAACCAAGGCTGACTCAATTATTGCTGCAACAAATTTTGATTTTCCAGCTCACCAAGCTTTAATACCAGTAAAAAAAAATTTTTTTTTTCAATCATTATCCAAAAAATATAATTCTCCAAAATATAACAATCTATATAAGAAGACTTTTGTTGATAATGGTAGTTTATATTTATCAAAAATAAAAACTTTTATTAATTTAAAAACATTCTACTCTAAAAAATTATGTATATATTACATGCCAAGAAATAGGTCTCTAGATATTAATTATAAATCAGATATTAAAAAAATTAAGACAAAGAAATTATTATGAAATGTTTATTAGTAGGATATGGATCTGTAGGTTCAAGATATGTAAAAATTATAAAAAGCTTTAATTTAAAATATTTAATATTTGATAAATACAAAAGAGGAAAATACATTATTAATGATTTTAATCAGATTGATTTTAAAGATATTACTCATGCAATTATTTGTACCCCTACTAATATGCATGTTGAAATTGCAAAAAAAATATTAAAAAAAAAAACTTGTAAAAAAATATTAATTGAAAAACCTTTGTCACATAAATTAGATGGTATTCCAGAACTTAAGAGATTAATAAAAAAAAATAGAGCTAAGGTATTTGTTGTTTCAAATTTGAGGTATCATACGGGATTTATAAATTTAAAAAAAAATATAAAAAAAATTGGTAAAGTAAAATTTGCGAGAGCATTTTTTGGCAATCATTACAAATTTTATAAAAAAAATTATAAGATGAATTATTTTCAAAAAATTAGTAATGGTGGTAGTATTATATTTGATAGTTGTCATGAAATAGATCTTTTAATTCAGTTATTTGGTATCATGAGTGTTAAAAAAAGTTATTATTTCTCATCAAGCAAGCCAGACTTTAATTCACCAGATTATTTAAATGTTATTTTTAAACATAAGAAAATTTTTTCAGAAATAAATTCAAATTTATTTCAATATTTCAAAGAGAGAGGTTTAGAAATTTTTGGAAATTTTGGAACCTTAAAATGGACTAGTACAGGTAAAAAGAGAGAAAACGTAACTTTAAAGTTTTTCAGTAATCCAAATAAAAAAGCTAAGATTTTATTGAAAGAAGAGTATGATGTTAATGAAATGTATAGAAGACAACTCAAACTATTTTTTCATGATAAAGATAACTTTTTACAAAATCTTGATACCTCTATAAAAATAATTAAAATTTTAAGAAATATTATTAAATGTTAGTAAAAAATCGTATATGGCGTGATGCTCTAAAAGTAATTGGTAATGGTAATAGTTTATTGTCAAAAAGTCCGAGCCAGTATTCTAGAAATTGGCCAACATATTATAGTAAAGCTAAGGGATGTAAAATTTGGGATTTAAAAAATCGTGAGTATTTAGATTTTGGAACCATGGGAATTGGAACAAATATTCTTGGATACTCAAATCCAAGAGTTGATAGTGCGGTGATTAAGGCAATAAAAAAGTCAAATATGTCAACTTTAAACTGTCATGAAGAATATATTTTGGCAAACGAACTTCTCAAACTTCATAGTGGAATGCATAAAGTTAAATTTACCAGGTCTGGTGGCGAGGCTAATACTTTAGCAGTAAGGTTAGCAAGAGCTTATACAAAAAAAAATAAAATTATTGTATGTGGCTATCATGGTTGGCATGATTGGTATTTAGCTCCAAATTTAAAAAACAAATTTGCACTAAAAAACCATTTAAAAAAAGATCTAAAGATAGGTGGTGTACCATCCTTTTTTAAAAATAGTTCGATGTCTGTTAATTATAATGATTTAAATAATTTAGAAAAAATTATAAAAAAAAACTCAGATATAGCTGCAATTATAATGGAAGTAAAAAGATTTGAAGATCCTAAAGAAGGCTATTTAAAAAAAATTAGAGAATTATGTAATAAAAAAAATATAGTCTTGATTTTTGATGAATGTTCATCAGGTTTTAGAGAGACATATGGAGGTATCTATAAGAAATATAAAGTAAGACCTGATATTTTGATGTTAGGTAAAGCACTTGGAAATGGTTTTGCGATAAATGCTGTTCTAGGAAAAAATAAAATTTTTAATCATTGTAAAGACACATTTATAAGCAGCACATTTTGGACCGAAAGATCTGGTTTTGTTGCAGGTCTAGCCACACTTAGAGAAATGAAAAGAATTAATTCTTGGAATATTATTTGTGATATATCCTTAAATTTAAAAAAAAAGTTAAATAATTTAATGCCATACAATAAAGGTGAGATAATTAATGAAGGTATTATACCTTTTATAAATATAAAATTTAAAAATAAAAATTTAAAAAATAAATACATAGAAAAAATGGTGGACAAAAAAATTTTAACATCTGATAAAATATATATTTCGACAAGTCATTCAACAAAACATGTTAATTATTTTTTGAAAACATTTAAAGAAGTTATTAAATCTATTTAACAATCTCTAAATAAATTAATTTATTATTTAATTTTTTAATACGTATTTCATCTTTTAAATTTAAATCATTTTTAATTTTACTAATTATTTGATAGAGATGTTTTTTTTCAAATTTTGGGAATGTATTGTCTTTATGAGTTTCTTTTATTAGTAAAATTTTTTTTATTAATGATTTAATATTATTAAACAAAAGTATTTTATTGACATTATTTTCTTTGTTCAAAAGTATTTCATTATTATCAAAAATTTTATTCCAAGAGTTTATGATTATTTCATATGCATTCTTGTTATTCAGATAAATTCTTTTTTCCAAATGATTTAATAAATTCTTCTTTTTGGTATTCAGTCTTTTTTTAATTATTTCTTTAACATCTTTTTTTGTATTTGCATTTATGCAAAGCTTATTAGCAAATTTACCATGAATATCCCCACGAATATCTGGCCATTTATTTGGATGATATGATATACACTTTGAATTTAAAAAAAAACTTTCTATGCTTGATGTACATCCATTTTGAATAATATATTCACTATCTAAAATTGTTTCACTTAAGCTTGTTTTAAAATCTAAAAGTAAATTTTTATTTTTACGACCAAGAATTTTTTTCCAATTTTCAAAATTGTCTTTTGGATGAGGCCTAACAAGAATTTTTTTTTTTGGAAAACTAATAGCTAAAAATCTTGCTAATTGTATAAATTCATAAACCTTTTCAATTTGCATTTTCTCTTTTTGATATATTGTTTTTTCCTTTAAAAAATTGCTTTCCTTATGATTTAGACTGTCAAAAATACGATCACTAAGATTATTTTGTCCAAAAATATTGAAATTACAAATTATAGCAATTTGAGATTTTTTTTTATAATTATTTTTTGATTTTAATCTTAGAATGTCAAATCTTGGCGTACCACTTTTTACTAACGTATTTCCCTTACACTTGGAATTTAAATATTTAAAATCTCTTGATCCTACACAAAAATAATAAATTAGATTTTTGAAAACACTTAAGTTATTAAATCTTAATTTTGAAAATTCTCTAAAATTTTCACTCATAATTCCTAGTTCTTCATCTTGAGCGGTAAAGAAAAAATTTTTTTTTTTTAAATTTTTAATAATATTTATAATTTCCCTCCGATTTTTAGTGTAAACATCAAATCCTCCGTACACATCCTTCATATGAATGATTCCTGGAACCAAATTTCCAGCAAGAGCCATTTCATGAATCACTGATCTTTGACCAATGAATACTTTCAGACCTTTTTTTAAAGAGTTAATTGCTAATAAGATTTTACTTTCTATTTCCCTGTTGTAGACTTCAAGCTCGATATAAATATTCATATTTCTAAATATAAGTATTTGTATATAAACTACTTTAACCAAAATGAAAAGCTATACCCAATCTATATTGCAATATAAAAAATTAATAAAAGAAAATTTAATTTTATTTTTAAATTTAATTATTTTATTAATTTTTGAAACTTTTTTAATAACGACATCATTATTAACACTAATTCCTATAGTTGATATTTTTTTAGACCCAAATCTTGAAAACCCTAATAAAGTTACATTATTTCTAGTTCAAGTTTTTTTGGCTTTTAACTTTGAAATAGAATTAAAAAATTTTTTAATCTTTTTTATTTTTATTGAGCTTATTAAAGCTATAATCAATCTTTATATAACAAAAAAAATTATTAATTTAAGGATTAAAGTTCATGAAAAATTGTTCATAAACCTTTTTAATAATATCCTGAAGGCAAAAATCAGATATTTTGATACATTTAAGAGCGAGGTTTTATTAAATTTATTAAATAATATTTCTAAACAAATTGGTGCAAATTTATCCAATATAGCCACTCAATTCTCAAATTTATTTAGATGTATTTTTTATATTTTGATACCATTATATTTAAATTATAAATTGGTATTACTTACTTTTTTAATTTTATTTATTATTTTTTTTCCTCTAACAAATTTAAAACAAAAAACATATTTATTTGGAAAAAATATTCTTTTTTATGAAAATCAATTCATCAAAAAAATTCTTGAGTATTTACAATCGGTTAAGCTTATTAAAGCTTTTCTAAAAGAAGATTATCATAAAGAAATTACATTTGAAAAACTTAAAAAAAAAAACAAGTTTGATAGTAAAAAACTATTTTTAGAAAATGCAATTGTCTCTGTTTATAGACCTTTATCAATTATTGGAGTAATTTTATCTTTTGTGATCTATAATCAAATATTACAAGAAAATATCATTATCTCCGAGACAGTTGTAATTTTTTGGTCATTGATATCCGTAACTCCTATAATTAACTCTATTTTGTCAAATTATCTTATAATAATTAATAGTTTACCTATGTTGGAAAAGTACAATCAATCATTAAATTCGGCAAAAAAGTTTTCTGAAAATATTATTAAAACTAGTAAAAATGTATTTTTCAAAAAAAATTTAAAAATAAAAAATTTAAATTTTAGATATAAAAATAATGTTGTATTAAAAAATTTAAATATAGATTTTGTAAAAAATAAAACAACACTTATAGTTGGACCATCTGGAAGCGGAAAATCTACTTTAATTGATATTATTCTAAAATTCAGAACACCAGACAAAGGTCACATTTTTTTGGATAACATGAATATTAACCAAATTAGAAGTAACAATTATAGATCCTTATTTGGCTACGTACCTCAAGATCCTTTTCTGTTTAACGAATCAATTAAAAATAATATTCTTTGGGCAAAAGATAAAATTAGTAAAAAAAATATTGATATATTGTTAAAAAAAACTTTTTGTAACGAATTTATTAGGAATTTTAGAGAAAAAGAAAAGAAAATTGCTGGAGAAAGAGGCTTAAATCTTTCAGGGGGACAAAGACAAAGGTTGGCTTTAGCGAGGGCCTTGGCAAAAGAACCACAAATACTAATTTTAGATGAGCCTACCAGTTCATTAGATAAGATATCAAAGAACTATGTTCTAAATTCTCTAAATAATTTAAGAGGAAAAATAACAATTATTATTATTACTCACGATCAAGATAAATTAATTAAATATGACAAAATTATTAAAATCAAAAAATTTAAATAAACTTTTTATTTTTGCATAATTTTATCATATCTAACCTTTTTTAGCAGACAATTTAATAACTTCCAAAATTTTATTTATTTCATAAGTAAAATTTACTACATGTAAATTACCTTTACTAATGTCAGCAAAATTTTTTTGTTTTAACATATTTTATATAAGCATTTTTGATATTCCACTCCAATGGAACCTTTCAATCAAAAACTTTTTTTATTACTTCTAAAAAAGATTATTTTAAATAATGTATTGATTTTTTTTAAAATATTTAATGGTTTACAGAGTTCTGGTCCAGTTGTTGGACGACATATTAGTAAAAGTTTTTTTATATGAGAAATCATTTTTATAGAGTAATAATATAGTAAATATCACATAAAAAATGAAAAAAAAAAAATTATAACAGGTGTCGCTGGTTTTGTTGGATTTAGCACGTGTAGAAATATTTTAGAAAAAAAAGGATCTGTAATAGGTATAGATAATCTAAATGATTATTATGATGTAGAAATTAAAAAATCTAGGTTAAAAATTTTAAAAAGATATAAAAATTTTATCTTTTTAAATTTAGATTTGAGAAACCAAAAAAATTTATTTAGTAAATTAAAAAAATATAAATTTGAAACTATTTTTCATTTTGCAGCTCAGGCAGGTGTAAGACATTCAATTTTAAATCCAAAAGATTATGTCGGAAATAATATTGAAGTAACTTTTAATATTCTTGAATTATGTAAAATAAAAAAGATCAAGCATCTCATATTAGCATCTACGAGCAGTGTTTATGGTTTAACAAAAAGTAAAAAAATTGATGAAAGTTTTAATACTGATAAACCTCTTCAATTTTATGCAGCCACAAAAAAATCTTGTGAGTTAATGGCTCATTCGTATTCAAATATATACAGGATAAAAGTTTCAGTATTGAGATTTTTTACTCTTTATGGGCCATGGGGCAGACCAGATATGGCACTATTTAAATTTACCAAAGGTATCTTACAAGGAAAATTTATCTCTGTTTTTAATTATGGTAACCACGCAAGAGATTTTACATACATTGATGATGCGGTCAGAGCGATAGTTTTAGTTGAAAAATTAAAGTTTTCTAAAAAAAAGCTTTATAGGACTTTCAATGTTGGAAATGGTCAGTCTGTTGAATTAAAAGAATATATAAAAGAGATCGAAAAAAATCTCAATCTGAAGGCAAAAATAAATTATTTACCAATGCAATTAGGTGACGTAAAAAAAATCTTAAGCGATAATTCAAAATTAAGTAAATTTAAGGAATTTAAAAAAAGGACACATTATAAAATTGGTGTAAAAAAATTTATAGATTGGTATAGAAATTATTATAACTGATTAAATGCACATAATTATATACTCGCGGTTAGCATCTAAAAGATTTAAGAATAAAGCAAAGATTTTCTTAGTCAATAACAAAACATTAATCGAACATGTAATTGATCAAGCTAGAAAAATATTACCAAAAAGAAAAATAATATTAGCTACGACAAAGAAAAAAGAAGATGATTATCTATGCAATATTGCAAAAAAAAAAAATATTAATTTTTTTAGAGGAAGTGAAAACAATGTACTCAAGAGGACAATTGATTGTTGTAAGCAATATAATATTAAATATTTTTTAAGGTATTGTGGTGATAGACCAATAATAGATATATTAAAAATTAAAAAAATAATTAAAAATTTCAAAAAATACGATCAATATGATCTGGTATCAACTAACAACCAAAAAGAAAAAATAGATCAAGGACTTACAATTGAAATTATTAACTCAGAAGTATTAATTAAAATTCCCAAAATAAAATTAGATAGGAAAGATAATGAGCACATAACAAACTATTTGTATAAAAATTATAAAAATTATAGAACTTACAAAATTTCTTTCTTAAAAATATTTAAAAAACAATATAAATATACTATTGATTATAAAAAAGATCTTAAAATAGTAAATTATTTGATCAAAAATTTCGAGGAAGTCAGATTTAAAGATATAGTAAAATTATATGAGATTGCAAAAAAAAAACACAATTAGTTTATACATCGTTTCAAAAAATTATGGTAAATATTTAATTAAATCAATAAATAGCGTCTTAAATCAAACATTTAAAGATTGGCATCTTTTTTTAGTCAATGATGGTTCAACAGACAATACCTTGAAAATTTACAAAAATTTTAAAAAAAAAATTAAAAAAAAAATTACAATTATAAATTTTAAAAAAAGTATTGGTCTTCAAAAATTATCCAATCACGTTTTAAATCTTACTAAAAGTGATTTTATCTTAAGGTTAGATGCGGATGATTGGTTGAGTGAATATGCGTTAGAATTAATGTTTAATAAAATTAGAGAAAACAAGAGAACTGCATTAGTCTATTCTGGTTATTTCTATACAAATGAAAATGGAATAATTTTAGGTGTTGAAAATAATTTTGATTTAGTAAAAAGTAAAAATGTTCCACCCCATGGTGCTTGCTGTTTAATTTCTGTAAAAAGTTTAAAATCAGTTGGTGGATATTCTACAGAATTTAAAGCTCAAGATGGTTGGGATATTTGGTTTAAATTAAGAAATAAATTTCTTTATAAATGTGTTCATTTACCATTATTCTATTATAGAAAACACGGTTTTTCTTTGTCTGATAATTATAAAAAAATTTTAAAGGAAAGATCCAAAATTTTTAAAAAAAACGAAAAAATAAAAAATAAAAAAAAACTGGATGTCTTAGCAATAATTCCAGTAAAAACTAATTATAAAAATAAAAAAAATGTTCCATTTATTAAATATAAGTCCAAAACATTAATTGAAACAGCGATTGATATGGTTAAAAATTCAAAAAAAATAAATTATTCAATTATATCTTCTAGTGATCAAAAATTATTAAATTTTGTTAAAAATAAAACAAAAAAATTAAAAATTTTTAAAACACATAAAAGGACATCAAAATTTAATACAGGTATTTATAAAATAGAGGATATACTGTTAGATTCTTGCAAGTATTTTAAAAAAAATAATAAAAAAAATCCAGATATAGTAGTATTTATTAATATCCACACTATTGTAAAAAATAAAAATTATTTAGATCAAATTGTAGATAATCTCATTGCAAGCGGTAAACTGTCAACTTTTTCAGTTTTAAAACAATCTGATCCCTTATTTTTACTTAAAAGAAAAAATTTTTTCTGCATCAATAAGGGGAGATTTGATAATCTGGAATATAATAATGAATTAACATATAGATATGACAATTCGTTATTTGCTTTTTGGTTTGAGGCCTTGAAAACTAAATCTATATTCGACACAAGTATTAGTTTTAATGAAAATAGTAGGGATAATATTATCAATATCTTATAAATTATGTACAAAAATTCTTTAGTTAAATTATTTACGAATAAAATTAATAGAAAAAAACTAAAAATAGGTATTGTTGGGTTAGGGTATGTAGGATTACCATTGCTTTACGCATTTTCTAGAAATAAGAAAATTAAAGTATTTGGATTTGATAGTGATAAATCTAAAATTAAAAAATTAGTTTTGGGGAAAAGTTATATTAACTATTTCAAAAAAGAAAATATTAATGAAATGATTCTAAATAAAGTTCAATTTACTTACAACTTTAGTAGAATTAAAGAAGTTGATATTATTATATTATGTCTACCGACCCCTTTAAAAAAAAATAAAATACCAGATATGAGTTTTATAAATAATTTTCTCAAACAAAACTCAAAGTATTTTCAAAAAAATCAAGCTATATCTTTAGAAAGTACTACATATCCCGGTACATCAAGAGAAATAGTTTTACCGTATATACTTAAAAGAAAGTTTATACCTGGTCAGGATTTCGCACTTATATATTCTCCTGAAAGAGAAGACCCTGGTAACAAGAAATTTAACTTATCAAAAATTCCTAAAGTAGTTGGAGGCTTAACTAATAATTGCAAAGATATTGGCTCAAAAATTTATTCATTATTAAATATTAAAATAATTAAAACTTCATCAATTGAGATAGCTGAATTTACAAAAATACTTGAAAATGTTTATAGGTCAGTAAATATTGGATTAGTTAATGAGCTCAAAATGCTTTGTACAAAAATGAAAATAGATATTTTTGAAATTATTAACGCTGCAAAAACTAAGCCATTTGGTTTTCAAGCTTTTTACCCAGGACCTGGATATGGAGGTCACTGCATACCTATTGACCCATTTTTATTAAGTTGGGTTGCAAAAAGATATAATTTTGAGACAAAATTTATTAAATTATCCGGAGAAATTAACTCTAGAATTATTTCTAGTATAGATAAAAAAATTTTAAAAATAGTTAATAAAAAAAGTGGAAAAATTTTGATATTAGGTGCTGCTTATAAAAAAAATGTTGATGACTATAGAGAATCTCCAGCACTTGTTTTGATGAACAAATTATCACAAAGAAAAATAAACTTTGATTATTATGACCCGTATGTAAAAATGATAAATAATTCAAGATCTTTAAAAAAAATTTCAAATATAAAATCAATTAGATTAACTTATAAGAATATTTCATCTTATAATTTAGTCGTATTAATTACAGATCATGATTTAGTTGATTATAGTAAATTACAAAAATATTCAAAATTAATATTAGACTCAAGGGGTGTATATAAATATGGGCAATTCGATAATGTTATCTCAATATAGTTTAAAAATATTTGTATTAGTTGTTTTAGGCATTTAAATTTTTATTTACTCAAGATTAGAGAATTTTAACTCTCGCATTACAAATTTAGCCTATTTTTTTATAAATTCTGTAAATCCACATTTAAAATTTGTTTTTTAATCAAGGGTTTATGCTCCTGCACCCAAATAAATTAATATCATATTTTTTCTATATTTTTTTAAAAAATTATAAATCACTAGTTTCATCAAATATGAAAAATTTACATTATTTTTTTAAAAAGAAGGTTGTTTAGGTTAAAAATTAAATTTTGTCTCACCAGTTTTAAAATTCATCGTATAGTTCTGGATATTGTGAATGTAAAGTTTTAGCTCGCTTGAGCCACTCTTTTTTAGTAATCTCAAGATTAATGAAAGTGTTTTTTTTTTTATTCTTTTCAACTATTCGAGTATCTATTTCTCTAAAACCTGAAAACTTATTTGTCATTCTCGCTTTTATATGTTTTTTATCAACACCACCAATACATTTTTCAAGTCTCATTTCTATAAATCCGATCTTTAGTAAATAGAAAATTATCATAGAAGAGTAATGCCCTCCCCAAAATTTTTTGTCTCCAACAAACCATCCAATTTCAAATTTTTTTTTAATTGGTTCAATTGAGTATATTGAGCTGTTTCCTATGTGAAGATCAGTGTCCTTAGTAATTACTGCAAAATTATAACGACCTTTTTTTGGTGAGCTTTCAACATATTCTACTAAATCCTCATATTCTAAATACTTTTCTCCTATTTCTAAATATTCTGTGACAATTGGGTTATTTACCCAAAATAAATATTTTTCATTTATGTCATTCAAATTCAGAGGTCTTAGGTAAATTTTTTCTTGCATAGGATTTAGTAAAGTATATCTAATATATTATCTTAGTTTATCAATAATTCTATGAAAATAGATTGAGTTAAAGGTTTAAGGAATTTGTTATATTCACATAGTTTTTTTTTATAATTATTTTAGTATAAAGTATCAAATATGAAGCTACATAGCCTTTTAAAAAAAAAAGATCTAAGTCATTTTATAAATTCTAAAAAAAAATTTTTTTTAAATTATCAAAAATATTTAACTAGACTTCATTATAAAAGATGCCCTGAATATAATACTCTATTGCGATCAAAAAAAATTGTCATTTCAAAAATTTCTCATATTAAAGATATACCATTTATTCCATCAAAAATTTTTAAAGATCATATGCTTAAAAGTATTGAGAAAAAAGATATTTTCAAAATTATGAATTCATCAGGAACAACTAGTGGTAATTTATCAAATATTATCCTTGATAAAAATACATCTAAAAATCAAATAAAAGTTTTGTCTAAAATTGTAAAATCTTTAATAGGTGATTCAAGATTACCAATGATTATAATTGACACCGAATCCATTTTGGCAAATAGAAATAAATTTTCTGCTAGAGCCGCAGGTATTCAGGGATTTAGAAATTTTAGTAAAGACACTTTATTTGCATTAGATGGTAATATGAATCTCAGACTAAAAAAAATTAATAATTTTATAAATAAGTACAAAGGCCAAAAGATTATAATTTTTGGTTTCACATCTTTGATCTATCAAAATTTTTTATTAAAATTAATTGAACTTAAAAAAAAATTAAATTTAAACAAAGGGATTATCATTCACGGCGGTGGATGGAAAAAATTATTAAATCTTGGTTTATCAAATAAAGAATTTAAATTTAAATTAAAAAAATTTTGTAACATTAAGAACGTACATAATTATTATGGAATGGTTGAGCAAACAGGTTCAATTTTTTTTGAATGCAAGAAAGGTAATTTTCACACATCAATTTTTAATGATATATTAATTAGAGATAAATATAATTTCTCCCTATCTAAAATAGGTGAAAAAGGAATTGTGCAAGTTTTTTCACTTATTCCAGAATCTTATCCTGGTCATTCTATATTAACAGAAGATGAAGGCGTTATACTTGGGGAAAATAGTTGTAAGTGTGGTATTGAAGGAAAATATTTTAGAATTATAGGAAGAATGAAAAACACCGAAATTAGAGGATGTAGCGATGCTTATGAATAAGTTGAAAAAAGATATTACTTTTGAGACAAATCCTAAATTTTTTTTATTTAACAAAGTAGAGATATCATTCAAAGTTTTCAATGAAAATGTCATTAGTTTTTTCGACGAGTTATCAAATCACATTTTTCAAAATAAACAATTAAGCAAATATCCAGATCTTGCCTCCTTTGGTTTTTTTTGCAGAAAAACAAACATAAAATTTATGGAAAAAAAATATTCAAGTTTTATTGAGAATAGATATGGAAGGGGTCTAGTTTTACACTTTACACCCTCAAATGTTCCTATGAATTTTGCTTATAGTTTATTTTTTGGCCTTATTGCTGGTAATGCTAATATAATTAGATTATCTAAAAATAATAATGATCAGGCAAAGTTACTTATTAAATTAATTAATGTTCTTTTAAAAAAAAAGAAATTTAATGAGCTTAGAAAAAAAATAAACTTAATAAGATACGACAAATCAGAAAATATCACGAAGTATTTATCCTCAATTTGCGATGTTAGAATAATTTGGGGTGGCGATGAATCAATTAATCAGATCAGAAAATATTCATTATCTCCTGACGCTTTTGATGTAACGTTTGCAGACAAATTTTCAATTTGTATTATTTCGGCAAAAAATTATTTGAAGGCAAAAATCTTTAAAAAAGAAGCTCAGTCATTTTACAACGATACATTGTTTTTTGATCAAAATGCATGTACTTCACCAAAAATCGTTATTTGGCAAGGTGATAAAAGTACTATCAAATCTGCAAAAACAAGATTTTGGAATGAATTTGAAAAAATAGTTAAAAAGAAAAATTATAAACTCTATGAAAATTGGAATTACGAAAAGTTTTACAATGAGACTAAAGCAATTATTAATTTAAATGTTGAGACTAACAAAATGAATAATTCTGTTATAAAGAGGATCCAACTTAAAAAAATTTCACAAAAGGTTTATAGATACTTTGCGCCGGGTGGTTTTTTTTTTGAGTTAGACTTTAAAAAATTTTCTGAAATAAAGAAAATTTTTTCATCTAAGGTTCAAACACTTACTTATATTGGCTTTGACCCATATCTCATAAAGGAAAAGCTTAATTTAGACAAAATTTATTCTGTAGATAGAATTGTTCCAAACGGGAAATCATCAGAAATTAGTCTTGAATGGGATGGTTACGATATGGTATTTCAAATTTCAAAAAAATTAACGATAATTTAATAAAACCTTGTAATCATGTTTTCCATTATTCAGATATGGCATTTTCTGAATATAGACTACTTCAAATGAATTAAAGTTAATATTAACATTTTTCTTAATGTAATTTAAAATTTTCTCATTTAAGTTATTTTTTGAAGTAAATATTCTGATCTTATTGTTAATTGAAATAACTGCTATTTCTACATTTTTAAATTTGGACTTTAATAAATTCTCTATATCATCAAGGTTTATATTTAAACCATAAATCTTTGAGAATCTTTTTTTTCTCCCTACTATGTAGTAATAGCCATCTTTATCTTTTTTGGCTAAATCACCAGTTAACACTTTATAATTCCATTGATTTTTTTTATTTATATCTTGCCTATCAAATGCATAACCCATGCACACATTTTTACCTTCATACATTATTTCCCCAACTGTGTTTGTTCCCTTAATTATTTTATTGTTTTCATTAATTAAGCTTATTTTACCTCCAGGCACTGGAATACCTATACTGCCGATTTTTTTTCCAAATTTTTTACTTGGAAGGTAGGAAATTCGTGTTGTCGCTTCTGCTTGTCCATACATAATAAAAAAAAGTTTTTTGTATTTTTTTACATAAAAACTTATTTTTTTTTGAAGATTTTCTGTTAATTTTCCACCTCCTTGGGCAAATAATTTTAAACTTGATTTGTTTCTTGAAAAAAATTTTAATTTATCTAAAATTTCAAATGTATAAGGAACACCGTAAAAAGTATTCACCTTAAAAAAATTAAAGAGTTTCCAAAATTTTTTTTCAAAAATAGTGCTTTTTGTTACAACAATTTTTGAACCGACTTCAAGATGAGTATTTATAACTGACATACCAAAAGTATAACTTAATGGAAGATTGGTAATAGTGGTGTAGTTTTTTGTTAATTTTAAATATTTTAAAATTGAGAATGTATTAAACTTTATGTTGTTGAAGCTTTGTCTTATTAATTTAGCAGAGCCTGTGGACCCAGATGTAGATGCTAGAATACTTATATTATTTTTAAATTTAATAGAATTCTTACTAGTATCTTTTAAAAAGGTCATCTTTCTGAAATGAAAATTAAATTTGAAAAATTTATCAACCTTAAAAGAAAGATTATTATGGGGCAAACAAATATTTTTTGGTTTATATAATCTTATAATATTTTTCAGATATTTTTGGGATATTTTGTGATCCAGAATTAAAATTGGAAATCTTTTTT